>OJNS01001634.1_pt1 | contig 11069 bp, 6 predicted proteins | sample 1597911 | NCBI WGS metagenome assembly OJNS01 (sample SAMN01915214, study PRJEB22387) | human gut metagenome | isolation source: stool | host: Homo sapiens | place: USA
CCTCGCCCTGCCCGATGGCCACCGAGATGATGGTGAGGGCGCTCCAGCGGTTCTCGCCGTATATGTTGTTGTAGTAGTTGCTGTTCGGAATAAAACCGCGACTCTCGCCCGGCAGGTCTATGCCCAGCCGGTAGCCGTAGCCCATCGAGACCAGGTAATCCTTCCAGATGTTGAAGGCCTCGGCGGCCGACTTGTACTTGGTGCGGTTGTCGATCATCGAGCGCAACCCGTAGCAGAAAAAAGCGTTGCACGAGGTTTGCAGGGCCGGCCTCAACGCCAGAGGCGAAGCGTGCCCGTGGCATCCTACCTTCAACCGTCCCGCCACGAAACCGTGGTAGCAGGGATAGAGCGTGTTCTCGGTGATGATACCCTCGTTGAGGAAGATGAGCCCCTGTGTGGGCTTGAAGGTAGAGCCCGGCGGATAGGCGGCCATCAGCGCCCGGTCGTAGAGCGGTTTGTATTTGTCGCGATTCAGCTTCAGGTAGTTCTTGCCCCGTTCGCGCCCCACCAGCATCGAGGGGTCGTAGGTGGGGCTCGAGACCATGGCCAGCACCTCGCCCGTCGAGGGCTCGATGGCCACGATGGCACCTATCTTGTTCTGCATCAGCTTCTCGCCATAGGCCTGCAGCTCGATGTCGATCGAGAGCTTCAGGTTCTTACCCGATACGGGGGCCACGTCGTAGCGGCCATCCTCATACCGACCCTTGATGCGGCCGTGGGCATCGCGCAAGAGAATCTCCACCCCCTTCTCGCCGCGCAGCACCTGCTCGTACGACCGCTCGATACCCAGGTCGCCCGTGTAGTCGCCCCGCTTGTAGTAGTCGTCGCGCTCGATGTCGCGGGGCGACACCTCGCGGATGTTGCCCAGCACATTGGCCGCCACGGGGTAAGCATACTGGCGCAGCATGCGGTTCTGGATGAAGAAGCCGGGGAATCGGTAGAGCTTCTCCTGCAGGCGGCCATAATCCTGGGCCGAGAGCTGTGTCATGAAAGTCTGGGGCGTATAGGAGGAGTATCCGGGATTGAGCCGCGGGTTCTTCATGTCCTCCATGCGCTTGTCGAACTGCTCGCGGGTGATACCCAACGTGCGGCAGAAGTCGAGCGTATCGAAGGGACGCACCTCGCGCACAATCATCATCACGTCGTAGGCCGGCTGGTTGAACACCAGCAGCTTGCCGGTGCGGTCGTAGATGAGGCCTCGCGAGGGATATTGGGTCTTTTTCAAGAAGGCATTGCCGTCGGCATACTGCTTGTAATCGTCGTTGAGTACCTGCAACGAAAAGAGGCGCACGATGTAGATACAGGCTACCGCCAGCACGATGCCCCCGATTACATATTTGCGTTTGGCCAGCTTATAATCTTTTCTCACGTCCGGTCTTCGTTAAACTGTCCATTCCCAAAACCACCAGAAACGTCAGTGCGGTACTGGCTACGACCCGAAGGATGAGCCGCCCGACGTTGAGCAGGCTCAACGACTCGACCAGAAACAGCACCACGCAGAAACAGAGCGAAAGCGTGAGGAGATACCGCACATAGAGCGACATGCCGAAGCTGCGAATCGACGGAATCGCCTCGGCATAATCTTCGCCTCGCGGCGTATAGAGGTTCAACACCGGCTTGCGCAAAGCCGCCATCACCACACACGCGAGGGCATTCATACCCGGCGTGTTGCTGAAGATGTCGATTGTGAGACCCAGCACAAAAGCCAGCGTGAGGGTCCAGTTAATCGAGAGCGACAAGGGCAGCCGCAAAATAAAGTAGATGTAAAAGAAGGGTATGGCTACCCCGAACAGATGTATGTCGTTGCCAATCGTCACCTGCAACAGCACCATGACGATAAACAGAAACAGGTATCGCAGCCAGTTACTCATAGCGGGCCTCCTTTTCCAGTTGGTCTTGCTCCTCTTTCATGCGGTTCGAGATGATGCGCACATATCCCAAACAGCTGAAATCGGTACTCAATTTCACCCGCAGCGCATAGAAGTTGTCGTCGCGCTGCTTCTTGTAGTCGCTGATGACTCCAATCATCAACCCTTCGGGGAATACCGACGAGTAGCCGCTGGTCACAATCGTGTCGCCCGGGGCGAACTCGACATGACGGGGCATCTCCTCGAGCACGGCATAGCGGGGACTCACGGCGTCCCACACCAGCGACCCGAAGTAGTCGCTCCCCTTCACCTTGCAACTAAGGCGCAACTTGGGATTCAGCACCGAGATAGCCACGGCATGATGCTCGCCCACCACGTTGATGATGCCCACCACACCGTTCTGGTCGACCACCCCCATCTCGGGCTCTATGCCTTCGGCACGCCCTTTGTCTATGGTGATGTAGTTGTTGGTCTGGGCCACGCTGTTGTTCACCACGCGAGCCACCACGAAATCGTAGTCGTGCAGCACCGAGTCGGCCGGAATCGTATCCTTGCCCGCTGCAGCCCGGTAGCTGTTGAGCTGCTCCTTCAGGTTGACCACCTCCATCTCGAGCTCACCGTTGCGCAGCTGCAGGTCGCGGTTGGCCTGGCGCAAGCCCAGATACGAGGTGACCTCCGACTGCAAGTCGTAGACCACCACCGCCACCCGGTTGGCCGACGAGAAGTAGACACTGCGCTGATAGGGATTGCGCCCGAACAACAAGACGCAACTGAGCACCACATAGAATGCAAAAACAATCCATGAGCTATGTCGCCACAAAAAATCGATCAAATTGCGCATTGTTTCCTCGTTTGTCTACCAACAACGAGTTACAAAGGCTTTTTCGGCCTCTGTAACTCGTCTCTATACTTGTCATACCCGGCCGGGACAACCCGGCCCTCTCGTCGTCCGCTCTTATCGGATGAGGAACGAGAACTGGTCTATGTTCTTCAAAGCCACGCCCGTGCCTTTGGCCACAGCATGCAGGGGATCGTCGGCAATGCGGAAGGGGATACCTATCTTGTCGGTCAACCGTTTGTCCAAGCCTCTCAGCAGGGCACCGCCACCGGCCAGCCAGATACCGTTGCGCACGATGTCGGCATAGAGTTCGGGGGGGGTATGCTCGAGGGCGTTGAGTACGGCAGCCTCGATTTTCGAAATCGACTTTTCGATACAGTGGGCAATCTCCTGATACGAAACGGGTACCTCCATCGGCAGGGCCGTCATGCGGTTGGGACCGTGCACCACGTAATCTTCGGGGGGATTGTCGAGCTCGGTCAGAGCCGAACCGACGTTGATCTTGATCATCTCGGCCGTACGTTCGCCCACCTTCACATTGTGCTGGCGACCCATGTACTCCTGAATATCGCTCGTCAGGTCGTCGCCGGCTACCCGTATCGAGTTGTTCGACACGATACCGCCCAGCGAAATCACGGCGATTTCGGTCGTACCGCCACCTATATCTACAATCATGTTGCCCTCGGGAGCCAACACGTCGAGACCGATACCGATGGCAGCAGCCATAGGCTCGTAAATCATGTAGACGTCGCGGCCGCCGGCATGCTCCGACGAGTCGCGCACGGCACGAATCTCGACTTCGGTACTACCCGAAGGGATACCTATCACCATACGCAGCGAGGGCGAAAACCAGTGGCTCTTCGAGCTTACCATCTTCACCATGCCGCGAATCATCTGCTCGGCAGCGTAGAAGTCGGCAATCACACCGTCGCGCAAGGGGCGTATCGTGCGTATGTTCTCATGAGTCTTTTCATACATCAAACGAGCTTTTTCCCCGACTGCCAGCAGCTTGTCGGTACGCTTGTCCAACGCAACCACCGACGGCTCATCGACCACAATCTTGTCGTTGTGGATAATCACCGTATTGGCCGTACCCAAGTCGATGGCTATCTCCTGCGTGAAAGAAAACAATCCCATATTGACTATTCTTTTTTAATGTTTAATATTAGTGTTTGAAGTGCCGTATGCCGGTCATCACCATAGCCATGCCGTTCTTGTTGCAATAGTCGACCGACTCGTTGTCGCGAATCGAACCGCCCGGTTGTATCACGGCATTTACCCCGGCCTCGTGGGCTATCTCCACACAGTCGGCAAAGGGGAAGAAGGCATCGGATGCCATCACGGCTCCCTGCAAATCGAAGTGGAACGAACGGGCCTTCTCGATGGCCTGACGCAGGGCGTCGACACGCGAGGTCTGACCGATACCGCTGGCGCAGAGCTGACGGTTCTTGGCCAGTACGATGGCGTTCGATTTGCTGTGTTTTACAATCTTGTTGGCAAACAGCAGGTCTTCGACTTCGGCAGGAGTTACCGCCTTGTCGGTTACCTGGCGCAGCTCCTCGGGTTTCTCGCGATAGAGGTCGCGGTCTTGTACCAGCACGCCGTTGAGCAGCGAGCGGAACTGACGGGCAGGAGCCTGGAAGGGTTTCTGCACGAGCACGATGCGGTTTTTCTTCTGCTCCAGAATGGCGAGGGCCTCGGGGTCGTAAGCCGGAGCGATGCACACCTCGAAGAAGATTTTGTGCATCTCCTCGGCCGTAGCCTTGTCGACCGGACGGTTGGTGATGAGCACACCGCCGAAAGCCGATACGGGGTCGCCGGCCAGGGCATCTTTCCAAGCCTCGAGCAGCGTGTCGCGCGAGGCCAGACCGCAGGCGTTGTTGTGTTTCAGAATAGCGAAGGTGGTCTCGTCAAATTCCGAAATCAGCGAAACGGCTGCATCGATGTCGAGCAGGTTGTTGTACGAAATCTCCTTGCCGTGGAGTTGCTCGAACATCTCGTCGAAGTTGCCATAGAATACACCCTTCTGGTGGGGATTCTCGCCGTAGCGCAGCACCTTGGCGTGGTTGCCGGCATAGCGGAAGGCCGAGCCTTCGCCACCGTCGAAGTAGTTGAAGATGGCGCTGTCGTAGCCCGACGACACAGCGAATGCCTCTTTGGCAAACCAGCGGCGGTCTTCGAGCGAGGTGTTGGCACCCTTCTCTTTCAGCAGCGAGAGCAGCGGGGCATATTGGGCTTTCGAAGCCACGATGACTACATCCTTGTAATTCTTGGCAGCGGCCCGGATGAGCGAGATACCGCCTATATCTATCTTCTCGATGATGGCGCTCTCGTCGGCACCCGAAGCTACCGTCTCTTCAAACGGATAGAGGTCGACGATTACCAGATCGATCGAAGGTATTTCGTATTGAGCGATTTGCTGTTGGTCGGTTTCATTCTCCCGACGGTTGAGGATTCCGCCGAACACTTTGGGGTGAAGGGTCTTTACCCGGCCGCCCAGAATAGAGGGATAACCGGTCAGGTCCTCGACTGCACCGCAAGGGATTCCCAGCGATTCGATAAACGACTGCGTGCCGCCGGTCGAGATAAATTCTACTCCTTCGGCATGTAAGAGTTTCAAAATTTCGTCTAAGCCATCTTTATGAAAAACCGAGACAAGAGCTGTTTTAATTTTCTTATTTTCAAGCATAAAGCATTACACCATATAAATTTGCCACAAAAATACAAAAATATATAGGTTTTGCCTTGCATAATCGGCGAAAGTTTTTCATCAAGAGCCAAATCTTTTTATAGGACTCTCTTTTAACAGGGTTATCGCCTACGAATATCGAACAAAAGGGGAGGCGCGCTCGTTATCCTTTCTCAAAAAAACATACTCTTTAACCCGAAAAAAGAGAACGATTATGAAAAAACTAAGTCTATTTCTGGCGCTGCTGGCCTGTGCGGTTTCCGTCGTCGGGGCACAAGAGCGTACCATCACCGGCCAGGTTATCTTTGCCGACGACAACGAACCCATCATCGGGGCCACCATACTCGTACCGGGTACCTCGATAGGCACCAGTACCGACCTCGACGGCAACTTTACCCTCCGGGTTCCCGACTCGGCCCGCGAGGTGACCGTCTCGTACGTGGGCATGGTTACCCGGCAGGTTCCCATTGCCGACCGCATGGAGATCGTACTCGAGAATGCCGACCACAAAATCGACGAGGTGGTAGTCACCGCCCTGGGTATGAAGCGCGACCGCAAGGGGCTGGGCTATGCCGCCCAGGACCTGAAAGGCAACGAACTGAACAAGGCGGGTACCACCGGCCTCTCCGACGCCATGCAGGGCAAACTGTCGGGCGTGGAGATTGTACCCTCGAGCGGTATGCCGGGGGCCTCGTCGCAAGTGGTCATCCGGGGAGCCCGCTCCTTTACCGGCAACAACACCCCGCTCTATGTGGTCGACGGCATGCCCATCCAATCGACCCCCGACTTCTCGACCGGCCAGAGCGTGAGCGGCACCGACATTGCCGACCGCTCCATCGACATCGACCCCAACGACATCGAGAGCATCAACGTGCTCAAGGGGCAGGCGGCCGCCGCCCTCTACGGCATCCGGGCCTCGAACGGTGTGGTGGTCATCACCACCAAGAGCGGGCGCGGGCTCTCGATCGGGCGACCTCACGTCACCTTCACCACCAACCTCAGTGCCGAGACGCTGTCGCGCCGCCCGCAGGTGCAGAAGCAGTGGGCCCAGGGCTATTACAGCGACTCGCAGCAGGCCCAACGGTTCGACCCCACCTCGTCGATGAGCTGGGGCCCCCGCATCGATGCTCTGCCCGACGACCCCACCTATGGCGGCAACGTGGCCACGGCCTTGAACAACTACGACACCTCGGGGACCCAAGGCCTCTACTATGTGCCCCAGCTGGCCCAGGCGGGCGAAAATCCCTGGGTAGCCCCCGACGTCTACGACAACATCGGCGACTTCTTCCGCACGGGGGTCACCTTCAACACCTCGCTCAACATCAGCCAGCGGTTCGAGAAGGGTAACTACTCGTTCGGTATCGGCACCGCCCAACAGGACGGCGTGATTCCCTCGACCGGCCTCACCCGCTACTCGGTGCGGGGCATGGCCGAGGTCAACCTCAGCGAAGAGTGGAAGACCGGCTTCTCGGCCAACTTCGTGCGCAACAACATCGACAAGGCACCCACCGCCAACAGCGGCGTGCTGGGTGCCGTCTACGGCGCACCGCCCAGCTACAACCTGCGGGGCATTCCCTACGCGCTGCCCGAAGACCCCTATACCCAAATCAACTACCGCTCGCTCACCTTCAACAACCCCTACTGGGCCACGCGGCACAACTCGTTCAACGAGAACACGCACCGCTTCTTCGGCAACACCTTTGTCGAGTATACCCCCCGGATTGACTGGAGCAGCGACAAAAAACTCTCGACCCGCTGGCAAATCGGTATCGACGCCTACACCTCGCGCTACAAAAACATCTACGAATACGGTTCGCAGGGGCAGGCCGGCAGCATCGAGTCGAACGGCGTGACCAACGTCATCTTCAACTCGCTCTTTACCGTCAACTACGAGATGAACATCACCGACGACTGGCACCTCACGGCCATGGTGGGCAACGAAATCAACCAGGAAAACAAAGCCTTTTACGAAGACTACGGCCAGAGCTTCAACTTCGGCGGCAACCCCACGATACAGAACACCGCGATACAGAGCGCATCGACCTCGGTACTGCGGGCCCGCACGGTGGGATTCTTCGGCAACGCCACCCTCTCGTGGCGCGACCAGGCCTACCTCAACGTCACCGGCCGTGAAGATGTGGTGTCGACCATGCCCCGCGGCCACCGCGCCTTCTTCTACCCCTCGGTGTCGGTAGCCTATGTGCTCACCGAACTGGAACCTCTGCGGGGAAACCCCGTCCTCACCTTTGCCAAGGTGCGGGGCTCGTTTGCCCAGGTAGGGCAGGCAGGCCGCTACTACAACAACTACTACGTCACCCCCAGCTATACCGGCGGCTTCTGGAGCAATCCGCCCATACTCTACCCCCTCAACGGCATTACCGCTTATGTGCCTTATGCCGAGCTGTACGACCCCGACCTGACGCCACAGAACACCAACTCGTTCGAAGCGGGATTCGACCTGCGGCTCTTCCACAACCGGCTTGCCGCCAGCTACACCTTCTCGCGGCAGAACATCAAGAACCAGATATTCCCCGTGCCGCTGGCCGGTTCGACCGGCGCCGCCCAATACGTGACCAACGGCGGTAAGATACACACCGACGCCCACGAAATAGAGCTGAACGGCGAGATTTACTCCACGGCCGACATCACCTGGGACCTGGGGGTCAACTTCACCGTCATCCGCAACCGGGTCGACGAGCTGGCTCCTGGTGTGACCAACATCTTCCTCGGCGGCTTCGTCACGCCGCAGGTCCGGGCCGGTGTGGGCGACTACTACCCGGTCATCTACGGTACCGCCTTCAAGCGCGACAGCCAGGGCCGCATCCTGGTTGACGAAGACCCCAACAGCGCTACCTACGGCATGCCCATGGCTTCGGGCAACCCGCAGGTCATCGGGCAGTGCGCCCCCGACTTCACGATGGGCATCAACACCTCGTTCCGCTACAAGCGGCTTTCGCTCTCGGCCACCTTCTCGTGGCGGCATGGCGGCGACATGTATTCAGGCACCAACGGCCTGATGGACCTCTACGGCATCAGCAAGAAGACCGAAGACCGCACCACCCCCTTCGTCTATCCCGGCTATAAGGCCGACGGCACCCCCAACGACATCGTGCGGGGCGGAGCCGACGATGCCGGAGCCTACGAGACCCTCTATGCCGACGTGCTGGGAAACATCGACGAGTCGTACATCTACGACGCTTCGTTCTTCAAGCTGCGCGACCTCACCGTCAAATACCAGTTCCCCCGCGTCGGAATATTCGACATCTCGCTCTTTGCCTTTGCCCGCAACGTGCTGCTGTGGGCCAAGATGCCCAACCTCGACCCCGAGTCGTCGCAGGGCAACAACAACATGAGCGGTACCTTCGAGCGATTCTCCCTGCCCCAGACCTCGAGCTACGGAGGGGGACTCACTGTAACTTTCTAACCTTCAAACACGACATGGATATGAAAAAACTCATCTATATCTTCTGCGCCGCCAGCCTGCTCACCGCCTGTACCGACGACGTGATGGACCGCCTCAACCGCAACGAAAACGACCCCGAAGAGGTGCCGGCCCGCTACCTCCTCACCGATGCCGAAACGGCTTCGGCCGTCAGTGTCGTTTCGGGCGACTTCGCCTTCTATACGGCTGTTTACATGGAACAGCAGGCGGGCATCTTCAACCAGATGTACAACGCCGAGATGCGTCTCGCCGAGGTCTACTCGGCCGCTACCTTCAACAACGCCTGGAATGCCACCTACCGCAACCTGCTCGCCCTCAGGATTATCCGCGAACGCTGCGCAGCCGGCGGTGCCGAGGCGGGCTCGAACCATCTGCTGGGTATGGCTCAGGTGCTCACGGCGCTGAACCTGGCTACCCTCACCGACCTCATGGGCGATATTCCCTGGAGCGAAGCCCTGCAACCCGGTGCCGTTTACCAACCGAAGCTCGACAGTCAGGAGTCCATCTACCAGGATGTCTTCGACCTGCTCGACGAGGCTATCGACAACCTGCGGAAAGAGGATCTGGCTACCCTCACCCCGGTGGGGACGCAAGACCTCATCTACGGCTCGCTCGATGCCGACCGACAGGCCGAGCTCTGGATCAAGGCAGCCTATGGTCTGAAGGCCCGCTATGCCCTCCGCCTCTCCTTCCGCGAACCGCGCTACGACCAGGTAATCGACTATGCCGACAGCTCCTTTGTCTCATCCGACGAACAACTGGCCTACCCCTACGACGGCAGCTCGTCGATCAACCCCTTCTATGCCTTCTACCTGAACCGCCGCTACTTCGGGGCCAGCGAGAGCCTGCACCAGAAGCTCGTCGAGCGGAACGACCCGCGCGAAAGCCTCTTCTTCAAAACCTATCCCGGTACCGGCCAACTGGTGTTCGCCCCCAACGGCGCACCCGAGCAACGGCAGGGCTACTACGGCATATCGGGTCTGCTCTCGCCTACACGCCCCACCCTGCTGCTCAGCTACCACGAATTGCAGTTTGTCAAGGCCGAGGCGCAAACCCGACTGGGCCAGACCGGCGATGCCATCGGCTCGCTCTACAACGCCGTGGTGGCCGCCTTTGCCCAGGTGGGTCTCTCGGCCAGTGAGGCCGACGACTATTTCCAGAATGTCGTCCTGCCCCGCTTCGAGGCCGACCCCCTCGGCGAAATCATCAACCAGAAGTATCTGGCCTGCTACGAGGGCGAGGTGCTGGAGACCTACCACGACTACCGGCGCCTCCTGGCCATGGGCGAGAGTGACCTCCTGCCGCTCGCCAATCCCCTGCCCTTCCCGCTGCGGCTCCCCTACGGCAACAGCGACGTGGTGAGCAACGACCATGTGGCCCAGGCCTACGGCAACGGCGACTACGTCACCACCGAACCGGTGTGGTGGGCCGGAGGCAGCCGATAGCGAATCGAACAAAGTCTGTCATTGTCAACCTTTCAAAAGCAGCCGGCTCCGCTTCCGGGGGAATCTCCCCGGGGCGGAGCCGGTCGTTTATCCTATCGCGGTTATCCTCGAGACAAGCCGCGGCATTTATCGGTTCTTGCGCATGGTATAGCGGCTGATGCCCAGGCTCTCGTAGCTGCGGCGCAGCTCCTCGTCGTTGTCCGAGATGACCAGCAGCCGGTCGCCCGGCTCGAGCTGAGTATGCCCTTTAGGTACGAAATATTGCGTGCCCCGCTTCACCATCACCACCAGCGTATTGTCGGGCAGCGAGAGGTTCAGCAGCTTGTTGCCGCCCGCCAACGTCTCCTCGGTCAGCTCTATCTCACTCATGGCCGACTTGATTTCATCGGGCAGCGCCACGTTGAAAATCTCCTTCTCCTCGCTCTTGCCAATCAGTCCCAGCCAACGGGCCATGGCACTCACGGTGGTGCCCTGCACCAACAGAGAGACGATAGTCACGAAAAAGACCACGTTGAAAATCATGCGGGCATTGGGTATCTCGGCCGACATGAGCGGATAGGTGGCAAAGATGATGGGCACGGCTCCCCGCAATCCCACCCACGACACATAGACGCGGGCCCGGGTCGTAAGCTTGCGGAAAGGCAGCAGACTCACAAAGACCGAGAGCGGACGCGAAACCACTATCATAAAGAGGGCGACCAGCAGACTCACACCAGCCACGGCGGGCAGCTCCGAGGGGTTGACCAGCAACCCCAGCGTGAGGAACATCACAATCTGGAACAGCCAG
>OJNS01001642.1_pt1 | contig 11028 bp, 10 predicted proteins | sample 1597911 | NCBI WGS metagenome assembly OJNS01 (sample SAMN01915214, study PRJEB22387) | human gut metagenome | isolation source: stool | host: Homo sapiens | place: USA
TCAAGGACGCATCTCTGAACCAAATTGTCGCGGAGGCAGGCTTCACGAAGGGTGCATTCTACGGCTACTACCCGGATAAGACCGCTCTGTTTGAAGATCTTGTGGGCGAGACCGCAAGCGAGCTGATCGCCCGCTTCAAGGCGGCGCAGGACGTTTATTTTGACCTCGTCTCGGAGGGGAAAACAAAAGAAAGCCTTGCGCTTTCCACCCAGCACCTGCACGAGCTTGTCGCGTTCATGTACGACCATTTCGACGAATTCAAGCTGATCCTCTGCCGGGCGGAAGGAACAGGCTACGCGGATTTTATCGAGGTGCTGGTGGAGCTGGAGGTCGATCGATCCGAAGAATACTACGCCCTCCTCAGAAAAAACGGTATGCTCTCCGGGAGCATGACTCGTCAGCTTCATCACATGATCACAAGGGCCTACTTTACGGCGGTGTGTGAAACCATCGTCCACGATATGCCGAGAGAGGAAGCCATGAAATACGTCGATGAACTGGCTATCTTTTTCCACTCCGGCTGGAGCGGACTTTTAAGGCTCGAATGAGCCTTAAAAAAATAACTGTCGGTTAGTTGCCTCTAACCGACGCGGCGCATCCTCCAACAAATCCATATATTTTAAGAAAGGAACACGGAATATGAGCAAACAGAAAAAAACAAAGCAGCCGCCGGTGCTGGGCAGGCTGCTGGAATACGCCGGAGGGCATAAGTGGCTGTCCGTCTTGGGCTGCGGGCTGTCCGGCGTTTCGGCGGCGGCCGGCATTTTCCCGTTCGTCTTTGTCTGGTACGCGGCCAGAGGCATTTTAACGCCGGGAGGCGGCGTTCCGGCAGGGCTTGCCCGCTACGGCTGGTATGCGCTGGCGGCGGCGCTTCTGAGCGCGGCTGTGTATTTCGCCGGGCTCATGTGTACACACCTTGCGGCCTTCCGGGTGGCGACGAATATGCGAAAGGCGGCGGTCGCCCATCTCGTTGACCTGCCGTTGGGGTACTTTAACGCCAACCTCACCGGGCGGCTTCGCAAGCAGATCGACGACAACGCGGCGCTGACAGAAACCCTCCTTGCCCACACCATCCCCGACGCGGTGGGCGGGATCGTAACGCCGATACTGGCGGTGGGGCTGCTCTTCGTCTTTGACTGGCGCATGGGGCTTGCCTGCCTGATCCCCATGGTCATCGGGCTTGTCTGCCTGATGACCATGATGACGGGCACCAGCATGAAGTTCTTTGAGGAATACCAGCGCGCCGGAGAGCGCATTTCCGCCGAGGCCACGGAGTATGTCCGGGGCATCCCGGTGGTGAAGGTGTTCCAGCAGACGGTTTACTCCTTCAAGAGCTTTCATGCCGCCATCCTCAGCTACCGCGACCTTGCCAGCGGCTACGCCATGATGTGCCGTATGCCCTACACGCTGCTTACGGTGGTGCTGAACGCCATGTTCCTGTTTCTCATGCCCTTGGGAATGGTTCTCATCGGCGGCGCGGCAGACGGCTGGGCGGTGCTGGCCGATCTGGTGTTTTACATCTTCTTCGCGCCCCAGCTTGCCTTTATGATGGAGCGGCTGATGTACGCGGTCAACGCACAGATGGAGGCCGCCGAGGCAGTGAACAAGCTGGAGGCGATATTGAAGGAGTCGCCCCTTCCCGAGCCTGCGGCGGACAGCGGAAGCAAGCCCGCAGACAGCGGCATTTCCTTTGAGAATGTCACCTTTTCCTATGACGGCGCGGACAGACCCGCGCTGACGAATGTGAGATTCCATCTGCCGCAGGGGGAGGCGTGGGCACTGGTGGGCCCCTCCGGCGGCGGCAAGACCACCATCGCCCGGCTGATCCCGCGCTTTTTCGATGTGCAGGCAGGGGCGGTGCTCCTGGGCGGACGGGATGTGCGCAGCATCCCCACCGCGGAGCTGATGGAGCAGATCTCCTTCGTCTTTCAGGAGGTGAGGCTCTTCAAGAAGAGCATCCGCGACAACATCCGCGCCGCCCGGCCGGACGCCACCGAGGCGGAGATATTACACGCGGCGCAGCTTGCCCAGTGCAGCGATATTCTGGAAAAGACGCCGGGCGGGCTGGACGCCGTGATCGGCGCCAAGGGCGTGTACCTCTCCGGCGGTGAGATGCAGCGCATCGCGCTGGCGAGGGCAATCTTAAAGGACGCACCCATCGTGGTGCTGGATGAGGCCAGCTCCTTTGCAGACCCCGAGAACGAGGCGAAGATACAAAAGGCCTTCGAGGCGCTGATGAAGGGCAAGACCGTGTTGATGATCGCCCACCGCCTGTCCACGGTGCGGAACATGGATCGCATCCTCGTCATCCGGGACGGCGAGATCGCCGAGGAAGGAAAGCACGACGAGCTTCTTGAAAAGGGCGGCGCATATGCCGCTATGTGGGAGGAATACCAAAAGGCCGCGCAGTGGAAGGTGGGAGGTGCCGCATGATCGAACGCATCCGAAAAAAATACGCCATGACGGAGAAGGGCGCAAAAGACTATGTGTCCGCCGTGTTCTGGTCCGTACTGGTCAACATCAGCAAAATGCTGCCGGTGGGCGTGCTGGCCACGGCGCTCTCCGGCATCGTAGAGGCACTGACAAACGGCACCGACCCAAGGGCGGGGCTTACGCGCTTTCTGGTCGCGGGCGTCCTTGCCCTCGCCGCGCTCTTTGTGACCTTCCTGATCCAATACAAAGCCTTATATGAAGCCACCTACCGGGAGAGTGCCAACCGCCGCGTCCGGCTGGCAGAGGTACTGCGCCAGCTCCCGCTGTCCTTCTTTGGAAACCGTGACCTGACCGACCTGACCACCACCATCATGGGGGATACGGAGACGCTGGAAAAGGCCTTCTCCCACTTTTACCCCGCCATGCACGGCGCGCTCATCTCCACGGCGCTGATTTCCGCAGGCATGCTGCTTTACGACTGGCGGATGGCGCTGGCTCTTTTGTGGGTGGTGCCCGCGTCGCTGCTGATGGTCTATCTCTCCCGGCGCATGGAAAAGCGGCATATAAAGAAGGGGCTCGTCACCCGCCGCGCGGCCACCGACGCCATGCAGGAGGTGCTGGAGTGCGCGCCGGAGATCAAGGCGTGCAACCAGAAAGCGCGGTATATCACCGACCTGAACCGCAGGCTGGACGAGGCGGAGCAGGACACCATCCGGGGCGAGCTGTTCACAGGCTCCGTAGTCACGGCGGCACAGTCTTTCCTAAAGCTGGGCATCGCCACCACCGTCCTCACGGGGGTGACGCTGATGAGCCGCGGCGACCTGGCGCTGATCCCGTTTCTGATGTTCCTCATCGCCGCCACCCGTGTATATGACCCCATCGGCTCCATGTTTGCCAACATGGCCGCGGTTTTCGCCTGCGAGGTGCGCATCGAGCGTATGCAGGAGATCGAGAACGAAAAGCGCATGACCGGTATGACCGAATATGATCCCGACGGCTACGACATCCGCTTTGAGCATGTGACCTTCGCCTACCGGGAAAAAGAGGACGTGCTAAGAGATGTTTCCTTTACGGCGAAGCAGGGACAGGTGACGGCTCTGGTGGGCCCCTCCGGCGGCGGCAAGTCCACGGCAGCCAAGCTGGCGGCCCGCTTCTGGGATCCGGCGGAGGGAACGGTGCGGCTGGGCGGCGTGGATGTATCCACGGTGGACGGCGAGGCACTGCTGAAAAACTACGCCATCGTATTTCAGGATGTGGTGCTGTTTGCGGATACCGTGATGGAAAACATCCGCCTCGGAAAGCGGGACGCCACCGACGAGGAGGTGCTGGCGGCGGCGAAGGCGGCGCAGTGCGACGCCTTTGTATCCAAGCTGCCGGACGGCTACCATACCCTGATCGGGGAAAACGGCTCCCGGCTCTCCGGCGGCGAGCGGCAGCGCATCTCCATTGCCCGCGCCATCTTGAAGGACGCGCCGGTGATTTTGCTGGACGAGGCAACGGCCTCGCTGGACGTGGAAAACGAGACGGCGGTGCAGGCGGCGCTGTCTGGATTGATCAAGGATAAGACGGTGCTCATCATCGCGCACCGCATGCGTACCGTCATGAACGCCGATCAGATCGTCCTGCTCTCCGGCGGCAACGTGGTTGAGATGGGCTCTCCCGCGGAGCTGCTGAAAAAGAACGGCCTGTTCCGCCACATGGCGCAGCTCCAGAGCGAGAGCATGGAGTGGACGGCGTAGAAAGTTGCGAGATAAACAGGATTCTGAGTGCAATATTGGAAAACGAAGTGTCGAAAACAAGGAGGAGTTTATGAAAGAAACAAATAAATGGTCTGTCAGGGATGTGATCACCACGGTGCTGCTTTCGGCAGTGCTGATCGTGATCCAGCTCGTCGTCAATATGGTCTGCATGGCCAACGACTTTGTCAGCATGGTGCTGTCGGTGGGGATCACCATGTTCCTCTGCGCGCCGGTCTATATGCTCATGGTCAGCCGGATCGGCAAGCGGTTTGTGACGCTGATCTATATGACGATCCTCGGTGTGATTTTCCTGCTGATGGGAAACTGGTTCTTGCTGCCTTATTATGTTCTCGTGGGAATCCTCTGCGAGGCGATTCTCTGGAAGGAAGGCTCCTGCCAAAAGCCGAAACGGCTGACCGCCGCCTGGACGGTGGCGAGCCTTCTGTACAACGGGGTCAATCTGCTGCCCATCTGGTTCTTCTGGGATACCTACTACGATTTTGCGCTGGCAAGCGGCATGGAGCAGAGCTACATCGATTCCTATGTGCGTTACTACACCTCTCCCGGCTGGCTGGCCTTTATTCTGCTGTTTACGACGCTGATGGGCTTTTTAGGCTGCATGGTGGGCAGTCGGCTGATCCGCAGGCATTTTCAGAAGGCCGGCGTTCTATGAGAGCGGACGCATCCTTTGCGGTGCCGGTCAAGCTGTGGGCGCTGCTGTGCGTCTTTGCCGGAGTAACCATCGGCGGGAATGTGCTGCTTACCTGCATCCTGACCGGCGGGGCACTTCTTTATCTCGTCTTACAGCGGAACTTCCGCCTTGCCGCGTCCTATGGCTGCTTTTATCTGCTGCTGGCGCTGCTGCTGTACGGCATCCGCTTCCACGGGCTGCGCATGCCGGTCTTTTCGGAGTTTTATGTTCTGATGTTCTGGAATCTGTCACCGATCTTTCTGGTGTCATGGGATCTGATCACCACGCCGCCGGGGATGCTCTCTGCGTTCTTATCCCGCCTCCGTATGCCCACCCCGTTTATTCTCGGGCTTCTTGTGGTCTTTCGCTTCTTCCCCACCATGCGGACGGAGCTAAAAGGTGTAGGCAGGTCGATGAAGAATAGGGGGCTGACCGCGGCGGGGCAGCTGCTCGCGCATCCCGTGCAGAGCATGGAGTATGTGCTGGTTCCGTTTCTTCTTCGGGTATTGCAGCTCGCCGATCAGCTTTCCGTTTCCGCCGTTGCAAGAGGCGCGGAGCGTCCGGGCGTGCGCGGCAGCTATTATGAGAAAAGGACCGGGACGCGGGATCACATCGCGGCAGCCGCATGTGCGATAGTCACGGCTTCCTATTTGGTTTTGGAAAGGGGCATGGCATGATCGAGCTTACACACGCTTCCTTTCAATACGAAAACTCAGACAGAGGCGTGCAGGACATTTCCCTTTCGGTAAAAAGCGGCGAATGCGTCGTGCTGACGGGGCTCTCCGGCTGCGGCAAGACCACCGTGACAAGGCTTGTCAACGGGCTTGCGCCGTCCTACTATCCCGGAGTTTTCAGCGGAAGCGTGAGGATAGACGGCAAGGACATATCAAGGCTTTCCACATGGGAGATCGGGCGTTTGGTGGGAAGCGTTTTTCAGGACCCCAAAAGCCAGTTCTTTTCCTCCGAGCTTGCCGGAGAGGTGGCCTTTCCCTGCGAGAATTACGGCCTGTCCGCCCGGGAGATACGGGAGAGGACGGACGCCGCCATAGAGGCGTTGAAGCTGTCCCATTTGAAAGACAGGGCAGTTGACGTCCTCTCAAGCGGAGAAAAGCAGCGGGCGGCCATTGCGTCCGTATATGCCATGAAGCCAAAGGTCTTTGTGTGCGACGAGCCGACGGCCAACCTCGACGCCGTCGGGACGAGGCAGCTTGCGCAGACCCTCCGGCAGCTCAAGGAACAAGGCTTTACCCTGCTCATCGCGGAGCATCGGATCGACTGGCTGATGGGGATCGCAGACCGGTTTTTATATCTGCGGGACGGCAGAATAGCGGCTGAGTATGCGCCACGGGACTTACTTCTTCTTCCGGAAGCAGACATCTTAGGTATGGGTCTGCGCTCTCCGCACGAGGGAAAGTGCCTTCCCGATCCCTCCGTATTGGACGAAAGCCCTGCCGTCTTGAAGACAGCAGGGCTCTCGAAAAGAATACGCAAAGAAGTTATTTTTGAGGATATTTCGCTGTCCGTTCCAGAGGGCGGCGTGACCGCCATAACGGGACAAAACGGCGCGGGGAAAACCACCCTTGCGCAGATCCTCTGCGGGCTGGCGAAGCAGACAAGGGGACATATCCTGATAGACGGGAAAAAAGCAAGAGCGGCAGTCCGGCGCAGGGAGATTTACTACTGCGGCAACGACACGTCAACGCAGTTCTTTACGGCAAGCGTGGCGGAGGAGCTGCTGCTGAATACCGAATTGACGGAAGAAAACAAAGACCGTGCCAGACATTTGCTGAAAGAGTTTGGTCTTTACGAGTACAGGGATGCGCATCCGTCCGCCCTGTCCGGCGGACAGAAGCAGCGCCTTGCCATAGCCTGCGCCATCTTTTCCGGCCGCAGGATACTGATTCTTGACGAACCCACCAGCGGACTTGACGGACAGAATATGCGCCTGATCGCGGAAAGGCTGAAAAGCGAAGCGCGGAACGGCAGAACCATTCTCGTGATCACCCACGACAGGGAGCTGATGGAGAGCTGCTGTGATAATGTGTGTGGAATCTTTAAGGTGGAAACAGATGAAAGATAAAAATCGGCTAAACTCAGATACCGTCGTTATGCTTTGAACCGACCCGTATGAGATCCGGCTGATGCAAAATCCATATGATGCGGCGGTTGGGTGAGCCAAGGAAGCAGGATCGGGAGTGATTACGCAGAAAATGCGCCATGCCACATTGCAGTAGTGGTACGGCGCATTTTTTATTTATCGGGTCACATGACTGTCAGCCGAGTCCGTAGATCAGCAGTGAAATACCACAGGCGAGCAGACTGACTGCCGAGCCAATCAGGAGCTGCGGCAGGGTGTGGCGCGACAGCTTCAGCGAGGATCGATAGACCGCTGCGATCAGCAGCACAGACGGTATAATAAAAAGCGGATGAAGCTTCCATGTCAGCAGAAACGCAGGAGCCGTTGTGCTGCAGGCATGGCCACTTGCGTGCCACTTGAAAACGGTGTTGAGAATCAGCAGTGCTGCGATGGAAATGACATAGGAGAGGAAGAGAATGTGGACGAACCAGGAGGACGGGGTCAGCATTGACCAGAGAAACCCGCACAGGTATCCGATGGCACTGCATACCAGCGCCGTGCTGCGCTGTCCCTTTCTCCGATCCTTTCCAATGCGGAATATCTCCCGTATAGGATATGCAGCCATGGGGATGAGCAGCAAAAACAACTCGCACAGCAGCAGCTCACGCAGTGTCATAAGCTTTGCGGGGACATACATCAGAAGCACTGTTATACCGATGACGATGGGGAGGCAGGGTCAGAATGCGCACGATCAGATGAAAGATTCCGGCGCATCTTCCCTTTTCATTGGTTGTGCCTGCTCTCATGACTCAAAGCCCAGCATGATCCCGCCGCGCTCGGCGTAATAGCTGCACAGTCCCCGCAGCGGATAGCTTCGCACATCCGCCTCCGGAAACCGCTGCTGGATCTCGGTGCAAAGCTCCAGCGCAAGAGCCGCATTCTGACAATGCCCGATCCGGATCTTCCCGCCCCTGTAGCCAAGATGCTCCATTTCGTCCAGAATAAACTGCCGCGCTTTACGAGCCCCACGGCATTTTCCAAGCATCTCAAGCGTACCCTCGGCACTGGCCTGCCCGATGGCGCGGATCCCGAGGACGCTTGCCATCGTTGCGGCGAGCTTGCTGACACGGCCGTTCTGTGCAAGGTTGTGCATGGATTCCAATGCAAAAAGCAGGTGTGTATGGGCCTGATATGTATTCAAGGCTTCGCATACTTTGTCAAAATCCGCATGAGAACGCAGCTCATACAAAGCCCTTTCAATGAGAAGGGCGATTTCAGGTCCGGCGGAAAGAGAGTCCACAACACAGATGCGCCGGGCCGGGTTGCGTTCCTCACAATTCTTCTTTGCCACGCAGGCAGCATTATAACTGCCTGAAAGAGCGCTGGTAATGGTAAAGGCAATCACATTGCCGCTCTCGCCGAATGCGCTTTCCCAGTCTGCGATGTTCGGACAGGCACTGTAAGATCGCCCTTTGGTTTCGCGGAGCGTACTGACCATCGCGTCAACATCAAGATTGGCGTCATCGCAAAACTCCTCAGTGTCAGTGCGTATTGAGAGCGGAACACTGACGAAGTCCGCTCCATCCAGTGTGAGAAGGTCGCAGCTGGAGTCTGCGACGATACGAAACTGATTCATGGTGTGTCCTCCAAATAACAAGAAACATTTCAACCGACTTTGAAAGCCGACGCCGAAATTCTATCAGGTTTTTATCATTCCGTCAACGGTTTTCAGAAAACCGATAAAAAGATTTTGTAAAACCATTGAAAGATTGATGAGAGCCGTGTATAATGGCCACATGGAAAAGGGAGTGAATAACATGATAGAGGCTATTGAGGGCTTTCGCTTACCGCGGTATGCACAGATTCCGGATGTCGGGCTTTATCTGGAGCAGGTGGTACGCTATGTCAACACACACCTTGCGCCGCTGGGGGAACCGGAGCTGACAAGCTCCATGGTGAGCAATTACGTGAAGCAGGGGCTGATCTCCTCCCCTATAAAAAAGTCATACACAGCGGAGCACCTTGCACGGCTCCTGTTTATCGCCGTAGTCAAGCCCGTTGTCCCGTTGGAAGGGCTTCGAATGATGTTCAGCATACAGGGGGACAACTATACCCTCCCGACCGCATATGACTATTTTTGTGACGAGTTTGAGAATATGCTCGGCGCAGCGTTCGGTTTAGCTCCCGCAAGAGAGGGCATCGGCGAGACACAATCCGACGCAAAGGATCTTCTCCGCAACACGATCGTGGCCACCGTCAACAAGGTCTATCTGGATCGGTATCTGGAAGAATATCAAAAGCAGAGGGAAGAAGCCTCCGATGAACGGTAAGCATCGGCGCAGGGCATTGAATAAGCATATACATACCACGAGCGGTCAGTGGGGACTCACCGGGATTTCCGCTGATTAGCTTTTGACTTCCAAAGGCTTTGCTCACAAAGGACCGTGATGCGGTCGTTACTCAAGCGTTAGGATTTATTGCAACGTAATGAGCCATAAATGCATTCGTAGAAAAGCTATATATTTGCACGGCACGGGAAACGATAAGCAGCAGTCCCCCGGACGTTTCATTGTCCGGGGGCTGCTGCTTATATCGTAATCGAAGCAAGACACTGAATTTCCGGTCGATACAGCCCACGCTGCCTCAGCTCACAAACGATGCGTTGCCCAGCCGGTAGTACCGGCAGCCGTCCTCCTCGTACCATTCAAACGTACCCACCACGGTGATCTCCGCCCCCAGCTCCGGATAATCATCGGGGTAGGCAGGCTCTCCGGCGAGGGAAAACTCCAGCCCCTGCGCGCAGCAGGCGGTGGCATCGGCGATCATGCAGGCGAAGAACATTTTGTCCGGGATAAAAGCACCGTTTTCGTCGGTGGCCTGGTATATGTTGAACTGTCCCTGCATTTTGACGGTTTTTCCGATGTAATTATCCGGGAAGGAGATCATGCTGTTGACCTCAGAATAGACCATGATGCCGCTGAGCACAGTCAGGTCAATGTCGACCGCGGCGGTGCCTTCTGCATCCTCCGCAGCGGGCTTTTGCGCGGTGTCCTCACGGCCGCAAGCAGCGAGAGTGCAGAGCAGCAGGGCTGCCAACAGAAAGCATAATAGTTTTTTCATCTGCGAACACCTCCCAATACCGTGCCTGCCAGCCATGACAGACCGAAAGCGCCGATCTGAACGGCGACGATGGTGGAGCCTACCGGCGTACCGGCGAGAATGGACGCCAGAATACCGAGCAGCGCACAGAAAACCGAAAGGACTGCCGCGCAGATGGTCACACTGCGAAAGCTCTTGAACATCCGCATGGCGGACAACGCCGGGAAGATCACCAGTGCGGAGATCAGCAGGGAACCCACAAGGTTCATCGCCAGCACGATGATGACCGCAACGACAACGGCGATCAGCAGGTTGTAAAGCCCCGCCTTCGTGCCGGTCGCCCTTGCGAAGCTCTCGTCAAAGGTCACGGCAAAGATCTTATTGTAAAACAGGATGAACACCGCCATGACCAGCACCGACATTCCCACGCACAGCCATACCTCTGCGGGAGACAGCGTCAGAATGGAGGTGGAGCCGAACAGCGTGCTGCACACATCGCCGGAAAGATTGGACGAGGTGGAGAAAATGTTCATCAGAAGATAGCCGATGGCCAGCGCACCCACAGAGAGCATGGCAATGGCGGCATCTCCTTTAATTGTGGTATTCTGACCGGTTTTTAGTAAAAGAATCGCACATAAAACTGTCACTGGGAGGATGAACAGCATATTATTGGTGAGATTCAGAATAGATGCGACAGCCATGGCGCCAAAAGCTACATGAGAAAGTCCGTCGCCAATGAAAGAGAATCTTTTTAATACCAAGGTTACGCCAAGCAGTGAGGAGCATAAGGCAATCAAAACACCTACAATCAGTGCATACCAGACAAAGGGATATTGAAAGTAGAGCTGAAATTTATCAAATAAGGCGGTCATGGGTGTGTACCTCCGAATGAAAATAGTCTGAAGCTAAACCATAAAAAAATGGTGTTCCCAGATGGAGAATATGGGGGGCATCTGCAGCTGTTGCCAGATCGGAAGAGCACACGTCTG
>OJNS01001643.1_pt1 | contig 11028 bp, 5 predicted proteins | sample 1597911 | NCBI WGS metagenome assembly OJNS01 (sample SAMN01915214, study PRJEB22387) | human gut metagenome | isolation source: stool | host: Homo sapiens | place: USA
TAAGGATTCTTCAAGCGCAACATATCTTGAATACATAAGGATAGAAGATGTTATTAAATCGGTGGATGCTTCGCTTCATGGAATTATTAAACATGACATCGGTGTTACACAGGATGAAGAGGAAAAAGATTCTTTCAAAGCCCTTGCTCTCTTATGGGATGAACTTCCGATTGTGAGCATTGAAGACAAAGGCAGTGTGAGGGCAGCCAGAAATTCAAGGACAGGGTACGTGAAACTGACATTTAATTTTTTGACGGCACAGGCACTTTTTGTTGAAACCAATGAAAAATACTATCCTACAGACAGGTTTAAAGCAATGGCAGAAAAATATTTTGAAGAAAATAAAGGATGTTTATATGAAATTTTAAACAGGGAGGACGAAAATGCCACAGATTAACAGAATCAGAGTTAACAATGTAAAATATAATTTCGGCACACAGTATTATGATGATTTTTTTATGAGATTTTCATGCAGGAATACTATTTATGACCTTGCAAACGGCGGCGGTAAAAGTGTGTTAATGCTTCTGCTTTTACAGAATATGATTCCTAACTGTACCCTTGACGATAAACAGCCGATAGAGAAGCTTTTCAGACCGGGCTGTGATAACACTACGATACATTCTCTTATAGAATGGAAGCTGGATGCAGGTTGTGTTAAAAATGGAATGAAATATATGACTACGGGATTCTGTGCAAGAAAGGCAAAGGAGAATTCGGACAATGCCGAAAGGAAGAACGAAACTGCCAATATCGAATATTTTAACTACTGTATTTTTTATAAAGAATTCGGAGATAACGACATAAAAAATCTTCCGCTCAGTAAAGGCAATGAACGCATTACCTACAACGGTCTTAAATCATACTTAAGGGATTTGGAGAAAAAAGATTATGGCATCGAAGTAAGGATTTTTGAAAGAAAGGGAGATTACCAGAATTTTATAAGTGAGTACGGTCTTCATGAGAGCCAGTGGGAAATCATCCGTGGGATTAACAAGACCGAAGGTCATGTGCGTACATATTTTGAGACCAATTATAAGACGACCAGGAAAGTCATAGAGGACCTTTTGATAGAGGGAATTATAGAAAAGTCATATAATAACAGAATTCGTAAGGGCAATGAAGACGATTCCCAGATGGCAAAGACACTTTTTGATATGAAGGAAAAACTGACGGAGTTGTCAAAACGAAAAACAGACATAGATAAATATGACGAGCAGATAAGACTTATTAATATATTTACCGATAAGATGGGTGAATATAAAAGAATATTTGAGGAAAAGAAAAAGACAGAGAATGAACTTATGCGATGCCTTTGCGTATGCAGGAAGAGACTTGCGGGAGAAAGGGCAAAGACAGAAGAACTTGGTAACAGAAAAGAAGAACTTGCAGCACATATTAACGAAATCAAAAGACGTACAGCCATTGCGGAAATCGAGACTGAGACGGTTGAGCTTGAACAGTTAGAGAAGCTGATTGCCGAAACGGCAGCAGAGAAAGAGACGCTTTTATCTTCTTATGACAGGCTTAAAGAGAATCTTAGATATGTAAAAGCGGCTTCGGATTATTTTGATTACGTTGAAAACAAGGCAAGATACGATGAACTTAAAGAGCTGATATCCAACAGCACATGGAACCGGGAAGATGTTTTAAAAGAGTTATCAGAACTTGCAGCTTTTAAGAAGACAATTGTTGACAGAAAAACAACGGAATTGGAAGCACGGATTGACGAAATCAAAACTTTAACAGAGAAGGTATGCGCAGAGCGGGATGAGGCAGCCGATAAAAAGCTTAATGTTTATGGTGAAATCAACAAAAATCAGGGGCAGTTAAAACAGCTTAAAAATGAAATTGAAGGACTGAATAAAAACACGGATGAGCTTATGCTAAGATGTAATCTTACATCCAATGCCGGCATTGAAGATATAATTTCCAAAGCGGAAGATATGCTTAAATCATCTGACAAGGCTTTATCCGGTTACACCTCCCATATTTCGGAGGAAGAAAATAATATTTCTGATTTAAACAGGGAATATCTTAAGACAGAAACAGAAATATCATTTATAAAAAATGAAGAAGAAAGGGCTGCAATACTGTATGAAAAAGAACAGCGGCTTCTAAAAGATTTAAACCAGATTAAAAATGTATACGGTGAGAATGATATTGAGCAGCTTATTGAAAAAATAGAAAAGGTGTTAGCCGAAATTACCGAAAATATCGTTGAAGTAAAAGGCAGAATTAAGTATCTTAGCAATTACGAAAAAGCAATAAGCGAGAATAAACTTCCGGAATATGACAGATGTTATGAAGAAGTCCTTTCATATCTGAAAAGCAGATACGATGACGTGAAAAGCGGCGCCGAGTATATTGCACTAATGGATGGAAATGAACGCAGTGATTATATTGCGGAAAATCCGATGCTGCCTTATATGATTTTTGCCGGGGACAGTTATGAAGAAATAAAACATGACGAAATGCTTTATTCCCTTAACACAGGCTCTTATATTATTCCTATTATAAAAAAAGATAATATTTTAAGAATCTGTAAAGAAAACATGGTAGGTGCGTGTCATGATTTATCATTTATATTTAACGGAACAGGCACTAATTCCGAGCTTATAAAAATAAGTGAAGATATTGACAAAGAAAAGGACACGCTTGCAGGATTAAATGATAAATATAATGTTATAAGCAAAGATTTGTATTTTTGCCAATATGCAGAAAATAAACTTAATGACAGCTCCTCTTACGGAGTGCCGGAGGACTTAAAAGAAGAAAAAGAGAGACTTATATCATATCTTGGCAGGATTAGTGACGATATGGAAATGTCAAAAAAGCGTCTTGAAAGTTACCGGACTTCTTTGGAAAGAGAGCAGGCACATAATGGTGAAACAGCAGACAATCTTTTGCTGTATAAAAAAATAAAAGAGAATACCGACAGACTGGCTTCCTTATATGATGAAACAAGAACTTGTGAAAAACTTACAGGCGGGCTTACAAAGGAACACGCAGAACTGTCAAGAAAAGTCAGGTCATTTGATGCCCTGCTTACGGAAAAAGAAAATATAAGAAAAAGTTTTGAAGAGGAAACCGCTTCAATCAACAAGGAATATAAGGAAAAGTTCGAGTCTTATTTCAACGGAGAAGCAAAAGAACCGGATATTGAAGAAGATGAAATCAATACCAGGGCAGGGGCTTTGAGAAAAATCATATCTGATGAAATAGGAGAACTTGCTGATAAAGAAAAACAGCTTGCACATTATTATGCCCTTATTAAGAAAAATATTGATAATCTTAAATATTATGGTTTTACCTTAGATGAGGCAAAAAAGGCAAAAGACGAAGGCCTTTTTTCAAAGGCATCTGTTGATGAAAGGTTAGTAATCAAGAATCAGCTTGATAAAATTAAATCTGAAATTGACAAAACCGACGGAATAATTAATTCCGAACAGGCACAGAAGAACCGTATTGAAGGAAGTATATGGCACGGAAAGAAACTATATGAAGAACAATACGGTGAATTTATCAGGGAAAAATTTAATGACCCTCAGGCGTATATTGTTACCGGACGTCAGGAAATATCTTCTATTACATCGGGAATACAGAATATTGAGAAAGAATTGAAAAATATTGATGAGAATAACAGGGATCTTATTGTAATGGAGAGAGATATCGGGAGAATATTCCGGACCATGGGAATTTATATACCGGAGGACGGACTGACGGATGAAAATATTACTGTGGATGACGATATCACTGAGAATTATGAAGAAATTGAAAAGAATTATGACAGGTTAAAACGTGATGAACAGCGTAAGAAAACTGCTTTTCTTAATGATAAACAAAAGTTATCCGATGATTTGTACGGACTGGAGGCTTATGACCTTGCGGCGGAAATCAAACTGAGTCTTAATGCACCGGAAACCGCAGAAGATGTGGAAGATATGGTAAATGGTCTTAGGGAAACTTCGGATTATATTGCACTTGAAAGGGACAATGTGGAGCAGGGCATAAGAGACTTACAGCAGATTGCTGATAATTTTGAAGAACGTTGTATTCAGATTTGCAGCAATATCCGTACAGAGTTAGAACGACTGCCAAAGCTCTCAAAGATAAATCTTGACGGAGAATCCGTTCCTGTAATTACGTTACAGATTCCTTATATAAAAGAGGAGTTTTATAAGGAAAAAATGACAACATACATAAACGATACAATAGCAAGGGCTGATATTTTTGACACACAGGACGATAAATTAAAATATATCAAAAACCAGTTATCGTGGAAAAAATTGTTTTCAGTAATTGTAAGCGATATGAATAGTATAAGATTATGCCTGTATAAAAGGGAACATATCAAGGACAGGAGCAGATACTTAAAATACGAGGAAGCTGTGGGAAGTACAGGCCAGTCACAAGGAATTTATATCCAGTTTTTAATTTCGATTATTCACTATATATCCAGCATAAATTCGTCCTATGATATGGGAATTTCAGGAAATACAATTTTTATTGATAATCCGTTTGGTGCGGCAAAAGATATATACATCTGGGAACCGATTTTTAAACTGCTCAAAACCAATCATGTGCAGCTTATCGTTCCGGCAAGAGGAGCGACACCTGCAATTACGAGGATGTTTGATGTGAATTATATACTGGGCCAGAAAATGGCCGGTGACAGACAGCAGACAGTTGTGGTGGATTACAGAAGTCAGGTAAATACAGAGGATTCTGATTACAATGTAACGGAATTCACACAAACCACTTTAAAACTTGATTGAAATTGACATAGCCATGTGATAGAATTATTTAGGATTTATGCGTAGTATTAGAGGTGAACGCTTTGGATAAAGTAGAATATGGAATTAAATTAGAACAGATAGAGAAACTTAAATCAGAAAAGCAGTATAATGAAGCGGCGGATATAGCGGATACCATTGAATGGCGGAAGGTTAAGAAGTGGTCAGAGCTTATGACGGCGGAAGAAGTATACGAAAAGGCAGAACGAATTAAGGAAGCGAGAAATATATGCATTTATGCCTATAACCGTAACCTTGGAGGCAGAAGCCTTGTTTTTAAAATGACAGAACTTTCCATAAGACTTGAAGATTATGAAGAAGCAGAGGATCTGTATAATGAATTTGTGGAAATGGCTCCCACAGATATGAACAGATATGTCCTTTTATATGAACTTGACAAGGCTAAGAATGTTCCTCCTGAGGAATTGATAAAAGTTCTTGAAGAATACAGAGATAATGAACAGGATGAGAATTTCGGATACGAACTGGCAAGCCTTTATGCTGAGGTTGGAAGAATAGAAGAGTGTATTAAAGAATGTGATGACCTTATACTCTGGTTCGGAGATGGAGAGTATGTTTATAAGGCATTGAAGCTCAAAAAGAAATATGCCTCTCTTACCCCTGCACAGCAGGAGAAACTCAACATAATGGACAAGTTTGACAAAGCCGGTCTTGTATATGAAGCAGGCTTTTCAGGAAACTATGATGAATACGAAATGAAATCAGCCAGAGAGAGCATGAAGGAAATAAGCCATGACGAGACAAATGATGATGATGAGATAAGTGTCCCACTCGCCAGACCGGATATTTATGATACACAGACACTACAGAATGATCTTGCCAACAGCCTTAAGGAAATTTTTCAAAATGATGATAAAAATGACGACGGGAATGATGTACTCAGTCCGGTAAAGGAACAGAAAACGGAAGAGACTGTACCGGAAGAAGCTGAACCGGAAGAAGCTGAACCGGAAGAGACTGTACCGGAAGAATCCGCAGATGAAGAAACTGCCGATAAAGTGTCTCAGCCTGCGCAAGAAGATGAAGAAGAGAAAACAGAAGATACACCTGAATATGATACAATAATAGATGATGATATGGCGGCAACAGCAGAACCGGTTAATGTTGAAGTAATTGAACTTCAGATGTCAGGGGATGATGAACTTGTTGACGAGCCTACAAGAGAAATCATAATCAATACCCACCGTTGGAATAAAATTAAATCAGAGATGCGGGAAGATGACCCTATGATTCCTGAGCATGATGCACAGCCTGAATATAAGGAAGAACAGAGCCCTGAAGCAGCAGAAGAACAGGAGATGGTTGAACCTGTTGAAAAACAGGAGACAATACCTGAAGAGACAGATATCAGAGAGGCTGTACCGGAGGATTTTAAACCGGAAGCCAGGGAGGACAGAATACCTGTCCAGATGGAACTGAATCTTGAAGAACCTCCTATTGAGGGACAGGTTGATTTGTTATACTATCTTGAACACATGAATGATCCGGTTGAAGAGCCGGCGGCAACAATAGATGATTTATTAAAAACAACGATAGAAAACAGACATACAGACAATACCATTGAGCTTGATGAAGCCATTAACAGTATTACAAGAGCTGCAATTTCCGAAGCAGAACAGGAAATTAACGGATATGCCGATGAGTCTTATGATGTTACGGAGGAAGAAGAGTACAGTTCGGAGGATTCAATGGACGAGCTTGACGATAATACGAGAAAGTACATTAAGAAGTATCTTTTTATGAACGGAATGGAAGATTCCATTCTCCATTTTATTAACGGAAAGAGACATGAGATTCCGGATGGTACTTCAAGACATGGAAATATAATCATAATCGGGAAAAAAGACACTGATAAAACAGGATTTGCGATTAATCTTTTTAAATCATTGCATGCCAATGACGAACAGAGGGAACTGAAGATTGCAAAAACAAGAGCAGAAGTCCTGAATGCAAAAGGTGTTGCCGCATCGGCTGATAAGATAAAAGGCACAACACTTATTGTTGAAAATGCAGAGAAACTCAATAGGGATGTGGTTGAAGAACTTAATCAGTTTATGGAAACCGATACAGCTTCAATGCTTGTTATTTTTACAGGAGAGGAATTTGCATTAAAAAGACTGTTTTATAATTGCGAAAGCCTCAGGGATAAATTTGATTACAAGCTGGAACTTAAGCACTATTCCGTTAATGAACTTGTTGACGTTGCAACGGAATACGCCAGAGTTAAAGGATATGCTATTGACGAAAGAGCGCTTTCAGGGTTATATATATCAATTGATGAACTTAATGGCGATGATGAAGGTACAGAAATTGAAAAAGTCAAGAAGATAGTCGATTCCGCCATAATAAAGTGCGGCAAATCATCCAGAAACTTCTTTGGAAAGAAGAGGAATGGATTAATATCTTTAAAGGAAAAACATTTTTTGAAATAAATGGTCATCAGGCCTTAACGGAAAGGAATTTTTATTATGAGTACAAATCTTGAACAGATGTCAGTAAATGCCATCAGAGTATTAGCAGCGGATGCTGTGCAGAAAGCTAATTCGGGTCATCCCGGACTCCCATTAGGATGTGCTGCAATCGGATATGAACTTTGGGGCAATCATATGAATCACAATCCTGCCAATCCTCAATGGGCTGACAGAGACAGATTCATCCTCTCAGGAGGTCATGGTTCCACATTGTTATATTCGCTTCTCCATCTCTTTGGATACGGTCTTACCAAAGAAGATCTGATGAATTTCAGACAGCTTGATTCATTAACACCGGGACATCCGGAGTATGGACATACGGTAGGAGTTGAGGCAACAACAGGACCTCTCGGAGCCGGAATGGGAATGGCAGTGGGAATGGCAGCTGCGGAGGCACATCTTGCGGCAATTTTTAATAAAGAAGGCTATCCTGTAGTTAACCATTACACATACGTACTTGGTGGTGACGGATGTATGATGGAAGGAATTTCTTCTGAGGCAATGTCACTTGCAGGAACATTAAAGCTTAATAAACTTATTGTTATATATGATTCTAACAGTATTTCCATTGAAGGAAGTACCAATATTGCATTTACTGAAAATGTTCAGAAAAGATTTGAGTCATTCGGATTCCAGACAATTACTGTCGAAGACGGAAACGACATAGAAGAAATCGGAGCAGCGATAGAAGCGGCAAAGGCTGATACAACAAGACCTTCACTTATTACAGTTAAAACAAAAATCGGTTTTGGATGTCCTGCAAAGGAAGGAAAAGCAAGTGCCCACGGAGAACCTCTTGGGGTTGATAATGTGGCAGAACTCAGAAAAGCCCTTAACTGGCCATCGGATGAAAGTTTCTATGTACCTGATGAAGTATATGAAAATTACAAAGAACTTGCTAAGAAGGGTGCAAAAAAAGAAGCAGAGTGGAATTCTCTTTTTGAAGAGTACTGTACTAAATATCCTGAAATGAAAAAATTATGGGATACTTATTTTGATAAAAACCTTGCTGAAAAGGTTCTTGATACGGAAGAATTCTGGGCGTTTGACAATAAGCCTGAGGCAACAAGAAGCGTGTCAGGTAAAATACTTAATAAAGCCAAAAAAGTTATGCCTAACCTTATGGGCGGTGCTGCAGACCTTGCACCATCTACCAAGACATATATGGAAGGTGCAGGTGATTTTTCTGCTGAGAATTATGCGGGAAGCAATATGCACTTTGGCGTAAGGGAAATAGCTATGGCAGCTATCGGTAATGGTATGATGCTCCACGGAGGATTAAGAAGTTTTGTATCTACATTCTTTGTATTCAGTGATTATGTTAAGCCAATGGCAAGACTTTCGGCACTTATGAAACTTCCTTTGACATACGTTCTTACACATGACAGTATCGGTGTTGGAGAGGATGGTCCTACACATGAACCTATCGAACAGCTTGCAATGTTTCGTTCAATGCCGGGGTTTGCAGTATATCGTCCATGTGATGCTACTGAAACAGCGGCAGCTTGGTATTATGCCCTTACAAATCAGGACACACCTACAGCACTTGTTCTTTCAAGACAGAATCTTCCACAGATAGACGGTTCTTCTAAGAAAGCATTAAAGGGCGGTTATGTGATTGCTGATTCAACTAAGGAAATTCCTGATGCAATTATCATAGCATCAGGTTCAGAAGTATCTCTTGCAGTTGAAGCAAAAGAAATCCTTGAAAAAGAAGGAACAGATGTAAGAGTTGTAAGTATGCCATGTATGGATATATTTGAACAGCAGAGTGAGGAATATAAAGAAGCTGTTCTTCCTAAGAGCTGCAGAAAGAGAGTTGCAGTTGAAGCGCTTTCAGATTTCGGCTGGGGCAGATATGTGGGGCTTGACGGAGCTTATGTTACAATGCACAGCTTCGGAGCGAGTGCACCTGCAGATAAACTTTTCAAGAAATTTGGAATTACAACAGAAAATGTTGTTAAGGCAGTCAGATCACTGTAATTTTTAAGACTGAATCAGAACAGGCTGTAAAAGAACCCTCCGTATGGACGGAATTCTTTTACAGCCTTTTTTTATAGAATGATTGTAAATGGACCGTCATTAAGAAGTTCCACTTTCATATCGGCACCGAATTCACCGTGTTCTACTACGGGAACCTGTTCCCTGCAGACGGATATAAATTTTTCGTACATACGTTTTGCTTCAAGCGGCTCTTTGGCTCCGATAAAAGAAGGGCGGTTGCCATGGCTGCAATCAGCACATAATGTAAATTGTGATACAATGAGGAGCTCGCCGTTTACATCGGAGAGAGACCTGTTGGTCTTGCCATTGTCATCTTCAAATATGCGCATCCTGACAATTTTATCAGCATATTTCTTTAACATATCGTCTGAATCACCGGATTCTATACCTAAAAAAATAAGAAGTCCCTTTTTGATTTTACCTGTTATATTGCCGTCAACTTTGACTGATGCATTTAATACTCTTTGAATTACTACTTTCACTTTGCTACCTCCGGATAATTTTATTTTAAATTAAGTGGTGGAGTATTGTCAAATTAATGTGGTAATGGTATAATTTGCTATATAGTTTGTAATTATCTATTTAGGAGGAATCAAAATGGGATTTTGTACTTTTTGTGGTAAGCAGCTTGCTGACGGAGAAGTATGTACATGTCAGCAGACAGCATCACAGCAGAATGTTTATGGTGCACCACAGAATAACGAGGGAACTCAGGGAACATATACTGCACCTCAGGGAACGTATACTGCACCACAGCAGGGAACATATACAGCACCTCAGGGCGGATATAACACAGCACAGGGCAATGGTATGCCACAGGGTGAGACATATACAGCACCTCAGAAACAGCCTAAGGTTAAGGGCGACAATCTTTTTACACCCGTAATTAACAGCATTAAAGAAACAGCTAAGAACCCACTTGATGCGGCTGATACATATTATAAGACAGCTACACTTAAGACTGCAATTACCTCAATGGCGACAGTTGTGGTTCTTTATGTATTGGTAAGCATATTCAACCTTCTTGGGCATGTATGGCACATTCTTGCTATAGCAAAGAGAAGTTATGGCGCGTTTGCTTATCATTATACGGATAAGGGCGATATTTTAAGATACGCAGGTATATCAGGAGGAACATGGGTTCAGGCAATTTTCTTCCCTATAGTGTACGCTATTCTTATGGCAGCAATTGTAATAGGTATGGCATATCTTGTTAATGCTCTTGTAATTAAGAAAGATAAGGTGAACCTTGTTAATGTTGCAAGATTTGGCGGAGCTGTTTCACCGGCTATCGGAACTGCTCTTCTTGTAAGATTTATTAATGGTTTTGTACATGTTAGTGGAATTAACGGAACTATTCTTGCTGGTTTGTATTTTGCAGCACTTGTTGTTGCACTGTTACAGTCACTTGAAATTATCCGTGGCATGGTTTCAGAGAAAAATAAATATGTATTGGCAACAATTATTCTTGTTGTAGGTCTTGTAATCGGAGATTACCTTGTAGGAACACTCTTCCTTGGTCATTTCTATCCATATTTTTCATCAATACCAATGCTCCTTTAATTGAAAATTCAAGCAGGGAATGTGTCTGTCGGGCATATTCCCTTTTTTAATTAATATAATGGATATAAGAAGGTACTTTTTATGACAGATATAGAAAAAATGATTTCCGGCCTTATATATGACCCGGCAGACAAAGAACTGGCAGAAATGAGACAGGCTGCACATATACTCAG
>OJNS01001654.1_pt1 | contig 10979 bp, 4 predicted proteins | sample 1597911 | NCBI WGS metagenome assembly OJNS01 (sample SAMN01915214, study PRJEB22387) | human gut metagenome | isolation source: stool | host: Homo sapiens | place: USA
CATTGTTCGCAAAGATACGATTTTATACGGTTTACTCCTCAGGTTTTTACGTTGATCCCTTTTATGAATATTGAGATATGCACTATTTTTAATTTTTATAACTTGCGAATAAAAAATAACTTAAAATAAAGTTGATATGAGAAAACTAATACTTGTAGTGTTTACATTTATTCTCCTTGCGGGGGTAAATGTCGGTAAAGCGCAGACCGCGTTGCCGTATTCGATTAATTTTGGCGATAGCCAGGAAGGCTGGACGGCGGTCGATAACAGTACCTCGCCGGGTACCACCTGGGGATATAATGCCCGGTGGGCCTATATTGGAGGTACCTATTATGGCAGTGTCATGATGATGACGGATTATGCGTCGGAGTGTAACGACTATTATGTGTCGCCCGGGTTTACGCTCGAAGCTGGTAAGGTATACACGATTGAGAGCAATGCCTGTATGCTAAATTCTGGTATGAACGGCTGCATCCTTTCTATCGGTTATGCGAGCTCGGCCAGCGATATGAGCACGTTCGTAAAATTGAACGATATTACCCTCGATGATACTTCGCAGTATCCCGCAGCCCAAAAAACTCCGTTCGAGGCACCTTCGAGCGGAACTTTCTATTTTGCATTTCACAACACGAGTCCGGCGTTCAGCAACCCATGTTTCCTTTTTGAGTTCAAATTGTATGAGGGCGATGATGCGGGCGAGACTCCCGAAGAGGTTGTCGTAGAAGTGCCTTACAGCATCGACTTTTTAAATAATTCTGAAAATTGGACATCGGCCGACAACAACGATGACGGCCAGACTTGGACTCCATCGAGCGGCTTCGGCGTTATGCTCGGTATGGGATCGCACGATGACGATTTTTTCTCGCCGCAGGTAACTCTCGAGGGTGGTGTAGCTTATAAGATTACAACCAATATTGCGATAGACGGTGCTCCCAAGGATTACGATGTCGTTACTCTTACACAAGGTACCGATAAGGCTCAAATGCAGGCCATCAAACAGCTTGACTTTGAACAAATAGGAGAAAACGTAGAGGAAATTATCTTTACCCCGACATCGAGTGGCAACTACTATTTCTCGTTCCATAACACATCGACTACGGGTGGAAAAACTCTGATGCTGCAATCGTTTGCCATAGATAAATATGTAGAGGTGATGCCCGAGGAGAACGAGATTTATTCGACCCGGTTTGACGAGAGCGAGCCTCTTAATGGCTGGACTGTCATCGATAGCAACACCGATGGTGTGAAATGGGCCATGGAAGAAGGTTATGCCGGTCCTGCATATAATGGCAACATGGCCATAGGCGAAGCCAACGACTGGCTCATCACGCCGGCCTTGAATATGGTTGCCGGCAACGACTACGTGATTCGTTACACCCTCTCGCAAGCCGGTGCATTCGATGCCGACGAGGTTGTTATCAAATGGGGTACTACTCCTACGGCCGCAGGCATGACCAACAGCCTCACGACCGAGAGCATCAATTTGGGCAGCGGGTCGGTAGACAAAGTGATTCGTTTGACTTGCAGCCAGTCGGGCAATGTGTATATAGGTTTCAACCTGACAACGGCCAATCCCAACGGTATCATTTCGTTGGATAAGATTTCGGTATCGCAAACCTCGAAAGCCAAGCCCCAACCGGTAGACGGTTTGAGAGTTTCTTCCAATCATAAAGAGCAAACGGTAACCTTGAACTGGACCAACCCCGCGTTCGATGTCACCGAAGCTCCTATTATCGAAACTCTCGACATCACGATTTATGAAAACGGTGTTAAGGTGGCTACCTTGGAAGACCGCGCTGTCGGTGAAAAAGATACCTACACCTATTCTCCTGCCAAATTCGGCGGTATGGCTCTGTATCGTGTCGTAGCTTCGATTAACGACATAGAATCGTTGCCTGTCGAAGCAAGCATCAACCTCGACGATATCAATGGCGAGGCAATTCTGTTGCAGGATATACCTTTGGATACGGCCGACGATTTTGCAAAATGGGTTATCGAAAATAAGGACGGCGGTGGCACGTGGAACTATTCGGCCTCGGCTATCACCATTCCTACGACCAGCTCGGGCGACCACAACGACTGGGCCATTACCCCGGGTGTACAACTCGAGCCGGGCAAGCGTTATGTCGTTAAATTCGATGTAGCTACAAGTGAAGCGTTTGCAGGCAACCTCCAAGTATGGTTGGGCGATGCTCAAACCGCTGATAACATGGATACCGAGCTTCTGTCGCTCAACAACATTTACTACAACGGGTTCGTAAGCACGAGCACGCCGCAGTTCAGTGTAGAGACCGCCGGTACCTATTATATAGGTTTCCAAGCCGGTAATATAGAAAACGGTATGCGTGTGAGAAATGTAAACGTATGCTACATTCAAGAGTATCAAGAGGCACCGGTGATGGAGCTTCCCTATTTCGAGAATTTCGACAAAAATACCGAAATACCCACCGGTTGGAGAATGGAACGCAGCAGCGATGAGCTTGGTTTCTATGTGCGCGATGTCTCTCAAGCTGCTACGATTTATATGAACGCCTATTCGCGGCCCAATGCCTTGATGGTTAAGGGCAATGCTCCCGAGGCACGGGAAGAGGTGGCCTATACGCCCAAGTTCTCGTTCGAACCGGGTAATGTCTACACGGTTAGCTTCCAGTTCAATATGTTCCAGTTGAGCGGGAAAGCCAATAATTCTATTGCCATTTACAAAGCTACGGATCAAAATCAAGAGAGCATCGTGGGCGAGCCCGTCTTCGAGGTGAATAGTCAGACCGGCATGACCAGCTGGGAAGAAAAGAGCTTCGACCTTACCGTCGATGAGGCTGCCGAGTATTGCTTCGTAATCAAAGTCACGAGCGATGGTGCCAGCGATGTCGATATTAAGATTGACGATTTTGCCGTAGACCAAATCGTTGAGATTGAACCTGTGAAGCCGGCAGCTGTCATGAATGCAAGGGCTATGGTTATCAGCTCCAATCAAAGCATAATCTTCAGCTGGAATCACCCCCTTGTCGATGTCGACGGCGAAACGATACAAAAGGGTTCTGTCATAAAGACTCAAATTTATGACGGCACCGAACTCATTGCCGAGCCTACGGTGGTTATGCCCGACGCAAGTACGGTCGATGCCGAAACGGGTATCCCCATGTCGTTTACCTATACTTATGCCGACTTTGATAAATTCACAGGCCAAAAGATTTATAAATTTGTGCCTTGCATCGATACCGAGGCCGGCCCTGCCACGACTGCCGTGGTTTCGCTCAGCAGCTTCACCTTCGGCTACCTGAAAGAACAAATCCAAATCTTCGACTTTGCCGAGGGCGATAACGGCTGGACCGCTGTCGACAATGACAACGACAGCAAGACTTGGGCTGCCGAGGGTGGCCAGATGGTAACCACCGGCAAAGACGAGTGGCTCATCTCGCCCGAACTTACTTTGAAGCCGGGCAAATCGTACTATGTATTGTGCGAGTTTATGACCGATGTCGACCAATATGCCGATGTTACTTTCACCCGCGGTAACGGTTCGAGTGTGAAAGATCAGACCGAGGTAATTTACAGCTTCGACAATGTCATATTGAGCAACTATGCCTTGATGGAAGTCGGTGGTACTTTCCTCCCCGAGGACGAAAGCAACTATTTCGGTATCCATGTCGAGAGCGAAAACGGTTCGAAGGTTCAGGTGAAGAGCTTCAAGGTATACCGCCTGATGACCAAGGACGAGCCGGTAGAACTCCCCTATGAAGAGGATTTCGAAAACCGCACGGATGTCGACGATACGAATTTCACCAACAAGTGGGGTTGCCGCACCTCGAGCTCTGCTCTCTTCCAGGTAACTACCATGCCCGAAAATACCGTGGCTGCTCACTCGGGCGAATATGCTGTTGTCGCCAACGAGTACACTTTGGGTGCAAGAGACGAGCTTCTGTATACGCCTTATTTCTCGCTCGAAGCGGGTAAGACCTACGAAATCTCCTACTACTTGTATATGCCCGGCAATGGCGAGAACATCACCGGCGCCCAAGTAGAGGTGGCCTATACGCAAGAAGATAGCGGTATCGAGCTGCCGGTAATCCAAACCATTCTCGAGCCGGTAACCGAGTGGACCAAGTTCTCGGTGAAATACACTCCGAATTACACCATGGAGTACTGCCTCTATTTCAGGTTTGCTGCTGTTACGGCAAATGCCGGTATCATTGCTATCGACGATTTCAAAATCGAAGAAGCAGATGGCATGGGCATCGACGAACTTGTTGAAAACAGCAACATGTACTATGCTCAATCGACTGCCATGCTGTATGTTCCCGAAAATGTAGAAAGTGTTTCGGTATTCAACATGCAAGGCCAGTTGGTAATGAATGCCGACAATGCCGACGGCATGATTGCCTTGAACGGTCTCAATCGCGGTGCCTATATCGTGAAAGCTGTAACCGGCGAAGGCAATACTCTCACGCTGAAAGTGATTAAGAAATAAAACCCATCAACAATGGCACTGCTCCTGTCAAGGGGCAGTGCCTTATTTACTAATATAACTATGAAGAAAAACTTATTTAAAGGTTTCCTGTGGTCGGCCGCATTGCTTTTGGGTAGTGTGAATATGGCTGTCGCTCAGGAGTATAATCAGCGAATCGCCATGGAGGGTGTCGAGATGTATGGTATAGTGACCTTCTCGGCAATCAATCAAATCGACGAGATGACTCCGGGTATGTACAAGTTCGGGTATGACCAACAGTTCAAACCCGACGATAACGGAGTCTTGTTCAGTCGGTATATTGCAGGTGGCGGTGTATATCACGAAGGTAAAATCTATTGCAACGTATACAACGACGAGGCCAACCTGTCTACCCAAAAACCGGTGTGGACCATTCTCGATGCCGAAACCTACGAGGTGCTCTACGAAAAGGTGTTGCCCGACAACTGCGAGTGCACCACTACCTCGCTGGCCTACGATATAACCAACGACAAAATCTATGGTATTGTTGTCGATTTTACCGATTCTCATTTGGTCGAAATCGATCCCGCGACCGGCGATATGACCCGGGTAGGCGACAACTTTGATCGCAATCTGCGCTTTAAGACTCTGGTCTCGACAAACAACGGTATGCTTTACAGTATCGTAATCGATTCGGGCGTATCGAGCCTCTATAAAATCAGGAAGACCGATGGCCTGGCCGTGAAGGTAAGAGACATTACCGCCAAGAACCTGCTCGGCCCGGATGACTATCTGTTTAATAGCGGAACCGAACAGGCCATGTTCCTCAACCGCTCTACGGGCAAGGCCTATTGGATACTCGAAAGCAACAGCTACAAGCTGGACAGCGAGTATTCGCCCATCTTCGAGGTGAACCTCACGAATGCCGAGGCTACCATGGTCTCTTATTTGAGTCGTTGCTATCAAGTGAGCGGCGCTTGGTTCAAAGAACCCAACAACGGAGCACCGGGCATTATCTCTGATTTTGAATATGTAACCCCCGAAGAGGGGTCGGCAAGCGGCTCTATTCAATTCCGGTTGCCCGAGAACGATTATAGAGGCAACCCCTTCACCGACTCCAACTTGAAGATAAAGGTTGTCGAGGGCGACAAGGTGCTTGTCGACGCTACGGCTCAAGCCGGCACATTATTCAAGAGCGAGGAGCTTGCCTTGCTGAACGACAATCACACCGTATCGATTACCTTGTCGAACGAAAAGGGATCAGGGCCCACTATCCAACGGACATTCTATGCCGGTTATGACCTGCCTGCTGCTCCTACCAACGTAAAACTCTCTTATGAGGGCCTCACGACCACGCTTACCTGGGAAGCTCCTACCACAGGCATGAACGGTGCTATTATCGACAAAGACAACATTCGTTACAGAGTAATTAAACAAACCGGTTACTACCAGGGTACCAATAGCGTGGTAGCCGAGAATCTTAAAGAGTGCACCTTTACCGAGACGCACCCCGCCGACATGAATTATTACAGATATTTCGTAGTCTCGACCTATGAGGGCGAAGACGGTGGCTATTCATTCTCCGAAGAGCTTGTGCTCGGCTTGCCTCTCAATCCTCCTTATGGCGGACTGTTCTCCGAACCGAACGATATGTTTGGCTACTATACGCTGATCGATTCGAACGGTGACGGCTACTGCTGGAATTTCGATAAGAGCATCGGCGCTGCCTTGTATATCTATAACGAAACGCAGGCTGCCGATGACTGGCTGATTGCTCCTCCCATCAATTATAAGAAGGGCGTAAACTATACCTTGCTGTTCAAAGCCTATTCGTCGATGGCCGAATATCCCGAGTCGATGGAGATAACATTCGGCAAAGGCCGCACTCCCGAAGAGCAGACCAAGCAGCTGCTCGATATTCCCGAGGTACCCAGTGTCGGCGAAGATAATCCGGTAACCGAATATAAAGTACCTATCACGGTCGACGAAGATGGCGTTTACTACTATGCGTTCCACGTGACCTCCGAGAAATTCCATGAGTACCTCCGCGTATTCGATATTCGTCTCGATGCACCGTCGGGTATCGAAACCGTGAAGGGCGAAGACAGCAAGCTCGTGATTACGACAGGAAAGAACAGCGTGAGAGTGGACAATCCCGATGGGCGGGCCGTTGCAATTTACAGCGCCGGCGGTATGCTTGTCGACTCGTTTACCGAGACGGTTTATGAGCGTTCGCTTTATCCCGGTATCTATATAGTCAAGAGCAATGACTCGGTTCAAAAGATTATTGTTCGGTAAGTATAATAGAAAATAGAGATGAAGCATATAATTATAGCGACCGGACTCGCTATAATGTCAGTATCGGTATGGGGACAATCTGTATTGTCCCCATATACGCGACATTATGTCGAGCGTATCAAACAGGAAAAAGTAGCCTATAGCCGGCAGTCGGGCAAAACTCCGCTCCAGAAGAAACTCAATACGCGGGGCCAACTGGTCATCCCGGCCTTCATTCACTTGAACGAAGGGTATACCCCCGACATCCTCACCCCTTGCGGTGTAGAGGTTCGCTCGGTCATCGGTCAGATACTCACGGCCGATATTCCCTTCGAGGCCCTGGACCAGGTAGCCGCTCTCGAGGGAGTGAAATATGTCGAGATGGGAACGCCCGTCAAGCCGAGACTCAACGAGGCCCGCAAGGATGCCCTCGTCGACGACGTACAAACCGGCGTATCGCTTCCCCAGGAATACCGGGGCAGTGGGGTAGTAGTCGGTGTGGTCGACAACGGTTTCGACTATACGCACCCCGATTTCTATACCCGCGACAAGAGCGAGTTGCGCATCAAGCGGGTGTGGGATCAGAACGCCTCGGGCACGGCCCCCGAAGGTTTCGACTACGGTTGTGAATACACCACTGCCGAGGCCATTCTCGCCAAGGGGTACGATACCGACCAGACCACCCACGGCACCCACGTGCTGGGTATCGCTGCCGGTGCCGACAATACCGACAACAAAGGTCTCTACGGTGTAGCTACCGATGCCGACATCGTATTGGTTTCGTACAACAGCAAGGATATGTACACGGGCGACAACACGGCCATCATCGACGGTGTGAAATACATCTTCGACTATGCCCAGTCGGTAGGCAAACCCTGCGTGGTGAACCTGAGCCTGGGTTCCTACTGGGGACCGCGCGACGGCTCCTCTACCTTCGACCGCCTGGCCGACGAGCTGCAAGGCCCGGGCCGCCTGCTGGTAGGTTCCAGCGGCAACAGCGGCGGTACGAAATACCACGTGAGCAAGACCTTCGAAGGCAATGAGCCCGACACGCTGGCCACCTTCTTCGACTTCAACTATATCGACGGGCAGTATGGTACCGTCGAGGTGTGGTGCGACCCCGGCATGGACGTCTCCTTTGTGCCCATCGTTTACAACATCAAGGAAAACAAGGTAGAGCGTGCATACGAACCCTCCCGATTCAACTCCACCGTGTGTGAAAACACCATATACACCTTTGATACCAATGTCGACGGCGTGTGGGGCAGTCTGGGCGTCGAGGGTGAAATCAATCCCGTCAACGGGAAAACCCACCTCATTCTCGCTCCCGACTTTTACTCCATCACCGAGGGCTACGACCGCGGCTTCTACATCATCTCGTCCAATCCCGGCACGATACACCTGTGGACCGACGAGTTCACCACTTCGCTCAGCAGCTACGACCGTCCCGGATTCCTCGACGGCAACGACCAGTCGTCCATGGACGAGCTGGGCGGCACCGGCAAACGCATCATCTCGGTAGGGGCTTATGTCTCTCGCGACCACTGCACGCAATACGGCATACCCTCCTATTCGGGCGAGACGTTAGACGCCCTGGCCTCCTTCTCGAGCAAGGGTCCCACGGCCGACGGTCGTGTGAAACCCGAGATTACGGCTCCGGGCTCTTACATTATCTCCTCGTTGTCGAGCTACTACACGGGTAGCAAAATCAAGTACAGCAGCGTTACATGGAACGACAAGAAATATGAGTTCGGCTATATGCAGGGTACCTCGATGGCCTCGCCCTTTGTGACAGGTGTAATGGCTACCTGGTTGCAGGCCTTCCCCGAAATGACTCCCGAGTATGCCCGCGAAATCATGCAGGCTACCGCACGCCACGACTCCTTCACGGGCGAGACCTTGCCCTCCAACCTCTGGGGATACGGTAAGATCGACGCCTACGAAGGCATCAAGGAGTGCATTCGCTACGAGAGCGGCATCGACCCCAATCGCACCTCAAATGCCCACATCGTCATCGCCGACGGCAACCAGGTGCGTGTGCTCATGGGCTATGCCGACAGCCACATCGGTCTGCGTCTTTACAACCTGCAGGGAGCCTGCGTGGCGGCCCAAACCGTGGGCAACGCCTGTGCCGGCGAAGAGCTGACACTCTCCCTCGACGGAGCCGCTGCCGGTGTATACCTGCTGCAACTCTCGGGCGACAACACACAAACAATGGTCAAAAAAATAATTATTCAATAAATAAGAAAAACAGACAATGGTAAAGCATTTTTTACTGGCCACGGCAGTGGCTGCCGCAGCTTCGGTTTGCGCACAAGAAACAACGACAGTCCCCTCGATGAGTGAAATGACAGGCGATTTCATCGTTTTAAATTCACAATCCTATAATGGCGTGAAAAGCCTCGCGTCGATGAAGCCGTTCACCATCGAGCCGGCTGACAACGACTCGATTACACTCAGCGGATTTTATATGAGAAACTGCCTCGATTTCAAAGCCGAGTATAGCGAGACGACCGGCAAGATAAGTATCCCCGCCGGGACCCCTGTGTTCGATTACTTTGGATCCTATTTGATTTATCTCTATCCCTGGAATACCGAGGACGAAGAGGTAATCATGCGCCCCATCGAATACAAATATATCGGCAACAACGTTTGGGAGTGTAATTCCGATTTGATGCTCGTGGCCATACAAGGAGAAGAAATGCAAATGTCCGTTTTCTCCAGCGGCTCGCGCATTGCTCGTTGCAATGGGACTACCAACAATACCTCATATGTAGGAACAGCCGATGAACAGGACGAGTATATCGAATCACGTCCTTCCTACGTCACCATCTCGGGCAATAACATCGATATTTACAACATTTTGCAGGCCGACCAGTATGGCTATGGCGTGCACCTGAGCGGAACCATCGATCGCACAGCCGGTAAAGTGTGGTTTGGCCATACTCTCACCGGGCAGGCCAATGATGGGAATTACCGTATCCTCACTGGCTGCGAGTATGACGAAGATACCAATATGCCCACCAAAGTAGCCTATTCCGGAACCAATAACTATGGCAAGGTGCGTGCCTCGATCGACCTCGAAAAAGGCGAAATCGCCATCGACCCCATGGCTATTTGGGTAGCCAAATATAGCGAGAGCGGCATCATGGTCGATGAGAATCAGTTCTACGAGTTTGTCAAAACGGTAAACGTGACTTACGACGTCTCCAAGACCGACATCTCGGCTATCGAGGCTCCCTCCATGACTAATGTCGAAAAAGAGGTTTCGCACATCGACTACTATGCCATCGACGGTCGCAAACTTGCCGAGCCGCAAGAAGGTAGCCTCGTCATCAAGGTTACAGTCTATACCGATGGCTCTCGCAAAGCCGACAAGATTGTCTACCTGAGAAACTGATAATTTAACTGCATTAAGATACTTTACGACCGAGGTCGTAGATAGGTAAAGGGGGACTCTCCGAAAGGAGGATCCCCCTTGGTGGTTTAAATGTTGAAGTGAACACATATTGAAATTGGAGAAGTATATTTGTCAATAGATCTAATCGCTTGTTATGTAATCTTTTCCTTTTAATCTATATGAAAAACGTAATATCACTTTCATCTGAACAAATGTGGTTCGCAATGAAACATCATGGTCCGTAAAAGTATTTTGAGAGAGTGCAACGTATTGAATAATTAAATGAACCTAATAAAAGAGTAATATGACAAGTATCAAAATTAAATTTCGGCCATCAGCATTGAAAGATAGGGAGGGAACTATTTATTATCAAGTAATTCAAAATCGTAGGGTGAGGCGGTTTAATACCGGGTATCATATTTATAAAGACGAATGGGATGAGAGAATAGGAATAGTTCTCTGTTCCAACTCCAATAGTCCTAGGTATGAATATCTGTGTTCTATAAAAAGAGATATTCAATATGAGATCAAGCGATTTGAAAACTTGGTGGAAGAGATGGAAAACAAAGACTATTCGATAAATGAGCTCATGTCTCTTTGTCGAGATGAACCGTTGTCGAAGAATGGAGTTTTTGAATATTTGGGAAAACAAATTGAGCGATTGAGAAGTCTCGGTCGGATAAGAAGCTGTGAGGCTATGCAAAGTACATTGCATAGCTTTAGAAAATTTCGAGGTGAAATAGATATAAGTTTTACAAAATTGGATAAAGATGTTATCGAACAATACGAGGCATACCTTCGAAATCGAGGTTTAAGTCGAAATACGACTTCGTTTTACATGAGAAACTTTCGTTCAGCATATAGAACGGCCGTAGA
>OJNS01001655.1_pt1 | contig 10978 bp, 7 predicted proteins | sample 1597911 | NCBI WGS metagenome assembly OJNS01 (sample SAMN01915214, study PRJEB22387) | human gut metagenome | isolation source: stool | host: Homo sapiens | place: USA
GAGCCGAGGCGCGTCGCCGCAGGCATACTGGATGTCTGTCAAGGCGGCGCAACGACGGGGCTGCGCGAAACGCGCCTTTTGCGGCGTATGTTTTCTTATGTCAGGCGGCCTAAGGGCTTCCTTTTTTTGCGCTTATTTACTTCGCCGCTTTGCGTCTGGCGGCGCGGCGCTGGAAGAACTTCACCAGCTCCACGATGGGGATGACCAGAATGGCCAGCGCCAGCGCGATGCCGTACTCCGTCCAGCTTACCGGCGTGAAACCGAAGGCGTTGGCGATGACGGGCACCTCCAGCACCAGCGTGGTCAGCACCAGCGAGCCCAGCATGGCGCCCCACAGCACCTTGTTGTGGCTGGGCAGGGAGAACACGCTCTTGCGCTGGGAGCGCATATTGAAGCTGTGGAAGATCTCGCACATGCTCATGGTCAGGAAGGCCATGGTCATGCCGTCGTCGGACACGCCCTTGGGCATTTCGAAATACCCCACCTCCATGCAGTGGCCAATGATATAGGAGGTCAGCGTGATGACGGTGATCAGCACTCCCTGATAGAGGATGTCGAAGCCCAGACCGCCGGCGAAAATGCCGTCCTTGCTGTCACGGGGCGGGCGGGTCATGGTGTCCGGCTCGCCCTTTTCCAGACCCAGCGCCAGCGCCGGGAAGCAGTCGGTGATAAGGTTGATGAACAGCAGGTGTACCGGGTTCAGCAGCGTGAAGCCCAGCAGCGTGGCAAAGAACACGCCCAGCACCTCGCTCATATTGCTGGCCAGCAGGAACTGGATGGCCTTGCGGATGTTGTCGTAGATGCGGCGGCCTTCGCCCACGGCGTTGACGATGGTGGCAAAGTTGTCGTCGCTGAGCACCATGTCCGCCACGTTCTTGGTCACGTCGGTGCCGGTGATGCCCATGCCCACGCCGATATCGGCGGACTTGATAGAGGGCGCGTCGTTGACGCCGTCGCCGGTCATGGCGGTGATGGCGCCCTTGCGCCGCCAGGCATTCACGATGCGCACCTTGTGCTCCGGCTGCACGCGGGCATAGACGCTGTACTTCTCCACGGCGGCGTCCAGCTCCTCATCGGACAGGGCGTCCAGCTCCCGCCCGGTGATAGCCTGGCTCGCGTCGGTGATGATGCCCAGCTCCTTGCCGATGGCCACGGCGGTGTCCTTGTGGTCGCCGGTGATCATCACCGGACGGATACCGGCGGCGCGGCACTCGGCCACCGCCGCCTTGACCTCCGGACGCACCGGGTCGATCATGCCGCACAGACCGATGAAGCACAGGTCGTGCTCCAGATCCTCCGGCTCCTGCCGGTCGGGAAGGCTCTCATACAGCCGCTCCGCTGCCGCCAGCACCCGCAGCGCCTTGTCTGCCATGGCTTTGTTGGCGGCCAGAAGCTCCGTCCGCTTCGCCTCGGTCATGGGCAGCACCTGCCCGTTTTCCGTATAGTGGGTGCAGCGGCGCAGCACCTCGTCGGGCGCGCCCTTGGTGTACTGGATGAAGCCGGTGTCGGTGCGGTGGATGGTGGACATCATCTTCCGCCCGGAATCGAAGGGCGCTTCGCCGCAGCGGGGCTGGCGGTTTTCCAGTGTGCCCTTGTTCAGCCCGTTGGCGGCGGCGAAATTCACCAGTGCCGCCTCGGTAGGCTCGCCCACAGCGCCGCCGTCCTCCAGAGTGGCATCGTTGCACAGCGCCATGGCGGTGCCCAGCAGCTCCGTGGGGCCGGTATGCTCCACCACGGTCATCTTGTTCTGGGTCAGGGTGCCGGTCTTGTCGGAGCAGATCACCTGCGTGCAGCCCAGCGTCTCCACCGCCGTCAGGCGGCGGATGACCGCGTGGTGCTTGCTCATGTTGGTCACGCCGATGGACAGCACCACCGTCACCACCGTGGCCAGACCCTCCGGGATGGCGGCTACCGCCAGCGAGACGGCCACCATGAAGGTGCTCAGCACGGTGTTCAGGGTGAACTCTCCGGCCGCCACCAGATCAAAAATGAAGATGAACACGCAGATGGCCAGCACCAGCTTGCTCATGGTCTTGCCCAGCTCGCTGAGCTTGCGCTGCAGCGGCGTCTGCTCCTGCTCCGTCTGCGCCAGCACGCCGGCGATCTTGCCCATCTCGGTGTTCATGCCGGTGGAGGTGATGACGGCCTTGCCGCGGCCATAGACCACGGTGCTGCCCATGTAGCACATGTTCCGCCGGTCGCCCAGGGGGATGTTGTCGCCGGTCAGCAGCTCCACCGCCTTGGTGACGGGGACGCTCTCGCCGGTCAGCGCGGCCTCCTCGATCTTCATGGAGGCGCTCTCCAGCAGCCGCCCGTCGGCGGGCACGGCGTCGCCGGCCTCCAGCAGCACCACGTCGCCGGGCACCAACTGGCTGTTCTCGATAACGGTCTGGTGGCCGCCGCGCAGCACCTTGCACTTAGCGGCGGTCATGGTCTGCAGGGCTTCGATGGCGGCCTCGGCCTTGCTCTCCTGCACCACGCCCAGCACCGCGTTCAGCAGCACCACGATGAGGATGATGAACACCTCGGTGAAGCTCTCGCCGCTGAGAGCGTTGGTCACGGCGGACACCGCCGCCGCTGCCAGCAGGATCAGCAGCATGGGATCCTTCAGCTGGGTCAGAAAGCGCTGGAGCAGGGTGGGCTTTTCCGCCTCCTGCAATTTGTTGGGGCCGTATTTGGCCAGCCGCTCCGCCGCCTGCTGCTCCGTCAGGCCGGTGGGACAGGAGCCCAGCTCCTCCAGAACCTCCTGCGGGCTGCGGTTGTAATCGTTGTTCATGTGTATCGCTCCTTACTATCTGAGATCATGCGCCTGCGGGCAAAGAAAAAGACCCATGCACGGACAGGCTATGTCGGTGCATGAGTCTCATTCTTTCAGGACACATCGGGCGCTTGCGCGTCGGGATGACGGTGTGCCACGCCGCGCCGCGGGGCGCTGCGGAATTACTCCCTCATTCAGTATGTGCTATTTTAATCGTTTGTACGCCGATTGTCAAGGTGAAAACGGCACAAAATGTGCTTATTTTTCGCCAGCGGCTTCGGCGGCGCAGAGGGCGTCGAAATACTTGTACAGGGGCATCAGCCCGTCAAAGCCGGTGATGATGTCCTGCGCCAGCTCCGGGGAGAACAGCCGCTCGTCCGGCGGCAGTTCGTGCTGGAAGCTCAGGGATTTGCGGTTGTACCACGGCTCCAGCAGCGGGGAGGTGTCGCCCTTTTTGCGCTTGTACTCCTGCCCGGTGAGGACGAACTGCGTCTGCCTGTTGAATTTCCGCACCAGCTTTTCCAGCTCCTGCGGGTGCAGGTCGATGCGGCGGCGATAGGCATCCATCAGGGCGGCCTTGGGCGCCCAGAAGCCCATGCCGTAGCTGTAATAGTCCGGCGCTACCTCAAAATAAAAGGTGGGGCGGCCTGTCCAGTCCTCGCCGCCGGCGCGGATGCAGAACCACAGGTGATCCTTGTAGGGACCCTGCCCGTGGAGCCGCCGGGCGTCCCGGTAGATGCGGGACATCTTCAGCAGAAACGGCTCGTGGGGATACTTTTCGTGCATGGCGTCGTAGACCTGCTCGCCCAGCGCCCGGGTGGGCGCCAGCACATGGGACTGATAGTCCTCCTTGTGCGCCAGGAACCAGCCGCGCTCGTTGTTGAACCGGATGCCCCAGAGGAAATCCAGCGCGGCGGGGGAATAGCCTTCAAATGACATGGTAAACTCCTTTACATGAAGCGGCAGAGAAGGGAGGGCGGCAGGCGGCCGCCCAATGTACCCAGAACGCCGCCGGCCGCAACAGCGGCGGCGTTGATCAATACACCGGTGAGTATCATGGTACCAGTCCTCCGCCGTCTATCAGATCGCGTACCGCCGTGCCGCCCATCAGCAGCCCCGCCACGGAGGGTACCCAGGCCACGCTGGCGGGCACGCTGCGCCGTCCGGGAGGGGGCGTCTCCAGCTGCTGCGTCTCGTGGGGCTGCTCCGGGCTGAACACCACCTTCAGGTGGTGCAGCCCCAGCTTGCTGCGCAGCTCCTTGCGCATGACCCGCGCCAGCGGGCAGCCGCTGGTCTGGGAGATATCCGCGATCCGCAGCAGCTCCGGCTCCAGCTTGTTGCCGGTGCCCAGCGCCGTCAGGATGGGGATGCCCCGCAGGTGCGCCTGCTGGATCAGATCCAGCTTGCAGCTGACGAGATCGATGCAGTCCAGTATGTAGTCGAACCGCCGGGTGAAGAATTCCTCCCGGTGGGCGGCGTCGTAGGTGGCGCAGATGGGGTACACCACGGCGTCGGGGTTGATATCCCGCACCCGGGCGGCCACCACCTCGGCCTTGTACTGCCCCACGGTGGAGGTCAGGGCGCACAGCTGCCGGTTGATGTTGGACACAGACACCGTGTCCTGATCCACCAGCGTTAAAGTGCCAACGCCGCTGCGTGCCAGGCACTCAGCGGCGTAGCTGCCCACACCGCCCAGGCCAAACACCGCCACATGGCTGCGGCGGAGCTTGTCCAGAGCGGGTGCGCCTACTATCATCTCAGTTCTGAGAAAGCTTTCGTTCATAAATGCCGGGAAGGGGGGACTCAGCCCACGTGCTTCATGCCGGACAGCTCCACCACCTCGGCACTGTCGGTCAGACCCTTCTGCCAGGCCTCGGTGTCTCTGCTGCGCAGGGTGTTCTCCACCTGCACCTGCCAGCAGGGAACGTCGTCGCCCACGAAGTACATCACATGGTAGCCGGTATAGCTGCCCTCGTTGAACACGATGCCGGTGTCGCCGGGCTTGCGGCTCTCGTCGAAGAGCCAGTCGTTGAACTCTGTGACCATCTGCCCCTTCAGCACCTTGGTGTACAGGCCGCCATTGGTGTTGCTGCCGCCGTCCTCACTGAGCTCGTTGGCCATAGCCGCGAAGCTGTCCTCGGTGGCGTCGCCGGCCTTCCACTGTGCCAGAGCGTCCTCGGCCTTGGCCTTGGCAGCGTCCTTGGCTGCCTGCAGATCGGCCTCATACGTCTCGGACTTGCTGTCCAGACCGGTGGTGTCCGCCATAAACAGGATGTGGCGCACGTCTCTGGAGGCGTACTCCTGACGGCCGGCGCTGTGGAACACCAGCACGCGGCTGCCGCTGTCGGTGGTGATCACGGTGCTGTCGCCGTCTGCGCGGCTCTCGTCAAACAGCCACTCGCTGGCCTCGTCGCCGGAGTTGCTGCCGGCCTCGGTGTTGCTGTACGCGGCGCTCTCGTAGGCCAGAGACACCGTCTCCAGCGGGTCGCCCGCCTGATACAGCTTCAGTGCGGCATCGGCATCGGCAATGGCCTTCTCCTTGGCGGCGGCGTTCTCCTCGTCCGTGGGCGCAACGGTGTTGCCGTCGGCATCGGTGGTGGAGTCGGCGGTGCCCTTGAAGTACAGGGACTCGTAGCTGGCCACGTCGAAGGAGGACTTGTTCTCGTTGTAGTAGCTCTCCAGATCGGAGGCGGTGTAGCTCAGCTCCTCGGAGTACTCACTGGCGTAGTGGCTGGCCACATCCACCAGACGGATCATGTCCTTGAACGTGGACACGGTCATGGTCTTGCCGAAGGCCAGCTTCAGGTACTCCTTCAGGGAGTAGCCGTTCTGCTTGGCATAGGCGGTGTACTGCTCGATGGTGGAGGCTACCTCCTCCTCGGTGTGCTCATCGGCGCCGTGGCCGTTGGCCTCGGCTTCCTTGGCCTCCTTCACGATCAGCGTCATCTGCTTGACCGCGTAGTCGCGCAGGAACTGATCCCACGTGACGTCACCCTCGTCCTCCACGCCGAAGATGGACTTGGCGGTGTCGTTCATCACCTGCTGATCCAGCGGGGTGGAGGTGGATACGCCGTAGAAGCTGGCGTAGCCGCTGTTAAGGATGTTGTTCTTGATGCTGTGGTAGAAATAGTTTACCTGGCTGGCGCTGTACTTCTCACCGTCGATGGTCACAGCCGCGGCGTTCCGCTGCAGCACGCCGGAGTTCCCCACCAGCAGCGCCGCCGCCACCAGCACGAACACGCCGGCGATCACGCCGTACAGGATATTGCTCTTGCGCGCCTTGGCCTTCTCCTCGGCCTCGCGGATCTTCTTGGGGTCGGTGACGCCCTGTGCCGCCAGATCCTGACGGGTCTTCTTTTCTCTTGATGCGCTCATGAATTTCATTCCTCTCAATTTTGGGCGCAGTACGCCCTTGTTAGTAAAATGCCAAATTATTATACCGTACCGTGCCGCATTTCGCAAGGGGGAAACGCCGGGAATTTGTGAACATTTTACCACAAACAAAATGAGCCGGCCTGTCAAAACCGTCCGAACGGACTTTTTTGCCAAGCTGAGCACAAGACCCCCACTCCGTCTGGAGTGGGGGTCTTGTGCTCAGCGACAGGCAGCGGCCATGTTATAACCTGCACAGCTCGCAGGTGGGTCGTCTCCGGCCGACTTTACTGCTTCCAGCGTCCGCCCGCAGAAGGCAGGCGGGAGGCCTGCAAACCATCTACCGATCCGACGCCCCGTATAACCAATGTCAGGATAAATAGAACCGCTGCCCATCGCTCAATTTTCCGCCCTGCCTTCGCCGAGCCGCCTTGCTGTACACAAAGTACAGCGGCGGCGTCTCGTCATCGGCAGGACGAAAAATTACTCCTCCTCGTCGGACAGGATCTGCTCCATAAACAGGTCGTAGACCTTGTCCAGCTCCTCGTCGCTGTCCAGCGTGCTGAGAAGCTCCTCGCCGTTTTCCATCACGGACTTCAGGATCACCAGGCCGTATTCCTCGGCGGCTTCCTCGTCCGCGTCGTCCTCCACCACAGGAAAGAACGCCATGTAGGTCTGGCCGTCCAGCTCCAGCGCGTCCACGTATTCCAGCTCTATGTCGTTGCCGTCCTCATCCGTCAGTGTGATGAAATTGGGGCCGAATTCCTCGCTCATGGAAAGTCCTCCTTTGTCTTGTTGCCCATAGTATACCCGAAGCGGAGGAAAAACGCAAGAGGAACTGTTCGGCAATTTATGCCCCATGCGGGACTGAAAAACCGGAAAACGGGGGAGAATAACGGGAATAGCCTGCCGGGAAAGGCATAATTTAACAAAAAATCTCTTTTTTTGCAGTTGACAGGTATGGTAGAATATCTCTTATACTGGGTCGGTATGCAAACATGCCGCTCACCGTACAAAGCCACAACAGGAACATCAAAGAGAAAGGAAGGTGCCCTGTCTTGAGTGAGAACAAGCGCAGACGGTCGTCGTCCCCCGACTTTATGGGACGCATCCGGCAGAGCGCCCGGCACATAGAAACGGAAGCGAAGGCGGGCGCGCGGCGCGTGCAGCACGAGGCGCAGGAGCGCGTCCGCAATATGACGCCCCAACAGAGAAACGGCTGGCGGAAGGCCGGGCGGATCATCGGCACACTGCTGCTGGTATTCGTGGTGACGCTGACCATCTTCTCCGGTATCTTCATGGCGTATATCAACAGCACCATGCGGGGTAAGGTGGAGGTCTATCTGGACGAGTTCGAGACGAAGGTGTCCACGGAGCTGTACAGCCAGGATCCCGACACCGGCGAATGGGTCATGTACCAGACGCTGTACCTGAACTCGGAGAACCGCATCTGGACGGATCTGGAGGACATCCCCAAGTATTTGCAGAAGGCCGCCATCGCCATCGAGGACAAGCGGTTTGAGAAGCACCACGGCGTGGACTGGAAGGGCACCACCCGCGCCATCGTATACACCCTGTTCGGCAAGAACGTGCAGGGCGGCTCCACCATCACCCAGCAGCTGGTGAAGAACGTCACCGGCGACAACGAGGTGACGGTAAAGCGGAAGATCACGGAGATCTACCGGGCGCTGGAGCTGGAAAAGCGCTACGAAAAGGACGAGATACTGGAGGCCTATCTGAACGAGGTGTTCTTCGGCCAGAGCTGCTACGGCGTGGTGACGGCCTCCCGCATGTATTTCAATAAGGATGTGTCCGACCTGACGCTGGCGGAATGTGCCAGTCTCATGGGTATTACCAACAACCCCTCCATGTACGACCCCACCCTCAGCTCCTGGACGCGGGAGAACAACCGCGAGCGGCAGCTGACCATTCTGGGCGCCATGCTGGAGCAGGAGAAGATCTCCCAGGAGGAGTATGACGCGGCCAAGGCCGAGGATATCGTGTTCTCCAACGGCTTCACCATCTCCGGCAAGTATGTGGGCAGCGACGGCGCCGCCACCGAACCGGAGCCGGACGAGCCGTCCACCGATGATACCGAATCCCCGGCGGACGAGGAGGAGCCCACCATCAAGGGGCGGTACTCCTGGTTCACCGAGGCCATGATCGGCGATGTGGCCGACGCGCTGGTGGAGAAGTACGGCATCACCGACAAGGCGCGGGACAACGGCACCACCTACACCGCCTATGAGCAGGCGTGGGACATGGTACACGGCAAGGGCTATAAGATCTACACCACCCAGAACCCCAAGTACCAGAAGATCGCCGAGGATGTGTGCTACGACCTGAGCAACATCCCCTATACCAGCAGCTATACCAACTCCGCCGGCGAGCAGGTGGAGGATCAATTGCAGATCGCGCTGACCATTGTGGATCCCACCAACGGCTATGTGGTGGCCATGATCGGCGGCGCCGGTGAAAAGCAGGCCGACCGTGTGTGGAACTGGGCGGTGAACGCGCGGCAGTGCGGTTCTGCCATCAAGCCCGTGTCCACCTACGCCCCGGCGCTGGACGACGGCACCATCAACGGCGCCAGCGTCATCGACGACTATCCCATGCTGCTCAACGGCGACGTGTGGCCGCGAAACGCCAACTGGCGGTATCAGGGCCTTACGGCGCTGCACAAGGCGCTTGCCCAGTCCCTGAATACCTGCGCCGTGCGGACAAATCTGGCCTATGGCGTGGATCGCTCCTACGAGTTCCTGGTGAACAAGCTGGGCTTCGAGAACCTGACGTATACCGACTCCCAGCAGGTGGGCAACATGGCGCTGGGCGGCTTTGAAAAGGGCGTGACCACCGAAGAGATGGCCGCGGCCTACGCCGCCTTCGTCAACGAGGGCGTGTACACCAAGCCCCGCACCTTCGTCCGCGTGGAGGACGCCAACGGCAACGTGATTCTGGAGAACGAAGCGCAGTCCAGCGTGGCTATGAAGAACACCACGGCGGCCATCATCAACCACCTGCTGCAGGAGGCCGCCCTGAACGGAACCGGCTACGAGGCGCAGTTCTCCGGTATGCACATCGCCGGCAAGACCGGTTCTACCAACAGCAACAAGGATCGCTATTTCGTGGGCTATACGCCCTATTACAGCTGCGCTGTGTGGGCGGGCTATGAGCACAACCAGCGGATCGTGGCCAGCGGCAACCCCTGCTCCGCCATCTTCCGCAAGGTCATGAGCGCCATCCACCAGGAGCTGCCCGATAAGGACTTCTTCTCCTGCGCCGGGCTGACCAGTGTGGCCGTCTGCGCCGACAGCGGTATGCTGGCGTCGGAGAACTGCGCGCTGGATGTGCGCGGCAGCCGCGTCTATACGGCGCTGGTGGCGGCGGATAACGCGCCCACCTCCGTGTGCACCATGCACACCGCGCCCAGCTACACCGTCAACATGGCGGACAGCGACGGCAACGTGACCACCGTCACCGGCTCGGTGCTGAACTACCAGCGCGAGCTGATCGAGGGGCACGACGAGATCGTGGTGGAGGATGCCTTCATGATGCTGGGCGGCTGGAACGGCTTCTTCGGAGATGAGGAAGAGGACAATGACTTCAACATGCCCAACGGCGACCACGACGACACGATGGACGACTCCGTACCCGATATGAGCGGATTCTTAGGATAGAATACACTGACCCTCCGGCAGCCGCCGGAGGGTCAGTGCAGGTTTAAAGGGACTTAGAAAAAAGTTTGAAATTTTTTGAAAAAAGGGGTTGACAATTTGACCTCTACATACTATAATCTCACTTGTTCGACGCGCGAGTGGTGGAATTGGCAGACTCGCTAGATTCAGGTTCTAGTGTGCATTACGCACGTGCGGGTTCAAGTCCCGCCTCGCGCACCAGTGAAAATCCTTGAAACCGCAATGGTTTCAAGGATTTTTCTTTTGCCTTGAAGCCATTTTAGCCTTACAGTTAGCCTTATTCCTTTGAAAGACTCTCGATGAACCGTTGCATACGGTCAGCACTATTGCGTCTCATCTGTTCTGTCACATGACCGTAAACATCCAACGTAAATGCTGCAGTGTGATGACCAAGGTTTTCCTGCACTGTCTTGATGTCATCGCCGCTTTGTAAAGAGGCAACTGCATAGGAGTGACGCAAATCGTGAAAACGCGCAGAGGGAAAACCTGCCTGTCCCGCCAACTTCTTGAAGTGGAGGTAAACGGTTTGTGCTGAAAGGTGATGTCCCATTTCATTTGTGAACACAAGTCCGCTATTTTCCCATGCCTCTCCCGCAAGCCGCTTTTGGCTCTCTTGTAAACGCCGCTGCTTTTTCAAAAGGTCGACCACGAATGGAGCTGCCGTGATTTGGCGGCTCTTTCCGTTTTTTGTGGTGACAAGGTGATATTCACCCTTTCCGCGCCGTTCTTTTTGTAACTGCTTGTTTACAACGATCACACCGCGTTCAAGGTCAACGCAGTCCCACAGCAGTCCCAGCACCTCGCCCTCTCGCAGACCGGTGAAGAGTGTGAGCACATAGATGGCTTCATAGCGGTGTCCACGGGCTACTTTCAGAAATCGGGCAATAGCTTCATTATCCAGCGGATGAATGTCTTTGCGAACAGCCCGAGGCAAATCACAGGGGTCGGCTGGATTTGTGCGGATATGCCCCAGCTTTACAGCCTGCTGCATTGCTTTGTGAAAAACTCCGTGGATATTGCGAACGCTTTTCGCAGACAGTGGCTTTCTGTCTCCACACTCTACCTGCAAAGAGTTATAAAACCGCTGCACATCCTGCGTTTTCAAGGCGTCCAGTTTCATTGCAGCAAAAGCGGGCTTTAGATGGTTTTCCAC
>OJNS01001656.1_pt1 | contig 10968 bp, 9 predicted proteins | sample 1597911 | NCBI WGS metagenome assembly OJNS01 (sample SAMN01915214, study PRJEB22387) | human gut metagenome | isolation source: stool | host: Homo sapiens | place: USA
GTTTTCTCGCGCAGGGCCGTTATCCCCATGAGGTCGAGCATGTGGTCTATTTCGCGCCGCTCGACCGACTTGGGGCGTTTGGCATTCTTGCCCATCAGCCCCGAGGCTACAACCTCTTCTACGGTGATGGGAAACCGGCTGTCGATGCTGTTTTTCTGGGGCAGATACCCGATGTCGAGCGAGGGGACCTGTCGGCCTCCTTCGAAGAAGTAGATAGCTCCCTGTGTAGGTTTCTGCAAACCCAGTATGGTGCGCAGCAACGAGGTCTTGCCACCGCCGTTCGGTCCCGAAACCAGCAGGAAGTCGCCTCGGAAGATGTCGAGGTTGATGTCTTCGAGCACACTCTTGTCGCCATACGAGAGCCACAGGTTCTCGATGGCTATGATTTTATTCTCCAGCAATGGCATTGGTGATGTTTAAAAGTTCTTCACTCCAGTTATAGCTGAGCGGGTTGATGGAAACCACTTTCGCACCAATCTCTTGAGCAAACGATTCGGCCTGTTTGGCGTCGAATTCCTGTTGGATGAAGATTACCTTCACGTGATTCTCTTTAGCCACGTCGATTGCTTTTTTCAGATAGAAAGCCGAGGGCTCCTTGCCATTGTATTCGAGGCTGAGCTGGTGCAGATTGTAGTCTTTGGCCAGGTAGCTGAGCGAGGGGTGATAGATGGCAAACATGGTTCCGCTTACGGGTGTCAGTTTGCGGGTCATCACCGAGTCGACCTGGTTTATCTCGGCCAGCAGGGCTTCGTAGTTCTGGCGGTATACCTTCTCTCCGCTGGGGTCGAGGCTCACAAAGGCGTCGTACATGTTTTTGGCGATGATACGAGCATTCTTGGGCGAGCTCCAGGTATGAGGGTCGGCATCGAAGTGGTGATGGTGATTGTCACTGTCGTTGTCGCTGTGCTCGTGAGTGCCCGAGAGAATGTTGATACCCTCGGAGTTGTCGAAGATTTTCATGTGCGGATTGTTCTGTTCCAACTTGTCCATCCAGGCCAGTTCAAATCCGATGTGCCCGATTTTGAAGTAGGCAATGCTCTTGCCCAGATGCACGAGGTGCGAAGGCGAAGGGTCGTAAGCCTCGGGATTGCTGCCCGGAGGCACGATGCAGTTGATGTCGAAACGATCGCCTGCGATCTTCTCGGCAAAGTACTTCTGAGGTTGTATGGTTACAGTGACAATCTTTTGTTCTTTGTTTCCGGTCGAGCACGATACGGCTATGAGTGTGAGCAGTATACATGCACAATATTTCAAAAATGAATGTTTCTTCATAATAAAGTCTTTTGCCTCACGGCACATTTTTGTACAAAAATAGTATAATATCATTAAGATTCCTTCTTTTCGTTGCTATTTAATATGTTAAATTCGGCTTTTAACATTTTGCCAATCAGTCGGTCAGCTACGGCTTGTAGGTTGCAGGCGGTTCCGGCTTCACTCTACGCCGTAGACTCGGCTGTGAATGCGGGTCACTACCGCGTCGAAAACGTGGTCGAGGTCGATTGCTCCATACGACATGAGGTAAAGTTCCAGCGAATGACGGTCGGGCGAGTAGGGGGGCTGGGTATAGGGTCTCGTGGAGAGAACGAAGCCCAACCGCTGGTAGAATGCGATACGTCGTCGACTCAGGTCATCTTCGGGTTTCTCGACTTCGAGCACGGCGGGTTTCCCGAGCTGTTCCAGCAGAGCGGTCATGGCTGCGGCACCATAGCCGGCACCCCGGCATCGGCTGTCGATGGCGAAGTGCTCCATATAGGTAAAGTCGCTCCAGGACCAATAGGAGATGAATCCGATGGGATGCTCCTCGTTAGACAGCAGCGCAATGGCAAAATCGTCGTTCTCTCGCAACAGACGCACGACCTCGTCGAAGTCTCTCCGCTCGTCTGGAGGGAAAGACTCGGTATAAATATGCTCGATAAAGTCGAGAGCCGAATCGTTATCGGCACGGACTGGTGAGATTCGTATCATAGTAGGTTGGGGTTATAAGTGGATACAAATATAATAGATTTAAAGGAATATTTAAAAAAATAGAACTATAAAGTTTCTCGAACCCGTCTCGACAGGCGTGTAAATGGGATAATCGGCGGATGTAACGAAATAGAAAACAGTCTGTATTTTTGCCACTTAATAATCCCTTGTAGAGGCTGTTTGGTAAATGAAAATTGGAGAAATAGTTTCAAATTGTAACTTTTTTGGAGCCGATGTATCGGTCAAAAATCTTTAATACGGAATACTTCCTGCAAAATTAACAGGATAGATAATCGAAACCTGTAAATTTATTACTATCTTTGTTCTCAAAATAATAAAACAGTTGTAAAAAATCGAAAAAAAGAACCATGGGACATCATCAGTTAGACGAATTGGACTATAAAATTTTGAAACTCATTGCAGCGAATGCACGCATTCCTTTCCTCGAAGTGGCACGGGAGTGTAATGTTTCGGGAGCCGCCATTCATCAGCGGGTACAAAAATTGACCAACCTGGGAATCCTCAAAGGATCGGAATACATTATAGACTCAAACAAGATCGGGTTTGAAACGTGTGCCTATATGGGGTTCTACCTGAAGAATCCGGGCGACTTCGAGCACGTGGTGGAGGAGTTGCACAAAATTCCCGAGGTGGTCGAGTGCCATTTCACGACCGGACAGTACGACATGTTTATCAAACTGTTTGCCCGGAACAACCAGCACCTGCTCGAGATTATCCACACCAAGCTGCAACCCATCGGGCTGTCGCGCACCGAGACGTTGATCTCTTTCCGCGAGATATTCCGTCGCCAGCTTCCTATCGACGAGGTGGAAGACCTGGATTGAGAGCGTCAAAAAAAAGAGTTGAGCGAAATTGAATATACGAGCCCGGTTACACTCCACGGAGAGGAGTTGAACCGGGCTTTGTTTTCGCACACAGCCATTCCGGATTCTGCCGCTCCGCTGGTTGTGTTCCCCTCTGTCAAACAGGGACTCGGTAGTTTGTGCGGATAGTTGTGATTTTTTACTCGGGCGATAAACCATCTTACCGCTATTTTTGTACCTTTGCGGGAGTGTGTTGCCGGGCCCCGTACGGGCTGGACCTCGGAGCGAATCAAACGCCCGGGCGATAAGTCTGCAGCCGCCTCGGAGAGGCATCTAACGAATATAATGATAAGGATATATATTTGTACGAGAAATGAAAGAAGTTGTAGTTAGTGGAATACGCTCCACGGGAAATTTACATTTGGGAAATTATTATGGTGCCCTGCGCAATTTTGTGAAAATGCAGGAAGAGAACAAGTACAACAGTTATTTCTTTATAGCCGACTGGCATGCTCTCACTACGCATCCCGATCCCAAGACGCTGCATGAGAACGTGCGCGACATCCTTTGCGAATATCTGGCTGCGGGGCTCGACCCCGAAAAATCGACTCTGTTTGTACAGAGCGATGTGCCCGAGATACCGGAGATGTATCTGCTGATGAATATGCACGTGGGTATCGGTGAACTGATGCGTACGGCTTCGTTCAAGGACAAGGCCCGCAAGCAGCTGGGCATCAAGTCCGATAGCGATGAGGATGTGGAGCACGAGATTATCGGCAACAACACCAACAAGCGGGTGAATGCCGGATTGCTCACATACCCTACGCTGATGGCGGTCGATATTCTCATTCAACACGGTAACTATGTACCGGTAGGCAAGGATCAGGAACAACACCTGGAGCTGACGCGCCGTTTTGCCCGTCGGTTCAACTCGACCTACGGGGTCGAATATTTTGCCGAGCCGCAGAGTTTCAACTTCGGCTGCGAGCCTATCAAGGTGCCTGGTCTCGACGGCTCGGGCAAGATGGGTAAGTCGGAGGGCAACTGCGTCTATCTGATTGATGACGAGAAGACGCTGCGCAAGAAAATCATGCGTGCCGTGACCGACGAGGGCCCCAAAGTACCCAATTCGCCCAAGGTAGAGGCGGTCGAGAACCTCTTCACATTGCTCAAAATCGTCTCTTCGCCCGATACGGTTGCCTACTTCGAAGAGAAATACAATACCTGCGAAATCCGTTACGGCGACTTGAAGAAGCAACTGGCCGAGGATATTCTCAAGGTGACGTTGCCGATTCGGGAGCGCTTCCTCGAAATCCAGAACGACGAGGCTTATCTGGCCCGTGTCGTGAAGATGGGTGCCGAGAAGGCTCGCGCAACCGCCTCGAAGACCTTGCGCGAGGTGCGTGAAATTATGGGATTCAAGCCTTTCTAACCCAGATATTCCGTCGCTATGGAACATCATCACCACCATCACCCGGCCCCCGATTTGCAGAAGCTCAACCGGTCGTTTATCATCGGTATCGTGCTGAATGTGCTCTTCGTCGTGGCCGAGGCGGGAGCCGGTTTCTACTACGATTCGCTGGCTCTGCTCTCCGACGCCGGTCACAACCTGAGCGACGTGGTGAGCCTCGTTCTGGCCCTTTTCGCCTTGCGTCTTTCGCTGGCGAAACCCTCGTTGCAGTATACCTATGGTTACAAGAAGAGTACCGTGCTGGTATCGCTGCTCAATGCGGCTATCTTGTTCGTGGCGGTGGCGGTGATTCTCTACGAGAGTATCGACAAGCTGCGTAATCCGGCGCCGCTCGACGGTAGTGCCATTGCCTGGGTGGCTGCAATCGGTATCGTGGTCAACGCCTTTACGGCCTACCTCTTCTTTGCCGACAAGTCGAAAGACCTGAACGTCAAGGGGGCCTACCTGCACATGGCGGCCGATACGCTGGTGTCGGTGGGTGTGTTGATTTCGGGTGTAGTGATTAAATACACGGGTTGGAATATCATCGACCCCATTATCGGTATTGTGGTGGGTCTGGTGATTCTCTACTCCACCTGGCATCTGCTGCAGGAGAGCCTGCGCCTGGCGCTCGACGGCGTGCCCGAGGGTATCGATGTCGAGCGGGTCGAGCAGGTGCTCTCGTCCGACCCCGACGTCATCAACGTGCACCATCTGCACATCTGGGCCATCAGCACCACGCAAACGGCGCTCACGGCTCATGTGGTGGTGTCGGACATCATGCGCATGCACGAAGTGAAACATCGCTTGAAACAGGCTCTGCACGAGCTGGGTATCGACCATGCCACCTTCGAACTTGAGGTTAAGGAGGAGCATTGCGACGGCCATTGCGACTGTTGCGACGGGGATACCGATTGCGACAACGACACGCAACCCTATTTGTAGCGATAGATAAAATCGAAGATACCATCGGTGGGAGGAAATCGGGCTGGCTGAGCCCCTTTTCTCCCGCTTTTTTTGTGCGTGCGATGAGGTTTACAGTTTGTAGACTCCGCCCGGCAATGCCTTGACCACCCCTTTGAACTCCAGCTCGACCAGCACCGACAGCAGTTGCGACAGCGGTTGGTTCAGCTCGACGGTCATGCGGTTTATCTGCCCCTCGCCCCGGGCCTTCAGGTAGTCGACAATCGGTTGCTCTTCGTCGGTAAGGTCGGGAAAGAGCGAGCGTTGCACCGCCTCGCGTCGGGGTACCTGCCAGCACATGGCTTCGACGAGGTCGTCGGCCGAGGTGATGAGGGCCGCCCGGTTGCGGCGGATCAGGTGGTTGCAGCCGGCCGAACTCTCGCGGTGAATGTCGCCGGGCAAGGCAAAGACGTCGCGGTGATAGCTCTCGGCAATGCCGGCGGTGATGAGGGCGCCACCCTTTTCGCGCGACTCGACAATGACTACGGCGTCGGCCAATCCCGCCACAATGCGGTTACGGGCCACGAAAAAGGCCGGATGCATGGCGTGGTAGCCGGGATACTCGGTGAGCAGTCCGCCGTGGGCAACCATCTCGGCCGCCGTGTTGCGGTGGCTCGAGGGGTAGATGTGGTCGAGCCCGTGAGCCAGCACGGCTACCGTGTCGAGCCCCTGCTTCAGGGCCGCGCGGTGAGCACAGATGTCTATGCCGTAGGCCAGTCCGCTCACGATGATGAGGTGGGGAAAACGGGCTGCCAGGTCGCGAATCATCGCCTCGCAGAAGCTGCGCCCGTAGTCGGTGGCTCGGCGGGTACCCACCACGCTCACCACCTTGGCGGCATTCAGGTCGGCCGTACCCCGGTAGTAGAGCAGCGGCGGCGCATCTATGCAGTCGACGAGCCGGTGCGGATAGGCGGGGTTGGTAAAGTAGAGCGGGGTGATGTTCCCCTTCTCGATAAACTCCATCTCCTGTCGGGCTGCCTGCAGGGCTGTGCGGCGGGCATCGTCGTGGAGTATTCGTCCCGTGATGCCCGTCATCTGTTGCAGTTGGGCCTCGGGCAGTTCGAAGAACAGAGCCAGGCTGTCGACCGTCTCGTGGATGTGCTGGGCCAGCGACTTGTTCATGCCCTTGATGCGCGAGAGCGCGATGCGGTAGAGAAGCTCTTGTTCCATGATGAGGGGGAATGATTGGTTGGTCGGTTACTCTTGTTGCAGGAATCGTTCGAAGTAGGGTACAAACTCCTCGCCGCGGGTGATGCGTCCCTGTGTGGTGCACACCGTCTCGACCACCGCCTTGATGCACAGTTCGCCCGACACCTTGTAAATATCCTGATAGAAGACAAACTTGATACCCTCGCGGCGCATGTAGAGTTTGCTCACGAAGCGGTCGCGGCTGCGCAGCGGCATCTTGTAGTTGATTTCGATGCGGTTTACCACCGGGTCGATGCCCCGCTCGCGCATCTCGACGAACGAGATGCCCGCAGCCGCCAGAAACTCGTGGCGGGTGTGCTCGAGATAGTGCTGGTAGTTGGCGTTGTTGACGATGCCTTCCATGTCGCACTCGTAGTCGCGCACCTGCATCTCCAGTTCGAAAATATATTGTGACATAATCTTTCGGTATTTGTTCTTTGCAAACTTACGGAAAAAATGAAGAATTTTCCCTATGTTTGTAAAAAATCAAAGCCATGTGTAGACGGTTGTTTCTCGTGATTCTCTTGTGTGTGGTGGCTGGGATGCCGGCCTGGGCCTGTACCTCGGCAGTCGTTTCGGGGCGAGTGACCCCCGACGGACGTCCGCTGTTGTGGAAGCATCGCGACGCCTCCGACCTCAACAACCGCATCGTGCGCTTCGATGCCGTCAAGGGCCAATTCTCTTTCGTGGGGGTGGTCAACGGCACCGACACGTTGGCCCGCGAGGTGTGGACCGGCTACAACAGCGTAGGGTTTGCCGTGATGAACACCGCCTCGTATAACCTCAAGAACGACACCTCGTCGCTGGCCGACCGCGAGGGGGTGGTGATGAAACGGGCGTTGGCCGTGTGCCGCACGGTCGACGACTTTGCCCGCCTGCTCGACGAGTGGCCCCGGCCCATCGGGGTGGAGGCCAATTTCGGGGCCATCGATGCCGAGGGGGGAGCCGCCTATTTCGAGGTGAACAACCACGAGGTGACCCGCTACGACGTGGCCGACGCTCCCGATGGCTATCTGCTGCGCACCAACTACTCGATGTCGGGCCGTCCCGACGAGGGGTTCGGGTATATCCGCTACGACAATGCCGCCCGACTTTTCGCCCCCGTGGCGGCAAAAAAGGCCATTACCTCCGAGTGGCTCACCGGAGTCTGCTCCCGTTCGTTCTATCATACGTTGCTGGGTCGCGATTTCTCGGGCGACACCTGGGTGGTCGATCAAGATTTCATTCCCCGGCGCAGCACCTCGGCCTCGCTGGTGGTCGAGGGGGTTAAGCCCGGCGAGTCTCCGGCGTTTACGACAATGTGGACCGTGTTGGGCTATCCCCCCTGTTCGGTGGTGCTGCCGGTGTGGCTCGGTTGCAACAGCGGTGTGCCCGTTCTGTTGCAGGCCAGTGGCGACCCATTGCGAGCCCCCTTGTGCGAGTGGTCCAATGCGTTGAAGCGCGAAGCCTTTCCCATCGAGTGCGGCAGCGGGTCGCACTACCTGCACATGGCCCGTCTCTTCCGCCCCGACGGTAGCGGCATGACCCAACAACTGCTCGCCCACGAGAAAGAGGTCTATGCCCAAAGCCGAGCCTTGCTCGACGAGGCCCGGCGCTCCGGCTCGTGGAACGACCGGCAGGTTGAACGCACGATGACCCGTATCGAGCAACAAGTCTCGGCCTTTTTTCAGAAAGAATTGGATTGCAATAAGTAGATGTGAAACCAAGAGGAGCTTTGTCCTGCCAAAGATTAAGTGCGATAAGTTTCTCAGAATTTACGCGGACCCGTGGCTCTCAGAGGGTTTACTCACCTCGTAAAACCTCGAGAGCTTTCTCGATGACATTATCCTTGCCTTTTAGAAAGTCGTTTACATCCTCTTCGACGACCATATCGGGTTGAATGCCCAACCCGATAAATTCATTTCCTTCGGCATCCAACTCATGTTTCGTGCAGATGCGGCATCCCAACCCGAAACCCAGGTCGATGGATATGGGGTTGCCGGTGCTTCCTCCGGTAGGAGTCCCGATAATCTTTCCTCTACGGGCTCCTCTGAAGGTTACGCAGAAATTCTCGGCAGACGAGAAGGTGGTGGCGTTTACCAGCAACACGACGGGATTCTGATAAATTTCCTTGCCACGGACCGGGGGGATAGGGTTCGGCGTCTGCATGTACCACTCTGGCGGAAAGTTCCAGGAGGCATGAGCCGCGATATACATGGGCGACCTCCACGCTCCTTGCGGAATAGGCTGCTGGCAGAAGTGGCTGATCAGATAATCGGCATGGGACGAATTGCCTCCTCCATTGTCGCGGATGTCGATAATCAAGGCATCCGTTTTCAATATCTCGGGGTATAATTGATTGAACTGAGAACGGTCGAAATCGGAGTTCTGGAAACTGTGTATGGTCAATAAGCCCACATTGCCTTTGAGAATCTGGAAACTCATCTTGGAGTCGTTGTTCTTCAAATCCCATGAGATGTTCCGATTGCTTTCTATCGAGAACTCCTTTCCCCGTTTGTCTCTGAACAGGATGGTACTCTTTTTGGAACCTTTCTCCTTGGTCAACTCAAATGCGTCGAAGGGCCTGTATTTTGTCCATTGCGGGGTAGAGGAAGCCATGTAGGGCTGAATATGCCGGCTGGCATACTCCAATACATTTTCGCCGTCTATCTCCAGAATCTCACAGCCCGTATTCACGCCGGCCTTCTGTAAAACCGAGCTATATACGCTTGTCACAAATACCCGGTCTCCAATCCGTTTGGTTTTCATCGGGAGCGGACGAATCCACTCTTCGGGAGTTTGGGGATTGTTCATCGCGAAGATATAGGTATGGCCATCGTGGAGTCGTGCGCACAAGGCTTGCATCCCTTTCAGGAACTCTTCGTCGGAAATGGTCGCGACCAACGTCGGCATCGAGGTCGAGCACAGACTGTCCCAGTCGAATTTCAACTGATTGTAAAAGGCGAAGTTGTATTTTACCTCTGTGCAGAAGCGGGATAGTATATAGGCTTTTTCAGAAGCATCCAGTTTCGCAATCTCGGTTTGTCCGCTGGCGAGGAAATTACCGGCAAGCAGGCAGATACACAACAGTATAAATATCTTTTTCATGGGGTAAGGTTTCTATTGTTCAAGAGCAGTATTTCGTATAAACCTGCCTTTGTACAAAAATAGGAACTTTTTATAATATATCCTACCGGTGAAGCGAAAAATTCATACAGCTCTCTTGGATTTAGGGTAGTGTCGGTGTATGCAGGGAATGGTACTGCGTTTGATTTTTTTTTACGTAGAACATTCCCGGCACCCCTCTCGAGCGACCCCGGTAATGGAAAACACAAAAGCGCCGAGACCTTGATCGATCTCGGCGCTTTTGCGCGGTGCGGACGGGACTCGAACCCGCGACCCCATGCGTGACAGGCATGTATTCTAACCAGCTGAACTACCGCACCATTTTGGTTTTGCGACGGCAAAGATAGGGCATTTTTTCTTTCTACACAACATATCGGGCAAGAATTTTTTTCAAAAAAAATCGAGTGCCGTTTTATCTTTCAAGGAAACAAATAGTTACCTGTTTGTTGGCCTGGCTGTTTTTTTTGAAAAACTTTTTGCGGGGGTACCTGCGGGGAGGGTAGGGATGGTTGTGATGCTCGTCGAGCCCTTTTAAAAGAGCGGCCCCGGCGTGGAACTGGTCGCGCGCCGGGGCCGGATAGGGATATCGGGAGCGATACCGGGCTCCTCGGGGGGAGCCGCAGTATCTCCTTTTACACTTTAGCGGAGTACAATCTTGTGGGTCGTTTTACCGGCTGTTGTCGTTACCTGGAGGATATAGACACCCCGGGGCAATTCGGGGGTCTGTATCGTTTCGCCTTCGGCCGCAAATTGGCCTGTCAGTACACCCGCAATCGAATAGAGAGCCGCGTGTTGCAGCCCTTCGGCCTGGATGTGGAGGCGTTGTCCCGTCTGGGCGATGGTGACGGGCTGGCTGTGGGTATCGTCGATACCCGAGGCCGACTTGACGAGAACCGACAGGGGGATATACTTGTCGGCTGCACCACGCGAGGCGAGCTTCACATAGGCTTCGTGCACGCCCAGATTGTTGCTGTTGAACGATACGGTGAACGAGCCGCCCGTAGTGGGGAGCGATTGGGTCGAGAGCTTGAATTTGCTCGGGTTGGCTCCGCCGAGCGACAGCTTGATGGGCTCGGTCAGATTCTTGGTGGAGACGGTGATTTTCCCGCTCACCTGGTCTTTGCCCTGAGCCGCTATCATCGACACGTGGGTCGAGTCGCTGGTCATCTCGGGCAGGTCGGTACGGCCCCAGCCAATATCGTCGATGTAGTAGGTCACGGCGTTTTCATTGCCCCAGCGGCCGGTATATTTGAAGGCCATGAAGAAGACGTCGCTGATGTTCTGTCCCTCCAGATTGACATGGAGCTCGTTCCATTCGCCGTTTTGGTCGGGCGATGCGGGTATGCCTACCTCCAGCGGTTGGAAGAATACGGGCGTGTTGGGTATCGTGTCGATGTAGTAGAGCTCGAGTTTGGTGGGGCAGTTCTCAAAGATGTTTTCGCCCATGACGCGGAAGGTAAAGGCCTTCCCGGC
>OJNS01001677.1_pt1 | contig 10850 bp, 8 predicted proteins | sample 1597911 | NCBI WGS metagenome assembly OJNS01 (sample SAMN01915214, study PRJEB22387) | human gut metagenome | isolation source: stool | host: Homo sapiens | place: USA
CAGATGTCAAGAGCCGTCTTCATGAGACCGCTTATCTGAATCCGGAACTGACGATCGTATTTGAGGATCTCAGAGGAACAGAACCGGTAAAAGAAGAATATCATGAACCGGAGGGCATCGTTGGCTATATCCGTGACATGAACCACAATACGGAATCACTTCATGAGCCTGTTTATCTGAAAGGCGAGGCAGATGGCATTCAGGTGGAAGTGGCATTTCAGTATACCAATGAGTTCCGTGAAAACGTACTGGGATTCTGCAACAATATCTACAACGCAGAGGGCGGTACACATCTGACCGGATTTAAGACAACGTTTACGACTGTTATGAATACCTATGCCAGAGAGATCGGTGTCCTCAAGGACAAAGATCCGAATTTTACAGGCGCTGATATCCGTAACGGAATGACTGCAGTTGTTTCTATCAAACATCCTGCACCTCGTTTTGAAGGCCAGACAAAGACAAAGCTGGATAATCAGGATGCAGCCAAAGCAACCGGTAAAGTGCTGGGCGAACAGCTGGTGCTTTATTTCGACCGTAATCTGGAAACATTGAAAACCATTCTGTCCTGTGCGGAAAAGGCTGCAAAGATCCGCAAGACGGAAGAACGGGCTAAGACCAACCTTCTTACAAAACAGAAATATTCCTTTGACTCCAATGGTAAACTTGCAAACTGTGAAAAAAGAGATCCGGCGCAGTGCGAGATCTTTATTGTCGAGGGTGATTCTGCAGGTGGCTCAGCAAAGACAGCGCGTAACCGTAACTATCAGGCAATCCTCCCGATCCGTGGCAAGATCCTGAATGTAGAAAAAGCGACAATCGATAAAGTGCTTGCGAATGCCGAGATCAAAACCATGATCAATGCATTTGGCTGTGGTTTTTCCGAAGGGTATGGCAATGACTTTGACATCAGTAAGCTTCGTTATGACAAAATTGTGATCATGGCTGATGCCGATGTGGATGGTGCGCATATTTCTACCCTGCTCCTGACACTGTTTTATCGTTTTATGCCGGAACTGATTTATGAGGGACATGTGTATATTGCGATGCCGCCTCTTTACAAGGCAATGCCAAAAAAAGGTCCGGAAGAATACCTCTATGATGATAAAGCTCTGGAAAAATACCGTAAGACTCACAAACCGGGCAGTTTTACACTACAGCGCTACAAAGGCCTTGGAGAAATGGATGCAGAGCAGCTCTGGGAGACAACTCTGAATCCTGAGACAAGAAGAATGAAACGTGTTGAGATCGAAGATGCACGTCTTGCTTCCAGCGTAACGGAAGTTCTGATGGGCAGCGAAGTACCTCCGCGTAAAGCATTTATCTATGAACATGCGGCAGATGCGGAACTTGATGTATAAGGTGGGAGACTGATATGGAAACAAAACAGGAAAATGTAATTCGTACCGATTATTCGGAAATCATGCAGAAATCTTATATTGATTATGCGATGAGCGTCATTATTTCACGTGCACTTCCGGATGTGAGGGATGGTCTGAAACCGGTTCAGAGAAGGACACTTTATGATATGTATGAACTGGGAATCCGTTATGACCGCCCATATCGTAAATGTGCCCGTATTGTCGGTGATACCATGGGTAAATATCATCCGCACGGTGACAGTTCCATTTATGATGCACTGGTTGTGATGGCACAGGATTTCAAGAAAGGCAGGACGCTGGTAGACGGACATGGAAACTTTGGTTCTATCGAAGGTGACGGAGCAGCAGCCATGCGATATACCGAAGCGCGTCTGGAAAAGCTCACGCAGGAAGTTTTTCTGAGTGATCTCGATAAAAACGTAGTGGATTTTGTGCCGAACTTTGATGAGACGGAGAAAGAACCATCCGTGCTTCCGGTTCGTATTCCGAACATTCTGGTCAACGGTGCAGACGGTATTGCAGTTGGTATGGCAACCAGCATTCCGCCGCACAACCTCGGTGAGGTGATCGATGCGGTCAAGGCATATATGAAAGATAATACTATCAGCGTAAGAGGTTTGATGCGTTATATCAAAGGTCCTGATTTTCCAACCGGCGGTATTGTCGTAAATAAAGATGATCTGCGTAAGATCTATGAGACAGGAAGCGGCAAGATCCGTCTGAGAGGCAAAGTAGAAGTAGAGAAACTCAAAGGCGGCAAAAAGCAGCTCGTCATTACCGAGATTCCATATACCATGCTCGGAGCAAACATTGGCAAGTTTCTCAATGACGTGGCATCTCTTGTCGAGACAAAGAAGACGACAGACATTGTAGATATTTCAAACCAGTCTTCCAAAGAAGGTATTCGTATCGTACTTGAACTGAAAAAAGATACCGATGTGGAAAACCTGACCAATATGCTGTACAAGAAGACTCGTCTGGAAGATACTTTCGGTGTTAATATGCTGGCAGTTGCAGACGGACGTCCGGAAACACTCAGTCTGAAGCAGATCATCGAGTATCATGTAGATTTCGTCTTTGAGATCACCACAAGAAAATATCATACACTTCTGGACAAAGAACTGGAAAAACAGGAAGTGCAGGAAGGTCTGATCAAAGCCTGCGATGTTATTGACCTGATCATTGAGATCCTTCGCGGAAGCAAGAACCGTGAGCAGGTAAAGAAATGTCTGGTCGAAGGCATTACAGAGGGCATCAGGTTTAAATTAAAAGCAAGTGAAAAGGCGGCTGTGAAACTTTTATTTACAGAAAGACAGGCAAATGCGATTCTGGATATGCGTCTGTATAAACTGATTGGTCTGGAAATCGAAGCGCTGCAGGCAGAATACCAGGAGACGATGAAAAATATCGCACTTTATAAAGATATTCTGGAAAACTATGATTCCATGGCGGCAGTGATCATCAAAGACATGGATGAGATCAAGAAAGAATATGGAAGAAAACGCCGTACGGCAGTCGAGAATGCAGAGGAAGCCGTTTACGAAGAAAAGAAGATGGAAGAGATGGAAGTCTGCTTCCTGATGGATCGCTTCGGCTATATGAAACTGATCGACCAAAATGCGTACGAACGAAATAAAGAAGCAATTCACAACGAAAGCAAATATGTCTTCAACTGTATGAATACAGATAAGATCTGTATCTTTACAGACAAAGGCAAGATGCATACGATCAAGGCGGCAGATATTCCACTGGTACGCTTCAGAGACAAAGGTACTCCGGCAGATAACTTAAGCAATTACAACAGTGCAGAAGAACGGATGCTGTATGTGGCACCGGTCGGACAGATCCGCACAGACCGCCTGCTGTTTGTGACAAAGTCATCTATGTGCAAACTGGTAGAGGGCGCTGAGTTTGATGTGGCGAAACGTACGATCGCATCGACGAAACTTGCAGAAGATGATGAACTGATCTTTATAGGCGGTTCGGCGGAAATGGAGCAGATCGTATTACAGAGTCATGGTGGATGCTTCCTGCGTTTTTTGAAACAGGAGATTTCCATTATGAAAAAGACGGCCATTGGTGTGCGTGGAATGAAACTTGCCGATGATGACTATCTGGAACATGCATATCTTCTGGCGGGACATCAGGAATATACGATCACTTATCATGACAAAGAATATTCCCTGAACAAAGTGCGTCTGGCAAAACGTGATACAAAGGGTGTAAAGCCCAGAATATAAAAAAATCCTTGCTTTTCATCAGTGATGGTGATATGATAGGGATAACATGATAACGGATAAACAAGAGAGTGGGCTTCGGTCCACTCTTTTTGCGAGATAATCCGAATGTGCGAAAGGCAGGTGTAAAAATGAGCAGACGGGATGAATATGAACAGAAAGCAGAAGCTTTGCTTTTGCCGATCGTAGAGCGAGAGGGATTCGAGCTTGTAGATGTAGAATACGTAAAAGAAGCAGGTAACTGGTATCTTCGCGGCTACATCGACAAACCGGGCGGAATCACGGTCAATGACTGTGAGGCAGTCAGCAGGGCATTCAGCGATAAACTGGATGAAAACGATTTTATTGAAGACAGTTATATTATGGAGATCAGTTCGCCGGGTCTTGATAGACCACTGAAAAAAGAAAAGGATTTTGCCAGAAGCATGGGCAAACTGGTAGAAGTCCGGACATATCGTCCAATCGACAAACAGAAAGAATTTTGTGGTGTTCTGGATGCATATGATGAAAACAGTGTTACGATCAACGAGGACGGTGCCTTACGCACATTTGAAAAGAAGGACATTGCCCTGATCCGACTGGCAATTGAATTTTAGGTACGATTCAGATAGGCTTTGATAAAATGAGGAGGAAATTAAAAAAATGAACAAAGAGTTAATGGAAGCGCTGGATATCCTGGAAAAAGAAAAAAATATCAGCAAGGATACATTACTGGGAGCTATCGAGCAGTCCCTGATCCAGGCTTGCAAGAACCATTTCGGTAAAGCAGATAATGTGCATGTGACAATTAATCCGGAAACCTGCGATTTCAGCGTTTATGCAGAGCGTGAGGTTAAGGAATTCGTAGAAGATCCTGCAATGGAGATTTCTCTGGTAGAAGCTCAGAAGCTTAATACCAATGCAGAACTCGGTGATATTATTAAAGTTGAGATCCACTCCAAAGAATTTGGACGTATCGCAACACAGAATGCAAAGAACGTCATCCTTCAGAAAATTCGTGAAGAAGAGCGTAAAGTTCTTTATGATCAGTATTACGGAATGGAAAAAGAAGTTGTTACCGGTATCGTACAGCGTGTGATGGGCAAGAACGTCAGCGTAAACCTCGGTAAGGCAGACGGTGTCCTCAGTGAAAACGAGCAGGTAAAAGGTGAAGAATTTAAACCAACTGAGAGAATCAAGGTTTATATTCTTGAAGTCAAAGATACACCGAAAGGACCGCGTATCCTTCTTTCCAGAACACATCCGGGCCTTGTAAAACGCCTCTTCGAATCTGAAGTTGCAGAAGTAAAGGACGGAACTGTTGAGATTAAGAGCATTGCCAGAGAAGCTGGTTCCCGTACAAAGATCGCTGTATGGAGCAACGATCCGGACGTTGACCCGGTTGGTGCATGTGTCGGTATGAACGGTGCCAGAGTAAACTCCATCGTAGAGGAACTTCGCGGCGAGAAAATCGATATCATTAACTGGGATGAAAACCCGGCAATCCTGATTGAGAATGCACTGAGCCCGGCGAAAGTAATCGCTGTTATGGCAGATCCGGATGAAAAGACGGCACTGGTAGTCGTTCCGGATTATCAGCTTTCTCTTGCAATCGGTAAAGAGGGACAGAATGCACGTCTGGCAGCCCGCCTGACAGGATTCAAGATCGATATCAAGAGCGAGACACAGGCAAGAGAATCCGGTGAGCTCTATGATTATGATGATGAAGATGAGTACTATGATGAGGACGAGTACAGCGAAGAAGATACAGAAGAAACTGCTGAAGATACAGAAGCAGAAGAAGCTGTTTCCGAAGAGCTGACAGAAGAATAATCTATGGCTACAAAAAATAAAACACCTCTGCGTCAGTGTACCGGATGCAGAGAAATGAAAAGCAAAAAAGAAATGATCCGAGTACTAAAAACCCCGGAAAATGAGATTGTGCTGGATGCTACCGGAAGAAAGAACGGCAGAGGTGCCTATGTCTGTCTGTCACAGGAGTGTCTGGACAAAGCAGTCAAAAGCCGTGGGCTCGAGCGCTCATTGAAGATGGCGGTACCGGCTGAGGTCTACGAAGACCTGAAAAAGGAGTTAGCTAATATTGAAAAACAACAATAAAGTGTTATCACTGGTTGGTCTTGCAACAAAAGCGGGCAAGATTGCCAGCGGTGAATTTTCTCCAGAAAAATCTGTAAAGACCGGCAAAGGATTTCTGGTTCTGGTAGCGGCTGACGCATCAGAAAACACCAGAAAGAAATTCAGTAATATGTGTGAATTTTACGAAGTTCCGATTTACTTCATCGCAAATAAAGAAGAACTCGGAAAATTCTGCGGAAAAGAATTTCGTGCCAGTCTGGCGGTACAGGATGAAAACTTTGCGAAAGCAATGATGAAAGAACTTGCGAAAACCGAAAAGTAAGAATGAAAACTGGTTTTGATTCATTGACGTAAAGGAGGAACCAATGTGCCGAAGATCAAAGAGCAAGAACATGTCAGAATAAAAGAAAAATCAACACAAGAGGGAAAGGAGCAGATTACCAAGGTGGCAGATGAAAAGATGGTAACAACGAAGGCGGAAGCAGAAAAGACAGAGGCTCCCAAAAAGAAAAAAAATATTATTCGCGTATATCACGCACAGAATGCCAGTGACGGAGGCAAAAACAGACCGAAACGTCCGGCATCAGATAAAAAACCGGCTGCAAGACCGCAGCAGAGAACACAGGCAGCAAAACCGGCTGAGACAGTAGCTCAGAAACCGGCAGCAGAAACTACTGCACCGAAGAAACCGCAGAGTACTCCGGTACAGGAAACACCGACAGCTAAGAAACCGGCTGAGAAACCGGCAGCAGAAGCAGCTCAGACTCAGGCAAGACCGCAGAGAAGCGAGCAGGGTGGCTATAATAACAACAGAAACCAGAACCGCCCGAACAGAGAGAATCGTGAGAATCGTGGAGATAACCGCGGTGATAACAGAGGAAACCGTGATTTCCGAAACAATGGAGACAAAAGACCATCTGACCGTGGACCGCAGGGCAACCGTAACGGTGGTGGCCGTCCGCAGAGACAGGGAGAAGGCCGTCCGGCACGTCAGGGTGAAGGCAATGGCCGTCCAATGAGAGGTAATGGCCGTCCGCAGCAGGGTGGTCAGGGAAGACCAGGACAGGGCGGAAACGGAAGACCGGACAACAGAGGTGAAGGACGCTTTGGCGGAAATAACCGTGGCGGACAGAGAGCCGGCGGCGGAAGAAGAGATAATGATGCCGTATTCACACCAGAACTGACAAAAACATCCAAGGACAGCAAGAGAGAGCGTGACAGAGAGAATAAGAACAAAAAGAAAGATTTTGAGAAAAATTCCGGTGCAGGTCACAACAGACCGAATCAGGGCGGAAGAAGAAATCTTTCCAGAATTCCGAAAGCTCTTCAGAAACCTGCTCCTCAGCCAAAACAGGAAGAGAAGAAACCAGAAGTAAAAGAGATCACTCTTCCGGAGAAAATGACAATCCGCGAGCTTGCAGAAGCAATGAAGATGCAGCCGTCTGTAATTGTTAAGAAGCTCTTTATGGAAGGTATCATGGTAACTGTAAACCATGAGATCGATTTCGAAAAAGCACAGGAAATCGCACTTGACTACGATATCATTGCAGAACCGGAAGAAAAAGTAGATGTTATCGAAGAACTTCTGAAAGAAGAAGAGGAAGACGAATCCACAATGGTTTCCAGACCGCCGGTTGTCTGCGTTATGGGTCATGTTGACCATGGTAAGACATCCCTTCTGGATGCAATTCGTAATACACATGTAACAAGAGGCGAGGCAGGTGGAATCACACAGCACATCGGTGCCTCTGTTGTTGAAATCAACGGACAGAAGATCACTTTCCTTGATACACCGGGACATGAAGCATTCACAGCAATGCGTATGCGTGGTGCAAACTCTACTGATATTGCAGTACTCGTTGTTGCGGCTGATGATGGTGTCATGCCACAGACTGTTGAGGCTATCAGCCATGCAAAAGCAGCAGGTGTAGAAATCATTGTTGCAATCAACAAGATTGATAAACCAAGTGCAAACATTGAAAGAGTAAAACAGGAACTTTCTGAATATGAACTGATTCCGGAAGACTGGGGTGGAAGCACCATCTTCGTACCGGTATCTGCACATACAGGAGAAGGAATTGATACACTGCTTGAGATGATCCTTCTTTCAGCAGAAGTACTTGAACTGAAAGCGAACCCGAACCGTGCAGCCAGAGGTCTTGTTATCGAGGCTCAGCTTGACAAAGGTAAAGGTCCTGTTGCAACGATCCTTGTACAGAAGGGTACTCTTCATGTAGGTGACTTTATTGCAGCAGGCGCATGTAGCGGTAAGGTACGTGCAATGATGGATGACAGAGGAAGACGTGTCAAAGAAGCAGGACCGTCCACACCGGTTGAGATTCTTGGTCTTGGTGATGTGCCGAATGCAGGTGAGATCCTGATGGCATTCCCGAGTGACAAAGAAGCGAAAAACTTTGCGGCAGCATTTGTTACCGAGAATAAGAAACACCTCCTTGAAGAAACAAAAGGCAAACTTTCCCTTGATAATCTCTTTGATCAGATTCAGGCAAGTGATCTGAAAGAACTGCCGATCATCGTCAAAGCAGATGTACAGGGTTCTGTAGAAGCCGTGAAACAGAGTCTGATCAAACTTTCTAATGAAGAGGTTGTTGTTCGTGTGATCCACGGCGGTGTAGGCGCAGTTAATGAATCCGACGTATCTCTGGCAGCAACTTCCAATGCGATCATCATCGGATTTAACGTTCGTCCGGATGCGATGGCAAAACAGCTTGCAGATCAGGAAGGTGTAGATCTTCGTCTTTACAAAGTTATTTATCAGGCAATCGAAGATGTGGAAGCAGCAATGAAAGGTATGCTTGATCCGGTATTTGAAGAAAAAGTTATCGGTCATGCAGAAGTACGTCAGCTCTTCAAGGCATCCGGTGTCGGTACAATCGCAGGAAGCTATGTTCTGGATGGTATTTTCCAGAGAAACTGCAAAGTACGTATTACAAGAGAAGGCGAGCTGGTATTTGAAGGCGAGCTTGCATCTCTGAAACGATTTAAAGATGACGTTAAAGAAGTAAAAGCAGGATACGAATGTGGTCTTGTATTTGACGGATTCAACGATGTCAAAGAAGAAGATAAAGTAGAAGCGTATATCATGGTAGAAGTGCCAAGATAGGAGTAGATCATAAATGAGAAAAAACAGCATTAAGAATACAAGGATCAATGGGGAGGTTCAGAAGGAACTCAGTTCCATCATCCGCGGAGAAATCAAAGATCCGCGGATTCACCCGATGACCTCTGTCATGGCTGTGGAAGTGGCTCCGGACTTAAAAACCTGCAAGGCATATATCAGTGTGCTGGGCAATCAGGAAGCAAAGGAAGCTACGATCAGGGGACTGAACAGTGCGGAAGGATATATCCGCCGCCAGCTTGCCAGAAACCTGAACCTTCGAAATACACCGGAGATTCGTTTTATTCTGGACGAATCGATCGAATATGGTGTAAATATGTCAAAATTGATTGACGATGTTACAAAAAGAGATGCTTCTTTGGGCAAGCCTGAGGAAGAATAAGAGGAATGACCATGAAAAATATAGCAGAAGTACTGGAAGGTGTAAAAACTGTCGGGATTGGCGGACATATCCGTCCGGATGGCGACTGTGTCGGCTCCTGTATGGCGCTGTACCTGTATATCAGAACATATTTTCCGGATATTGATGTGACCGTTTATCTTGATCATCCGAAGCCGATCTTCGGACATATTGAATGTATCGATGAAATAAAAACAGAGGCAGATGACAGCGTATTTGACCTCTTTATTACCTGTGATGTCAGTGCCAGAGACCGTCTGGCACTTGCAGGTGCTCTTTTTGAAAAAGCAAAGAAGACTGTCTGCATCGACCATCATGTGAGCAATCCGGGATTTGCGGATATCAACCATGTTCAGGGAGATATCAGTTCCTGTTGTGAGGTGCTGTACGGAATCCTCGATTCTGAGAAGGTAACACTTCCGATCGCAACTGCAATCTATACAGGAATGGTACACGACACCGGCGTATTCCAGTATTCATCTACTTCACCGGAGACCATGCGCATTGCCGGCGAGCTGATGAAGACCGGAATTCCGTTCAGCAGGATCATTGATGAATCTTTCTATCAGAAAACATATCTTCAGAATCAGGTTATGGGACGTGTGCTTGCAGAAAGTATCCTTCTCCAGAACGGTACATGCATTATTGGCTATATGCGAAGAAGAGATATGGATTTCTACGGTGTTGAGGGCAGTGATCTGGATGGTATCGTAAGCCAGCTCCGCCTTACAAAAGGAGTAGAAGTTGCAATCTTTATTTATGAGACAGAGACACAGACATTCAAAGTTTCTCTTCGCTCGAATGGCAAAGTGGACGTAAGTAAAGTCGCTGTTTTCTTTGGCGGCGGCGGCCATACAAGAGCGGCAGGATGTGATCTGCATGGTTCTATGTACGATGTGATCAATAATATCACAGCAGAAATTGAACGTCAGCTTACAGAGGAGGACAACGCATAATGGATGGCGTACTGAATATCCGCAAAGAAAAGGGTTTTACTTCTTTTGATGTCGTTGCGAAACTGCGCGGAATCCTCCATATGAAAAAAATCGGACATACAGGGACACTGGATCCGGAAGCAGAAGGTGTGCTTCCGGTAGTCCTTGGCAAAGCGACCAAACTCGTAGATCTTCTGACTGATAAGCAGAAGACATATGAGGCGCTTATGCATCTGGGACTGGAGACTGATACACAGGATATGACAGGAACCGTTCTCTGTGAGAAAACTGTTGAAGTGTCAGAAGAGGAAGTCGAGGCTGTGATTCGGGGATTTGTCGGAGAATACAAGCAGATTCCGCCGATGTACTCTGCGCTGAAAGTAGATGGTAAAAAGCTCTATGAGCTTGCACGCGAAGGAAAAACCGTGGAGCGTAAGGCAAGGACAGTTCATTTCTATGAAATTGATATAAAAGAAATAAATCTTCCGTATGTTCGTTTTTCTGTTACGTGCAGTAAGGGAACTTACATCCGTACGCTCTGTCATGATATCGGGCAGAAGCTTGGATGCGGTGGCTGTATGGAAGAACTGATCCGTACCAGAGTGGAACGGTTCCGGCTGGAAGATGCCAGGACGTTACAGGAAATTCAGGAACTTTCCGATCAGGGAAGATTGCAGGAGA
>OJNS01001680.1_pt1 | contig 10837 bp, 8 predicted proteins | sample 1597911 | NCBI WGS metagenome assembly OJNS01 (sample SAMN01915214, study PRJEB22387) | human gut metagenome | isolation source: stool | host: Homo sapiens | place: USA
TTCTTTATATTGATGAAAGAGAGGAATTAAGTACATGGGTACAAAGATTGTTTACAATCACAAAGCCATTGAGAAAAAATGGCGTGAGAAATGGGAAGAGACACCGGTCAATCCAAGAAATGGAAAAGACGGAAACAAGAAACCGAAATATTACTGCCTGGATATGTTCCCGTATCCATCAGGAAATGGTCTTCATGTAGGACATTGGAGAGGATATGTAATCTCTGATGTATGGAGCCGTTATAAATTACAGCAGGGCTATTACATCATTCATCCAATGGGCTGGGACGCATTCGGACTTCCGGCAGAGAACTACGCAATTAAGATGGGAGTTCACCCGGAGATTTCAACAGCAGCTAATATTAAAAATATTAAGCGTCAGATCAATGAAATCGCAGCTCTTTATGACTGGGATCGTGAGGTCAACACAACAGACCCGAACTTCTACAAGTGGACACAGTGGATTTTTGTAAAGATGTTCAAAGAAGGACTTGCTTATGAGAAAGAGTTCCCAATCAACTGGTGCCCATCCTGTAAGACAGGTCTTGCCAATGAAGAGGTCGTAGGCGGAAAATGTGAGCGTTGTGGAGCTGAAGTTACAAAGAAGAATCTTCGTCAGTGGATGCTGCGAATCACCAAATATGCGGACCGTCTGTTAAATGACCTGGATAAGCTTGACTGGCCGGAAAAGGTTAAGAAGATGCAGACAGACTGGATCGGCAAGTCTTATGGCGCAGAGGTGGAAGTCCCCATCGATGGAAGAGATGAGAAGATCACTGTTTATACAACAAGACCGGATACACTCCACGGAGCTACATTTATGGTACTTGCTCCTGAGCACGAACTGGCAGCATCTCTCGCAACAGATGAGACAAGAGAAGCAGTAGAGAAATACATTTATGATGCATCTATGAAGTCCAATGTTGACCGTATGCAGGACAAAGAGAAGACAGGCGTATTTACGGGAAGCTATGCAATCAATCCGCTTAGCGGAGTGAAGACACCGATCTGGCTGTCTGATTATGTATTGGCTGATTACGGTACAGGAGCGATTATGTGTGTTCCTGCTCATGATGATCGTGACTTTGAGTTTGCAAAAAAATTCAATATTCCTATTATTCAGGTAATTGCAAAAGACGGAAAAGAAATCGAAAATATGACAGAAGCTTATACAGAAGCTTCGGGAACGATGATCAACTCGGGCGAGTGGAATGGAATGGAATCGTCAGTGCTTAAAAAAGAAGCTCCGCACATTATAGAAGAGCGCGGATTCGGAAAAGCAACAGTCAACTTTAAACTGCGTGACTGGGCATTTTCACGTCAGCGTTACTGGGGAGAACCGATTCCGATCATTCACTGTCCTGACTGCGGTAATGTTCCGGTACCGGAAGAAGAACTGCCGCTTACGCTTCCTGACGTAGAATCTTATGAACCGACAGGAACAGGAGAATCACCGCTTGCAGGAATTGAAGAATGGGTAAATTGTACATGTCCGGTATGTGGAAAACCTGCAAAGCGTGAGACAAATACGATGCCTCAATGGGCAGGATCTTGTTGGTACTATGCAAGATATATCGATCCCACCAACGAAAATGAAATCGGAGATCCTAAATTGTTAGAGCATTGGCTACCTGTCGATTTGTATGTGGGTGGGGCAGAACATGCTGTCTTACACTTGTTATACGCAAGATTCTGGCACAGATTCCTTTATGATATGGGAATTTTCAAGTGCCCTGAACCTTTCAAAAAACTCCGTCACCAAGGTATTATTTTAGGTGCTGATGGTGAAAAGATGAGCAAATCCAGAGGAAACACTGTATCCCCTGATGAGGTTATAAATGAATATGGTGCTGATGCCTTGAGATTGTACGAATTATTCAAAGGACCATTGGATCAAGGTTTACCTTGGAATCCTAATGGGCCTAGCGGTGCTAGAAAGTTCATCGAAAGAATTTATAGATTGTATGTCGATGATTCATTGCGCTCTCGTTGGACCAAAGATGATTATGCCCCTTTGGATACCATTTATAACCAAACAATAGAAAAGGTAACCCACGATTTTGAAGACTTACATTTCAACACGGCTATTGCAAGTTTGATGGTCTTGGTCAACGAGTTCTATCGTGCTGAAAGACTTCCTGTTTCAATGCTAGAAGGTTTGGCAAAGATGATTGCTCCTATTTGTCCTCATTTAGGTGAAGAGATATGGTCATTGATGGGCCATAAAGATTTGATAGACTTCGAGGCATGGCCTAAAGCTGATAGCTCTAAGAGCCAAGCAAACGAAGTAATCTATGCTGTTGAAGTCAACGGTAAGGTCAGAGCCAAGGTTCCTTTTAAGGTAAACGCTACTAAGGAAGAATTAGAAGAATTCAAGAAGTCTTGCTACGAAATAGAAACAGTAAAGAAGTTTACTGAAGGAAAGACAATCGTAAAGACTATCGTTGTTCCAAACAAGATTGTTAATATTGTCGTTAAATAATTTATAAGGAGGAAGTATGGAAAAATCTGAGTATATATCGTCAAAATTAAATATTCCAACTTCTAAAATTGATTCGGCGTTAGATTTGTTTAGTCAAGGAGCTACCGTTCCTTTTGTCGCTCGTTATCGTAGAGAAGTAACTGGTGGATTGGATGAAAATCAGTTGCGTGGAATCGAGAGCCTTGGAAGTAAGTTTGACGAGTTGTCGGACAGAAAAGAGACTGTTTTAAATACTATAGAAGGTCTTGGAAAACTTACTCCTGAGCTTAAAGCTAGAATAGATTCATGCGATAATTTGACTGAACTGGAGGATATCTATCGTCCTTATAAGCCTAAGAGGGAGACTAGAGGATCTAAAGCTGTAAAAGCTGGATTGGAACCTTTGATGAACTTTATTTTAACTTCTCCTGTCGGTGACTTAAATGAAGTAGCTAAGAACTATATTTGTGAGAACTATAAGACTGTCGAAGAATGTATTCAAGGTGCTTTGGATATTCTTGCAGAGAGAATTTCTGACAACGAAGGATATAGAAAATTCATTAAATCTTTGGCTTATAAGTCTGGAATATTCGAAATATCCAAAGTTAAAGATAGCGAAGTTTTGACTTATGATAACTATGTCGGATTGAGGCTTGGAGTTGCCACAATCAAAGGTCATCAAGTTTTAGCTATATCGAGAGGCGAAAGAGAAAAAGTATTGAAGAAGGTCTTGCTTTTGCCTAAGACTGAAATTGTCTCTTATATCTTGGCTCATGAGAAACCTAAGATTTCTAGATATGGTCATTTGATCGAAGTCGCTGTTGAAGATAGCTTTGATAGATTGATACTTCCTTCTGTCACCAATGATGTTTGGGGAGATTTGTTGGATAAAGCTAAAGAGGAAGCTTTGAGCGTCTTTTCAAAGAATCTAAGAGATATTTTGCTATTCCCTCCATTGATGGGAAAAACAATTATGGGATTTGATCCTGGATATGCTCATGGATGCAAGATTTGTGTAATATCCTCGAGCAATGATGTTTTAGCTACTTCTGTAGTTTATCCTACATTAGGGAAAGGTCAAAGGTATAATGAGGCCTTAAAAATTATTGCTGATTTGATAAGAAAATATAAAGTTCAAGCTATAGCATTAGGAAATGGAACAGCATCTAGGGAATCGGCTGATTTCTTGAAAGAAGTCATTTCGACCAACGAATTTGATACTCAAGTCATCATTGTGAGTGAAGCTGGAGCATCAGTATATTCTGCTACACCATTAGCGGAGAAGGAATTTCCTGATTACGATGTTAATTTGAGATCTTCAGTATCTATAGCTAGAAGATTGGAAGATCCTTTGGCAGAATTGGTAAAGATCCCTCCTGAAGCAGCTGGTGTTGGTCAATATCAACATGATATGGATCAAAAAGGTTTGAAAGAGAACTTGGGAAAGGTTGTCGAGGATTGTGTTAACTATGTCGGTGTCAATTTAAACACCGCTTCCGTCTCATTACTTTCCTATGTTTCAGGTGTCTCATCAAAACTCGCTCAATCTGTAATCGATTTTAGAACTTCAAATGGCCCTTTTAAGAATAGAGAACAACTTCATAAGGTTAAAGGGTTTGGACCTGTTGCATTTAAGAATGCAGCTGGTTTCTTAAGGGTTAAAGGCGATGAGCCTTTCGATGATACAGGAATTCATCCTGAATCATATGAAATCGCTAGACATATTGTTTCATTATATGGAATCGATTCTGTTGAAAAAGCTCAAGAATTTATTAAGAATAATAATGAAAACAAATTTATAGAAATTGCTGGAAATGTTGGGTCTGATCCATATACTGTAAAGCTTGTAATCGAGGAATTGTCTAAACCTGGAAGAGATCCTAGAGGTAATTTCAAGACTGCAAAATTATCTAATGCAGTGCATTCCATCGAAGATTTGAAGGTCGGAATGGTGTTGGAAGGAACTGTTAGAAACATAGCTGATTTCGGTGCATTTGTCGATTTGGGTGTTCATAAGGATGGCTTAGTTCATGTCTCTGAAATTGCCAATAGAAGAATATCCAAGCCTTCTGATGTCCTTCATGTCGGTCAAGTTGTCAAAGTGGAAGTCTTAGATATCGATGTTAAAAGACAACGTATATCTTTGTCTATTAAGAAGGCATTAGATAAGGAAACTAATGTATGAACTCTAAATTAGGTTTATATATGGTTGTAAGTGATGATGGAAGGAACAAGGTTCTCGTAAAGACTACTGTTTTTATTGACTTGGTAAAATGTGCTTTGAGACAAGTGCAAGATAAAAATCCCGATTCCAATATGTTCTTCTCATTTTCTGATGATGATGTGACATTGCAAAAAGACAATAATACGTTTGTCGCCAAAGTGTTTTTGATTTATTCTTCTAAGTCAAATGAGATGGAAATTGGTAATAAGGTATTGGTCGAGTTTAAAGACGCAATAAAGGCTTGTATGCCTGATATCTCTTTCAGAATCGAAATATCTGGAAAGACAATCTAAAAATTAAGTAGTTTGTGATAATATATATAAGCTTTTTTTAAGGGGGACGAGTTTTATTATGTTCATGACAAGGCGAACTATCAGAGAGAAGACTGTATTTAGTGTATATGATGCATTGATCTATGAATCACTTCATATGGATTTTGATGCAAAGATGATACTTTGTGGAGCTTTTATGTGCAAATTTAAAGATATTGATCCTGTCTATGTAGATGTCTTTGCCAAAGCTCTTCTCAATCAAGATGAAATAAAAAATCGTGTCAATGAATACCTTATAAATTGGTCTTTTGATCGTCTCTCATGGATCAGCAAAGCTATTTTTATGGTTTCATATTCAGAAACTGTGTTGGTCAAAGCTGTTCCTCTTGAAATATCGATAAATGAAGCGATTGAAATCGCAAGAAAATATGTCGATGATGCTGAAACCAAATATTTAAATGCAGTTTTAAACAAAGTGTTGCACAATGCTTTAGGTGATGTTATAGACAATGAGAAAGTCGAAGTGGATGTCAAAGAAATGGAAGTTCCTTCAGAAAACGAGATTGAAAAAATAGTGAATGAAGCTATCGATGTTCAAAAAGAACCTCTCGGTGGATTAAAAGCTCCTTTTGAAGCTGAAAAGAGCAAATACATAAATACTTCTGATGCTGATATAAAAGATGACGGCAAAGAAGGTGAGGATAAGTGAACTATTATCCCGAACAAATAAGAGTCTTTACTGTCGGTGAACTTTGTTCAATATTAAAAGAGACTTTTGATGAGCCTCAATTTAAAGGCCTATACGTGGATGCTGAGATTGAAAGCAAAAACATTAGAAATGGTCATGTTTATTTAGGTCTTAGAGATTCAACTACTTCATCGCTGAGGCAGGCAAAGATTCAAGGAATTATCTGGGCTAGCACTGCAGCTAAGATGACAGTTAAATATCAAGTCGGAGATGTTATTAGGATTAGGGCTGGTTTAAATTTCTATGAAGGTAATTCTTCTATTTCTTTGATAATTTCTTCTTTGGAAGTGTTAAAGAGTAAAGAAGGTATTAACTTGTTGAAGAAGAAACAGCTTTTGGAAAGACTATATAAGGCTGGTTTTTTAGATGAAGAAAGGAAAAGACCTATTCCTCGTTTTGTAAAAAGACTCGCGATAATCTCTTCATCCGAAGCTGCCGGATACAAAGATATTTTGAACACACTGTCTAAAAGATACCCAACCGAGGATACGAAACTATTTGGAGCTATTGTTCAAGGTGCTTCTGCCCCTGATTCTATATGTACAGCTTTTAAAGAAGCTTTTGCTTTTAAACCTGATGTGATTATTCTTGCCAGAGGTGGAGGAAGTAAAGGCGATTTGGCTTGTTTCGATGAAGAAAAGGTTGTCGCTATGATTGTTAAAAGCCCATGTCCTGTGATAACCGCAATCGGTCATACTATTGATGTCTCTGTATGTGATAGAGTTGCTGACATGACTGCCATAACACCTACGGATGCTGCAAATCTAATAAATCCAAGCATTAAAGAATTGTCCAGCGATTATGAAAGATATAAAAACGCATTGGTGGATAAATTAAATAGTTTGATAAACAATGAAAGACTGTTTTTGAGTGAATGTGAAAGAAAATTAATTTCTTTAGCTCCTAAAGAAAAGCTAAAGAACATGGAATTAAAATATACAAAATATAAAAGCAATCTTGAATCTCTGTTGAATCAAAGCTTATTAAAAGCTCATAATAATCTAAGTTTGTATGATAAGCAACTTATTACTTTGATAAAAAATGACTATACAAAAGCTTATCAAAAATATCTTAATTATAGTTCGATGATTGAAGCCACCAGCGTTTATAAAACCTTGAAAAGAGGATTTGCGTTTGTTTCTTATAATGGCCATTCAGTAAAATCTATTAAAGATGTTAAAATAGGGGATATAGTTGAGACAGCATTGGCAGATGGAAAGATCACTTCTAAGGTCGAAAAAGTGAAAGAAGGAAATTGATATGGAAAAGAAAACTGATTATTCAAAAATGTCTTACCAAGAATTGGAAAATGAGATAAATCAGATTTTATCTAATCTTCAGGATGATGGTTTATCTTTGGATGAGCAAATTAAAATCGGAGAAAAAGGACAAAAAGTCCTGGCTGAGATGGGTAAAAGACTCGATGAATTGAAAGAAAAAGTCGATAAGATTTCTTCATCATCGACCAAAGGATCCAACGAGGAATAATGGCTAAAAAAGACAAGGAAAAATCCAAGGAAGCTTTATCAAATCCTAGTTTTTTTAATGTTAAAAATTTGAATTATAAAGATTGCAAGATACTTTGCCATGACTTAAGAAATAAAATAATAGATGTTGTATCAAAAAATGGCGGGCATCTGTCTAGTAATCTTGGAATGGTCGAAATAACTGTCTCTTTACTGCGTAATTTCGATGCTTTGAATGATGATTTGATTTTTGATACAGGACATCAAAGCTACACATATAAAATTTTGACTGGTAGAGATATATCTAATATAAGGGAAGATTGTGGAATAGCACCCTTTTTAGACAAGGATGAAAGCAACTTTGATAAAGTCTCAACGGGTCATTCTGGATCATCCCTTTCTATCGCTTATGGAATGGAAAAGGCAAAACAATTGAATGATGTAAATAGTTTTACTGTGGCTATAATTGGGGATGGAGCTTTAGAATCAGGCTTATCTTTTGAAGCGTTAAATAATATTGGCGCTGATCCTAATTCCAGGATGATCATCGTTTTTAACGATAACGGAATGTCTATACAACAAGCTAAAGGTGCTTTAGCAAAATGGTCTAGTAAGATTAGAAACTCATTGTTCTATGGAAGAGGCGCCAAGCTTTTTTATAATTTGTTTGGAAAAAACAAGATTACAAGATGGATCTATACTTGTTTTAAAAAGATGAAAGATTCTTTTAAACAAAGTCTTTTAGGATCTAATATTTTTGAGAATCTTGGATTTTCTTATATCGGTCCTATCGATGGAAATGACGTGAAGAAAGTCGATCATGCCTTTAAAAGAGCTAAACTCAATAAAAGAGGTCCGATAGTAATTCATATGCTTACTAGAAAAGGATTGGGTTATGAACCTGCTTTAGACGATTCAAATGGATTATATCACGGTGTTGGACCATTTGATTACTATTCTGGTAAATTTCTGGATAAATCAGACACAATTACATATTCTAAAGTGTTAGCTTCTTCTATAGATAAAAGGCTTGAAATTGACAAAAAAGCTGTTGTTATAGATCCAGCGATGGTTGTCGGATCAAATTTACAAAATGTATTTAATAAATATCAAAATCGATGCTTTGATGTTGGAATCTCTGAAGAACACGCGATGACATTTGCTGGGGGCTTGAGTTTAAAAGGAGCACATCCTATTGTAATTGAGTATTCGACATTCCAACAACGTGCATATGATGAGATTCTCGAAGATATTGCAAGACAAAAAACATCTGTATTGTGTATTGTAGAACGTGCGGGATTGAACGGTGGCGATGGTTCATCTCATCATGGAATCTATGATGTATCGATGATTAATTCAATCCCTAATTGCAGGTGTTATATGCCCTATTTTGGAAAACAATTCAGAGATTTTGTTGTAGGATATGAATTCAATGACAATGGTCCGATATTTGTAAGGATTGCTAAAGAAAAAGCTTTTGATTTAGATAATAATTCCAAATTTTATAAGCCTTTAGAGACTGGTTTAATCATTGAAGAAAGAGAATCTGATGTATTGATTCTTGGAATAGGTCCTAAAGGCTTTGAATTGATAAATGAATTCGACAAATTTGATATCGGAATGATAACTGATTTATTGGCTGGATTTAATATAGATAAATTGATGAATTATAAGAAGATATTTATCTATGATCCCTATGGGATTGAAGATGGAACTTGCCAGATTTTGAATAGCAAATTGTTTAAGAATGGTTTTCAAGGTGAAGTGATTTCCTTTGCTTTTAAGAAGGAATTCATCACGTTTGGAACAAACAAAAAGTTATATGAAGATTTAAAATTGGATGTAGAATCGGTAAAAAGACAAATTTTATCTCTAATTGATATAAAATCATCCTAAAAGGCTTATATTCATTATAAGGAGATGAAAAGATATGCTCAATTCATTGACTATAAAAAACTTCGTTGTAGCTGATAATATACAATTGTCATTCGATAAAGGATTTTCAGTTTTAATAGGAGAGACTGGTGCCGGTAAAAGTGTAATAATAGACGCCATATCTGTTTGCTGTGGTGCTAAAGCAAGCCTTTCTAAGATAAGAAATCCTGAGAAGAAAGCCTTTATTGAATGTGTCTTCTCTTTAGACGATAAGTATGTTGAAAGTAATGATTACTTAAAAGATTACTTAGATGGTTCTAATGAATTGATAATTTCGACTTCATTCACTGCTAAAGGAGCGGTGACTAGGAAAATAAATGGTGAAACTGCTACTCAATCTATGGTTAAAAGAATTTGTGAAGATTTAGTAAGCATTCATTCTCAAGGCTCTAATAGAACATTATTCACTCAAAAAGGCCAATTAGACATATTGGACAAGTTTGGTGGGAAGGATATACAAAAAAAGAAAGATTCGTTCTCAAATAGCTTGTTGAATTATAAATCAGCTCAAAAAGATTATGAGACTTTTATTAATGATTCTAAAAAAGAAGATCCTGAATTCTTAAAATTTAAAATTGAGGAGATAGAAAAATTTCATATAAAGGAAAATGAAATTGAAGGCTGCGAGAAGCGACTTAATGATCTTTCTAATGAAGAAAAGATTAATGATTCTTTATCTCAATTGAGCGGATTGATTAATTCATATGAAGAAATCAAGAATCAAATCAAAATTTGCTTAAATGATTTAGATGGAACTTCCTTGGCAGATAAGGCAAATGAAATAAAAGAAGAATTCAATGAGATTGATGGTGACATCAATGAAATTGCTTCAGCTCAAATGGATAGCGATGCTGATGAGATTGATAGACTTAACCAAAGACTTTTTGATTTGGGTGAAATTAGAAGAAAATATGGAAAGTCAACTAAGGAAATCTTAGATAAATATAAAACGATGAAAGATATGTACGACAGCCTTCAGGGCTTCTCGGAAGAAAAAGAAAAGAAAGAAAAACACATTGCTGAATTAAAAGAAGAATGCTTTAAAAATGCTAAAGAATTATCAAAAGAAAGAGAGAAAATCTCTAAGATTTTAGCTGAAAAAGTATCTTTGGAAATGTCTGGACTATCCTTGGCTGAAAATGGATTTAATATTAAGATTCATCAAAAAGATTTATTTGATGTCGATGGAATCGATGTAGTTGATTTTGTTGTTAGACTTAACAAAGGATTTGATTTTGCTCCATTAAAAGATGCTGCGAGTGGAGGAGAAGGATCTAGAATAATGTTAGCATTAAAAGTAGTTTTGCAAAATGCTGATCCTTCGCAATTATTAATTTTTGATGAAATTGATACTGGTATTTCTGGAAATGTTGCTTTTAAAGCTGGATTAAAATTGTATCAAGTATCGATGGATACTCAAGTTATTTGTATTACTCATTTGGCCCAAGTGGCTTGTTTCTTTGATAAGACTTATTATATAGAAAAGAGTGTTGTAAATGACTCTACTATGACATCCGCAAAGGAACTCGATAATGGAGAATCAATAAAACAACTAGGCATGTTATTGAGTGGAAATGAAAATAGCAAAGCTAGTTTGAATGCAGCTAAAGAGCTATTTAGTGAGGCAAATAAAGAGAAAAATAAACTTAGCAAGGCTAAGTTTTAAAATAAAGTTGTTAAGTTAACTTTTAATTGAAATTCCAAGTACCTTTATTTAGGAAAATCAAGGAA
>OJNS01001681.1_pt1 | contig 10833 bp, 10 predicted proteins | sample 1597911 | NCBI WGS metagenome assembly OJNS01 (sample SAMN01915214, study PRJEB22387) | human gut metagenome | isolation source: stool | host: Homo sapiens | place: USA
TGCCTGCCCGAAGACGTAGATGGGAACGCCGATGGTGATGTAGGTGAAATATTCCTTTGCATAGGACAAATTTGCCTCCGTCGCACCGAACAGCGACAGAAGCGGCATCTGGAACACGGCATAGAGCACCGCGACTGCGATGCCTACCAGTACGCTCAGCGCCACGGCGCTGCCGACGGCGCGGTTCGCGTTCTCCGGCTGGTTTTTGCCGAAGCAGATCGACACATAGCTGCACGCGCCGTCGCCGATCATGACGGCGAGACCGAGGGCTAAAACGGTCAGTGGGAACACGACGTTCGTTGCGCCGTTGCCGAGATACCCGACGCCCCAGCCGATAAAGATCTGATCGACAATGTTGTAAAGCGCCCCGACCAGCAGCGAAACGGTACACGGCAAGGCAAATTTCAGCATTAGCCTGCCAAGCGGGGCTGTGCCGAGTACGGCGTTCTGTTTTTCTTCCATTTTGTTTTCCTCCAGACATAAAAAAATCGCGCAAGTCCGTTTGGACTTACGCAAAGCTGCAACACAACAGAAAAATCATAGCACAGACGGCGAAAAAAATCAAAGGGGAATCTGCACAAGTTTTTTATTTTTAAACGGGAACTTGCGCGCCATTCCTGCGTCTGATACTATATAGGCAAATGACAGAAAGAGAGGACGCTTTATGTTCGGCTTCGGTTTTTTTGATTCGGTGTTTCCCGTGCTGTTCACGGTGATGTTTGTGCTGGTTCTGGGCGTGATCATCGTGACGCTCGTGCGTAATGTCAGCCAGTGGCACAAAAACAACAACTCCCCGCGCCTGACCGTGCAGGCTACGGTCGTCTCCAAGCGGATGGAGGTGACGCATCACCATGATGCGAATATGCACACAAGCCACTCGTCCACATGGTATTACGCAACGTTCCAGGTCGAAAGCGGCGACCGGATGGAACTCAGCATCCCGGACCGCGACTACGGCTATCTCGTAGAAGGCGACCGGGGAAGCCTCGCCTTCCAAGGCACCAGATTTTTAAGCTTTTCCCGCGACTGACGATCGATGAAAGATGAAACCAGCCCCACCCTTGTGCAAACGCCTGTTCAGCAGGAGATTCGCGCAAGGGCGGGGCAATCATTTTATCCGTTCAGTGCGGCCAGCAGTTCGACGGCCAGCTTGAGCGCCTGTTCGCGCGTAAGCTTGGACTGCGGATGCAGCATGCCATCGCCGGAGCCGCTCAGAACGCCGAGGCCGGTCAGAAGCGCGACCGGCTGCCGCGCGTAGTCTGCAATCTGCGCTGCGTCGGAATAGGGCAGTTCCGCGCCGTCTGCCGGAACGTCACGGAACAGGGCATAGGCTCTGCCTAGCATGGTCACAGCCTGCTCCCGCGTGAGCAGACCGCGCGGTGAAAAGCTTCCGTTTCCGGTACCGTTCACGATGCCGAGCGTCGCGGCGCTCTGGATATCTGCGTCGTTGGTGTCGGAAAAACGGGCCGTGATCGTGACCGGCGCGCCGCCCGCTGCTTCATAGATGCGCATGACGGTCGAGGCAAATTCAAAACGCGTCATGCTCTGCGTCATATCTGTGCCGTAGATGCACACGGAAATGAGTCCCTGTGCCTCCGCCTGCTGCAGATACGGCTCTGCCCACGAGGAAGTCTTTGCCCAAGGCGCTGTTTTGACGGTCATGCGCGCAATGGAATCCGCGTTTTCCGTCAGCCAATCGCTGTAGCTTTGTTCCCACTGGTGCGACCGGGCCCATGCGGCGGTGTCGCTTTTGAGGAAATAAGAGTGGCTGATCGAGCCGGTGCGCGCGTAGCCCGCGTGATCCATGCGTACGTCCAGCCAGTAATACTGCCCGTCTACAAGCACATAATTCCACTTGTGCTCATAGGTGCTGCCATCGTTGTTGACGAAAACGCCGTCAATGAGGCGGCAGTCATAGCCCAGCCGCGTCAGCAGGACGGTCAGGAGTGCGGCGAAGTGTGCGCAGTTGCCGCAGCGCTTGTACATCATCTCATAGGCAAAGGCGGCAATATAGGCATTGGAATCGTAATCGTAGAGATACATACCGGGCAGGTCGCCGGGCGTGCGTTCAGCCTTGAACTCCGGGCGCAGGATCTGCGCCTGATAGTTCGGGTCGCGCGCCAGCGCATCCGCTGCGGCGGATACCTGCGCTTCGTCGAACCACGTCGTTCCGTCCCAACCGTCGCGGACGCAGTTCCGGATGATCCAGTCATAGACGGCCTGAATTTTTTGCGCGTCGGTTTTCCCGTCGGTTGGAATCTGCTTTAAAAGTTCGTCCGCGAGAGAATCGATGCGGGGGTCTCCGGTGCGGATGGGTTCGTAGCTGTGAATCTGTTCGCCTACGGCCAGCGCCTGCGGAATGCAGCCGAGCAGCAGTGCGGCAGCAAGCAGCAGCGCGGAAATTCGTCTTGCTTTTATCATAATTCGCTCCTTTTCTCCTTTTTTCTTTCCAGTATAGCCCAGCTTCTCCGGAAATGCAAGCGCCGGGCGGCGCAGCGCGCAATTAGCAGTAGCTTTTTTGCGCTGTATCGAATATAATAGGGGCAAGCCGCAGAGACAGAAAGGAGGATCATGGCTTTCGCCATCACAAGCGCCATGCGCCTGCCGGTTCCCCAGAACCAGGCAGGATAACGAGGAGGAACGCGATCGAAGATTCGGCGGATGCGTTCCCGTGCGCCTCCGTGCGCGTGACAAAGTCAGAAATATGCGGGTGACCGCAAAACAAAGGGGCTTTGAACGGAGAATCAGGCAAATTTCTGCGCGTTTGTCCTGTAGCTGATTTTACAGGAGGAACAATTTCATATGTGTGGTATCGTAGGATATGTCGGCACGCAGCAGGCTGCGCCCATTTTGCTGGAGGGTCTGTCGCGGCTGGAATACCGGGGTTATGACTCCGCTGGCATCTGCGTGGAGCAAAATGGCGTTCTAAAGGTCGAAAAGGCCAAGGGCCGGCTCCAGAATCTGATCGCAAAGACGGAAAACGGCGCGCTTCTGCCCGGCACGCTTGGCATCGGCCATACCCGCTGGGCCACCCATGGTGAGCCGAACGACACAAATTCCCACCCGCACGTCTCGCAGAACGGAAAAATCGCCGTCGTGCACAACGGCATCATCGAGAATTATCTGGAACTGCGCGAATTTCTGCAGCAGAAGGGCGTCAAATTCGCCTCACAGACCGACACGGAGGTCGTCGCGCAGCTGATGGAATACTGCATGGGACTGCCGGAGGTTGAGACCGTCTCAGACGCTTTGTACATGGTCCTGCACCGGATCGAGGGCGCGTATGCGCTTGGCATCCTCTGCTCGGACGATCCCGATCATGTCTATGCTGCGCGAAAGGACGCACCGCTGCTCATTGGCTTCGGTGAGGGCGAGAATTTCATCGCCTCCGATGTGACGGCACTTGTCAAGCACACGCGCGACATCGTGTATATGGAGGACGGCGAGGTCGCCATTCTGGGCCGCGACGGCGTGCAGGTCTATAATGCGATGGAACTGCCCATCGAAAAAGAGCACCATCACATCGATTGGGAGATCTCTGCTGCGGAAAAGGGCGGGTATGAGCATTTCATGCTCAAGGAGATCATGGAGGAGCCCGAGGCGCTTCGCCGGGCGATCCTGCCCCGCATCAAAGACGGCACGGTCGGCTTCGATGGCCTGATGCTCGACAGCAGCCGGTACGACTGCATCAAGATCATCGCCTGCGGGTCTTCATATCATGTGGGCATGGTCGGCAAATATAACCTTGAAAAGCTAACGCGCATGCCGGTCGAGGTCATTTTGGCCTCCGAGTTCCGCTATTGCAGTCCGATCGTAAACGAACGGACGCTTGCCATTATTATCAGCCAGTCCGGCGAGACGCTTGACACCATGGCCGCGCTGCGTGAGGCAAAGAGCCTCGGCGCGAGAATTTTGTCTATCGTCAACGTCGTCGGCAGTTCCATTGCCCGCGAATCGGACGACGTGCTCTACACATGGGCCGGGCCAGAGATCGCTGTCGCAACGACCAAGGCATATTCCACGCAGATGGCCGTTCTGGATCTGCTGGCTGTCTATCTCGCTGCGCAGCGCAAAACGATCAGCGCTGAAGAGGCGGGCCGTCTGACTGCGGCCATTGCCGCGCTGCCTGCACAGGTTGAGCAGATTCTGTCCAGCCGCGAGCAGATCCAGTATTACGCTTCGCAGTATTTCAACCACGATTCTGTGTTCTTTATCGGCCGGAATCTGGACTATGCGCTCGGTATGGAGGGGTCCCTGAAACTCAAGGAGATCTCCTATATCCATTCCGAAGCCTATGCTTCGGGCGAACTTAAGCACGGGACGATTTCACTTATTGAGCCGGGCACGCTCGTGATTGCGCTGGGAACCTATGGCCCGCTGTTTGACAAGGCCATGAGCAATGTCATTGAGGTCAAGGCCCGCGGCGCAAGCGTTCTCGCGCTTACAACAGAGAATCGCCGCGAGGATCTTTCCAGCCGCGTTGACGGCGTTCTGACCATCCCGGAGACGGAACTGCCGCTGCTGCCGCTGCTGGGTGTCGTGCCGCTGCAGCTGTTCGCGTACTATGTCGCGCTGCAGCGCGGCTGCGACATCGACAAGCCCCGCAACCTTGCAAAGAGCGTCACCGTTGAATGAACAAACAGCCCCGCCGGGATTCCGGCGGGGCTGTTTTGCCGGCCGGAAAGGGCGGCAGCTTATGCGGGCTGATAGACGGCAAGCAGGAATTCTGTCGTGACGCGGAGCGATTGCACGGCGGCAAGCTTCTTCTGATCCTCTGCGCCTGTTTTGTAATAATAGGGCGTCATGAGAAACAACGCCTGCACGTCCTCGTTTGACGAAAGTGTGATAGTTGTTCGGAGCGCCTGCGTTTGCATCAGGCGGAAGCCCTCGGCGGCAGGCTCGAAAGGCGGGTTTTCATATGGGTGGTCATAGACAGCGGCCTTCAGTTCAATCAGGTGTTTTTCCATCGGTACGACCCGCAGCAGATATCCGCCGGGCTTTAAAACCCGCCGGAACTCCTCAGCCATGAACGGCGAGAAAATATTGACGATCAGGTCCAGGCTTTCCGCCGCCAGCGGCAGCCGCGCGGTGGTTGCCACGCAGAAGATGCCCCCCGGTACCTGCCGCGCCGCACGCTTGACGGCCTCGGCGGAGATATCTGCACCGAGCAGCTGCGGCCGACCGCCCTTTGCAGCGAGTGCGTCGTAGATTGCGCGCGTATACGTCCCTTCTCCGCAGCCTGCGTCGAGTACGCAGGCATCCGGCCCGGCAAGCTGCATGCAGGCTTCGGCCACGGCTCCGATCAGATGGTCATAATAGCCGCGCGATAAAAACGCTGTGCGCGCCGCGACCATGTGCTTGTCGTCGCCATGGCGCTTTCCGGACGCCGAGGGCGGCAGGAGATTGACATAGCCGCTGCGTGCAACGTCAAAGCTGTGACGGTTTTTACAGTGCCAGACTCTTTCCTCCCGTACAAGCGTCTCTCCGCAGACGGGGCAGAGCAGATCAAGCATGGCGAATCCTCCGATCGTGATATTTTTTATATTATACAGCGCCGTGACACACAGCGCAAAGAAAAATTTGGAATCGCGCACGAAACGTGTTGAATTTATGGCGGAATCTGTTATAATTTTCGCAGAGGAGACTGCGCGGAACTTGATTCCGCGCCAGAGCGGAGGAACAGCATGAAAAAGAATCGCGCCCTTTGGATGATTATCATTGTGATTGTTGTGCTTGCGGCGGCTGCCGCAGGCGGATGGTACTGGCTTTCGACCAAAGCTGCACGGGCGGAGCAGGCACACAGCACTGTTTATGCACAGTATACGTCCATGACTGCCGCCGTTGACAGTGTCACACTTACGGTAACGGAGGACGGTTCGCCGGTCGGCGAGTATGATTTACAGAAACTCGGTCTGCGCGACGATCTGATGAATAAGGTCACAGCGCAGTTTTCTGAGACGGATCGTATGACAGCTGAGCAGTTTGCCGCGCTCGGCATCCGCGAAAAGCTGAACTGGGCAAAAAACGCCCATCCCGCGCCTTATCCCTGCACCGTCAGCATGGAGCAATTTGACGCGGCAGCAGTTTTGGCCGACCTGCGGAACATGAAGCGCACGGCAGCGGAGAACGCCTACACCACGCTGGAAGACGGTGTTTACACGGTTCATGCCGAGGTTCCCGGAACCGAACTGAACGAGCAAACTGTTCTGGACGGGCTGCGCGCGGCGGTCTCCGTGCTCGGTGTTACGGCGGACGGGCCGCAGGACACGGCGTTTGAACTGACTTCGGTTGACTGCTACAAGCAGCCCGAGATTACGACTGCGACGCTGCGAGACACGCCGGACAGCCTGTTCCGCAAGGCGCTGGCAGATCTCGAAATCAAGGTGACGTTCAACGCAGACGCCGCGCAGTATCTGCCGCACGGCGAGGAAACGCTCACAAGCCATGATCTGGCTTCCATCGTGGACATGGAGCCGGATGGAACGGTTACAGTCGATGAGAAGGTTCTGCGTGAAAAGGTTTCCAAGTGGGCAGAAAGCTACAGCAAGAAAGACGCACCGTTTCTGTTTGATTCATGGGTCAAGGGGCTGACAGAGATCGATTTCGTCACCTGCGACTATCAGATCGACGCGCAGAGTTTGGCCGAGCAGATCCGCGCGCAGCTGCTGACGATGCAGTCCGGCACCGTGTCTGCCGAGGCTGTGTGCTACGATAAGGACGGCAAGCCCTTCTCGCTGGGAGACAGCTATATTGAGGTCGATTTTGACAACCAGCAGATGACCTTTATCAAAGACGGCCGTCTGGTCGTCAACACCAACGTCGTGACCGGTGCCCTCAACGGCCACCAGACCCCGACCGGCCTGTACGAGACGCACGGCAAGGAGCACGACGTCTGGCTCAAGGGTGACGATTATCTCGTTTTCGTCAAATACTGGGTCAGTGTGGTCGGCGACATCATCGGCCTGCATGATGCGTCGTGGCGGGAGAACTTCGGCGCAAGCTTCTATGTCTACGGCGGCTCCCACGGCTGCGTCAACACGCCGGAGGAGGCCATGGCCATGATCTGGTATCTGGCCGAGGACGGGACGCCCGTTCTCATGCACGGCGTCAACGAGTGGTACGAGCCGGCTAACGGAAACCCGCGCGCGACAAAGGAGCCCGTGCGCGGGACGACCAGCAAGATCAGCGTTCCATCCGGCACGCGCGTGCTCGAACCCGGCAGCAGCCGCATCGAGATTCAGCCCGACGACGTTGTCCCGTTTGAACTGCCGAAGGAGGCAGAGCAGGGGAAGGAAGCTGCTTCAAACACCGAGGCCACAGCCAAGCCGGTATCCTGAATATGACAGACCCCTCCGCAGCGCGGAGGGGTTTTTGTATGTGGGCGCAGCGCGTTATTTCTTTTCAAACTCCTTTGCCACGTCCGTCAGAAGCTGGCGGATGGGCAGGTGCTGCGGACAGACCGTTTCGCATTTGCCGCATTCCAGACAGTCGGACGCCTTTCGTCCGGGCGCGGTGTGGACGGCGCTGTAATAATAATCTGCGTTCCAGTCGTGATAAAGCTGCTTGGTGTTCATAATGGCGAACAGATCCGGAATGGAGATGTGCTGGGGACAGCCATCCGTGCAGTAGCGGCAGGACGTACAGAGGATGAGGTGCTTGCTGCGGAAAATCTCCTGCACGTTCCGGACGGCTGCCAACTCCGTTTCCTCAAGCGTGAAAGTGTATCTTTTCATTTCTCATCACTATCTTCATTATACATCAACAGTGATAAATTATCAACCTTTTTAAAAAGACATTAGTATGGCCCCCGCGTCCAGAAATGCGTCAACCATTTTCGACGTTTCCACCAGATCAATCTCGCCATCCTTCATCGGCAGGCGCATGAAGCCGAAGCCAAAGTTCTTTTTGAGATGTTCCATATCAGAGCCCCTTTCTTTTTATTCTGCTTCTATTTTAATGGAAGCGAAGGATTCCATCAAGCCCCTTTTGTGCGCAAAACGGCAGCCCCCGGACATGGGGCTGCCGTCTGCTGCTATATTACTGGTTTTGTATCGAAACTCAGGCAATCCATTTGGACGGATGGACGCTGAAATATAGCTTAGATTGTGACGCCTGCTTTTTCGAGGATAGCCGGGACGTTCTTTTCCGCGCCGATGGCCATGATATGTACGCCGTCGCACAGATGCTCGTCCTTGATCTTTGCAATCATCTCTGCTGCCATCTCAATGCCAAGCTGCATCGGAAGGCCCTTGACGCCCTTTTCCTTGCCCTCGGCTGCCGCCGCGGCAAGCTTGTCGATCATATCCTGCGGCACCGCGATGCCGGGGACGTTTTCGTTCATGTACCGCGCCATGCCCGCAGCCTTGAGCGGGATAATACCGGCCATAATATGCGTCTTAATGCCTGCTGCATCAACTTTGTCGAGGAAGCGCTTGAACGTTTCCAGATCAAAAATGCCCTGCGTCTGAATGTACTCCGCGCCGTTTTCGACCTTCTGACGCAGCTTATTGATCTGCAGTTCAATCGGGTCATAGACCGGGGTGACGGAAGCGCCCTTGTAGAACTTCGGTGCGCCGCCGGCAATCTCGTTGCCGCCGCAGTCGCAGTTTGTCTGCTCCATCTTCGTGAGCATTTTCAGAATGCCGACGGAATCCAGATCATAGACCGGCTTGGATTCCGGACAGTCGCCGACGACGGGATGGTCGCCCGTGAGCGCGAGCATCGTGTCGATGCCGAAGGCGGCGGCGGAGAGGATATCGCCCATGATCGCCATACGGTTGCGGTCACGGCCGGTCATCTGCAAAATGGGCTCGACGCCCGCGTTCTTGAGCGCGACGCACAGGCCAAGGCTGGAGGCCTTGAGGCTGGCGGACTGCATATCGGTCACGTTGACGCCGTGAACCTTGCCGTTCAGAAGCTTGGCAGCCTCCAGCTGCTCGGAAAAATCATAACCCTTCGGGGGGGCCATTTCGGCAGTGACGCCAAATTTACCGGCTTCAAAAGCCTCTTTTAACATACTCATATTATTTCTTCCCCTTTAAGCTGATCGTTCTCGGATAGCTGAACTTCGCGTAGCCCTTGTCCTCGCGGGTGTGGCCGAGTTTGTCGAGTTGGCCGATCTGGTCAAGGCGCTTGTAGATCTTGATCCATGCGCAGTCGTTTTCCGGGTTGACCTCGCACTTGCCGTTCTTCTGGCCGCCGCAGGGACCGTTGACAAGGCTCTTGGCACACTGGGTCACAGGACAGATGCCGCCGGTCTGGCCCAGAACGCAGTCGCCGCAGAAATGGCACGCCTCTTCCCAGACGCCGAAGCGGACGGCTTCGCCGAGGTACATGGTGTTATTGGACGGATAGGTGGGGATGCCAGGGGCATTCTTTGCGACGCACTGTACGCCGTCGCCGCAGGACATGCAGATCACGCAGTCCGGCTTGGCTGCGACGAGGGGCTTCATCTTGCCCTTGACTCCAAGGTTCATGCAGCAGTAATCGGCAATCGTCGTGCCGACGACCTTTTTTCCTGCCTCCTCCAGTGCCTTTGCCAGTGCGGCGACCTCCGGCTCACCGCCGGTGTGACATGCCGTTGCGCAGCTGTTGCAGCCGACGATCGCAACTGTCTTCGCGTCGCCGACCATCGCCATGAGCTCTTCCATGGGCTTCTTTTGCGTAATAATCATGCTAACGTCTCCTTGCGTATGAAATGCGGGCGCGTGTCAACTCAATGGACCGCGTTCGTATGTCTCAAACATATGCCTATCATACTCCAAACTCGCGCAGAAATCAACATGATTCCAATGCAAACAACGAAAAATTTCTGGGATTTCTACAAGATTCCGTCGTGAAACCAACTGGCAAACAGAAAACCAACATGCTATAATACAGACAAACACAAGCAGGAGGCATGATCAGGCATGCAGACAGGGTTTTTTGAAAAGCAGATCGTTCTGACCCCGGATCTGTGCGGCAGCGCGGCGGCGCTTTCGCCGCTGGCGGCGTTTACGATCTTTCAGGGCGTTGCGTCGGAGCACGCGGAGAAAATCGGCGTCGGCGGCGCAGCGATGGCAAAGCGGGGCGAGTTCTGGCTGACCGTCCACAGCCGGGTGGATTTTTATGGGCCGGCGTATCTCATGGACGAACTGACGGCCCGCACATGGCCGGAACGGTGTGAGGGCCGGGATATCCGGTGCTTCCGCAGCTACCGGCTGACGAAGGGCGAACAGATCGTCGCGCTGGGCCGGACGCAGTGGGCAATTCTCGGCTCGGAGCAGAAAATTCTGCGCTTTGAGCAGTCCGGTTTTCCAGCGGATTTCCCCTTCCCCGAGACAGCTGCCATTGACGAGCCGCCCGTGCGCTTCCACGATGAACTGGCGCAGGACGATCTTGTCTACACGCATCTTGTCCGTGCGACGGACATTGACATGGGGCGGCATATGAACAATGTCGTCTATATTCGCCTGCTGCTTGACTGCTTCCGGGCCAAGGAACTGGCCTTTGGTGCGGTAAAACGCATTGAGGCGCACTATGCAAGCCCGTGCCTTGAGGGCGAGACGCTCGGCGTCTTCTGCCGCCGGGAAGGGCAGATTTGCCGCATGGCGGTTCGCCACGCGGACGGCCGTTCAGCCGTTTTGGCACAGGTCGAATTCGGATAATCGGATAAGCCCATCTGAAAACAAACGCCCCCGGACTGTGCGCAGTCCGGGGGTGGTGTTGCTTCAGGATTACTCGACGGTAACGCCTCTCTTGGCAAATTCCTCAACCATGAGGTCGAGGTCGGGCTTGATGTTGATGGGTTCGCCTGCGGACTTGATGGCGTTCGGCACGTCCTTCAGGCCGTTG
>OJNS01001683.1_pt1 | contig 10826 bp, 8 predicted proteins | sample 1597911 | NCBI WGS metagenome assembly OJNS01 (sample SAMN01915214, study PRJEB22387) | human gut metagenome | isolation source: stool | host: Homo sapiens | place: USA
ATCCGCCGATGACGTTTACATACGCATCCGACATTCCGAGATTGATGCCGCCGCGCTTTTCAAGCACTGCCAGCATCAGATTCGCCCGGTTAAAATCAAAGCCGTCCGCCGTTCGGCGGGGCACGTTGAAGTTCGTCCGCGCGACAAGCGCCTGAATTTCAGCAAGAACCGGACGCGTGCCTTCCATCACGCAAGCCACGCAGGTTCCGGGTGCGTTCAGTGGCCGCCCGGCAAGCAGCATTTCCGAGGGGTTCGGAACCTCGAGCAGTCCTCTGCCCTCCATCTCGAACACGCCGATCTCGTTTGTCGAGCCAAAGCGGTTTTTAGCCGCGCGCAGAATGCGGTAGCTGCTGGCGTGCTCGCCCTCAAAAAAAAGTTCACAGTCAACCATGTGTTCGAGCACCTTCGGGCCAGCGATCGCCCCCTCCTTATTGACATGGCCGACGACGAAGACGGTCACGCCGCTGCTCTTGGCCAGCTGCATGAGGGCCATGGTGCAGTCCTTGACCTGTGAAATGCTGCCGGGGGCAGAGGTATTTTCCGGGCTGTAGAGCGTCTGGATGGAGTCGGCAATGAGAATATCCGGCTGCACCTCGTCAACGGCGCTCAAAATCTCGGAAAGATCCGTCTCCGAGAGAATATACAATTCATTCGACGCGACCTGCAGGCGATCGGCGCGCATTTTGATCTGCTTTTCCGATTCCTCGCCGGAGACATAGAGGATGCGGAGCGTTTTTCCAAGATACGCGCAGATCTGCAAAAGCAGCGTCGATTTGCCGATGCCGGGCGCACCGCCCACCAGAATCAGCGACCCGCGTACACCGCCGCCGCCCAGAACGCGGTCAAGTTCCTGCATGCCGGTGGAGAAGCGGATCTCCTGCTCCCCTGTCACCTCTTTGAGCTTTTTCGGGACGGCACGCACGATGCCTGCCCGGCCTGCCGCCTTCGCGGCAGGCACTTTTTTGTCCTCAAACTCCACGATGGAGTTCCATGCCCCGCAGGCGGGGCACTGGCCCTGCCAGCGCGGCGTTTCGTTGCCGCATTGCTTGCAGACAAAAACGGTTTTAGATTTCATTCGGATGCTCCTCTGAGAGCCACACGGACAGCGTTCCCGCGATCACGGCGGCCAGCTTTTTCTGATACTCCGGCTGCAAGAGCCGCTGTTCTTCCTCGTAATTGGATAAAAATCCGCATTCGACCAGCACGCCGGTGCAGCCGATATGCTCCATGAGATACACGCCGTCCGATTTTTTGCACTGCCGGCGGTTGCCCGGCTCGAGGCCCAGCGCAAGATTGGCCTGCAGCTGCCCGGCCAGCGTCTGACTGCCGGGCGTTTTCGCGTAGAAGACCTGTGCGCCGTGGTACTTGCCCTCGGTGAAGAAGTTCTGGTGCACGCTCAGAAGCAGTGCGTTTTCCGTCTGGTTCACCGTCTCGGTCCGGTTTTTGATGTCCGAAACTTTCTTCTCCGAGATCGTGCGGCAGCCGTCTGAATAGACGGCCGTATCAGTCTCGCGGATCATGCTGACCCGCACGCCGCACAGGTGCAGAAGGTCGCGCAGGCGCAGCGAAATATCCAGATTCAGCGCCGCCTCCGACGTGCCGGAAACGCCGGTCGCGCCGCCGTCCTCCCCGCCGTGCCCTGCGTCGAGCACGACGGTCGTGCTGCCGGGCTGCATGGCCGCCGTCTGCGCGCTTCGATGTGTCAGAACGGCGAAGACGCAGAAATACAGAACGGTCGCAAACAGCATGACCGGCATCATGATCTCTACCCATTTTTTCATATGATCACCCCATACAAGCGTATGAGGGACAAGAAAAGTATAGCATGGATTTTTCGGTTTGAAAAGGTCGATTATGCGTCCTGAAAGACAGGCTGTACGGCTTCGCCCCAAAGCTGCGCCACGGCTGTCTCCACAAAGCCGCGTTCCTCCCGCGAAAACGGTCGGAACTGCGTGACGAACAGACGCTTTCCGCTGCGCTTCCAGCGGCCCGCCGCGCTGCCGTGCAGCAGCACCGGCGGCATGACAATGCCGGACAGGCTGAAAATACCGCGCAGATACTCCTGCGGAAGAAATATACTCTGCTTTTTCTCATAGCCCAGCACCAGCGGGTCGAAGCCTGCCAGCAGCAAGCAGTCCGGAATCGCCTGCTCCGGCATTCTGCCGGAATGCAGGCTGAAAAGCCGCTGTCCCTCGCATTCGGCTACTTCCACGGGAAGCCGGGCCAGCCGCTTTTTGATCTCCGCCTGCGAGGTATCGAAATAATAGGCTGCGTCCCGGATGGAGGCCGGGCCGTAATTCGTAAAATACCGGCGTGTCTGCTCCAGCAGCGCATCCCGCTCCTCCATCGGCGTAAACGCAGGGCAGAGGCGGAACGCCTTTTCCTCGCTGACCATACCGCAGAGGAATCCGCGTTCGCAAAGTTCGCGTATCCCTCCGCCCCAGGGATGGAACATACTGTCCTCCTCCGCCTGCGTCATTCCGGCAGCGCGGCAGCGGTCTTTCAGCGACTCCCGTGTCAGCGGCCCCTGTGCGAGCGCATCGACAATCAGGTCTGAAAAATATGCTTGCCGCTGCGGCGTAAGTGCCCAATCCGGGCGCTGGTTCCAGAAGGATGGGAGCGTCCAATCCCGGCTCCGATACTGGCAGCCGCTGTGCAGGAACAGCGGAAGGTCGGCTTCGGCAAAGATGTGCATTGTGCCGCGAAGTGTCCAGCCTTTCACGAGGCCGTCAGCCGCATGCGCATTGTCATACGCTGCGCAGCGCAGCCGCATGGCGTGCAGTGCGTTGGAAAGGAACTGCGCCTGAAAGCCGTTCATGGCGCGAAGCACTCTCATCCGCTTCCCTGCATGCAACAGATACTGATTAGACAGGCGCAGAAGCACCAATTCATTTCGCTCCATACATTCTCCTTTTGATATGCGCAGCCCCCGGCGCTTTTTTAGCAGACCGGGGGCCGGTATGTCATGATTTGATCGTCAGATGATGCGCCGCCCGCACAGGAAGCGGGTCTTGTAATACGATTCGTCAAGCGAATTGACGCGGACGCCCGTGGACGGCGTAGAAGCGTGAACGAAGTTGCCGCCGCCGATATACATGCCGACGTGGTTCGCATAACCACTGTAGCCGAAGAAGACGAGGTCGCCGACCTGCAGGTCGCTGCGGGAAACATAAGTACCCTGCGTCATCTGGTCGTTGGCAACGCGCTTCATGGAGTATCCGTACTGCGTCAGGACATAGTACATGAGGCCAGAGCAGTCAAAGCCAGTTGACGGACTCGAGCCGCCCCAGACATAGCTGTAGCCAACGAAGCCCATGGCAAAATTCGCAATCTCGCTCGCCTTACCGGAACCGGAGACGGTTCCTCCGCTGCCGGAACCGGAGCCGCTGCCCGGTGTGACGGTACTGTCCTTCTCGTCCGAGAGCAAATCCGCACGGACGTAGGCCGTGATGCCGTTATACTTGATGCGGTACCACTGGTGGCCGTCGGAGGTCGTGGTCGTGATGCCGGTGACGGTGACGGCAGCGTTATAACTCAACTCGCCGACCTTCGTACTGCCAGTCGTCCAGGAATCGCGGACGTTGATATAACCCGTCTGGCAGACGTACATGGTCTTGCTGATGTTCGTGACGGTGACGTTCAGATTGATCTGGTCAACAACGACCGTCGCGCTCTTGACGTTTTCATCGTAGAACCACTGGATGGTCTTATAGCAGCGCAGGAACATCGTCATGGCTTCCTGCCGACTGGCGTTGCTCTTAGGGTTCAGATAAGTACCATTTCCAAGCTTTGTGCCCTGTACATAGGAATAGCTTACGCAGATCTGCGCAGCTTCCTTTGCCCATGCAGAAATCGAACCAGCATCAGCAAATCCGCTCAGTGCACCGTCGGTCGCCTTGGGAGAAAATGCCGCAGCCGTGCAGAAGTTCTCGATGAGTTTGAAAAACTCCTGCCGCGTCAGAAGCTGATTTGGGCGGAACGAGCCGTCCTCATAGCCGTTGACAATGCCGTACAGATGCGCCTTAATGATGTTTTGGTCCGACGTATCCGTAAAGCCGCTGAAGGTTTCGTTTGACATATCGATGTCGTTGCCGGTGGCCTTTTCAAACGCATAAACGGCCAGTTCACACATCTCGCCGCGTGTGATGTTCTTTGTCAAGTCAAGACCATTGAACGACTCCGGCATCAGACCAAGCTTGTTAATCTCATCATAGTTTGTTTGGAACCAGCTGCTGTATTTGTTGTTCGCACCAAGCGCAGCAGCGCTCATGGACAGAAGCAGCACGGCACACAGCAGCAGGCACAGAAATTTTCTTCCCTTTCGCATGGTTTTACAGACTCCTTTTTCGCGTTCTCTGACTGGAACGGTGTGTTTTCAAAACAATTCGACAGCATTATATCAGATTATGACAACCAATACAAGCACAATTTTGTAAATCTTTCGTAACCAGTTGAGTTTTGCGAAAAAATATGATATAAGTGTGACATGAAATTACGAGTAATGATCGCAGTGCTTGCTTGCAAGCTCTGCCGGGCCCTGATCCGCTTGCTGGGCAGAGGCGGCACGGATTTTCCCGGGCGTGTGGCGCTCAAACTCTGCCCAAACCTGCTGGGTGAACTTGCAAAGAACGTGACGACTGTGATCGTCACGGGCACCAACGGAAAAACCACAACCTCGCGTATGATCGAGCAGTCGTGGCAGGACGCTGGAATCTCTTACTTTGCAAACAAATCCGGCGCGAACCTCCTGTCCGGCGTCACGGCGGAATTCGCCGTCCACTCCACGCTCACAGGCCGCTGCAAATATTCGCATGCGCTCATCGAGGCGGACGAAGCGGCGCTGAAATTCATCAGCAAGTACGTTGATGCAAAGGTGATCGTATACACGAACATCTTCCGCGACCAGCTTGACCGCTACGGCGAGGTCACGCATACGCTCGGAAAGCTGCGCATCGGCGCGCAGAACAGCCCGAACGCCGTTTTGTGTCTGAATGCAGACGATTCGCTCATTACGAGTCTTCACAACGACGTGCCAAACCACGTTATTTTCTATGGTATCAACACGCCGCTCTATGAAACGCAGGTTTCGGAACTTTCCGACGCGCCATACTGCATCAAATGCAAGAGCGAATACGAATACGACTTCGTGACCTACGGCCATCTGGGCGGTTATCGCTGCCCACGCTGCGGCTACGCCCGTCCGAGGCCGGATATTTGCGTCAGCAAGGTTGTTCTGAGCGACGAGGAGCACTCCGAGGTTGTCTTCCGCGACGGCGAAACAGAGATTCCCGCGACAGTCAATCTCCCGGGCGGATACAATATCTATAATGCCTGTGCGGCTATGGCGGCGGCTAAAGCCATGGGGCTGGATCTTTCAAGAGCGGCGCAGTCGCTGTCACGCTTTGCCTGTGGTTTCGGGCGCATGGAGAAGTTTGAGATCAACGGCACGGATGTGCGCATGATTTTGATCAAAAATCCGGCAGGCTGCAACCAGGTGCTGCGTTTCCTGACGCAGCGCAGGGCGCCGTTCGTCTTTGCCGCATGTCTCAACGACCGGACGCAAGATGGCCGCGATGTCAGTTGGATCTGGGACGCGGCTTTTGAGCGCCTGGCCGAGATGGGCGATACGCTTGCAGAGGTTTATCTGTCCGGCACGCGAGCAGAGGATATGGCACTGCGCTTCCTCTACGCCGGATTCCCGAAGGAGAAGCTGCATGTGCAGAAGGACTACGGAAAGCTGATGGAAGAGGCGACGGCGCACAAGCTGCCGGTCTTCGTCATGCCGACGTACACGGCCATGCTGGCTCTGCGCAGCACGATCAGCAAAACGTATGGCTACAAGCAATTCTGGGAGTAAGCTATGGAACTGAACATCTTTCATTTATATCCCGACGTTCTGAATCTCTACGGCGACCGTGGAAACGTTCTTTGTATGCAGCGGCGGCTGGAATGGCGCGGCATGCAGGCTAATGTTTTCCCTGTTCCTATCGGGACGAAATTCATTGCAAAGGACTGCGACCTGATTTTTATCGGCGGCGGGCAAGACTTTGAGCAGGAGATTCTGATGCACGATCTCAAGGGCGAGAAGACCGCCGAACTTAAGGCCGCCATCGAAGACGGCATCCCTGTGCTCGCTATCTGCGGCGGATATCAGATGCTGGGCCAGTACTATAAAACATGGGACGGCAAACAGTGTGACTTTACCGGCGCGCTTGATCTTTACACCGTCGGCTCCGAGCAGCGCATGATCGGCAATTATATGTTCACCTGTGAAGAAGCAGACTGCAAAATCGTCGGCTTTGAAAACCACTCCGGCAAGACGTATCTCGGTTCCGGTGTAGAGCCACTCGGCAAAATACTCGAAGGCTATGGCAACAACGGAGAGGACGGAACGGAAGGTGCACACTACAAAAACGTTTTTGCATCCTATTCCCACGGCTGTCTGCTTCCTAAAAACCCGAAACTGGCTGACCTGATTCTCAAAACCGCGCTCGAGCGCAAATACGGCGAAGCAAACCTTCCGCCTCTCGTTGATGAATTTGAAACCGCCGCACACAACTATATGGAAAACCGGTTGAGCCGGAAATAAATTTTCAGGGCCGCTGCGGTTTGCAGCGGCCCCGATTTTTATGTGTTCTCTTTGACCCATCGGGCTGCAAACTCCGCAAATCGGGTAGCAGCCGGGGCATCTGTCGCAGCGGCGAGGGCGATAGTACGGCTAGCTGGGGGATCAATAGTGCGGATCTCCACACCGTCAGTATTTCCACGCAGCAGCAGCGACGGCATAATGCTCACGCCAAGCCCTTGCCGAACCATGGCAATGACGGCATAGTCATCCTTCGTCTCGAACCGGATGTTCGGCTTGACCCTGACGGCGCTGAACGCGCGGCGCACATCGTGGTTGGAGGATTCCAGAAGCGAGATAAACGGCTCCTTTGCCAGTTCCTCGACACGGCAGACCGGATGTTCTGCCAGCGGGTGATTCTTTGGCAGAACAGCGGCCAACGCATCTTCATACAGCGGCGTACACCGGCAGCCCGGGCGGGCAGGCAGCGTTGTAAACGCAAGATCGACGCTTCCATTCCCGAGCCATGTGTCGATATCGTGATAATCTCCGTTGAAAAGCTGGAAATCTACCTGCGGATGCTCCTTTTGGAACTGCATCATCATAGCGGGCAGCCAGTGTGTGGCGACGCTGGTAAATGTCCCGATGCGGATTTTGCCCGTGACGAGCGTATGAAGGCCAGCTGCAGCTTGCCGCAGCAGTCTTTCCTGCCGCACGATTTCATGAATATATGGCATCACCTGCTCTCCCTCCGGCGTGAGCCGCGCACCGGTGCGGGTGCGCTTCAGAAGCGGCAGCTGAAGTTCCGCTTCCATGGAGGCAAGCATATGACTGACGCCGGACTGCGTGAGTCCCAGTTCCTGCGCAGCTTTCGTCAGCGAGGAGAGTTCCACTGTTTTTTCAAAAACCTCATATTTCTTGGTATCCATTTAAAAAACCTCTTGCTTTTTCCACTTTAACGTGCTATCATACGCGCATGTCATGAGATTACTTGATATTATACATGATATTTTGTAATGTGTCAAGGAAAAGAAAAGGAGAAAGCACTTATGAGTGGAGCAAATTTACAACATCTGCTGGCCATGATTTTATATATGGCAGCGGTTATCGGCATCGGCGTTTATTTTGCCGGACGTGCGAATAAGAACGCAGAGTCCTATTTTCTTCCCGGGCGCAGTCTTGGCCCGTGGGTCACGGCATTCAGCGCCGAAGCCTCCGATATGTCCGGTTACCTTCTGATGGGTCTGCCCGGCCTTGCATACTGGACGGGCCTTGCTGACGCAGGCTGGACGTGCATCGGTCTTGCGATTGGTACCTATCTCAACTTTCTGATCGTCTCAAAACGGCTGCGCCGGTATTCCATCGCCGTGAACGCGTTCACGCTGCCGGATTTCTTCTCAAACCGCTTCCATGAGAAGAAAAAGATCATCATGACGATCTGCTCGCTCATTATCATCATTTTCTTCAGCGTCTATGCCGCGCAGTGCCTGTCCACCTGCGGCAAACTGTTTGCGAACCTGTTTGGCTTTTCTTACGGCGGCATGATGATTGTGGCTGCGGCGTTCGTTCTGGTCTACACCTTCCTCGGCGGGTATCTGGCCGAAAGCGCATCTGATTTCATGCAGGGTGTCGTGATGGTCACGGTGCTGGTACTCATTCTCGTCCTGTCCGTCGTCTCAGCCGGCGGCCTGAACACCGTCATTGAGAACGCAAAGAGCATTGACGGCTTCTTCTCCATGGTGCGCACAGCAACGCCCTCTACTACAGAAGTCAATGTCTTCGGCGCAAGCCAGCCCTATGGTGCGCTGTCCATCGCATCCTGCCTTGCATGGGGGCTTGGCTATTTCGGCATGCCGCAGGTTCTTCTGCGGTTCATGGGTATCCGCTCCGAGCATGAATTGGGCCGTTCCCGCCGCGTGGCAATCATCTGGGTCGTGATTTCCATGGCCGCCGCCGTGTTTATTGGCGTTGTTGGCCGCAGTGTCGCGGGGCTTGATTATCTGTCCAACAACGACGCAGAGAATATTTTCATCGACGCAGCAACGTCCTATTTACCACCGATCCTTGCAGGCTTTGCCTGCGCAGGCGTGCTGGCTGCTGCGATTTCTTCCTCTGACTCGTATCTGCTGATCTCGGCCAGCGCCGTCAGTCAGAATCTCTATCGCGGCGTGTTCAAGAAGAATGCGACAGAGAAGCAGGTCATGTGGTGCTCACGCATCACACTGGTGCTCATCACCATCGTTGCTATGGCAATCGCGTGGAATTCCAACTCCACAATCTTCGGTATTACGTCGTTTGCATGGGCAGGCTTTGGCGCGGCTTTCGGCCCGCTTATGCTCCTGTGCCTGTTCTGGAAACGCACAACCTATCAGGGTGCAGTTGCCGGTATGATTGCCGGCGGCGTAATGGTCTTCTTCTGGAAGCTTGTCCTGAAACCCCTCGGCGGTCTGTTCGGAATCTATGAACTTCTGCCTGCATTCGTCTTCAGTGTGATTGTGATCGTCGTCGTCTCCCTGTTCACAGCAGAGCCTGACACGCAGATTGAGGCGGAGTTCGATAAGGTCAGATCCGGTAAAGGCCTGCAGTAAATTGCCACAGAGAATCTGAATCCTTCTCCGAAAGACGTCATAAAAATCCTCAAAGAAGGAAGAATTGCCGCACGGTTCATTTGAACTGTGCGGCAATTTGTTACGCCTTTCGTTTTTTTCCAGCACCTGCCGCAATCAGCAGGAGACCTGCAGCGGCAAGGACGGGAACGGGCCACCAGAGTTCGCCGGTCTGCGGAAGCGTCGGCTCCTTCGGCTGATCTGTAGGCGGCGTTACGGACGGCTGCTTCGGCGTATTGGTCACAACAAAGGTTCCCGATTCCTGCGTAATAGAGACGGTATATCCCTCCGGTGTCAGTTCAACAACGCGCCATTCAATGGGTAGCCCGTTTTTGTCATATTTCGGAAGGTCATTCCAAATATAGCGCCAGCTGTTGCGTTCATTGAGGATCACAGTATCGTAAACTTCGCCGTTTTTCAGCAGCTGGACCGTGATTTTTTCCGGACGGTCATGCTCCTGTCCCGCATCGTTCCAGACCTTCAAAACTTTGCGCTTATCCGTATCATCGGGCGGTGCCACAGGGATAGGCGTGCGCGTGTGCTTCGGTGAAACCGTCACATCATACTGCCATGTATCAGTCTTCTCGTCCAGATTCGGCAGACAGATAAGAAACGGTTCTGTTGTATATACGAAACTTCCATCAGAGAATGTCTGGCCGATCACGAGATACAGCCCAGGGAGGAGCTTCTTTCCATTCGTTGGGAAGGTCAGTTCTCCGTTTCGGTCGGTCACGCCGCTGTCCAGGGGCGTCAGCCGGTCGCGCTGGACATAGGCAGCCAGTGTTTCCGCAAGTGCGCGCCATGCCGCACTGTCCAGTCCGTCTAGTCTGACGGGATAGTTTTTGAAATCGCCGCTCAGCGTAAACTCTGCATACGCGTTGACATCCGCCACACGGTAAAGCGCAAACGGCACGCCGGGAATCGGTTTTCCGTCCTGTTGGTAGCTGATCGTCAGGCTGACATGGTGTGTCGTATCAATCGCCGCAGCGGCCATCGCCGGTGCAGACAATGTAAGAAATAAAACAAGCACAAAAAACGCGGTTGACAGCTTTTTTATCTTCCGCATAAACGGCTCCTCCTTTATAGCGGACCTTAATCTCTGAATTAATAGTATAGCCAGAAATTCCTGTGACGTCAAGGTTCAATCTTCCAGAAAGCGTCAAAATCCGATGCAAACGCATCGGATTTTGCTCTGTGACTATTTCAATTCTGCTGTAAACGTAATCCGATTCTCCTTCGTGCTGGCACAGATAGTTCCGTGATGCGCCTCGGCAATGTTCTTGGCGATGGAGAGTCCGATTCCAAAGCCACCGGTCGCGGCGGTGCGGGAGGCGTCCGGGCGGGAAAAGCAGTCAAACAGCCGATCAAGCGGCACGTCTATAGGCTGGACATAGTCGTTTTCCACTGCCAGCTGAACACCGCGCCGGAATCGAATCCCTCAATGCGGTCGCGCGTCTCTCCTCTGGCCGTCAGCATCATGATTGGGGTTTTGTTTCCATCTGCACGCATCCGGCGCAGCGCCGTAAAGCCGTCCATATACGGCATCATGACGTCGAGAATGATTACGTCATAGACGCTTGACTCAGCGTATTCACATGCCGTGCGTCCATCATGGACAATATCGACTGAAAAATGATTTTTCTCAAAAAACACAC
>OJNS01001690.1_pt1 | contig 10800 bp, 10 predicted proteins | sample 1597911 | NCBI WGS metagenome assembly OJNS01 (sample SAMN01915214, study PRJEB22387) | human gut metagenome | isolation source: stool | host: Homo sapiens | place: USA
GTGCTCTTCCGATCTCATGGCGCCAGCTGGACCTTCCTGCTGTGGGGACTTTACTACGGTGTCATTCTCATCATCGAAAAGGTATGGCTGCAAAAGCCGCTGCAAAAAGCCCCCGGTGTGGTGCAGCGCCTCTATTCCCTGCTGCTGATTATCCTTGGCTGGGTCATCTTTGCCCTGACCGATTTTGGGGCCATCGGGAACTATTTTGCGGCGCTCTTTGGGGCGCACGGCGGCGCCGATGCCCAAACGATGTATCTGCTGACTACCAATATCTCCCTGCTGCTGGTGGCGGCGCTGGCCTGTACCCGCTGGCCGGCCCACGCGGCAAATGACCTGCTGGCACGGCTTCCCCAGGCGGCGCAGACGCTGCTCCGGTGCCTGTTCTACGCGGCGGTACTGCTGATGTGCGTCGCTTTCCTGGTAGGCGACAGCTACAATCCATTTCTGTATTTCCGGTTCTAAGGAGGCGGGCTTATGAAAAAAATATATACGGCGCTTCTGCTGGTTCTGCTTACTGCCATGTTCTCCGTTGGGGTCTATTCGCTGGCCGACTATGACGCGACAGGCTCTGCATCCGAAAAGCGTGAGTTCATCAAGCCGGAATTTTCCGTGAAAGCACTGCTGGACGGGACATATATCCCCGCGCTGGAGCGGTATTATTCCGATACCTTCCCGGGACGCGAATCGCTGCTGAAGGCGAACCGGACGCTCAATAAATTCTATTATTATTCCGGCAGCGGTGAAGACAGCGTTCTGATTCTCAATCAGAGCGACTCCGCCGCACAGGGCGGCGAATCGCTCGATGCCGTGCAGAAAGCAAACGGACAGTCCCCGCAGCCGGAACAGCCGACATCTGCACAGCCGGAAACGACAACGGAAGCCCCAGCTGAGCCGGTGCAGGTGCCGACCGATACGGCCGGTGCGCCGCAGACGCCTGAAATGCCCGAACAACCGGAGGAACAGCCGGAGCAGCCAGAGACTGACCCTGAACTCGATACGCCGGAGGAATCCGACGCCAGTTATGCGGGGTCTGTGGTCGTCGTAGGCGACCGCGCGATGGAAATTCCCACGCGGCTGGATGATCTGATCACCAGCTACGCCGGTGCGGTCGGTAATCTGGCCGCCGCCATGGGCCCAGACGTGCGCACGATCTCGCTGATCACGCCGAACGGCGGCGAATTTTACTCGCCTGAGAGTCTGCACACCGGTGAGCACAGCCAAAAGGACATGATCGACTTCTGCTACAGCCAGATGGATGACAAGATTATCACGGTCGATGCTTATTCCAAGCTTCGCAGCCACACGGACGAATATATTTATTTCCGCACCGACCACCACTGGACGCAGCTGGGCGCGTATTACGCCTACACCGCCTTCTGTGAGGCTGCGGGCTTTGATGCCGTTCCGCTGGATCAGTTCCAGACGGGCCGCTACGACATCTTCCTCGGCTCCATGTACGGCTTTACCGAGGGTTATCCGCAGAGCGAGGTTTTGAAGCAAAACCCAGACTATCTGGAATACTATCTGCCCATCGCCGACACCCATGCGCGGTATTACGCGGATGGGAATCTCGAAAGCGGCACACCGGTGAGCGTCGTGTATACAGAACTGGACGATTCGGTTTCCAATAAATATCTCTGCTTCATCGGCGGCGACACGCCCATCTGCATTGTCGAAAGCGACGTGCCTGGGCCAACGTGCATCGTGCTGAAGGAGTCCTACGGCAACGCGTTCGTGCCGTTCCTCACGAGCCATTATGGACGCATCATCGTCATCGATCCGCGCGAATTCAACCGCGACGGCAAGCCGACTTTGAATCTGACTGAATTTGCCGCCGATCAGGGTGTGGATGATCTGATCGTCATCAACTATCCCTATATGATCAACAGCAAGGCGTTCATCCGCTATCTGAACGCACTTGCCGGCGTACAATAAAATTTATGAGGTGAACATTATGGAATACCGGAAGCTGCCCCACGGGAGCGAGCGGATCAGTGTGATCGGCCTAGGAACCTCTGTTGTCGGAGAACACTCCGTTCAGAACGTCGTGGAGACGGTGACGTTCGCGCTGGACAGCGGTGTCAACTATATCGATCTTGCAGGCGGTCACGCCGCTATTTTCCCCGGCATCGGCGAAGCCCTTGCCGGACGGCGGAAGGACGCGTATGTACAGCTGCATTTCGGCGCGGACTATACCTCCGGCGAATACGGCTGGAACCCGACGCTGGACGGCGTCAAAAAATCCGTCGCATGGCAGCTGGAGCAGTTGAAAACAGATTATATTGACTTTGGCTTCATGCACTGTCTGGATGAGATCGGTGATCTGGAGGATTATGAGCGAAACGGTATTCTGCACTATCTGCTTGACCTGAAGGCGCAGGGCGTTGTGAGGCACATCGGACTGTCCACCCACGCGCCGAAGCTGGCAAACCGCGTGCTGGATATGGGAATTCTCGATATAATGATGTTCTCCATCAATCCGATGTATGACTACGGCCACGGAGAATTCTCCATCGGCAGCGCTTCCGAGCGCTACAGCCTCTATACCCGCTGCGAAAAGGAGGGCGTCGGCATCTCTGTCATGAAGCCGTTCAACGCAGGCCAGCTGCTCGACGCGAAAAAATCCCCGTTCGGACAGGCGCTCACGCCTGCGCAGTGCATCCAGTACGCGCTCGACCGCCCCGCCGTCCTGACCGTCATGCAGGGGGCAGCCAATGTGGAAGAACTGAAGCGCAATCTGTCCTATCTTGATGCAAGCGCGCAGGAGCGGGATTATTCCGTCATCGGTTCCTTCACACCGAAGGACACGAAGGGTACATGCGTGTATTGTAAGCACTGTCATCCCTGTCCTGCGGGGCTGGATATCGGCCTCATCAACAAATATTATGATCTGTCCCGGCTGGGAGACGTACTGGCGAAGGAGCACTATCTGACGCTCGAAAAGACCGCCTCTGACTGCCTGCAATGCGGTCACTGCAACAGCCGCTGTCCCTTCTCCGTTGACCAGATGGCCCGGATGGAAGAGATTCAGAAATATTTCGGCAGATAACGTCCGCACTGCAATCTACGCATAATCTTGGTAGGGGCGAAGCAGAGTTCCGCCTCTACCAACTGCGGTTGAGTTGATGATTTCGGACAAAGAAAGGAGCCGCTATGCGTTTAATGCTGCCTGACCGTGAGATTCTTGTCCGGACGATTCGCATTCCTGCGGCGCACGGGAACATCCCGGCGCTGCTGCTCTCGCCCCGCACCGCGCCGGTCGAGGCCACGGGTGTTTTGTGGCTGCATGGCGGCGGATATGCGGTCGGGATGAAGGAAATGGTGCATATGTCCCGTGCGATGGGGCTGGTGAAGCGCTTCGGCGCGGTCGTGCTTGCGCCGGGATACCGTTTGTCGCTGCAATCGCCCTATCCTGCGGCGATGGACGATTGCTATGCGGCGCTTTTGTATCTGAAAGAGCACGCCGCCGCGCTGGGCGTCCGCTCCGACCAGATCATGGTGGGCGGAGAAAGCGCGGGCGGCGGGCTGTGCGCCGCTGTCTGCATCCGGGCGCGGGACACGGGCGAGGTTAATGTGGCATTTCAGATGCCGCTCTACCCGATGCTCGACGACCGCGACACGGAAACCTCCCGCGAGAACCACGGCCGGGTTTGGAACACGCGCCGGAACCATCTTGCATGGCGGCTGTACCTGCGCGGAACAGACCGGGCGCAGCTTTCGCCCTACGCCGCACCGGCGCGGCTGACGGATTTTTCGGGTCTTCCGCCCGCGTATTCCTTTGTCGCGGACGAAGAACCGTTTTACGCGGAAACTGTCCGGTACTTTGACAGGCTCCGCGCCGCAGGCGTCCCGGCGAAACTGGATGTTTATCACACGAATATGCACGCGTTCGATATGATGCGCCCGCGCGACGCGCAGAGCGTTGCGGCTGCGGAAGCCTTTGAGCGCCAGTTTGCCGACGCGCGGGCGCGTTATTTTGCGCCGCAGGAAAACACTGTATAGATAGGGAGAGAACGATGAAGGTTGAACAATTTTGATGGCCTACGGCGTGGAGCAGGACCGGCTTCGGGCGCTCCTGCCGGATGGGTTTTCCTCGCTCCGGCCCGTGCTGCGCATCAACGCGGAGATTCGGGACGGGAAAATAGGATATGTAGAATTCAATACCGCCGCAGAAAAGGACGGCGTTCGCGGCTGGCTCAATATCGCCTTCTGGGACGGCGTACCCTTTGAGCAGGACGGGAAAACCACGCGGTTTCTCACGGATTTTCTGGATATCCGCTTTACCGGCGTCGGGATCGAGGGCGGCTGCCCGGCGGAAAAGGACAACGCGGGCTGCTTTTTCCTTCATCCCGCGGAGGAACTGCGCCCGCCCGAGCCGATCACGGTGAAAAAGGAATTCTGCGACTGTTCGTTCCAGTGGCGCTTTGCTCCCGGCGGCGCGCACGGCGTAAGCATTGGCAAAACGCTGCCCGCATACCCGTCCCCGCAGCAGACCGTCTATCCCAGAGCGCCGTTTACCGCGCAGAACGCCGCTCAAATTTCCTGTCAGCAGGTGCTGGGAAGCTATGCCGTGCGGTTTGAACGATAAAAACCAGCGGCCCGTAGAGAGGGGTTCCCCCTCCACGGGTCGCTTTTTATCATGCACACACCCAAAGCCTCCTCTTGCCGCGCCCCGCGCGGTAAGGGGAGGTGGCATTTGCGGAGCAAATGACGGAGGGGATTTGTTTTAAGTTTCAGAGTGCTCCAAAATATGACACGTTCGTATCCCTTCAGGCCCTTCGGTCCAGCTTCCCTTGTGCCCAAGGGAAGCCTTGGACTTAACGTTCCGCCAGCAGTGCCGCTGCCTTTCTGGCGACGATGATCTCCTCATCGGTGTGGACAGTGAAGACGCGGACGGGGGCATCTTCCATGGAGATATCCATTCCGGCAATCGCCATGCGGTTTTTGAAGCCGTCAAGGCGGACACCCAGGAATTCCAGCCCCTCCAGACTCAGCGCCCGCACAAGCGGGCTGTTGAGGCCGATGCCGCCTCCAAAGACAATGGCGTCCAGTCCGCCCATGACGGCGGCGTATGCGCCGATGTATTTTTTGATCGAATAGCAGTATGCGCGGATGGCCAACTCCGCGTCCTCATTTCCTGCCTCAGCCGCTGCCTGCACGTCGCGCAGATCGCGCCCAACGCCGCCGGACATGCCGTAAAGGCCGCTTTTTGTCTGGAGCATCTGCTTGACCTCTTCCAGCGTCATGCCGCAGGATTCGACCAGATAGAAGATGATATAGGGGTCAATATCGCCGCAGCGATTGTTGTGCATCGTGCCGCATTGCAGCGTCAGGCCGAGCGAAGTATCGACTGATTTCCCGTTTTTGACGGCACAGATGCTTCCGCTGCCGCCTAAGTGACATACAACGAGCCGCAAATCCTCCCGTTCCATTCGCTCCTGCGTCCACTTGGTCAGATATTCAATGGATGCGCCGTGGAAGCCGTTGCGGCGGATGTCATATTTGCGCGAAACCTCAATCGGGATGGAATAATAGTACGCCTCCGGCGGCATAGTGCGGTGGAACGCTGTTTCAAACGCGCCGATGAGCGGCGTGGCGGGCAGCAACGTGCGGAACTGCCGGATGGCAGCCAGATACGGCGGGTTGTGCGCAGGCGCGATGGAACTGAATGCCTCCATTTTGGAAAGCACATCGTCCGTCAGGTACTGCACGCCGCTCACGCCCTTGGCCAGTACGACCTTGAAGCCTACGCAGTCCAGTGCGGCCAGATCGGGAAGAACGGTGTCGGTCAGCTGACTCAGCATGCGCGCAATGGCCTCGCGCTGCGTTGGGAAGGCGGCGCTTTCCTCGACAAGTGTACCGTTTTTATGCGTTTTGGCGTAAAAACGACCATCGCCCGCGCCGACGCGCTCAACTCCGCCGGAGGCCAGAACAAGTTCCTCCGGCATACGGAACAGCTGATATTTCAGGGACGTACTGCCGACGTTGCAGATTAGAATATTCATAGTTTGCTCCTTGTTTTTTCTATACTGTAGCAGATGGAGCGGAAATTATCAATACGTTGGGGAAGACTTTGAATCACACCTGCACCAAGGCTCCCCTTGGGCTCAGGGGGCCGATTCCCCCTATCAGGGGGAAATGTGGCCCGAAGGGCCACAATAGGGGTAGGGACGCTGTCAGCGAAGCTGACTGAAGGGATTCGAACGTTACAAATTTCGGACCACTCTGAATCTTGCCACCTATCCCCTCGTCATTTTCTTCAAAAATGCCACCTCCCCTTACCATGCGGAGCATGGCAAGAGGAGGCTTTGGTGCGTGCAATCTTATGTTTCAGACGTTTGATCTTCCCCATCGCCGGAGGCGAGGGTGTAGAGGCCGCTGAGATACGCCCATGTCGTCTGGTCAATCTCGCCGGTCTGCGGAAGCGCGGCCAGTCTTTGCAGCCATTTGACTGCCGCAACCGAGGGTGCGTCATGAACGCCGGTCACGGTAAGCGCGGGCACGTTAGCATAAAAGCGTGCAAGCGACTGGAGCATCGATTGGATGAGAAACAGATGCGAGTTCCGGCTGCCTGCGGTAAGCACACGGTTCGGCGTCCAGCGGACCGCGACCGGTGCGGCAGGCAGGACCGACGGACTCTGAACAGTATAGATTGCAACGAGTTTATTCCATGTTGTGTTGTCGGTTTCGCCGGTGACGGGCAGACCGTTCTGCCGCTGAAATTCCCGGACGGCCTGCACGGTGTTTGGGCCATAAATACCGTCCGGTACAATCTTCAACAGCGTCTCATCCGCGTGTGCGATGGTGCGGAGCATCGTCTGGAGGCTCCGGATGGGCTGACCGACGTAATTGGACGGTGTATTCATACGCTGCGTACCTCCCTGTCCTGCATGCCGGATTTGAGCGTCATTCCCGGAAACTGCACAAAGCGCGTGGACTGTGCATGCTGCAGCAGAAACTGCATGCCTGCCAAATCAGATGCGCTCTGCGCGTCCGGCGTGCCGGTCGGAGTGCTTCCGGTCAGACGCTGGAAGACTGCGAGGCTCCGCTTCGTCTGCGCGTCCAGCTTTCCAGACCGCTTCGGCGCGTCCAACTCCGGAAAGGCTGCGGCAGCGGCGATTAACTGCTCCTGCAAATCGGCCTCTGTCACAGCCATCGGCGGGCGCGTGAAGGGGAAAAGCGCTTCGTTTCCGAAAACGGTTGTCTCAATGCCTGCAAACTGAGAATAGATGCTGTCCCAGGTCGCACGGTCAACTGTGCCTGTCTCCGGCAGATTGTAAGCGCGCTGGAATGTCGTGACGGCTTGTGTAGTCGTGTCGCCGAATACACCGCTGACCGGCGGCTCGTGCACGGCGGAATTGAATTGGGAAACAACGGACAGCATATATTGCAGATGCGTCACCTTTGCACCCTGCTCGCCGGGAAGAATCTGCTCAGGGTATTCCCACGAATAGCCGTAGAACGTCTGCCCAAGCGATTGCAGTTCGCCCAGCTTGAGAACTGCCGTATAGAGCATTACGATCGTGTACCATGTCGCGCGGCCCACAATGCTGTCAACCGTCAAAGAAAATATGGACTGGAACGAACGCACGGCGTTTTCCGTCGCTTCTCCGAATATGGCATCAACGGGAACTTTGGGAATGGCGGGATAGTTTTGTGAAATGCGGTTGAGCGCGACCTGCAGAAATGACACATTGACGCCGATATCGCCCCGCCGCACAGGACTGCCGGGGTAGGATTCCTGCAGATTCTGCACGGGCGCGTTCGTCACAAGTTCCACGTCCTCCCCGTAATATGTACGCAGAATATCGATAGAGTTTGCTCCGTCCTGCGCCAGATACTGTGAACCCCACTGACTCAGGCCCTGACAGGTGACCGTCACACCGTTGCAGAATTTTGCTGCCAACGGCTCGACAAAGCCCTGCTTCCGGAGATAATCCGTGAACAATTCGTCAACCAACTCGGAGATATTGTCATAGATGTTGCGGCCATTGATGAATTTCTGGTCGATTGTCGTTGAAGACGTAATATCGAATGGATATCCGCGGCTGCGGTAATATTCGGTGTAAATCCGGTTGAGGGCGAACGAGATGATTGCCAGCGCGTTTGCGCGCAGCGCGGCAGGCTCCCACGTCGGGTAGACTTCGCTGGACAGGACGTTTTTCACATAGTCGGAAAACGACACCGTTACGTTTTCAGCACTCGAATTCGGCGAGCCGAGATGGACAGTGATGCTTTCGGGGATATACGGGGCGATCGTCGCCAAGAAACTACCTCCTTTACAAGTCTTGCGCCTGCGATGGAATATCGAATTCCTGCGTCTGCGCGTAGTTGTCCGGCAGCGTCGGCGTCGGGATGAGTACAATCTGCTGCAGGGTCTGGATGCCAGGGAAGACCTGCGCGTTGTGAATGAATACGCGGTCATAGCCTGCATGTTCTCCGCGCAGATCGACAAGGGCGTAGGGCGTCTCGGCGGTCTGCCGCGTCTGACTGTCGGACGCCGGGGGTGTTGGGACGTCAAAGGGCTCGGTAAAGCCGTCGTAATTTGTCATGCGCACGGCCAGCAGTTCCTGCCTGCCGTCCGGCAATTCGCGTGTAATGGTGAGCGTCGAGCCCGGAATGGGGATCTGTGCGGCCGACGTCACGATCTGCGCGGTTACGGTTCCGTATTCCTGCATCATGCTGCCTCCTTTTTTGCTTTCAGCCGTTAGCATATGCGGCAAATACAGATTTTGTGCATGAATGCGGGCCATGCGGCGGATACTATGGATAAAAGAGTAAGGGAGCGGATCAGAATGAACATGTCTCCAAAGGAATACAACCGCTATGTGGCGCGGCTGGCTAAAAAATCGCCGCTGGGAAAGGATCTGCTGAACAGCTTTCTGATTGGCGGCCTCATCTGCGTGATTGGCCAGCTGATCCTGAACGGCTACACCGCGTTGGAACTGTCCGAGCAGGATGCGGCAGCGGCGACCTCGGTCAGTCTCGTGTTTTTAAGTGCCGTGCTGACGGGCCTGAGCGTCTATGACGATCTGGCAAAAATTGCGGGCGCCGGAACGCTCGTGCCAATCACTGGCTTCGCAAACGCGGTCGTCTCGCCTGCAATCGAGTTCAAAGCCGAGGGCTTCGTCACCGGCATGGCGGCCAAAATGTTCATCATTGCTGGTCCTGTCATTGTCTACGGCACGGTCGCCAGTGTTCTTTACGGCATCATTCTGGTGATTTTCGGCGGTTAGCTATCTCTTTGCGCGTAAAGCAGCCGGTTTCCCATCTGGCGGGAAACCGGCTGCTGTGTGTTATGCGGGCTTTGTGTGCAGTTGATCAGCCTGCGAGATAAGCGTTCATCTGTTCGTTGGCGGCGTCAACGAAGGTGTTGATTCCGGCAGCCTCGAGTTTAGAAAGGAACTCGGGCAGAACATCGTCGGGGTTGACTGCACCGCTCATGAGGTTGAAGGCGTACTCGGCCCAGACGTTGGCCAGAGCGGCTGCTTCCGTCTCGCAGACAGAGGAGTCGAAGATGAAGCCGCCGTAGGGGAGGGTCTCTGCCGCGTCATAGTACGCGGAGAAGCGCTGCCAGAAATCGGCGCCCTGGTCGCTGGTCGGCGGGAGGATACGCACATTGCCGACGCCGTTCGTCCACGGAGAATAGGTCGCACGGGCATCGTCGATGAAGGTGATGGTGCCGTCGTCGTTCTTGTTGTAGGTGAAGCCTTCCACGCCGTAGTTGACATAGGTCATAACGACGGGGTCGGTGTTCAGGAGATTCAGGAACTGCAGGGCCTTATCCGGGCTCTTGGACGTGGCGGAGATGGCCATCATCGCGCCCTGACCGGAGGTGCAGTCCATGTAAGCGGCGGTCGCCGGGACCATGCGCACGTCAATGCCGCGGGCCTTGGAGAAGTCCAACTCACAGCCGAAGGCGTAGGACTGGGTGCAGAACAGGTAGTCGCCGGTGGACTGGCAGGCGGTGCGGTAGTCGTTTGCAGTGGCGACGGACTGGCAGTTCGGGGAGATGAAGCCCTTCTGCGCATAGTAATAGGTGCGGTCGGCGAACTTCTTGAATTCGTCGGTGGCAAACTTGTTGACGATGGTGCTGCCGATGTCCTTGGACGGATGCTCGGCGTCATAGTAGTAGGACAGGACGTTGCCGCCGTTGAGGTCGCCGGTCACGATGGAGGTGTGGGTCACAAGGCGTTCGAGAACGGCCGGCTCGATGAGCAGCGGATAGAAATCGCCGCCCTTGGCGTCCTTGGCCTTCTGGAGCATTTCTTCATATTCATCGGAGTAATAGTCAAGGCCTGCCGCGCAGACTGCATCGACATCGTAGCCGAGTTCAGCCAGCAGCGTGCCGTTGATGTCCCAGCAGTTCTGGGTTGCGGTGTCCTTCAGGCCGGGAACGGCGTAGATGCCCATGCCGTCAAGGCCGTTGGTGCGGGCGCATTCCCAGATGCCTTCGGGGATCGTGGCAAGCAGTTCAGGTGCGTCCTTCTCCAGCATATCGTCGAGTTTGACCCAGTAGCCGTCGCGGGCGTACTTGTTGTACTCGTCGGCAGACCAGTTGCAGGTAAAGTAAATGTCAACATCGTCACCGCCGGCCAGAGCCGTGACGGTGCTGGTGTCGAAATCGCCCCAGGTGCCCCAGATCGGATCGAGCGTGACACCAATCTTCTCATTGAGGTACGGATTCAGTTCGGCCATGACCTTTTCGGAAGCTTCCGGGGTTACGTTGCTGCCGTGGAACCAGATCTTGATGGTGACAGACTCTGCCGTGTCAGTAGCGTCCGCCGGCGTCTGCTCGGT
>OJNS01001694.1_pt1 | contig 10773 bp, 5 predicted proteins | sample 1597911 | NCBI WGS metagenome assembly OJNS01 (sample SAMN01915214, study PRJEB22387) | human gut metagenome | isolation source: stool | host: Homo sapiens | place: USA
AAGAAATAAGCCATAAGTTGGTGAAAGGCTTCTATGCTCCGAAATATTCCATTGCCCAAGGGGCAGTCCCGGTTTGTGTCGTCGTATGTCCGGAGACAGTAGTCGGATTTAATGCCCTGCATGTGGCAAATGATTGTTTTTACGCCGTGTTAGCCGGGCCGGAAGAGCGGTACAATGAAATCTTGAAGTTTGATTTTGACGGGGAATGCGTGCATAGATATTGCCTTCCGTCGGATATTGTCAATATACATTGTATGACTGTCGATAAAGGATGGCTTTGGGCTTTTGTGGAAAATAAGGATGGGGAAATAAAACTGATAAAGGCAGGGATATGAAAATGCAACAGCCTCGTTAAAGGTGACAAGGTTCACAATTTGCTAATCCAAAGCATGAAATAAAAGTCCTTCTTTCATTTTGTTAATTTACGCCTTGCGAGAATCCTTCGTACGGCCTCGGGCGCGGGGGCTTTTGAAAATACGCGATTCTCGTGCGTCAGTGGAGAAGCTGCTTGTCAGCCACCGGGTATTTTCCGTTTCTTTTTGTCCTGTCGGAGGGCAGGACATCCGTAGAAAAGTAAAGGGCGCGCAAGTATGGGGCGGCGTTTGCGCGTCATTTTGACATGCCGCTTTTGACAGCGAAGCGTCATCAAATAGAGTGGAAAGAGGCTGTGGAGGCACGTGTGCGTCCCGTTTTCAAGTGTTTGTTCGTCCTTTGGGCGGAACTCTTCGCTGCGACGTGCGGACAAAAAAAGTGTTTTTTCAGCCGAACGGTTTTTCGTTCGGCTGAGATTGAATCGCTGTTTGGCTTAAAACAAGTAAAAAATAGCAGAGAATTGTGAATAAATGTATTCAGTCAGTCGTAAAAGTCAACTTATTGGCACACAAAATCTCATTTTCTTTTTGAATGAAAAAGACAGATGGCTTACATTTTGTCACTTGTCGGCCTTTTCCGTGCAACAGGAGGGCAAGGTGGCTTCCGTTGGTATCAAGTGTCCGGCGTATGGCATTTGTCGGGAGGTTTGGCCTGAGATTTAGGAATAATTTCGTAACTTTGTGCCATGAAAACCACGATTAAGCGAGAGCAGAGGCAAGCTTGCTTGCTTCTGCCGAGCGTGAGTGGTTTATCTAATACCCGATAGTGTAGGATATAATTGCTTAAAATATAAAAAATGGAAAAGAAATTCAAGAGAACAACCGTCACGTCGGCTTTGCCATACGCCAACGGTCCGGTGCACATCGGCCATCTGGCAGGGGTGTATGTTCCGGCAGACATTTACGTGCGTTACCTCCGTCTGAAGAAGGAAGACGTGCTTTTCATCGGCGGTTCCGACGAGCATGGCGTGCCCATCACCATCCGGGCCAAGAAGGAGGGTATCACGCCGCAGGACGTGGTAGACCGTTATCATAAAATCATCAAGGACTCTTTCGAGGAATTCGGCATTTCGTTCGATGTGTACGGGCGCACGACGTCCAAAGTGCATTGCGAGACGGCTTCGGAGTTTTTCCGTACCTTGTACGACAAGGGCGAGTTCGTGGAGAAAACCTCTATGCAGTATTACGACGAGGAGGCACATACTTTCCTGGCCGACCGTTACATTACGGGCGAATGCCCCCATTGTCATGCAGAGGGGGCATACGGCGACCAATGCGAGAAGTGCGGTACGTCGCTGTCTCCCACCGACCTGATCAACCCCAAGAGTGCCATCAGCGGCTCGAAACCGGTGATGCGCGAGACGAAGCATTGGTATCTGCCGTTGGACAAGCACGAGGCATGGTTGCGCCAGTGGATTCTGGAAGACCACAAGGAATGGCGTAACAACGTGTACGGGCAGTGCAAGAGTTGGCTCGACATGGGTTTGCAGCCCCGTGCCGTGAGCCGTGACTTGGACTGGGGCATTCCCGTGCCGGTGGAAGGTGCCGAGGGCAAGGTGCTTTATGTGTGGTTCGATGCGCCCATCGGCTATATCAGCAATACGAAGGAGTTGCTGCCCGATTCGTGGGAGACGTGGTGGAAAGATCCCGAAACCCGTCTGGTACACTTCATCGGGAAGGACAATATCGTGTTCCATTGCATCGTGTTCCCGGCCATGCTGAAGGCTGAGGGAAGCTATATCCTGCCGGACAACGTGCCGAGCAACGAGTTCCTGAACCTGGAGGGCGACAAGATTTCCACGTCGCGTAATTGGGCGGTGTGGTTGCATGAGTACTTGCGCGATTTTCCGGGCAAGCAGGACGTATTGCGCTATGTGCTGACGGCCAATGCTCCGGAAACGAAAGACAACGATTTTACGTGGAAAGACTTCCAGGCGCGTAACAACAACGAACTGGTGGCCGTGTACGGCAATTTCGTGAACCGTGCCTTGCAGCTTACGCAGAAGTATTACGATGGTGTGGTGCCCGCCTGCGGCGAGCTGACGGAGTATGACCGCCAGACGCTGGATGAGTTCAAGGACGTGAAAGCGAAGGTGGAAGAATTGCTCGACGCGTTCAAATTCCGCGACGCGCAGAAGGAGGCGATGAACCTGGCACGTATCGGTAACAAATATATCGCCGACAGCGAGCCTTGGAAAGTGGTGAAGACCGATCCTGAGCGGGTGAAGACCATCATCTACATCTCTTTGCAGCTCACGGCCAATCTGGCCATCGCTTTCGAGCCGTTCCTGCCTTTCAGCAGCGAGAAGCTCCGTAAGATGTTGAATATGGAAAGTTTCGAGTGGAACCGCTTGGGACGGACGGACCTCTTGCAGGCCGGTCACCGGTTGGCCAAGCCGGAATTATTGTTCGAGAAGATAGAAGACGATGTAATCGAAGCGCAGGTACAGAAGTTGCTGGACACGAAAAAAGCCAATGAGGAAGCCAACTATAAGGCCAAGCCCATCTGCGAGAATATCGCATTTGAGGACTTCCAGAAGCTGGACATCCGTGTGGGGACGGTGTTGGAATGCACCAAAGTGCCCAAAGCGGACAAACTGTTGTGCTTCAAGATTGCCGACGGGTTGGAAAACCGCACGATTGTGAGCGGTATCTCCAAATTCTACAAGCCCGAGGAACTGGTGGGCAAGCAGGTTTGCTTCATTGCCAATCTTGCTCCCCGCAAATTGAAAGGTATTGAAAGTCAAGGTATGATACTCTCGGCGCTGAACTATGACGAGTCGCTGAGTGTCATTACCGTAGACCGCGAGGTGAAGCCCGGTTCTGAGGTCTGCTGACCACGGTAGGGCCGTCAATGACGATGGACTGTATTTCATAAAAGGAGAGGATACCGTGGCCGGTTCCTCTCCTTTCTGTTTATAGTCCGCCGTCTACCATCCATATTCCCTGTGGGTTGTCGCGACGCAAAGCGATATGGCGGTTTTCAGTCTTTCCGTCCGGAGTCGTCAGTTTGTAGAACACGATGACGCCTTTATAGTCTTTCTTTTCTTTGGCTTGGCTGACTGCTGAAACCTTACAGCCTTTCATGTTTTCGGTGAGTGTAGGAAGTTGGGCCGTGTAATAGTAGAGTGCTTCGCCGGCCATTTGGGGCTTGCCGTCGGTGAGGGCCTTCAGGATTCTTTGTGCGGCTTCCCGGGCGGTTTCGTTCGTTAGTTTTCTCAGGTGTGCCGGGTCTTTGACGGACGGGGTATTGGCCGACAGCCAGGTCACTTGTGTGGTGTCGGGGCGTTGCACGAGCACGCTGGGGACGAGTGGCAAGTTGTAGACAATATGTTCGCTTTTCAACACCAATGTTTTTTGGCCGTCACGTTCCCACCAAATCTGCACCTGTTGCAGCAGACCGTCCCGTTTGGAGAAGACGTTTTCTGTTGTGCACCGGTAGCTTTTTTCTTCTTTCTCAAGCAAGGACGCACTGATGGCGTTGCCATACACATCGGTGTGGGTCACGATGGTGATGGTGGAATCGGTCTCCGTCATTTCCGCGTGTGCTTGCGGGTTGCCGGATAGTGCCGCTTTTTGTTGCTCCAAGAGTGTTTCCGGACGAAGCAAGGAAGAAAACCCTTCTGCGAAATTGCACGTCTCGTCACCACATACGGCAAGGCCGCCTGTGGTCCACATGTATTGTTTCCCGTCGTCGGAAACGATGGTGCGTCCTCCTTCTTTTTCCAACCGCCAGAATGTCTTTTGGTTTTGGCGCAAGGATTCCAGGCTGATTCTCATGAAGCCGGATTCCGGATTGATGTAGGCGAAATTTTCGTTAGGCGTAGTACGGGCGTAAACCGACATGGAGAAGCTGGCCGCACTACGTGAACTCTTGATAGACTGGTCGAAAATGAGGGGGATGGAAGGAACAGCCTCTGCTTGGGTTGAGAAGAAGTTGCTGAGTCCCGTGCCTAATCCTGCCATGAAGATGGCCACGGCTGCCGCTATTTGTATCCATTTGTGTGACGGATGCTTCTTCGGTTTAGCCGTCGTCTGAAGAGGAGAGATGCTGACGGCCGGTTGGGTTTTCCCGAACGAGGGGGCGTATTTGGGTGTAAGTAAGTTTACCGTGTGCATGAAGTCTTCGTAATAAGCACGGCATGCGGCACATTCTTTCATGTGTTGTCTGCAAGCTTCTGTAATGGCTGGGTCGGTTTGCTTGTCGCATAAGTCGGCCATATATTTCTTAAAATCTTCACATTTCATGATGTTCTGTTTTTAGGGTTTTGTACTTTAGGATTTGATTCCTTTTCTGATTTTTTCGATTCCGTACTGGAATCGGGATTTGGCGGTCGTGACCGGAATGTCCAAAATGGCGGCAATGTCTGAGAAACTGTTGTTGCCGTGGATGCGGAGCCGGATGACTTCGGCTTGTTCTTCGGGGATTCCCGCCAGCAGGGTCGAGATAAGCCGGAACTCTCGTTCGAAGTTTTCCACTTGTTCTTCACAGATGTGCGACACTTGTTCTATCGGTACGAATGCTCGTACCTGCCGTCGGCGTAGCCGGTCGGTACAGAAATTGGAAAGGCTTCGATAGAGGTAGCTGCGCAAGTCTGCCAAGGGCTGCCCTCCTGCATCTTGTCTTTTAGTATGCAGTTGCAGGAAAATGTCTTGTACGGCATCTTCGGCATCGTCCACGTTCCCCAGCCGGTAACAGGCGTATCGCAGCAAATGAGGTCTTTCGCTCTCCATCAATGCGGCTATCTCCCGATTCGGTTCCTCTTCCGGATGACTGTTTAGGGTTTGTTTCATATTTCATTCATGTTTTTTAGACTGCAATCTGTAATAATGACGCAGCAGGACGGTAAAAGACGTAAAAACTGCCTTCTTTTTTTGTATCTCGGGGATAAAAAAAGAAAAAAGGCCGTTTTTACGCGGAAAAATAAGGGTTCTGTTTAAGGCAGGTCTTCATTGTGCTCTCCAAGGTCTTGCCGGGGAAGATTGACTGCCAGCAGTATCCAGCCTAAAACACCGGCTACGATGGAACCGCAAAGGATGCCCAGTTTCGCATCATTGAGGAGCGTGCCGCCCTCTATACCTATATTATAATAGGAGAGGTCGGCAATGAACATGGAAACGGTGAAACCGATGCCCGTCAGCATGCAGACGCTGAAAAAGTTTTTCCAGTTGCAGCCTTGGGGCAGTTGGACGAATCCCAACTTGACTGCCAGCCAGGAGAACGAGAATACGCCTACGAACTTCCCGACGGCCAATCCTAAAAAGACTGCCAGGCCTACGCCGTTGAGCAGACTGTCCATACTGATGCCTTCCAAGTTCACTCCTGCATTGGCGAATGCGAAGACCGGAATCACGAAATAGTTGATGGGGTTCTGTAAAGCGTCTTCCAAATCCTGTAAGGGGCTAATCGTACGGTCCGAGGCATGTTCTATGTTTTTGAGCAACATGATTTGCTCATTGGACAGGATAGTAGTCCCCTTGTGGTTGGTGGTTGCCTGGTCTATGGGGAAACGGTTGATTTTGTTTCGCAGATGTTTGACAAAGTGAAGGGCGGAGACTCCGGGGCGTGCCGGAACGAAAAATGCTACGACCACTCCGGCTATGGTGGCGTGAATGCCGGAGTTCAGCAGGGAGTACCAGACAAATGTTCCGATGACGATGTAGAACATCTTGGATATGACGTGGCGTCGGTTGCCGATGGCTAAAATCACAAGTAGGATACCGGCATAAGCCAGGTATTGCAAATGTAGTTCGGATGAATAGAAAACGGCAATGACCAGAATGCCGCCCAAATCGTCGGCCACGGCCAACGTCGCCAAGAATATCTTCAGGCCGATGGGGACTCGTTTGCCGAACATGGAGAGTACCCCCAATGAGAACGCGATGTCGGTAGCCATGGGGATGGCCGTCCCCCGTAGCATAAGGGCATCGTCAGGGCAGGTGAGAAAAAAAATCAGTACGGGGATGGCCATGCCGCCGCAGGCTCCGATGATGGGGAGCAAGGCTTTCTTCAGTGTAGACAGTTCTCCCACCAGGATTTCCCTTTTGATTTCCAGTCCCACGGAAAAGAAAAACAAAGCCATGAGGAAATCGTTGATAAAGTCCATCAGGCTGAGGCTTTCTTTACCGTGGCTGAACAGATTGAAGTTACCGATAGAGAAACTGACCGGCTTCTCCCACAAGGAACGGTAGGCGTCTCCCCAACCGGAATTGGCCACTATCATGGCTACAATCGTGACGATAATCAGAATCAGGCTGGAGTTCACGTATTTCCTGAACATGCTAAGAAAAGTGTAATTCCTCATGGCTTTTAGGGATTGGGGGTAAGTTCTGGTTTTAATTTTTGCTGTTCCATACGATGGGGGTGCCCGTGGTCGTAATGCCCTCGGCTTGGATGCTGAGTACCGTGGGTTTGCTGTTGTTATACAAATTGACGGTGGCCTTTCCTGCGGCATCGAATTTCACGTTCGGGACCCAATATAAGGTACGACGGTAGTCTTTCGTGTCCGGCAGGGGCTTTTGGCTGTAGTCGGGACTATAGAAGTCTTCGCATACGGCGTATCCGTCCAACACGTAACGTCGGTCACGGTATGTAGGCTGGTAGCCGTCGTTGGGAAATAGACGGTAGTCGATGATGACATCCGGTTGGTTGTCGCCTTTGTACCTCGCGCTGCCTTGTTCGCGGGGAGCGTAATCCGTGTAAATATAAAGCTTGTCCAAGTTTCGGAGGTGTCTGTAAGCTTCCATTTTGCCTTCTCCGGCCGTGATGACGGGAGGAATCTCAATTTGCGTGCCGTTGGCCATGCGTGGCGGAGCAACGTTTTTGCGGGTACTCTTCAGGTTTATCGGTTTGCCGTCATACCGGACTTGTAGGAAATAGTCCCTGTCCATGCCCATATCTCCGATATAGGTCAGGGCGACTTGCTGCGGAAAGGTGACCCAGTTGTGCGTACCGGTGCTCATGCCATAGTCGGCCGTGAGGTTGAATGCCTCGTAAGCGTCGACTACCAAGGCCGGTTTGCTAAGGTCGAGCTTGCGCAGTCCTCCCCGTTTGGTGCGTACGGTTATCGTGGCAAGCTGGCGGTCTGTGAAAGATGTTTGGCCGCCTTGGCTGTCGAACCGTTCGTCTGCGTCATAGCGCGGCGCATCCTGGTAATAGCCATACGGTTTGGGGAATAAGGGATTGAACCGGTTCAATTTGACAAAATAGTCCGGATAAGCCTCCTCGTTGGTGAAGTCCTTCTTCATTTTGTCTTTGATGTAATCCTGACCTTTATCTTTGTCCGCAGCCGGAAGGAACAGGATGTATTTGTCGTAAAGTAAAGGCGTCTTCATATAAAACATTCCGTTTTCCGTCGTTTGCATGAGGTCCATGGTCTGGTTGCCTTGTATGAATGTGGGCCATACATTGACTTCTTCTTTCAGGTTGCTCATGATGGAGCCCGTGGTGAACGGATCACGTTGGTTGTCCTGAAGCATTTGGGTCAGCGGGTTATTGTCTGTGGTGTTGCCGGATTCAAGTCCATTGTTTTCTTGGTTCGGATGGTCTGCGGCTTCCATGATGTCTTCTATGGTGGCGTCCCGTTCTACGGAAGTGTCCGGAGCGCGCATGGTTCCTGTTCCGGGTAACCAGTTTTCTTCTTTGACATACGTTCCGTAGGCCAACCGGAAGTCTTCTATTCTGTTCACGCAACCGGAAATGGTTTGCAGTTGTTCCGGCATGTGCTGGACGGTCATGGGTTCGACGCCCGACATGGTTTTCCACGAATAACGTCGCCATCCCTGTACCATCATGAGGAGATCAAGTGCCTGGCGGCGGATACTGTCGTCCGCTTCGAAGTAGTAACCCGGATTCTCGACGAAACCTTTCAGTTCGCTTCCCAACAGCATTTCCGTGAGGATGTTGCCGTTATCGTATGTCAGTTCGTCCGTGGCATGGTCCCGTATCGCCAATGACACATTGGGTGTGCCGGTGGTCGGGTTCGTCAGTTGGAGTTGCAGGGAGATGGGCTCGAAAGGTTCGTATTGTGCTTTTACCCCGTCGACGGTTAATTGCGGTGTGTCATATTCGTGGTGGTTGACGAATATCAGGCGGTCGGCGTACACACGTCCTTTCCCGTCGAACAGCGTAAACTGGTTTACTCCCGTAGGAAGCTGGTCGGACGGAATTTCTACGGTCGCTTTGCCGCCGTCGTCGAGCTTGATGTCATAATAGGCTTTCGATACACCGTTGTGCATGATCTGCAGGCCGATAGCTGGTTTCGGGTTCGGAAGGCCGGAGGATTGGATAGAGGCGTTGACGACCTCCCCTTTTTGTACGACAGCCATGGCGCAGCCCTCCTTTGTCGGTTCGGGCAATGCGTATGTATAATCATATCCTTCGTATCGGAATACGGCTTTATATTTCTCTCCAGCCGGTATGTCCGGTAAAGTGAATATGCCGCGTCCCCGGTTCGTACTTTTGGTCCGGGCAATTTCCTTCCCGTTTTTATCCTGTATGGATAACTCGATGTCGATATGTTTTCCCTCCTCGGTGTTGGCTTCGAACGCTACTCTTCCGGTAGTGCCTTCCACGATGTCTCCTCCTTCGGGATAGAAGCGGAGATCGAGTTTCGGCTTGCCTTTGTCGGATTTGAAGTATCTTCGCATCGGCCTGAGCGTCATGTCTTTGACGTAATCTCCGGGAGTTTGCGGTTGGTCGAATACCGGGAATACGCGTGAATAAATCTTATCATAATCCCGGAAAAAGTCTTTGGCCATTGATTTAAAGTAGAACATCAGTTCCGTCCATTTTGAATGCGGGTGTTCATACTGCCCGAAGTTCAGCATCCAACGGGTGTATGCCCTTAATTCATAATATCCGGCGTACAGGGAGTCGGTAAGCGCAAAAGCCCCGTGTCCCGTCCCGTCCGGCATTTCCAACTGTTGACGTTCTACCAGATAACCGTCGGGTGTGAGCAGTTCTACATATAATATTTTACTGAGGTCGGTCAGGGTCTGCCGGTCTGAGCGCGTGACGTAGGCTTTATACCATATCGTGTCGCCTACGAAATAGCAGGTGTTGTCGATGTGGAGAAAGACTTTTTCTTGGGGAATGGCCGTACCGAATTTTTCTACTTTCTGGCTTAAGGCCTCTGGGGTGGCAGAGGTTTGCGCTGCGTTTTCCCCTTGTCCCCATACGAAGAGAGAAGAGCAAAATGCAATACCGAGTGCAATGTTACGTTTCATGATATTTCGTTTAGGTTTGATAAGTACAAAGATAGTAATAAAATCTCCCATCAATAAATTTCTACCAAGAATTTCTTAGGTGATGTCCGCCGTTTATTGTTTTTATATCTATCTTTGCCCCAAGTAAAATTATTATGAAACTCAATTATACACATAAAGACTCTTATTATGACACTTATTAAATCTATTTCAGGCATACGCGGAACTATTGGCGGCCACGTGGGCGACACGCTGAATCCGTTGGACATTGTGAAGTTTACATCTGCATACGCCGCATGGATTCGCCGGACGACTACGGTGAAGAGCAATACCATCGTAGTGGGACGGGATGCACGCATTTCCGGCGAGATGGTCAAGAATGTGGTGTGCGGCACACTGATGGGCATGGGGTTCGATGTGGTCAACATCGGACTGGCTTCCACGCCGACCACCGAACTGGCGGTGACGATGGAAGGAGCCTGCGGCGGCATCATCATCACGGCCTCGCATAACCCCAGGATGTGGAATGCTTTGAAATTATTGAATGAAAAAGGGGAATTCCTCAATCAGGAGGAGGGAAACGAAGTGTTGCGGTTGGCCGAGGAAGAGGCGTTTGAATATGCCGACGTGGACCATCTGGGGCACTATCGGGAAGACCAGACGTACGACCAAAAGCACATCGACTTGGTCAAAAACCTGAAATTAGTGGACGTGGAGGCGATTCGCAAGGCACATTTCCGCGTGGCCATAGACACGGTCAATTCCGTGGGCGGCATCATCCTGCCCCGGTTGTTGGAACAATTAGGAGTGAAGCAGGTCACGGGGCTGTTTACGGAGCCGACGGGGAACTTCGGCCATAACCCCGAACCTTTGGAAAAGAACTTGGGCGATATCAAGGCTTTGATGCAAAAAGGCGGCCACGATCTGGCATTCGTGGTAGACCCGGACGTAGACCGTCTGGCCATGTTCTGCGAGGACGGGACGATGTACGGCGAGGAATATACCTTGGTGACGGTGGCGGACTATGTGTTGCAGCATACGCCGGGGAACACGGTGTCTAACTTGAGTTCCACCCGTGCCTTGCGCGATGTGACCCGTATGCGCGGAGGGGAATACAGCGCGGCTGCGGTCGGCGAGGTGAACGTGGTGGCCAAGATGAAAGAGACCCGTGCCGTGATTGGCGGGGAAGGTAACG
>OJNS01001698.1_pt1 | contig 10752 bp, 7 predicted proteins | sample 1597911 | NCBI WGS metagenome assembly OJNS01 (sample SAMN01915214, study PRJEB22387) | human gut metagenome | isolation source: stool | host: Homo sapiens | place: USA
GATCTTAATTATATATTAATGTAAACTGATAAGAATAAATCGTATTAAGGCAGTGGAAAGATGAGTAATATCCGTATTTTTGTATCGCACAGGATAGATATTGACAGCGAAACAGTAGACACTCCCGTTTACTTTCCGGTCAGATGCGGTGCGGTCTATGATGAAAGTAACAGTGAGATTCAGGGCGATGACACGGGCGACAATATTTCAAAGCTCCGAATGTCGTTTTGTGAGTTTACCGTTCAGTATTGGGCATGGAAGAACGTTGATGCCGATTATTACGGACTCTGCCATTACCGTCGTTATCTTTCCTTTTCCGATAAGCACTATAATAATACAGCCTTCAATATGGTGCGTGAGCTGAGGCTTACAGCACACGAAAAAAAGAAATATCATCTTGACGATACCCAAAGAATCAACAATGTTGTTCAAAAATACGATATGATAATTCCCGTGGTTGCAAAAGCGTCCGAGATGAGTTATAACAGGGCAGAAGTCAAAACGCTTCGGGAAATGTGGGAAAGCTATAACGGAGTTTATTTTGAGCAGGGAATAATAGATAAGATGTTCTCCCTTATCAAAGAGCTTTCGCCCGAATATTATAATTCCGCCTGCGAATATTTTTTCGGTGAATATCACAGAGCATTCAATTGCTACATAATGAAAAAAGAACTGTTTGTCCGTATGTGCGAGTTCCAGTTTCCTATAATGAACAGGATAATGGAAATAACCGATTGCAAAACTTATGAACGTGCTCCCGGATACATTGGGGAAATGCTTAATGGAATTTTTATACATTATATGCTGACGGTTGAAAACAGGTCGGCTAAGGAAACCCAGCTTGTGTTTTTTGTAAATACGGAAAAGATAAATTCCGCAAAAGAGTATTATAAGTACAGGATTCATGCCGTTGCCGATAAAGCAGTACGGAGCGTTGCCGACAAGATATTCCCGATGTACTCGCCCCGACGTGAAAAGGTTAAAAAGCTGTTAAGACTAAAATAGCGCTTTAATAATTTAGCTAATGATTTAGTTAAAGAGGTGCGTGTTTTTAGCTGGTTTTTTGTAAAAAATTAACCAACTGAATCTGTTCGCATTGACAAAAATGCTTTTTGTGTTATAATTATTTTGATATTAGTATGAAAAATGCCCGAGTTTTGACATTTTTCAACATCATCAGGAAATGAAAGGATGAATAGCAATGAAAGTATTAGGAATAATTCCCGCAAGATACAAGTCGAGCCGTTTTCCCGGTAAGCCCCTTGCGGATATATGCGGAAAGCCGATGATATGGTGGGTATACAACAGAGCCATAAAAGCCGAAACTCTGACAGAGGTGTATGTTGCCACCGATGATGAACGCATTTACAATGCCTGCAAGGAAAACGACATTAATGTAATAATGACTTCCGATACTCACAAGACAGGAACAGACCGAATAGGTGAGGTCGCAAGAAAAATTCCTGCGGATTTATATGTCAATATACAGGGCGATGAGCCTATGATTGAGCCGGAAACAATAAACAAGGCAGTATATCCTTTCTTCGAAAATCCCGATTTGCAGATCACAAATCTTATGACTAAGATAAAGGATCCTGTTGATGTTGTAAACTTCACAGTGCCTAAAGTCATAACGAATGCCGACAATATAGGCGTATATCTTACCAGAAGCACCGCTCCTTATCCTAAGGGAAGCATAGACTACAGCTATTACAAGCAGGTGTGCGTATATGGCTTTAAGCCTGAGGCACTTCAGTTCTATTGCTCTTCTCCCAGAGGAAAAATCGAATCTATAGAGGATATTGAAATACTCAGATTTATCGAAGCAGGCTACAGAGTTCAGTACATAGAGGTCGATTCCGAAACAGTAGCCGTTGATACACAGAACGATCTTGAAAAGGTCAACAGACTGATAGCGGCAAAGCTCGAACAGGAAAAGAATTAATTATTACAGGTGGGTATGAAAAGAATACGGATACTTGATTGTACTCTGCGTGACGGCGGATACATAAATAACTGGAAGTTCGGTTATGAAAACATAAAAGACACAGTACGGCGTCTTATACAGGCCGGTATTGATATAATAGAGGCGGGTTATTTATCGTCAAAGGGAGATTTTTCTGCGGATGAGTCGCAGTATTCTTCGGTTGACGCTATAAAAAGAATCCTTCCTGCCGACAGGAAAAATACTCTGATCGCCGTAATGATAAACTGTGGCGATTATGATGCAGAGCTGTTGCCGCAGTATGACGGTACAGGACCCGACTGCATAAGGGTTTGCTTCCATAAGTCGCAGGCATTGCAGGCGGTTGAGCTTTGCAGAAAAATCAAGGAAAAGGGCTATAAGGTATATTTTCAGCCTATGGTAGCTCTCAGCTATTCCGATGCCGAGTACCTCGGCCTTATAGGTATGGCAAACAAATTCCGTCCCGACGGTTTTTATATCGTTGATTCGCACGGCTCTATGAAACAGAAGGATGTTGCACGTTTCTTTTACCTTATAGAGAACAATCTCGATAAGGAGATAGCTGTCGGATTCCATTCCCATAACAACCTTCAGCTTTCGTATTCAAACGCTCAGTATTTAACCGCTTTGCATACCGATCATAATCTGATAATAGACAGCAGTATTATGGGTATGGGCAGAGGTGCCGGAAACCTCAACACCGAGCTTTTTGTGGAATATCTGAACGAAACCGCAGGTGCCGATTACAGCACAGAGCCTATTCTCTGTTCTATCGACAACACCATAGCTCCTATTTATATGACTACGGCGTGGGGTTATTCCTTATCGGGCTATTTGTCCGCAAAATACAGATGCCACCAGAATTATGCAAGATTCCTGAATAATAAAAACACGCTGACTTTTGAAGGTATGAACGCTATTTTCTCAAAAATAGAGCCTGAAAAGCGTGACAATTATGACCGAGAATATATAGATAAGCTGTATACTGCTCATATGTCGTTAAACGGCGAAAAAACACCTGAAATAAATCTCGGCAGACTTTTCGAAGGACGTAATGTTGTTATTATCGCACCGGGCAGGACAACATCGGTAGAATCTGAAAGACAGAAGGTTTTTGATAAGGTCAAAGCCACCGATGCAATCGTGATTTCCGTAAACCACTGCCCCGAATGGATTAAATGCGATTATGTGTTTGTAAGCAATATAAGACGTTATGAAAAGCTAAGCGGAATAGAAACCGACAAGCTGATAATCACATCTAATATTAATGCACAAGCGGGCTACACAGTAGGATACGAGCCTTTGCTGTGTTCTATAGAAGCTGTTCGTGACAATGTTACACTTATGCTTATAGCACTGCTTATAAGATCCGGAGCAAGCTCCGTTTATCTTGCCGGAGTTGACGGATATTCATTCAAGGACCGCAACTTTGCGTATAGAGATATGGAAACGTATGAAGACGAGCAGGTAGCCAAAGAGCAGAACAGCGGTATATCAGCCGCAATCGCTCAGCTTTCACAACGGATACCCGTTTCATTTATAACAAAATCACTTCTTGAAAGAGAGGAAAACCGTTCATAATGAAGGTAGTTTCTTTTGGAGAAATAATGCTCAGACTATCGCCCGACGGATATTACAAATTGTTTCAGAAGCCGGAGCTTAATACATCGTTTTGCGGTGCTGAAGCTAATGTAGCCGTTGCCCTCAGTAATTTCGGAGATGATGCTGAATTTGTGACCGCACTTCCCGATAATGATATAGGCAGAGCGGCTTGCAGAGAGCTTATGAGATATGGCGTAAAGACGGATAATATAGTTTATACGGGCGACAGGCTCGGGATATTTTTTGCCGAAAAAGGCGCAAGTCAGCGTCCCTCAAAGGTGATATATGACAGAAAGAACAGTGCGATAGCATTGGCTGACTCTTCGTCGTTTGATTGGGAAAAGATATTTGACGGTGCGGATTGGTTTCATATTACGGGAATCACTCCGGCACTTTCCGACAGCCTTGCAAAAATTTCTGTCGACGCCGTAAAAGCCGCAAAAAAAGCGGGTCTTACCGTAAGCTGCGATATAAACTACAGAAGCAAGCTGTGGAGTGCAGAAAAGGCACGTCCCGTAATGACCGAAATAATGAAGTACGTTGATGTCTGCATAGGAAATGAAGAGGACGCTGAGATAGTGTTCGGAATAAAAGCAGGCACTACGGATGTCACAAAGGGACAGCTTGATACAGACGGCTATAAAAAGAGCCTTCAGACCGTTGCGGAAACATTCGGCTGTAAAATAGTTGCCTACTCACAGAGAAAGAGTTATTCCGCAAGCGACAACGGCTGGTCGGGAATCATTTATGATGACGAAAAAAAGCAGGTTTATATATCTGCACAATATGATATAAGAATTACAGACAGAATAGGCGGCGGCGATGCATTTGCGTCGGGGCTTATTTATGCTCTGCACAACAATATATCGCCGGCGAACGCTATTGAAACAGCTGCTGCGGCAGGCTGTCTTGATCAGACGCTTGAAGGCGATTTCTGTCTGTTCGGAATTAATGATGTAATTGATCTTGCCGGTGGAAATTCGTCGGGAAGAGTAAAGAGATAAAAGAAAGGAATTTTATTATAAATGAGTAGCGGTGAAAACAACAGCAAAAAAATCGCAATTTTCGTTTCACACAGAATCGACCTCAAAAGTATGGTGGTCGACAATCCTTTATATGTACCCGTAAGATGCGGTGCAGCACTTGACGAGAATGATAAAGGCAACGCAATAATGGGCGACAACACAGGCGATAACATATCCGAGAAAAGAATTTCTTTTTGCGAATACACAGTACAGTACTGGGCGTGGAAAAATTATGATGTGGATTATTACGGACTTTGTCACTACAGAAGGTATCTTTCGTTTATGGATTCCTTTATGCCGGGCAATGACTACGATGTACGAATGGAAAACAACCTTTCGGTACGCACCGCAGAGTTATATCAGCTTTTCAATAAGTCAAAGATGGAGAAGGAGATCTCATCCTATGACGTTATTGTCGGCAAGGCTTTCGATACGACAAAGATCACCAGAGTACGTCCCAGAAACAGTGTAAAGGAGTTATGGTACGCATCAAGAAATCTTGTCGATCCTATAGCTATTGATACATTGATAAAGATAATAAAAGACAGGCACCCCGAGCTTGTTGAATCTATGAATGAGTATTTTGCCTCAAAGTATTACAGAGGCTATAACTGCTTTGTAATGTCAAAGAAGATATTCAACGAATACAACAAGGTGCTTTTTGACATACTCTTTGAGTTTGATAAACAGTTTGACACCACCGGCTATGAGGGTAACAAGCTCAGAGCCACAGGCTATATGGGCGAGATTGTATACGGCGTTTATATGTGGTATCTTCAGCATCACACCGACTGCAAGTTCCTTGAGCGTCAGATTGTATACTTCAAGAACACCGAAGCAGATCCCGATGCAAATACCCTTGCACAGCGTACTCTGTCATACAAGAAACCAAACGATGACATCAAGATTTTCGTTTCGCACAGAATGGATCTTGACAGTGCCGTGATAGGTAACCGTATATTTGAAAACTATAAGTGTAATGCAGGCTCGGCAAGATGCTTCCTTAAGATGAACGGCGATGACACCGGCGACAATATCTCCGACCTTGCAAAGTATTTCTCGGAGCTGAGCGTTCAGTATTGGGCGTGGAAGAATGCCGATGTAAATTACTACGGCCTTTGCCACTACAGACGTTATCTTTCATTCAGCAATAAGAAGTTTGACCAATGCTCAAGAGGCTACATAATCGAAAATATGCTCAATGACGAGAGCGTAGAGAAGTACGGCCTTAAAGACTATGACGGTATGGCAAAGCAGATAAAGAAATACGATCTTATCACAGGCGGAAGCATGGATGTTGATGAGATGGATTTCCTTTTTGGCGGAAAGCGTGCACATTGCATCAAAGATATATTCATGATTCAGGAGCATTTATTCGATAAAAGCGCACCTGAGCTTACGCTTAAGCTGGTCGATGAGCTTTACCCCGAATATTCTAAGGCTGCCGAGGAATATATGGCTTCAAAGAAGTACTATGCGTACAACTGTTTTGTAATGTCAAAAGATCTGTTCAACCGCTTCTGTACATTTGAATTCGGCGTACTGTTCGAATTCATGAAAAGATTTGATATGTCAAAATATCAGGGTACCAAAATGAGAACGCCCGGCTATATGTCTGAGGTTCTTTACGGTATCTTCATATACTGGGTATTAAAGCAGAGAAAGTACAAGGTAAAGGAAAATCAGCTTGTATTCTTCAGAGAAACCAATGCCGCAAAGTGCAGGCTTGCTCCTGCAAAAACAGCGGCTACTCCCAAAAAGCCCAAAAAAGACGAAAGCGTTTTAAAGAAGATAATGAGAAACACCTTCCCTGCATATCGTGTTGCTTTACGAAACGAGGAAAGACTCGGCGCACTGGTTGCTTCTGTTAACGATCTTCAGAAAAAGTCTACAGAACACAGCGTGCTGCTTGCGAGAACCGTAAAGGTTTGTCAGAGCACTGCTCCCAAGAGCGTACAGGCAGCGGCCGCTAAGCCTCCTATAATCGCTACCAGTCTTCGTAAGGATATATGGGATGCAAAAACGCTCACTTCAAATATCAATCTCAATATTGCCTGCCTTGCAAATGAGATACACGAAACTCATAAGAAGTCATTCGGCGAGTTCAGAAATATCAATACCGGCAGAGATGTTGTTGTAATGGCATCAGGACCTTCGATGAGATACTACAAGCCCATTCCCGGTGCCGTACATATAGGTATGAATGCTTCATTCTTAAATCCTGATGTTGATATTGATTACTATTTTACCACCGATTACGAAAGCCGTGCTCCGTGGTTTGAAAAGCTGAAGGAATACGATTTTGTCAAGTTCTTCGGTCAGTATTCTACCGGTGAATACAGAGATAAATTCCAGGTATCAGAGAAGATCATCAGAGAGAATAACGGCAGAAGATTCTTCCAGGCGGCTCCCAGCGAGGATATACATATTAATATAGAATTCTATCCCCTTATGGCATTCTATTCAATTGCGTTCCAGGCTATCCACTTTGCACTCTTTACCAATGCGAAAAGAATTTATCTCGTTGGCTGCGACTGCACCAATGCAGGATATTTTGACGGCAGCAAGCAGAGATTGTCGGATCTTGTAGCAAAGACAAGTGTTCCGCACTGGTTAGACGGTTATCAGAAGGTCAAGGCGTTTGTTGAACGCTTCTATCCGGATACAGAGATTATATCCGTTAATCCTATGGGTCTCAGAGGACTTTATTCAGACGTTTATACGGATGACTTCATAGCAGATCATCCTGAAATAGATAGCAGTAAAGTAACACGTCTTAACAGCACACAGGAGGAAAAATGAAAGTTGTAATACTTGCCGGAGGTTTCGGCACCAGAATCAGCGAAGAAAGCCAGTTCAAACCCAAGCCGATGGTCGAACTTGGCGGTATGCCTATAATATGGCACATAATGAAGCTCTATTCAGCTTACGGCTTCAATGAATTCGTTATATGTGCAGGTTACAAACAGCACGTTATAAAGGAGTATTTTGCAGACTACTTCCTGCATACATCCGATATTACATTTGACTTCACAAGCGGCAAAAACGAGATGACCGTTCACCGCAACAGCTCGGAACACTGGAAGGTTACCGTAGTGGACACAGGCCTTAACACAATGACCGGCGGACGTGTAAAGCGTATAAAGGAGTATATCGGCAACGAGCCGTTTATGCTGACATACGGCGACGGCGTTTCCGATGTAAATATAGCCGAGCTTGTCGAGTTCCATAAAAAACACGGAAAGCTCGTAACAATGTCAGCATATAATCCCGGTCAGAGATTCGGTGTGCTTGATATTGACGAAAACGGAAAAATAAACGAATTCCGTGAAAAGACATCCGGCGACGGAAGCCTTATCAATATCGGCTATATGGTATGCCAACCCGAATTCTTTGATTACATTGACGGCGACGATACCGTTCTCGAAAAGAAGCCCCTTGAAACAGTAGCAAAGCTCGGTGAGCTTATGGCATATAAGCATACAGGCTTCTGGCAGTGCATGGATACTGTAAGAGAAAAAGAACAGCTTGAGAAAATGTGGAGCAGCAACAATGCTCCCTGGAAGATTTGGAAATAATGAGTAAATTATCCGATAAACTTGCGGGATTTTTCGGAAGATTATTTCCGATGTCACGCAACAAGACAATAAAGCTCAACAACGAGATAAGGCAGACAGAAAGCGAGCATTTTGCACAGCTTTGTGAAATGCTCGGTTTTCTTGAAAACAGCCTGAATACTTGCACGGATATATGCCGTAATAATGCGGAGCAGATAAAACTGTGTTGTCAATCGTTGCGCACATTGGAAGACAATCAGGTTAAATTCGGTGAGTCTACCGCATCAAAACTCAAAGAAATAAAACTTGATATTGAAAATCTGAAAAAGCAAAATGAGTGTATCAGCGAAAAACTGAGTAACGAAATATCAGAGAAATCTGCCGGAATATCCGTTGAACTTATCGGCTGTATTTCACATCACACAGAGGAAATACTCGGTTGTATAACCGACAGCGACAAGCGTTCTTCCGATAGCGATAAGCACATTGTCGAACTTATTGAAAACGTCATATCTGAAAACAATAAGCACGCAGGAGAAATAAAAACGTTCAACAACTCGCTTTCCGCTGATATTAAGTCACTTTCGGACAGCGTTACCGCAGGCTTTGACAAGACCTCAAAGACGGGCGAATATGCGGATATACTTAACGGCTTATCGGCAGATAACGAAAGCATTTCGGCTGATATTAAATCACTTTCCGACAGCGTAACCGCAGGCTTCGACAAGACCTCAAAGACTGGCGAATATGTGTCTGTACTTGACGGCTTATCGGCAGATAACGAAAGCATTTCGGCTGATATTAAATCACTTTCGGACAGCGTAACCGCAGGCTTCGACAAGACCTCAAAGACGGGCGAATATGCGGATACACTTAACGGCTTATCGGCAGATAATGAAAGCATTTCGGCTGATATTAAATCACTTTCTGACAGCGTAACCGCAGGCTTCGACAAGACTTCAAAGACGGGCGAATACGCACAGTCTTTGCTTGATGCAGAGAATACGGCAAATACGATCCGCCGTGAGATGAATCTGTTCAAAAGGCAGTCATATCTCAGAAAATTGTATTTTCATCCCGGTGAACGTGAAGCTCTGGCAAAATTGTTCAGTGACGCTATGAACAGAGAGGACAGCGCACAACGATTCAGCGCACTTATAAGCGGACTTGACAACGAGAGCAGAAATACCGTTTCCGATATAATTCATCGTATGGGAATGATAGCGGACGGCAACAAGTCCTTGCAGGATGTCTATACACAGCGTGAGCAGGAAGAATTCGTTCGTATGAATGATGAATTCAGTTCAAAGATAGTAAAGCTGAACGATAATCTTTATTATTACAACGGTTATTATCTCCCCGTTAACCAGTTTGACAGCAGCGTATTCTTCACAAGATACGGAATAGATAAGCTGACCACACTCGACAGCGTGAGAAATAAGCATATAATCGACGCAGGCGGATATGTCGGTGACACGGCGCTTCTGTTCTCGTCATATACGGATAAGAACATTCATGTATTTGAGGCTTCTCCTTCAAATATGGATATTATCCGTGAAACGATAAGGCTGAATCATCTTGATAACATAGTGCCTGTAAGCAAAGCACTGGGCGAGAAAAGCGGCACGGCAACATTCAGCCTGGGTGAGCGCAATTCCTGCAATTCCCTTGTTGAACGTCCCGGCTATAATTATCCGGATCATATCGAAGTTCCCGTTGTTACTCTTGATGATTATGTACGGGAAAACGATCTCGAGGTCGGTCTTATAAAGGTGGACATTGAAGGAGGCGAGCAGCTGCTGCTCAGGGGCGCTGTCGAAACTATCCGCACACAGCACCCGATACTTCTTATCAGCATCTATCATTCGGCAAACGATTTCTTTGAAATTAAGCCTATGATAGAGAAAATGTGCGGTAAATACACTTTCAGAATAGTTAAACCCGCTAATTCGGCTATTGCGCTTGAAACAATACTGTTAGCCGAGGTCAGAGATGAAAGCGGCGAAAATATTATTAATTCGTAAAGGAAAAATCAATATGGATATGTCATTTTACAAGGGTAAAACTGTACTGATAACAGGTCACACAGGCTTCAAGGGAAGCTGGATGTGCAAACTGCTTTCTATGGCAGGAGCAAAAGTTATCGGTTATTCTCTCAATCCCCCCACAACGCCCTCTCTTTTTGAGCTTTCCGGAGTTGAGAAGGAAATAGTTTCGGTTATCGGCGATATAAGAGATCTTGCAAAGCTGAACGAAACAATGCAGAAGTATCGCCCCGAAATAGTAATTCACATGGCGGCACAGCCCATAGTAAGAGAAAGCTACGCAGAGCCTGTCTACACATACGAAACAAATGTTATGGGTACTGTCAATATATGCGAGGCTGTAAGGCTGTGCGACAGCGTAAAATCATTCGTAAACGTAACCACCGATAAGGTTTACAAGAACAACGAATGGGAGTGGGGATACCGTGAAAATGACGCACTTGACGGCTATGATCCTTATTCCAACTCCAAGAGCTGCTCGGAGCTTGTAACAAGCTCTTATATAAAGTCGTTCTTCTATAACCGTGACATTGCGGTTTCGACCTGCCGTGCAGGTA
>OJNS01001699.1_pt1 | contig 10740 bp, 6 predicted proteins | sample 1597911 | NCBI WGS metagenome assembly OJNS01 (sample SAMN01915214, study PRJEB22387) | human gut metagenome | isolation source: stool | host: Homo sapiens | place: USA
TTGTTTCAGCAGGGGAAATATTAATGATAAATAAAATTCATGATGAAGAAATAAGAATTTTAATTTCTGATAGCAATCCTGAAAATCGTAAGGCTTTTTCTAAAGCTCTTAAAGAAAAATATTTGATTAAAGAGGCGGAAAATGGCGCTGAAACATTACGCGTTTTGGTCGAAGAGAATTATAGTATAGACCTTATGATTATTGCTAATAAGCTTTCTGATAAAACACTTGTTGATGTTCTTAAAGATTTAAAAAATAACTATTATTTGGAAGATACTCCTGTTATGCTTATTGCGGACGGTATTCAGGAAGATATTCAAGATATTTATGATATGGGTGTTCTCGATTGCATTTCAACTGATATGACTAAGGAGGCTATTCTCAGAAGAGTTGAAAATGCTTTAATGCTTACTATAAAACAAAGAAGTTTTATACACATTATGCGTGAGCAAAAGAAAGAATTTATAGATGGTGATATTCAAATTCAAAATATAGACCAACTCACTGGAACATTTAACATTGATGGTTTTCGTAAGCGTGCAAAATATCTTATAGAGCATAATCCAAACGAAAGTTACGCTGTATGGTTTTGCGATATAAAGAAATTCAAATTTGTAAACGACTTGTTTGGATATGAAATTGGTGATAGACTTATAAGATATTGGGCTGGGCTTGTTGTCAAGCTTCTTGGAGATAATGAAGCTTGTGGAAGATTTTCTGGCGATACCTTGGTTTCACTTACAAAATTTAGAGGTGAAGAAGATATTCGCAAAAACTTTGAAATGGTTTGTGAAAAAGTCGGAAACTATCTTATAAGACCTGGCGTCAATTATAGTGTAGAGATTGCAGCAGGTATATATAAACTAAAGCCCGAGGATATGAGCAATCCAAATATAAATCAAATGATCGACTGGGCAAATGTTGCACAAAAAAGTGTTAAAAATATCAGCGGAAATCAGCTTGGAATTTTTGGTAAAGAGATGTGGCATAAACAATGGAGAGAACTTGTGATAAGTCAAAGCATAGAAAGTGCTTTAGAAAACGGTGAAATTTCCGTATGGCTTCAGCCACAGTTTAATTTTGTTACAAATAAAATTATTGGTGCAGAGGCTCTTTGCAGATGGACACATAATTCATTAGGTTGGATTTCTCCAGGAGAGTTTATACCTATTTTGGAAAGAACAGGACAAATCTCACAGCTTGATTACTATATTTGGGAGCAGGCTTGCAAACTTATGAGAAAATGGCTTGACCAAGGAAGTTTTATTCCTGTTTCTGTTTCTGTCAATATTTCACGAATTGATTTGCTTGATGATAAAATAGATAATCGTCTTGTTGGCTTACTTGAAAAATATAATATTCCGGCATCTATGTTAAGGCTCGAAATTACAGAAAGTGCATATATGAGCAAGCCAGAGGTTCTTATAGATATTGTCAATAAGCTTCATGAGCTTGGGTTCACTGTTGAAATGGACGATTTCGGAAGTGGATTTTCTTCTCTTAATATGCTCAAAGAGGTTCAGGTCGATGTACTTAAAATGGATCTTAGATTTTTGCAAAATCAAGACAATAGCGAAGGCGGTAAGGGCAGAAAAATCATCAAAGCAGTTATTCGTATGGCACATGAGCTCACTATTCCTGTTATTGCAGAGGGTGTAGAGACAAAACAGCAGGCACTCTTTTTGAGCAGTGTAGGCTGTGCTTTGATGCAGGGGTATTATTTTTCAAAGCCTTTGAAAGTTCCAGAATTTGAAAAGCTTGTAAAATCAATGATTGAAAAAGGCAAAAATAACAAAATTAAAGATATGGATTCTATTATAGAAAATGATATTCAGGAAAACTCTGCAAGGATTATTCCTCTTAAATACTCTCATTATCTTTTAACACCTGATTTTAAATTGGCAAAGTGCGACGCTAATTTTACAGAAATAACAGGTTATACTTGGGAAGATATTATAGAAAATCAGCTTACACAATATGATTTGATTTTAGAAGAAGAAAGAGCGGTTTATCGTAAGATAATAGATGATACTCTTAAAGATTCTAAAGAAGTTTATCTCAAGCATAGAATTAAACGCAAAGACGGGACGGCAGTTTTTGTTAATTGCTTAGGTCACCCTGCAATAAATGGCTATACTGGAGAACATTGTTTTGCGGTGAGAATAGTTGCAGATATGACAGAAAAATAATTGAAAATGATTTAAATTAAGCCCATATCATAAAGCTATTATGATACGGGCTATAATTATATATTGTACATTTTACAGAAAATGTGATATAATAGCTTTAAATATCATAATTCAATTACCCTAAAAATAAAGTCTTACATTTTTGAAAAACAAAATTTTGACCAAAAGAGGTTTTTGCATTGAAAAAAAGAATAACATTCGTTGTTGCATTGGTTCTTTTGCTTACAACGATTTTTGTCTTACCTCTTACAAGCACTGTAAAGGAGCAAGAGGAGGATAAGACCATATATAAATCCTCACTTGTTATAAACGATGAAGTTAATACTGAAGATAAGATAGAATTTATCAGTAAAGATGAAGAATCTACTATTCCATATAAAGATACAGATATAGTTAGTGTTACAGCAGAGCTTGCCACTGCATCAATAAGTGAAAGCTATTTAAAATCTACACAAAAACAAAATCTGCAAAAATATATTTCTGATGAACAAACAAAAAAACTTCTTGCCAATATTAAGAATGAACAAACAAAATTTATAAGCTCGCTTGAAAATATAATAGGAAAACAAGAATCAGATAGAATAAGTTTAACTTCTGTTGTTATGAATTCGGTATCTTTTAGTTGTGAATATGGAAAGCTTTCCGAAATTAAAAAGCTTGATAATATTAAGCGTATCTATCTTTCTATAAAGCTTAATCCTTATGAAGATATTGAAAATGAGTCAACTCCTGTATCTAACAATGAAGATATAAGTGAAGACTTAGAAGAAACAGAATTGACAGGTTCAGGAACAGTTACAGCGATTCTTGATACTGGCTTTGATACTAATCATGAAATTTTTACACTTGATGCAGAAAATGGAAAGTATAAGCAAGATGATTTTATGTATCTTATTTCTAATCTTCGTGCTTGTGTAAGTGGAGAATTTGCACCAACTACATTATATATAAGCCAAAAGCTATTATATGCTTATGACTATGTTGATAATGATACTAATGTTATTTCTGATAATTGCGAGCATGGAACTATGGTTGCAGGAATTATCGGAGGTAGCACAGAGAATATTTCTGCTGCAAGCAATGCTTATAACAGTCAGCTTTTACTTATGAAATGTAGTTCTGATTCATCAAAAGTGGCAGATAGTACAGTTATCTTAAGTGCAATAGAGGATTCTCTTATTTTAGGTGCGGATATTATAAATATAAGCTATGGCAGTGAAAAAATGCTTGATAATGATTTTGCGGCAAGCTTTAATGATATGTTTGAGAGAATTCATAAATGTGGAACAGCAGTTGTAATGCCTGCTGGTAACCTCGGAAAATCTGATTCTGAAAGTGCTATTGAAGATGGTACAGCATCACCGATAGCTTCACTTTCAAGAGTTATTTCTGTTTCATCTGCAGAGGGGAAAAATAACTATTCCCCATTTTTCCTTTATAATGATGAAAGAATAGAATATACATTGCCAAAGTGTTCTAACAGTAAAAGTGAATACTCTTTTTATAATATAAATGATGGAGATTATGATTATGTTATATATAATGATAATCTGAAAAATGATGGAGATATTGAACTTAAAAACAAAGTGATTTTCGTATCTGATAAGCAAGAAGATATAGAATCTGCTATAAATCTTGCTGAGCAGAAAGGTGCTTTAGCATTAGTAATTTTTGGTGATGATAAGACGAAACTTACTGAAACTACAGTAGTTCCAACTGCGATTGTAAAGGATACATCAATTAAAGATTTTGAGGAATCTGGTGGAATAAGAATTTCAACAGAATATATTCTTATAAGCGATAATGAAAACTACAAAAAGATTTCTTCAAATGCGTCTTGTGGTTCTAATGGAAGTCTTTCGATAAATCCGCTGCTTGCTGAAACTTCACCAAGCTATTCTTCAATTCCGAATAATCGTTATGGCACAGCAAATGGCTCATCGTTTTCATCAGCACTTGTTTCTGGAAAGCTTGCACTTCTGAAAGAATATATCAATAAGGATAAACGCTTTGAAAAATATTCAGCAGAGCAGAAAAATGACCTTGCATATAAGCTTATAACAAGTACAGCTGATATTATTAACGATAGAGATGATATAGCAAAAGAGGCTGTCAGAATGCAGGGAGCAGGACTTGTTAATTTAGATAATGCTTTAAGTGCAAATGCTTATATTTCAAGCGGTTTTACTGTTCTTGGAAGCAGTGATATTGGTTCATATGAAATCAAGCTTGATATTACTAATATAACTAATAAAAAAATTACTCTAACACCATCACTTATACTTTCTTCTGAAAGATATGATTCAAAGAATAAAAAGACATATCGTGAGGATATTATAAGCAGTAATTATCTTTCAAGTTTTATTGTAGATGATAAAGAAGTAGATGCTATAAGTATTGATGCGAATAAAACTAAAACTGTTACTGTTAAAATTAAGCTCAATTCAGCTTTTATCCTTGAACAAAAAGCTTATTTTTCAGCAGGATTTTATCTCGATGGATATGTTTATTTTTCTCAAGAAGCTGATGTGACAATCAGTTCGTCATTACTTGGTTTTGTTGGAAGCTATACGCAGGAAAGTGCTTTTGGCAGCTTTATATATGATAGCAATGAAAAGGTCGATAAACAAAGCAGTTATCTTTATCTCTCAACTAATAATGAAGAAGAATTTAATTATTCTATGTTGCTTGGTTATAATAAATTCACTAAGCTTTTTGATGAGAAAAATATTTCATTTAATGCAAATACCTTGAAAACCGCTTTGAATAATTCATTAGCTACAAATCCTACATTATACATACGCTCGCTTGCTAAGAGAAATCTTATTGATTTTAAGTGTGTTATAAAGAACGAGAGTGGAACTATAATATATGAAAGCGAACCGTTTAACAGAAACAGGGCAAATTCTGATGAGGATTCTACTTCAATAAATACCGCACTTTCGTCACTTAGCAATGGAAAATACATTCTTACAATAAGTGGTAAGATAGAGGAATCTAAGGGAAATATTTCAGAACAGAAAAGAAGCTTTGAATTTAATGTTGATAGCAAAAAACCAAGCAAAACATCATATAAGACATATTTTGCAGATAAGAAAACTTATCTTGAGATTTCGGGATATGATAATAATGCAATACAAGGCTTTGATATATATGTTGCAGTTTATAATGGCAAAACAGGAAAGTATGAATATAGCAGCTCTATATATAACCTTATGGAAGATGCTAAGATAGGCTTTGATAAAAATTCTATTGTTTATGTTGGTCATAAATCTGATTCTAACGGAAACACTACCTTTACTTATGACATTACAAAGCTGAAGGTCGCACTTAAAAAGCTTGCTGAGAAATATGACGATGATAAGAAGCTACTTAAAATCTCTCAAAATAAGGTTGCTTTTGCAGCGTTGGATTATGCTTATAATATTTCAGATATTAAACTTTGCGACACTATTGTATATGATGACCTTAAACTTAAGTTTGTTGATAAAAACGGAAAGGCTATAAGCGGAGTTGAAGCTGAAATAAATTCGAAAAGCTTTACATCTGATGAAAATGGAAAGATTGTTTGTGCAAATCTTCCAGCAGGTGAATACAATGTTAAGCTTACCAATATTCCGAATAAGCTTTGTGTTGAAAAAAATCCATTTAAGGTATCTACCAGAGAGAGTTCAGAAAATTTTGTTATTACGATAAGGCTTATGCCTCAGGGAACTTATAAAGAGAGTAAAGATGAATCGTCAGCAATCCAGCAATCTGGCGGTAATCGTGATGAACAAAAGCCAAGTAAGGAACTGAATCCGATAGAACAACCTGATGATGCAGATAATTCTATTTATGCTTTGATATTTGTTGCGTCACTTCTTGCTATAAGTATTGCATCATTCTTAATTAGCAGAAAAAAATTTAAACATTAAATTTGGTTTTTAAAGACAGAAAGCTCATTTGGGGCTTTCTGTTTTATTTATCACTCCTAAAAAATGTAGGCTCAAAAATTAAAAGTTGATTAGCTAATAGTTAGTTTATTATATTTGTTTATTAAAAAGTTGTCAGAAAATTGTTAGCGATTTTTTGAGATTTCTTAAACATCTATTAACAATATTTTTGCTGAAATATGTTAGAATATGTTGAAAAAGGGGGATTTGTTTTGAAAAAATTGAGTATTGTTAAAATTATATTAAGAGTACTATTTTCGTTGATATTTTTAGGATTGGCAATCTGGTTTATACTTCCTATGAGAGTTGCTATTTTTGATATTGGCAATTTACTTGGGTTATTTTTATCTATATGTGGTCTTGCAGTTTCTGTTTTTTGGAATAAATTTAAAAGTATTTGTAAGAAAATCAGCAGTATAAAGCTTGGAAAATGTATACTTGTGATTATTACTTCTTTAGTTACTATTGGAGTTTCATATGTTGTGGTTATTAGTGGATTTATGATTGCAGCGGCGTTAAAAGCTCCGAACGAAAATTCTACGGTAGTTGTACTTGGTTGTAAGGTTAATGGGAAAAATCCAAGTCTAATGCTTTCAAAGAGGCTTGAGGCCGCATATGAATACTTAAATGAAAATAAAAATGCAGTCTGTATTGTTTCGGGTGGAAAAGGCTCTAATGAGGAAATAAGTGAAGCTCAATGTATGTATAATTATTTAACTGAAAAGGGAATAGCTTCTGATAGAATAATTATGGAGGATGAATCTACTACTACTTCGGAGAATCTTGAGTTTTCTAAGAAAATTATTGAGGAAAAAGGATATAACAAGGATATTGCGATAGTTACAGACGGTTTCCACGAGTTTAGAGCAAGTATGCTTGCTAAAAAAGTTGGTTTAAATCCTACTGGTGCGGTGAGTGCCGATACACCGTTATATCTTCTTGCAACATATCATTTCAGAGAAACAATAGCAATCGCTAATGAGGCAATCTTTGGATAAATATTTTAAATTTAAAATAAATTAAAAGCAAGTGGTGGCTTATGCTATCACTTGTTTTTGTTATGCTTGTAGGGGACAGTTTATAAATTGGTTAAAATCTTTGTATCAGTAAATATATAAAAATGCACAAAAAGATTAAACAGATTGACAATAAAATGATTGAGTGATATAATAAATATGTAAAAATATGGAGTTTTCTGTATTTTTTAGAAAAATAAAGGCGGTGTTAGCGATGGTTAATGTTTTTGGAAAGAAAGTTGTTAGTTCTGTTTTGGCAGTGCTTATTCTCCTTTCAGTATTTTTGACATTACCTATGACAGCAGAAAATGTAAATGCAGCGGTTTCTGCTCCAACAAATTTAAAAGTAACAGAGTATTCAGACAAAGCTGCAAAACTAAGTTGGTCTAAGGTTGCTGGTGTAACAGGTTATTTGGTCTATTATAGTACGGATAATTCAAATTTCACTAAGCTAAAGACTATCAATTCACAATCTACAACATCTTATACAGTTGGTGGACTTACAGCAGGAAAAGCTTATTATTTCGCTCTTATCTCTTATACTGATATTAACGGAAAAATTACAAAAAGTAAAAGAACATCTTCTCTTAAAATTACTGCAACAAGCAGTTCATCAGTTCCAGCACCATCAAATCTTAAAGTTGCTGAATATTCAAACAGTGCAATTAAGTTGACATGGACTAAAGCATCTGATGTAACAGGATATTATGTTTATAGAAGTACAGACGGAAAAAAATACTCAAAAATAAAGACGCTTAAAGCCTCAACAACAGCTTATACAAATACTTCTCTTACAGCTGGCAAGAAATATTATTACTCTATTGCATCATATAAGAATACTTCAACAGGTGCAGCAGCTATTGGCCCAAAGAGCAGTGCTGTAAATGCTTTAACAATAAGCAGTTCAAAATTATCATATCCATCAGGATTTGCGGTTAAAGAGGTTGCTACTGACGCTATAAAGCTTGTTTGGAATAAATCATCTAATGCTTCAGGATATTATATATATAGAAGCATTGATAATAAAAATTTCAGCAAGATAAAAGCATTACCATCTTCATCAACTTCATATACTAATACAGCTCTTTACTTAGATACTACATATTACTATAAGATAGCTTCTTATGTTAATTCTAATGGTTCAATAGGTTTAAGTGCTAAAAGTCCAGCAGTTAATGCAAAAACTACTTCAACTTCAGTTAGTTTTACTTCAAAAACTTCAACCTCGACTACTATAACGCTAAATTGGGATTATCCATCAGCGACAGGTTATCAGATTTATAGACTTGATATAAATACTGGAAAATATGTAAAAATTGCATCAACTTCAGCTAAGTCATATACTGATAAAAATTTGTCATCAGATAGATATTATAATTATAAAGTAAGAGCTTATCTGGTATCTGGAGGAATAACAACATACTCACCTTATAATAGCGTTAGTGTAAAAACTTGTTTGCCAGCTGTTAAGGATTTTAAGGCGGTTTCACAGACATACTATTCTGTAAATCTTAGTTGGACAAAACAAAATGGGGCAGTGAATTATGAGATTTATCAGCTTAGTCCAGATTCACAAGTATATAAATTAATAACAACCTTAAATTCTGATGTTACAAGCTATATGGTAGATAATCTTACTGTTAATACAACATATAAATTCAGAATCAGAAGTGTATCTTCGAGCAAAAGCTATAGTGATTATTCTACTTTAAGTATTACAACATTGGGTGCAACAGATGATATTATAAAAGCTAATGAACTATATGATGAGATAAACAAATATAGAAAATCAATAAATTTAATGCAACTTAAAAGAGATGTCTCTCTTGATTATATTGCGATAACAAGAGCAAAAGAAATAAGTCAATGCTTCTCTGATAATCGACCAGATGGCACAGGTTGGAATACATTGTTGGAAGAAGAGGGTCTGGGGGATTATAGATTTGCAGGAGAAAACATTGCAAAAGGAATGCCAGACTCAGCATCTGCCGTCAGTGTATGGCTAAACAGAAGTGTAGAAGGAGGTAATATCAGAGAGGCTATATACACAAAAATCGGTGTAGGTGTATATTGTGATAGAGGAGTTTATCATTATGTGGCTATATTCTATCGCCCAATGAAAGGATAAATTCTAAATAAAATTATGCGAAAAGTCTTGACAAAACACAGAAATCAGTATATACTATTTGAGTACAACAAAGTAAAGCGGTACGCTTTCACCTATGAGGTTTAGCTGTCATGGGTCAATAACTATTCTGTGAGAACTTTTTGCGTTCTCTGATTATGCTTATTGACGCACGGATAGCTACGGCTGTACCGTGCGTTTTCGTTTTATAGTTATGTGTGGAGGTGCTTTAACATAGGCAAGCAGGAACTTCAGATAAATGAAGAAATTCGTGACAAAGAGCTGCGTATTATCGGCTCAAACGGTGAACAACTCGGAATTATGTCCGCTTCTCAGGCTTTATCTAAAGCTGAAAGTATGAATCTCGATCTCGTTAAGATTGCTCCTCAGGCAAAACCCCCAGTCTGTAAGATTATGGACTACGGAAAATATCGCTTTGAGCAGGCTAAGCGAGAGAAAGAAGCAAGAAAAAATCAACATGTTGTTGATGTTAAAGAAATTCGTCTTTCGCTCAATATTGATACCCATGACTTTAACACTAAGCTGGCTCATGCAAAGCGTTTTGTTGAGGCTGGAAACAAAATTAAGGTTTCTATACGCTTTCGTGGAAGAGAAATGGGACACCCTGAGCTTGGTATGGATGTAATGCAGAAATTTGCAGAATCTTGTGCAGAATTTGCGAATATTGAAAAACCAGCAAAGCTTGAGGGACGCAGTATGCTTATGTTCTTAGGACCGAAAACAAAGTAAACCGATTATTCGGAACTAAAGACTATATAAGTGCTTTCTTTATGGGAGCAAATCAGAACAATAAGGAGGAGCAATAAAATGCCCAAGATTAAGACACACAGCGGAGCAAAAAAACGTTTTAAGCTTTCAAAGAGCGGTAAGGTTATCCGTGCTCATGCAAACAAAAGCCACATCTTAAACAAGAAAACAACAAAGCGTAAGAGAGGTCTTAGAAAGACTGCTGTTGCTGATAAGACAAATACAGCACAAATCAAAAGACTCATTCCTTACAAATAATTTAAGAGTATTACCGATTAGAACGGTTTAATGCACAAAACGGAGGTATTATATAAATGGCACGAGTAAAGGGTGCGTTGGCTACACGCAAAAGAAGAAAAAAGACACTAAAGCTCGCTCGCGGTTATTGGGGTGCAAAGAGCAAGCATTTTAAGATGGCTAAGGAATCCGTAATGAAGAGCGGCAACTATGCTTATATCGGTCGTAAACAGCGTAAGAGAGATTTCAGAAGACTCTGGATTACTCGTATTTCTGCAGGCTGCCGTGTAAACGGTGTTAACTATTCAACATTTATGAACGGTCTTAAGAAGGCTGGCATCACACTTAACAGAAAGGTTCTTTCTGAGATTGCTATTGCTGACCCACAGGCTTTCACAGCTCTTGTTGAGAAGGCTAAGGCTGCTTTATAATTAAATTCAATGCACCTAAGTTTGCTCTTAGGTGCATTT
>OJNS01001708.1_pt1 | contig 10701 bp, 10 predicted proteins | sample 1597911 | NCBI WGS metagenome assembly OJNS01 (sample SAMN01915214, study PRJEB22387) | human gut metagenome | isolation source: stool | host: Homo sapiens | place: USA
TCCCAATATGGCGGGGAAAGAGGTCAAAATGGGCGGCAGCACCAGCTATTACATCACGGCAAGCACATCCCGTGAACTGAAGCCGTCCTCAAGCAGCACCTCGTACCCCTTTTATCTAGGTACGGCAAGCCTTTACTGGCACTACGCCTATCTCGGTTCTGTACAGGTGAAAATCGGCTCGGGTACAAGCTCGAAAATCGGCTTCTTCGCCGGAACGCCCATCGCACGGCAGACGCTCAGCACCTATTCGCAGAATATGAGCTATTCGGCGGCAACCTCATCCAACTATCTGAAAATTCTGAACAACCTGGTCGGCATCCTTGTGAAATACGGGCTGATCGGCACTTAAGGAGGAAAACGCACATGAAAGTACAACTGAAAGAAATCGTTCTGGCGGTTCCGGCGCTGTCCAAGCTGTCTGCCGGAGATCTGCAGCTTCGTCTTGCCTACAAGCTCAAGCGTATGATTAGCACCTTGCAGAAGGAAGCGGATTTCTTTGCCGAACAGCGGCAGAAGATCTTTGAAAAGTATGGAACGGCAAAGGAGGACGGCAGCTTTGACTTTTCCGCAGAGAACGAGCCGAAAGCAGCTGCCGAACTGGAAGAACTGTTAGCAATGGAGGTCACGCCGGAGGTGGAAGCTATCGACATTCCCATCACGGAAAATCTGCTGTTATCTGCAAACGACCTCGGGCTGGTGACGCCGTTTGTTCATTTTACAGAGGAATAAGGAGGAAACGAATATGAAACAGATTTGGAATGGCGTTCAGGTCGCATTCACTGCCCTGGGCGGCTTTCTTGGCTGGTTTCTCGGCGGTGTGGATGGATTCCTGTATGCCCTGATTGCCTTTGTGGTCATCGACTACATCACCGGCGTTCTGTGCGCCATCTCGGACAAGAATCTTTCCAGCGCGGTGGGCTTCAAGGGTATCTGCCGGAAGGTGCTGATTTTCACCCTTGTGGGCATTGGAAACATTCTGGATGTCTATGTGCTCGGTGGAACAGGGGTTCTTCGGACGGCGGTGATTTTCTTCTATCTTTCCAATGAAGGTGTGAGCCTGTTGGAAAATGCCGCGCACCTGGGTCTGCCGATTCCCGAAAAGCTGAAAGCAGTCCTGGAGCAGCTGCATGACCGCGCAACCGATGAAAAGGGCGGTGAAGAGTAATGGCTTACACGAACAGCCCTCTGGTATCCTACACCAAGCTCAGCCCGAACCACTCTGGGCAGCGCACCCACAGCATTGACCGCATCACGCCCCACTGCGTGGTGGGTCAGTGCAGCGTGGAAACGCTCGGAAATGTATTCCTGCCGACATCCCGTCAGGCAAGCTGCAACTACGGCATCGGCGTGGATGGCAGGGTCGGGATGTATGTGGAAGAGAAAAACCGCTCTTGGTGCTCCTCCTCCGCAGCCAACGACCAGAGAGCCATCACCATCGAGTGTGCCAGCGACAACACCGAGCCTTACGCTTTCAAGAATGTGGTGTACAAGAGACTCATCGAGCTTTGCACCGATATCTGCAGGCGCAACGGCAAAACCAAGCTGCTCTGGCTGGGAGATAAGGCCAAGACGCTGAACTACACCCCGAAATCCGACGAGATGGTTCTGACCGTCCATCGGTGGTTTGCGAATAAATCCTGTCCCGGCAACTGGATGTATGCCCGCATGGGCGATTTGGCATCCAAGGTCACGGCGGCTCTCGGCGGTCAGTCTCCGGCATCGTTGGACAACACCCCTGCCGCGTGGTCGAAGGACGCTGTGAACTGGGCGTTGGAAAACCGCCTTCTGTTGGGGGATTCAAGCGGTAACCTTAAGCTGCGGGAAAATCTCACCCGTGAACAGTTCTGCGTGGTGCTTAAACGGTATCACGATATGCTTCAGAAGTAAACATACTGAGAGTCAGGTTCTTCACTCTCAGTTAAGCCCTCTGCGGATTTTTTCCGTGGAGGGCTTAATTTTTTTGTTCTTTTTCGTCCTGTGCATACAACTCTGTGGTTGAATTTGGAACACGAGAACACGAGGAACAGCAGATTCCTATCTTTCTATATTAATAATTATTTTTATATGCTCGCGCTTTTTCTGTAGAATTATCAGTATAATAGGATTTTTTGTGTTCTATGTGTTCCAAGCGTGGAAAATCAATGGCCTTCAGGAGTGGAACGTCCTGTGGTGTTCTCTTTGGAGAGCCTGCAAGTTGTTTTTTATGCTCTAACGATGGGGGTTGAATTTTTCGGTAGTGAGTGAGGGAGATAATATCAGACCTGTCCCTCGGAAGGAGCTAACGGAATCATGACGGACGGTCAGAAACAACAGATTATTCGTTTGAGGGCTGCCGGAGACGGCTATGGAAGAATAGCGCAGAAAGTCGGCATATCGGTAAACACGGTGAAGTCCTTCTGCCGAAGAAATAAAATTGGAGAAGGGCCTTTGGAGCAAAGTGCAGAGTTCACAGGCGAAGCAACATATTGCGAGAACTGCGGAAAGGAAATACGTCAGATAGCAAAGCAGAAGAAAAAACGCTTCTGCTGCGACAAGTGCCGAAACGACTGGTGGAACAGTCACCTTGATCTGGTAAAGCGCAAAGCCATCTATGATTTCAAATGTCCTCACTGCGGCAAGGAGTTTCAAATCTACGGGGATAAACGCAGAAAATACTGCAGCCATGAGTGCTTTCTTGCGGAGCGATTCAAGGGCGGTGTTGCTCATGAGTAAGGAAGAACTGAGAAACGAAAAGCTCTATCAGACCACCATGCATATGGTCAGAAAGCTCTTTGAAGACGGTGTCATTACGGAGGAAGAGTATCGTCAGATTGATACAATTTTCCTTGAGAAATATAAGCCTGTTTTCGGCACATTATTCTCGGATATATCGTTGACTTCCGGCTCATAAAGAGTGATGTATAGTGTCGGAAAGGAGTGATTTCATGGCAAAAATCACAAGGGTCGAACAGGCAGTGCCGACCATAAAAACGAAGAAGAAAGTTGCTGCCTATGCCCGTATCTCAATGGAATCGGAACGCATGAACCATTCCCTCTCCGCACAAATCAGCTACTACAGCACACTCATTCAGAAAAACCCCGACTGGCAGTACGCTGGGGTGTTCGCCGACGACGGAATTTCCGGCACGAGCATAGAGAAACGTGATGAGTTCAAACGCATGATTGCTGCTGCAGAAAAGGGAGATATCGACATCATTCTTACAAAGTCAATTCAGCGGTTTGCGCGCAATACGGTGGATTTGCTGGAGACGATACGGCGCTTGAAAGATATCGGTGTAGAGGTGCGGTTCGAAAAAGAGCACATCAATTCCATGGACGGCGATGGCGAATTGATGCTGACTATCCTTGCGTCCTTCGCCCAGGAGGAAAGCCGCAGCATTTCAGAAAATGTAAAGTGGGGTACGCGCAAACGCTTTGAGCAGGGCATTCCCAACGGCAAGTTTCAGATTTATGGTTATCGCTGGGACGGCGACCACCTCGTCGTTGAACCGGAGGAAGCCCTGATTGTAAAACTCATCTATGACAATTTTCTGAATGGGCTTTCGGCAGAAACTACGGAAAAACAGCTTGCGGAGATGGGAGTCAAATCCTACAAGGGGCAGCATTTCGGCAACACCTCCATCCGGCAGATACTCGGCAACATTACCTATACGGGCAACCTGCTCTTTCAAAAAGAATATGTGGTTGACCCGATTACTGGAAAATCAAAAATCAACCGCGGAGAGCTTCCGCAGTATTGGGTGGAAAACACCCACGAAGCCATTATTCCAATGGAAGTATATCAGGCGGTGCAGACCGAAAAAAACCGCCGCCGCGAACTCGGTGCGCTTGCAAATTGGAGCATCAACACTTCCTGCTTTACGAGCAAAATCAAGTGCGGGTGCTGTGGAAAAAGCTATCAGCGCTCAAACCGCAAAGGCCGCAAAGACCCGAATGCCAACTACACCATCTGGATTTGCGGGACACGCAGGAAAAGCGGGAATGCTCACTGCCGGAATAAGGATATCCCGGAGACAATGCTCAAGCAGGCCTGTGCAACCGTCCTCTGTCTGGATGAATTTGATGAGAGTGTCTTTTCGGAGCAGATAGAGCGCATTGAGGTTCCTGCTCCGAATGAGATGCTCTTTTATTTCAAGGACGGTCACACCGTTCCGCACCATTGGGAATCCACCTTGAGAAAGGACTGCTGGACGGATGAACGCCGTGCGGCAAAGGGACGGTATGTTCAGGCGCACCAGCTCGGTCCCAACAGTTCCTGCTTTACAAGCCGAATTCGTTGTGACTGCTGCGGTGAAAACTATCGCAAACAGCGTTCCAGACACAAAGACGGCAGTTTCGACTCGGTATGGCGCTGCGCATCAAACGGAGACTGCGACAGCCCCAGCATAAAGGAAGAAACGCTTACAGCTTTATGCGCCAAGGCAATGGGCATGACGGCTTTTGATGAGACAGCTTTCAGAGAGCATATTGCCTGTATTCACATCACCGCGCCGTTTCGTCTTTCCGTTCACTTTTTTGACGGACATACCTTCGACGCTCAATGGGAAAACAAGAGAAAAATGCCCAAGCACTCGGAGGAACGGAAACAGCATATGCGGGAAGTAATGATAGAAAAATGGAGGGAAAGACATGGCGAAAGTAAAGACCATTCCGGCAACAATCAGTCAATTCACGGCAGCGCCGATTAACAGCACGAAAAAGCGCCGTGTTGCCGGATATGCCCGTGTTTCAACTGACCATGAAGACCAGGCAACAAGCTACGAGGCGCAGGTCGATTATTACACCAGCTACATCAAAAGCCGAGATGATTGGGAATTCGTTGCCATATATACGGATGAGGGCATCTCGGCGACTAATACAAAAAAGCGCGAGGGGTTCAAGACAATGATTGCAGATGCTCTTGCCGGAAAAATCGACCTCATCATTACCAAGAGTGTGAGCCGCTTTGCCAGAAACACGGTTGATTCTCTCACCACGGTACGAGAATTAAAGGATAAGGGCATTGAAATCTATTTTGAAAAGGAAAATATATGGACGCTGGATTCAAAAGGCGAGCTATTAATCACCATCATGAGTTCCTTGGCGCAGGAAGAATCCCGCTCTATTTCTGAGAACGTCACCTGGGGACAGCGCAAGCGCATGGCGGACGGGAAAGTCAGCTTTGCCTACAGCCGCTTCCTCGGCTTGGATAAAGATAAGGAAACAGGAAAAATCGTGGTCAATCCTGAACAGGCGGAAACGGTGAAGCTGATTTTTCGACTCTTCCTTGAGGGAAAGACTCCGCACGCCATTGCGGCGTATCTCACTGAGCAGGGTATAAGAACGCCCGGCGGCAAGAAGATGTGGAATCAGCAGACTATTCGCCGGATGCTTTCTAACGAGAAATATAAAGGCGATGCACTCCTGCAAAAGGAATTCACCGTAGATTTTTTGCAGAAGAAACTGAAAAAGAACGAGGGCGAAGTTCCACAATACTATGTGGAAGGCAATCATGAGGCAATCATCAGCCCGGCGGTATTTGATTTGGTGCAGGAGGAGCTTGCCAAGCGGGGCAAGGGCAAGACAAGGTATAGCGGCGCAACGATTTTCTCTAACAAAATCAAGTGTGCGGACTGCGGAAGCTGGTACGGCTCAAAGGTCTGGCATTCAACGGACAGTTACCGAAAAACCATATATCGCTGCAATAACAAGTACAATGGTCAAAAATGTGAAACGCCGTATGTGACAGAAAAAGACGTCAAAGAGGCTTTCGTATCCGCATACAATCAGCTGGTTACCGAAAAAAAGGAGATTATCGCTAATGCGGAGCTTGTTCGCACAATGCTGTGCGCAACGGATGACTTACAGGCAGAAAAACAGCGTCTGGAGGATGAAATCTCGATGATTGTTTCCATGACGCAGAACATTGTTGCCGAGAATGCCCGAATTGCACAGAACCAGGATGACTACCAAAAACGCTATGACAGCCTTGTAAAGCGGTATGATGAAACCAAGGCGCAGTATGATGCGATATCAGAAGCCATTGCTGCGAAGGAAGCAAAGAATGTGCGGCTTTCGGAGTTCATTTCCTTGATGAGGTCGCAAAAAGGCGTCGCCAGCGAATTTGACATCGGCCTTTGGAGCAGCACAGTTGATTTCGTAACGGTAGGCAGGGACAAAGATATCACGGTCACATTCCGGGACGGCACGGAAATCAAAGCATAACAGAATCGGGACGTTTGAGCACTCGGCTTCGGTCGAGTGCTTTTTTACGTGGATACTGTTGCTGCATTACTCCGTAACGGTGCATACGGCATCGTTATGAGGGGTGTGCAAAAATGCACACGGGTGTGTTCATCGTTACGGTGTAAAAATGCCTTTCCGTTATAGCGTATCAAATAAGACATGGCAACCGACCCCACTTGTGGCTCTGGCTCACTGCTGCTGCGTCTCAAGAACTATGCCAACGTGAGAAACTACTATGGGCAGGAATTGACCTCCACGACTTATAACCTCGCCAGAATGAACATGATTCTGCGCGGAATCCCGTATCGCAACTTTAACATCTACAACGGTGATACCTTGGAGCATGACTACTTCGGAGACATGAAGTTCCGTGTTCAGGTTGCCAATCCGCCTTATTCTGCAAACTGGTCTGCCGATATGCACTTCATGGAGGACGAGCGTTTCAATGAGTATGGCAAACTTGCTCCGAAGAGCAAGGCTGACTTTGCCTTTGTTCAGCACATGGTTTACCACATGGATGAGGACGGACGAGCCGTCGTTCTTCTGCCGCATGGTGTCCTGTTCCGTGGTGCTGCGGAGGAAGTAATTCGCAAGCACCTCATTCAGAAATTAAATGTTCTGGACGCGGTAATCGGATTGCCTGCAAATCTGTTCTTTGGTACGGGCATCCCTGTCTGCGTCCTTGTTCTCAAGAGAGAGCGAAACGGTAACTCTGACAACATTCTTTTCATCGACGCTTCCAGCGACTTTGAAGCAGGAAAGAACCAGAACATCCTTCGGGAGTGCGACATTGACAAGATTGTTGAGACCTACGAGCGCCGTCAGGATGTCGATAAATACGCTCATGTTGCGACCATGCAGGAGATTGAAGAGAACGGCTTTAACCTGAATATCCCTCGCTATGTTGACACCTTTGAGCCGGAACCTGAGATTGACCTGAATGAAGTTGCCGCTGAGATCCGCAAGCTGCAATCTGAAATAAAGGATATTGATGCGGAACTGAAACCGTTTTTTGATGAGTTGGGGCTGGTTTTCCCCTTTGACGTGGAGGGCAAATAATTATGGCAAATGTATCCTCAAGTAACGGTCTTGAGAAGCGTCCGAAGCTCCGCTTTCCGGGCTTCGATGAGCCGTACAAGCAATGTCACATAGGTGACATATATGCCGAAAGAAGTCAGCGAGGAGCGTCTGACATGGTGCTGCTTTCTGTCACGATGAATGATGGTGTCATACCTCGTTCTGAGATCGAAGGCAAAGACAACTCAAGTGCAGACAAAAGCAATTATAAGGTTGTTCTCATGGGCGACATGGTCTATAACTCCATGAGAATGTGGCAAGGAGCAAACGGCATCTCTCCGTATGATGGTATAGTTAGCCCTGCATACACAGTTCTAATGCCTAAAATCCCGATTAGTAATGGCTATTTTGCAGCTCTCTTCAAAAGTCCTAACCTGATCAATGAGTTTAGAAAGAACTCTCAAGGCATGACTTCCGACACATGGAACTTGAAGTATCCTCAGATTGAAACAATCAAGGTTCACATACCACCTCTCTCTGAGCAAAACCGGGTAGCAGATATGCTCGGTACGCTTGAACGGAGGATTGCAAAACAGGCACAGCTTGTTGAAAACCTCAAGAAGTATAAAAGAGGTGTCGTTCGCACACTATTGACCCCCTATTCATGTTGTATTGCAGATGCAACATGGACTACGGCTAAGATTGGCGATTTGGGGTCATTTACAAAAGGCGCACCGTTATCAAAAGCAGACATAGCACCTGATGGAACTCCGTTTATCCTGTATGGTGAACTTTATACGACATATCATGAGGTGATAAATGCGGTTATACGCAGAACCCAAGCTCAACCCGAAAAGCAATATTATAGCCGTGTTGGAGACGTGGTCATTCCCACCTCCGGTGAAACGCCGGAAGAAATATCAACCGCAGCGTGTGTTATGCTGCCAGATATAATTCTCGCTGGTGATCTCAACATATTCCGCAGTTCAAAAATTGACGGGCGGATTATGAGTTATATTTTGAATCATATCGTAAACGGACAAATTGCTCGGATTGCACAGGGAAAGTCCGTTGTTCACATTCAAGCAAGTGAACTTTCAAAGATAGAAATTAGCTACCCCGACTACAATACGCAGCGCAAAATGTTCAAAATATTTGACGCTCTCAATACAAGAACTGAAATTGCACAAAAGAAACTGATGGCTTTGCGTTGTATGCAAAAAGCTCTGCTACAACAACTCTTCATGTAAAGAGTCTCTGCATCAGGCCACTGCGGATACGGAGCAGCTTTTCAAGCACGGCTTGTGCGGAGTCAAGCCGCGCTTGGAATAAAGATAGATAACTTGCAATAGCTAATTGTTCCTCTGGATCAGAAGGCAATGTATGAACTGTATTAAAGAAACCATCCGTTGGAACATTAAGGAGTCCGTGATTTCTTGCACCCTCGGCGCAAATCTCATTAACGCCACGATGCCATTGAGAAGACTCAAAATACCATTTTGCAAGATCACTCAATACTATATCGTCTTTAACCCTAAAGCAAAGGTAGAGGGTTGAAACAGCCCCCATAGGATACAATTCGAGACGCTTGATAGAGCCAAATGGATAATCATTTGATGTACTACGATTGTAGGCGTATTCTCCAGAACGAAGCAAATAATACCCGCTCATGTCTGCGCTTGCAACGGTCTTGGAAAAGAAATCCCGTTGATCAATCAAACCGTATTGCGCAGAGATAGTCAGCGGTATATCCGATTGCCCTCCATTTTTCCTCGTTACTCTCGTGGCAAAATCGGACAGTTTATATTTCTGCCAGTCCTTTCTCTTGTTACGAGGAATGAGTCTAACTTTTTGGGAAAATACCGTCTCAAACACACCTCTTTTATACTTCTTGAGGGCTTCTACTTTTTTTCGCTGAACATCAATTCGACGGTCAAGTATGGTTAGAAAATCAACGATTTTCTGTTGCTCACGCAAAGGAGGAAAAACTACCATCCCCGTTAGTACAAATGTATTATTGACCTTCATATCATGTTTTGCGCCAATATTAACCAGTGGCTTTAGAAACTTGTTAAGTCGAAGATCGTTCGAGAAATAGAAATCAACAAACCTCGGAACAACAGTTTTTAAGGGGTGGTACACAGCGTAAAGAGTGGACACTATACCGGGAACACCATTGTTGACTTTGATAATCCCATAAGGTTTTGCTTTGAGGGGACTCTTTGTATATACAATGTCATCGGTTTCGACTACATGATAATCAGCAACACTTTCACCAGCGAAAGATCGTCCCTGAAACGCTATCTGATTAACAATACCATATTCCCCTGAGACGGAAAGAACATTCTCTTTTCCAAACTTTAATTGTTTATTGCGGTCGGTGTTTTCAACGAGATAATGTAGTAGTTCTTTATGCTCCCACGGCTCATCGAAGCCCGGAAAGCGGAGCTTTGGACGCTTCTCAAGACCGTTACTTGAGGGTGTTAATGCCCTGATTATCCCTCCACCGGATAATGTTCGTGGAGGTGGTCATTATGACTAACAATACACAATTCAAGACGCTTGTGAACACATGGCTAAATCAAAAGAAGCCCATGATCACGCCGTCAACCCATGCCAGCTTTACGCTGATTGCCGAAAATCACCTGATCCCGTATTTCGGCAAGCGCAAGATTGGCAGCATCACCGAAGCGGACATCCAGAGCTACATTTCGTATCTCTACAATGCTGGACGCTTGGATAAGACCGGAGGGCTTACCGTGAAGACGATAAGAGATGTTATCCTCGTTCTCCGGCTGTCAATGGAGTATGCCTACAAGGAACGCGCTATTCCACTCCTGAACTGGGACTTAATCGAATACCCAAAAGAGCTTGGCATCAAGAAAGTAGTTTCTCTCTCAAAAGATCAAGAGCAAGCTCTAATCCAGTGTATCTACATGGACTTGAACCGGAAGACAGCGGGGATTCTGATTGCATTGTTTACCGGAGTCCGGATAGGCGAGCTGTGCGGCTTGCAGATGAGGGACATTTCGCTGACGGACAAGACCATCAGCATCAACAAAACCGTCCAGCGTATCTACGACAAGAAGAAGGGAGAATCGTATCTTCATATAGGACCGCCAAAGACGAAGACCTCCGCTCGAACGATTCCTGTTCCGTCCCTTCTCATGAATATCATCAAGAAGTTTTACACGGAAAACCCAAATCACTATTTCCTCACGGGCAAGACCAAGCCAACCGAGCCGAGAACATATCGGCAATTTTTCACACGTTTCTTGAAGCGGAACGGATTGGAGAAAGTGAAGTTTCATGAGATCCGTCATACATTCGCAGTTAGGGCAATCGAGATACCGGAGTTTGATATAAAGTCTCTTTCTGAAATCCTCGGACATAAGAACGTATCTTTTACCCTGAATGTATACGGAAGCGCAAACCTTAGATCGGAAGAGCACACGTCTG
>OJNS01001721.1_pt1 | contig 10664 bp, 7 predicted proteins | sample 1597911 | NCBI WGS metagenome assembly OJNS01 (sample SAMN01915214, study PRJEB22387) | human gut metagenome | isolation source: stool | host: Homo sapiens | place: USA
GGGCGCAACACCACCTACTGCACAGAATGTAGCCACAGCACCGTCGAGCACACGCAACGAACGCTCTACCTCTACGGTAAAGTCGACGTGCCCCGGAGTATCAATCAGGTTGATTTTGTATTTCTCGCCTTTATAGTTCCAGAAAGCGGTAGTGGCGGCCGACGTAATCGTGATACCGCGCTCCTGCTCCTGCTCCATCCAGTCCATGGTAGCGGCACCGTCGTGCACCTCGCCGATTTTGTGCGTCAACCCCGTGTAGTACAGAATACGTTCCGAAGTCGTTGTCTTACCGGCATCGATGTGTGCCATAATACCAATATTTCTGGTATATTTCAAATGAGCGTCAGATTTTGCCATTTTCTTTATTCCTTATTTTATTCAATTAAAATCTAAAATGAGCGAATGCACGGTTGGCCTCGGCCATCTTGTGCATGTCTTCTTTACGTTTGAATGCACCACCCTGCTCGTTGAAAGCGTCGACAATTTCGGCAGCCAGTTTGTCGGCCATCGTTTTGCCACCTCTCTTACGAGAATAGATAATAAGATTTTTCATTGAAATAGATTCCTTACGATCGGGGCGGATTTCCGTAGGTACTTGGAAAGTAGCACCACCCACACGGCGAGACTTAACCTCTACTTGAGGTGTAATATTTTCCAGGGCTTTCTTCCAGATTTCGAGGGCCGATTTCTCCTCGTTGGGCAACTTCGATTTCGCAATCTCCAGTGCGCTGTAGAAAATAGAGTAGGCAGTATTTTTCTTGCCATCATACATCAAGTGGTTCACAAATTTCGAAACCCTTACATCATTGAATACGGGATCTGGTAATACAACCCGTTTCTTTGGTTTTGCTTTTCTCATTTTTTACAATAAATTGTCGTTCTTGTTTTTGGTTGCTGTTCTTTACATCTTCAACGAAATCCGCCGATTTCATTTACTCAACCCAATCAGCCTATCCAATAAACGCGAACCAGTGTTTGACACTAATTCTTTTTAATCTCTTTGCTGGCTTTTTCTCAAAGGTATCGATTATTTCTTACCTTTCGCGGCAGGTGCAGCTCCTGCTTTAGGTCTCTTGGCGCCATATTTCGAGCGACGTTGCGTGCGGCCACCTACACCGGCAGTATCCAACGTACCGCGTACGATGTGATAACGTACACCAGGGAGGTCTTTCACACGACCGCCACGAACGAGTACGATAGAGTGCTCTTGCAGGTTGTGGCCTTCACCCGGGATGTAAGAGTTCACCTCTTTACCGTTGGTTAAACGTACACGAGCAACTTTACGCATGGCAGAGTTAGGTTTCTTAGGAGTCGTCGTGTAAACTCTCACGCATACACCACGTCTTTGCGGACATGAATCCAATGCAGGAGATTTACTCTTGTCTTCCAATACAACCCGTCCTTTTCTTACTAATTGTTGAATCGTAGGCATTTCTTAGAACTTTTTTTAAAAATCTTTTTACTTATAATTTTCCTTCTTATTCTCTCTGTCCAAGACGCTAAAATTGGCCATAGCTTTCACATAATCAATCGATTATATAAACGCTTCGACCTTTTACAGCATCAAAAGTGGTGCAAAGATAAGCACTAAATCACTAAAAACCAAATATATTCGGATTATTTTTCACCATTTTATCGTCAAGTCACAAACGACCGACAACAGTGATTTATATTCCCGCCTGTTACTCGAATGTCTCGATTTCATCGAACCCGAGCCCCTTCATATCTTTCGGCGAGAGTAGCATATCTTCGGGCTTCACCGGCCACACCACACCCACATGCGGGTCGTTGTAGAGCAATGTAGCCTCATGCTCAGGGGCATACACGTTGTCGACCTTGTAGCAGAACTGGGCTGTCTCGCTCAATACGGTAAAGCCGTGGGCAAATCCGCGCGGCACGAAGAGCTGGCGCTTGTTGTCGTCGGAGAGTTCTACCCCGATGTACTGGCCGAAGGTGGGCGACGAGCGGCGCAGGTCGACAATCACGTCATACACACGACCTTGAGTCACCCGCACCAGTTTGGCTTGCGAATATTCACCCTTTTGGAAATGGAGACCGCGCAACACACCGTAACTCGACCGCGACTCGTTATCCTGTATGAAATCGACCGGTCCTACATATTGGTCGAAAAGTTCCTTTTTGTAACTCTCCATAAAATAGCCCCGACTGTCGCCGAACACTTGCGGCTCGATGACGAAGGCTCCCTTTAACTTTTGCTCTATAAATTTCATCACGATTGATTTTGGATGCAAAGGTAGTGAAAGTCAAGAAAAAGAGTTACGACGGAGCCATTTATTTTTGCGCGCCTGCGGCGGTGCCAATCGCCTCTCCTGCCCGCCCGGCCATCGGTCAGCCCAGACTCTTCAGCTGCAGGCAGAGCGAAAGCAGTTTCCACACCTTCGCCGGGTCGGCAAAGAGTTCATCCGCTTAGTGTCGCCAGACCCGTTCCAGACGAGTGTGGTCGAACCACTCCGATACCCGCCCGTAACGCAGGTCGAGCACTACCTCGTCGGCCCACCGCTTCATCTCGGCAGGCAGCATCGGCTCCTCCGCCTCGCTCTCTGGCGCCAGCCTCACCTCTCCCGAAAGCAAAGGGGTTACCACCTCGTGGTCGAACCACTGCCTGCGCGCCCGTCCCGAAGGGCTGTCGCCGGCCAAGGCAAAGGCTATCTCTATGAGATTGTGGTTCAAAAAGGCATTGCGTATCTGCACGCCATAATACATGCTCATCTTGTCGACACACCGCAACAGGTGGGGAATGCGCTCATAGCACAAGTCGCAAAACTTCAAATGGCTGTTTTCCGAATCGAACAGCCTCCGGTACCGAGGCTTGCGGGCCAGTTGCCGAAAGTCGGCCGACAATACCTCCGAGGGTACCAGCGACGTATATCGGTCGCCCGGCAGAACGGCATCGCCCAGAAAGTGGGCCAACCCCCAACCGCCACTGACCACCGCCAGCCCCCGCTTGCGCATCACCCGGAGAAAGGCCGACCGAGCCACCATCTCCATTCCGTCGACAGGTTCCTCTTGCCAACGGGACAGAAAATCGAGCTCCTTCAACAACATCGCAGGGGTAATGAAAACCTGTTCGAGCGGCACAGCTGTAGCCGACAGTTGCTCGGCCCCCCACAGCACTCCGCTCTGGTGCAACTTCCCGCGATAGGGCATGTAACTCTTCAGATAGCGAGGGGTCCCCGTCCCTTTCATCAAGGCTATAAAGAGGGCCGACTCCATGCCTCCATCGAGCGAAAGGCCCTTGGGCATCTCGCCCATGAGGCTATACCCTACACTGCGGCGCATCTGCTCTCGAAAGGCTTCGGCTCTACGTTCGGGCGATTCGTTGCGCCAGGCTTCGACCCGATTCTCCAATTCGTACCAACGCTTTTCGACCAGCGAATAACCGTTGTAGCGCAGCAAAAAACCGGCCGGCAACTGGTGCACCCCCTCCCAAAAGGTCTTATAGGGCGAACCATAAGTCGAGTAGGCCAGATAACCGGCCCACCGCTCGGCCGACAGCAGGGGGCTGACACCCCCGGCAAACAGGGCCCGCACCTCCGATGCAAAATAAAGATTTCCCCACCGGGTGGCATAGTAGAGCGGCTTGATGCCGAAACGGTCGCGACACAGCAACAACTCTTCGGAAAACCGATTGTAAACGACCAGGGCAAAATAGCCCTCGAAGCGATCGAAGCTGCTATCGCCCCAACGGTCGTAAGCCTTGGCCACCACCTCGCACATGCACCCGGTGGCAAAAGTGTAATAGTTGGCCAGTTGGTCACGCACCTCGGCGTAGTTGAATATCTCGCCGTCGAGCATCACCACCAGCCCCGTATCGGCATCTTCGTAAGGCTGACTCGGAGCCCGGGCCGGGTCGATGGTGTTCATGCGATTGTGCATCAATCCCACCCGGGCATCGACAAAGGTGGAGACCCACCCCACCGGCGTCTCGCGTCCCCGATGATTCTGGGCCTCCGACATGTGTCGCAATACCTGTTCCAACTGATCTACCTCTCCTACAATTCCCGACAAGCCACTCATATCCGTTCGCCTCCCTGCTCTCGTTTTATTCCTTGCCGGCCAGACCGGGGGCACACACCCGTTGAAACAGTTCGTCGAGGGTTCCCGTACTCGAGAAATCCTCGGGGGTCACCTCCACATGATACTCCTCCTCGAGCATCATGGCCAACGAGACTTCAAACAAAAAATTCCACTCCTTCAACCCTTTATAACGGGTATCCAACGTCAGCGTGTCCCGATTCGTCCGGTACAGCATACCGGCGACCAGTTGCACAAAGCGATTTTTCTCCATATCCTTCTTTTTTTCCATAAACGACCACACCGGTCCATTTGTTCAATCCATCATCCTCGAGGCAATACCTCGCCCCAGATTTTGATTTTCCATAAGATTTACATTACCTTTGGTCTATCAATCCATTATACACGATTATGAAAAATATCATTCTCTTCGACACACCCCAGCAGCATCTCGAGCTGCTGCCCCTGGCCTTCACCCGCCCCGTCGCCGACATACGCGTGGGTATCCTCACCCTGAGAGAAAAGTGGGAACGCCTGCTGCCCGGCAGCTACTCCTATATCACCCCCGAATATATGGCCGGGAAATATCCGGCCGTCATCGCCCCCGACAACCTCTTCATCGCCGGTCACCTCATCCCCGACGATACACTGGTTGCCCAGATAGACCGGTTGCAGCCGGGCGAGGCGCTGGTCGACCAGGATACGGTCATCGCCTTCCGGGGCAGCGAAACCGACTTCCGCGAAGGGCGTCACACCGCCACGCTCGCTTGCGAGCAAGAGCCCCGCTACATTCACCACCTCTACGACATCTTCCTGCTCAACGGCGAGTGTCTCGAGGCCGATTTCAAACTCATCACCCGCGGCCGCACCAGCCAGCCGCTCAGCCCGTCGAACCGCGTCATCGGCGACCCCTGCTTTGCCGACGGAACCCCCAAGATATTCATCGAGCCCGGAGCCAAGGCCGAGTGCGCCATCTTCAACGTGACCAACGGCCCCATCTACCTGGGTGCCGACAGCGAGGTGATGGAGGGCAGTTGCATACGGGCCCCCTTCGCCGCCTGCGAACATGTGTTTGTCAACATGGGTACCAAAATCTACGGAGCCACCACCCTGGGACCCTACTGCAAGGTGGGCGGCGAACTGAACAACGTGGTGATGTTCGGCTTCTCCAACAAGGCACACGACGGATTCCTGGGCAACGCCGTCATCGGCGAATGGTGCAACCTGGGCGCCGGCGCCGTAGCCTCGAACCTCAAGAACGATTACAGCGAAATAAAACTGTGGAACTACCCCACCCGCCGCTTCCTGCGCACCCACCTGCAATTCTGCGGCCTCATCATGGGCGACCACTCCAAGGCCGGCATCAACACCATGTTCAACACCGCTACGGTGATAGGCGTGGGAGTCAACATTCACGGCGCCGGATTCCCCCGCAATTTCGTCGCTTCGTTCAGCGAAGGCGGTACCGCCGGATTCACCGATGTGCAACTGCCCAAATTCTATGCCATCGCCGAGAAAATGATGGCTCGCCGAGGCCGAACCCTCACCGAAGCCGACAAAGACATCTTCGAGGCTATCTACAACCAGGCAGAACAGTTGAAATGACAGTTCACAAAATAGAATCAATTTAAATTATAAAAAACAGTGCCCTCTTTGTACAAATAATCGTGGAAAATAATATTTTTGCAATAGAATCATCATATCTATGCAAAGTAAAACCTTCAAGATTATTTTAGGGGTACTGTTTTGGTTTTTATCTCACGACGCACAAGCGATACCGGCTTACCCTCATACCATCGACTATACCCAACCCGATGGGACTGTACTCACCCTCTCGCTCACAGGCGACGAGCATGGGCATTACTACCAAACCCTCGACAAAATCCCTGTCGGGAAAAGCGCCGATGGCTTCTACCGATACCTCGACCTGAGGGGGAATACCCTCCGGCAAACTTTCATTGCTCGCAATCCACAGAATCGCACGCCTCGCGAAAAGGCGTTCGTCGACAGTCTTCGCACAAAAAGCTCATATCGCCAGGCTATACAGCAAAAACGCATCAACAGACGCCAACGTTTAGCCCGGGCATTCGACTTTCCCAACCGGGGCGAAGTGCGGGGCCTCATCATTTTGGCCCAATATGCCGACATAAAATTCTCGCCGGTGGGTACACGCGAGGCTTTCGAGGCCCAAATGAACCAAAAGGGCTATGCCGAAAACGGAGCCACCGGCAGCGCCCGCGACTACTTTATAGACCAGTCGAACGGTGTATTCATGCCCTCGTTCGATGTGGTAGGGCCGGTCACCCTCTCTCACGACATGAAATACTACGGAGAGAACGATTTTTACGGGAACGACCTCAACCTGGCGGCCATGATTACCGAGGCCTGTACCGAAGCTCACGAAAAATGCGATGTCAACTTTGCCGATTATGATTTCGACAACGACGGTACAGTCGACTTGGTATATGTCATCTATGCCGGACATGCCGAATCGAACGGAGCCGACGAGAACACCATTTGGCCCGCTGCCGGTACTCTCGACGAGTTTGGTCACTCCCTCACCCTCGACGGGAAAAAGATTTCGACCTTTGCCTGTTCCTCGGAACTAAGTGGAGAAACAGGCGAAATCCTGAGCGGAATAGGAACCTTCTGCCACGAATTTAGCCACTGTCTGGGACTCCCCGACATCTACAACACCGAGTATGGCGACACCTTCGGCATGGGAACCTGGAGCCTCATGGACATGGGCAGCTACAACAACGACAGCAAAACTCCCGTAGGCTACTCGGCTTTCGAACGATACAGCTGCGGCTGGCTCGACCTGCAAGAACTGCAAGAGCCACAAGCCCACATCGCCCTCCCGCCGCTCAACCGCTCGAATCGGGCCTGTCTCATGCGGTCGCCCCATAACGAAAACGAATTTTTCACCCTCGAAAACCGGCAACAGACAGGCTGGGACCGATATGCCGCCGGGCACGGACTCATGATTGTACACATCGACTATGACCCTGTGGCCTGGGATAACAACACCGTCAACAACACCGAAGGACACGAACGGGTGCAAATCGTACCGGCCGACGGCAATTTCACCAACCCGGAAGGCGACCTGTTCCCCGGCACAACCTACAATACTTATTTTACCGAAGACAGTAATCCCGCACCCGAATTGTATAGCGAAGGAGCTTTGAACAAACCGATTATCGACATTCGCGAATCGAACGACACCGTCTATTTCCATTTCATGATCGACCGACTGGCCACCCCCGACCAACTGGGCGTAACCGACGTGACCGACGACGGTTTCACGGCTACTTGGGGCGCAATCGACGGAGCCGATTCCTACACCGTAACTTTGTCCGAACAATACCCCCTGAATACCTTGCTGTTAGGCGAGTCGTTCTCGGGTTTCGCAAGCGGTACTTACTTGATGCCCGACACGACCGAAATTTCACAAAGCCTCGACTCCTACACACAACAACCGGGTTGGACCGGCGAGCGAATAGGCCAATGCGGCGGACGTTGCTGTATCAAAGCCAAGGGATACATGGTCTCGCCCCGGCTCGATTTCAGCGGCGACGGAACTTTCACTCTCGAATTTGAGGCCCAAACCACCCGCAGCTACTACGACGGGCTCGTTATCACACTTTGCGAAAACGCCGATTTCACAGGAGAAAAAATCATCTTCTCCCTGAAAAGCCCTACCTCAAAGACTCTCATCTCCCAAACTTTCAACACGTCAATCGACTCGGGATACCTCAAAATCGAGAGTCTCTCGAACCTCGCGTTGTCGAACCTCTCGCTCTATTCGGGCGAAAAATCGACAGCGCCCAAAAAACCGGTCGCCTCTCATGCAGAGCCTGCAATCATCACCGGGGTCACCGACAATCACTATTCGTTCACCGGGCTGAACCGACAGAGCAAATACCTCTTCAAGATACAAGCCCAAAACACCTACACCCGCTCCGACGAATCGATAAAATTCAAGGTAGGCAACACCTCCGCAATCGACAAGATCGAGACGTCGGGCATGCGCCATATCGCTACAAATCGGAATATACTGCATATATACGGTCAACCCGGCGACCCGGTAACCATCGTATCGATGACCGGACAAGTTCTCCTGAAACGGCAATTAACCGCCGATTCCCTCTCTCTCACGTTGCCGAGCGGTCTGTTCATCATACGTGTCGGCGACGAAACTTTCAAAGCAATCATATCACCTTTAACCCTTTAATCGGAAAAGCATGAAAAATTTACTACTTGTCGGAGCCTTGTGCTCCCTCACGCTGTTACCCTCGACAGCCGCACAATCTTTCGATGAAAACCCGGCTCAACGAAGAGTCGAAATAATTCAGACCGCTAGAAAGAGCATACGCTCCGAGGCCGCCAGAACTTTGAAAACCTATGAGCAAAACGGGCGTAAAATCGCAGTAAAAGAGACTCTCGACGGCAAACGCCGCTTCAAGGCCTTTGCCAATCGGAAAGAGAACCTGGCTCCTGTATATACCGCTCAAAAAGAGGCGATGCCGGCTGCCGACGAAGAATATACCTTGGCCGAAGGCTTTGAAGAATTTGCCAACCATATCGACGACCCCGATGCGCTCGAATGGCTGCCCGAAGGCTGGACCAGCATCAATACACACCCCAACTACGACGACCCCGATGCACTCTGGTACAGTTGGTACATCACCGAACCCAGCATCGCAAAAGGGCTTCCGCTGAACCCCGAAAGCCAATACATTGCCTATATCCAATACGACGAATACGAAGAGTCGGACGAGTGGCTTATCACCAAGCCCATCACCGTCAAAGAAGAAGACTATCTCTTCTTCGATTTGAGTTACCTCCCCTGCTACGTATTCTATAATTTCTATAACAAAGACGACGGTATCGCCGCCACCATGAAGATAAAAATCTCGGACAACGGCGGTGAATCATGGGATTTGCTGCTCGATGTGGCCGACCTGGAATATACCGACGAAGAACTGGAAATCTCCGATTTCCGCCGGTTCAGAATCGACATCAGCGATTATGCAGGGAAGACGGTATTAATCGCTTTCCAATACGAAGGAGTATACGGCGACTCGATGCAACTCGACGAAGTGTATGTACGCCCCATGCTGCCTACCGCCATCTACAACCGTCCGCAAGGAACGTTCCTCTCGGGTGTCAACTACAAGTGGGAAGCCTTCTCGACAACCTCGATTTTTGCACCCGCATTCAAAGATCTCGTGTGGAACAACTACTCCAACGAAGCCTTGTCGTATCAATGGGATTGCGACGGCGAAAACTACGACACCCCGACCTACACGGCCAACTATTCCATAGGCACACACTCGGTGCCCTCTCTCACCGCTACGTCCGGTTCGCGCCAAAGTTTCTACACCTGGAACGGCACTCTAACGGCAGGCCGGGCCATGACCATCGGCAATCTCGATGTCAATAACAACCGGCTCACCGTGCTCTCCTATAACGACGTGCCGGCTCCCCGAAACTACGTTTTCGGCAGTTGCGAACTCGATATGCGAGGTTACCACATCACCACCAAGGCCGTGATGAACATCTTTGAGAAACCTTGCTCCCCGATGCTCATCTCGGGTGTCGACCTCATTCTGGCCACCTTCGAGGCACCCGACGATGCCGAGTTCTTCCTGAGAGCCGTAGCTCTTACCGAAACAGGGGAGCTGGGCGACACACTGGCTATCGCTTCGCTCAAAGCCTCCGACGTAGAGGCTACCGAACTGGGTGGATACTATGGATATGGCATGCATTTCGAGTTTCTCAAAGAGGTGAACGGAACCCCCATGCCGCAACGGCTCCTCATCGACGAACCTATGGCCTATATTTTCGACGGATTTGACCGCGACGACGTAGTTGTCGGCGTGGTTTCGAACAGCGTCGAACAAACCTTCGACGCCGGTGCCTATGTATACCGTCTCCTTTCCAAAGAGGGTGAAGAGGATATGGTCGACATCTCCTCGATGGGCAGCTATTCTCTGGCCATGTCGCTGTGCAATGCCTCCATGTCGAGCCTCGGATGCGAAAGCCCCGTCGAGATTCCCGGAACGGCAGGCAGCTCGTCTGTCACGGTCTACTCGACCTTGTTCATGGCCGACGGTATCGACTGCACCGCAGCCGATTCGTGGCTCACACCGGGAACTCCGGTCGACGGTGCCTCAACCGAAATCTCGATACCCATTACATTCGAAGCTCTCCCCGAGGGAACCTCGCAACGCACGACAACGCTGACCGTAGAGACCCTCTATGCCGACCCGATTACCATCGAAATCATTCAGGACAAAAACGTTTCGGGTATCACCTCGGCCTCGATACTGAGCGGACTTTATGTAGCCAACACATCGGGCGAACTGGAATTTATCCACGCCCAAAATAGAACCGGCAAACTGGCTGTCTACAACATGCAGGGGATAAACCTGGTTACTGCCGACCTCTCGACAAGCGGAACGACCTCGCTCGACATCGACCTGGAGAGCGGCATCTACGTTGCCGTAGCCCAATATGCCGATGGCGGCTGCGAAAAGGCCAAATTCATCAAGCAATAACACTATCGGAAGCCTGGGAGAAAGAGAGCTCGGCAACGGGCCATCCTCCCAGGCTTTCTCATATCT
>OJNS01001729.1_pt1 | contig 10590 bp, 4 predicted proteins | sample 1597911 | NCBI WGS metagenome assembly OJNS01 (sample SAMN01915214, study PRJEB22387) | human gut metagenome | isolation source: stool | host: Homo sapiens | place: USA
ACCAACACCTATCCCACCAAGTTCATCTACGGTCAGATCGCCGCCACCGGCGGCCGCAGCGCCATCTGCTGCGACCCGGAGCACCACGGCGCACACAACCTGCCCAGGATCGTGGATATCTACAACGCCCTGACCCAGCTGCCTAAGCCGGAGGTCAGCGCCGCCGACTTCCTCGTCTTTGACGACAAGTCCCTCAGCGACCAGAACAACGGCGACGGTGTCATCGACGCCGGCGAGACGGTGGCGCTGGCCTTCACCCTTCGCAACCGCTGGGGCGCCGCCAAGGACGTCACCCTCTCGCTGGACGCCAGAAGTCAGGCGGGCATCGACTGCCCGTATATCCAGTTCCTGACCAATAACGTCAACTATGGCAACGTGGGCACCTACGCCAGCATCGACTACGGTAAGACGAAGGAGGGCACGTTCGTCACCGGCGTGGACGCCGATAAGTCCCCGCTGGTGAAGATCGCCGACGACTGTCCTAATGACTACATCATCGCCCTGAACATCACCGTCACCGCGAAAAACGATCTGGACGCGGACGATACGAAGGTCTATTCCAGCGAAGCCAAGACCACCCTCAACGTCCGCCGGGGCACCCTCCTGCCCAGCATCATCACCGAGGACATGACCCTCACCAAGGATCATTATTACATCCTGCCCAACGCCACCCTCATTCAGGAGGGCGTCACCGTCACCGTGGAGCCGGGCACCCAGCTCCAGTTCTGGACGGACGATCCCCACGACGCCTATGCCGACACCGCCATCACCTATCTCAAGGTGGACGGCACCCTGCTGTGCAATGGCACCGAGGACGAGCACATCCGCATGTTCCCCAGCGAGCTGATGTCCCAGTACCGTGTGCAGCTCTACGAGGGCGACAGGGGCACCATCAGGCTCTTCTACACCGATGTGGTGAACCCGTATCTGTCTGACGACAACGCATATTATGGCATCACCTACGCCGAAAACTGCGAATTCAGCCAGAACTACCGGGCAAAGGAGATCTATGGCCGCGATCTCAGCAGTGGGCGGGTAAGCACTGTCTACTCGGGCGGCTGTTTGATGGCCGACCTTGCCAAGGACTGCGCCTTCTATAAGCTGGGTGGAGATCAAAGCTATTACATGTTCAACGTTGAATCCCCCTGCGATGGTTGCATCTTTGTGGACAGCTCGTTCAAGCTGAACGATAATTACGAATACACCGACTGCGTCTTCTACGGCAACAGCAACTATCTGGGGGAGAACAGCGGCTATGTCAGCAGCTACACCACGGCTGGAGTCTACTCCATCAGCATTAGAGATATAATGATCAGTGACCGCCATAAGGATACGGGCACCGTCTACGCCGCTATCTCTACGGGGAATTCTTTCCAAATTAAGGACTCTGTAATGGAGAGGTTTGCCGAGTACATAGGCGGGGAATACCTGCCACGATTTACTGCTGAATACAGTGCGGCGACAAAATATTTCCCGACATGGTCTAATTACAGAGCGTACTATATCATTGCGTTCCCCGACACCACCATCACCGACATCACCCTGCCGGAATCTGAGATCACTCTCGACACCGGCATGACAAAGCAGCTGCTGCCGGAGGTAGCGCCCGTGAAAACGGCGCTGGTGGCCGATCTGAAATATACCTCCCTGGACGAGAGCGTGGCCACCGTCAGCGACACCGGCCTCATCACCCCCGTGGCCGCCGGCGGTACCCTGGTGCGCGTCAGCAATGCCGACGGCTCCGTGTACAGGGACATGGCCGTCCATGTGGCCGATTGCGTGCCGCTGGAGAGCCTGACCCTCAACGAGGATGCCCTCCATCTGCCCGTGGGTACCTCCGAGAAGCTGACCCCCGTGCTCGCCCCCGTGGACACCACCCGCACCGGCGTGGTCTACGAGAGCGCCAATGAGAACGTGGCCACCGTGGATAGGGACGGCACCGTACACGCCGTGGCCGTGGGTACCGCCGTTATCACCGCCCGCCCCGCCACGGGTGAGGACTTCGCCGCCTCCGTCACCGTCACCGTGGTGCAGCCGGCGGAGAGCATTGCCTTTGAGGAGAGCTTCTACGTCACCACCATGGAGCAGACGGACGATGACCTGAAGCTGACCTTTACCCCGGCCACCGCCACCGAGCGGGACGTCACATGGGAGTCCTCCAACCCGGACGTCTGCGAGATGGGTGCCGACGGCCGGCTCATCAAGCACAAGAACGGTACCGCCACCCTCCGCGCCACCCTTGTGGGCGCCGATCTGTCCGCCGAGCTTGTGGTCTGCATCTCCGATGCGGCGCCGTCCACCCAGGTGGAGGATATACAGTATTTCGCCAGAAATAAAAGTACGTATTACGCCCGGCTCAGCGACGGGACCCTCTGGCGCTGGGGCGAGGGCTATATGACGCCCCAGAAGCTGAACTTCTCCGATGTGGACGACTTTGCAGTAAACAGCTATTACGAATATGGCATCTACATCCTCTCCAACGGTACGCTGCAATACTACAATATGGACGGCACCGTGACGGCCAACAACTTTAACTACGGCAAGCCCATGACCGGCGTGAAGAAGATCGCCACGCGTAATAACGGGGTGGCTTCTCAATGTAGGTACTATGCCCTGAAGCAGGACGGCTCTGTCTGGGCGTGGGGCGATAACGGGTCTGGCCAGCTGGGCGACGGTACCACCACGAATCGCAGTCAGGCGGTGCAGACGGACATCTCCGAGAAGGTCGTGGACGTGATCGGCCGATCTGATTACACTGTATTCCTGACCGAGAGCGGCAAGCTGTACGGCGCGGGAGAGGGCTTCGGTACCACGCCGGTGCTGATCACCGATGGTGTCAGCGCCATCAAAAAGGATTATATAGACAGTGGATACTTCACCGCCCTGAAGGGACAGACCCTGTACCGCTATAACCGAAGCAGTGTGGAGCGTACCGCCCCTGTCCGGGGCAGCGGCCAAGCGGTCGGTTACTACAACGATTTCTACATGCAGGACGGCAGCGTGTTTGGCAAAACGACCAGCGGCAGCGGCAATGACTACGGTCAGCTGGGTGTAGGCGATACGGAATACCACAATGGCTACGTCCAGATGAAGAAGATTACCGGCGCCCGGCAGGTGTGGAATTTCAGGGATACCACCTTCATCCAGACCGATAACGGCTTCTACGGCACAGGCCGCAACGATAATCGTGCGCTGGCCAACCTGACCACGGAAAACAGCACTGTGCCCGTGCGCATCTTCTTCGGCCTGCAGGCCAACGAGGAACCCTTCCGCCTGGAGCAGACCAACATCACCGATGATATCCTCACGGATAGCGCCCTCGTGCTGGATTTCAGCGAGTCGCTCCTCAAGGCCAATAACTTCGGCACCATTACCCTCAAGAACGGCAGCGGCGAGATGGTTTCCCTCCGCCGCACCCTCCATCTGGATAAGCTGACCCTCACCCCCGTCTCCGGCTTCACCGACGGCATGTCCTATACCCTGACTCTCCCCGCCGGTGCCCTCCAGACCAAGTTCGGTGCCGCCAGCGAGACAGTGGAGCTGACCTTCACCTACCAGACCCCCGCCCCGGCGGAGGTGGACAGTCTCACCCTCGGTAAGACCGTCCTCACCGGTGTCCTTTCCCCGGAAAGTGGTACAAAAGTGGATTTAGGTGAAATTAAAGAGGCTTTTAAACTTGAATTCAAGTGCGTTTCTAACCCTAATGCAAGTATCACCTGGACAGTGGCGGATAACACGGTCGCAATGGTAGAAAATGGCAATTTAATCGCCCTTTCCACCGGCTGCACCACCGTCACCGCCGCCCTCGACGGCACCGGCCTTGCGGCCACTGCCCTGCTCTACATCAGCGAGGATGCGTCCGTAACCGTAACAAAATCCGTGCAGAATGGCGCGGAAAGCACTGTTTTGTTCAGCAACGGCGCACTTTTTGCCCTGCATGCTGACGGCACGACCAAGCAGCTTTTCACCGACGCTGTGGACTTCCACTGGGACGGCGGCGCCCTCTGGGTCAAGACAGCCGACGCCCTCTACCGCGACGGTGAGCCTACTGAGGATTTGCCAATTTCTGTAAAATATACCAATTTGCTCTCCCGCACCTCCGACACGGTTTTAGTCGGCTCCCAGACCCTGATCCTGACCGCCGACAAGACCCTCTGCCAGGGAGAAAACCTCAGTAATATAGCCATTTCCGGCGGTTCGGCGAGCGCTGCCACCTCCGGCAATCAGCTGCTCATCACCCCCTCCGCCCCCCTCATTTCCGGCACTTCCTACACCGTCACCATTCCGGAAAATTCCATTTCCACCTACTTCGGCGCGCCCAACGAGGAGATCACTTTTACCTTTATTTATCTGGATACCCTGGCCGCTGACGCCGGTGACGGCAAGACCGTTCTGGCAAGCGGCGCCGTGTCCGACAACAAGGCCGCGGCCGCCCGCGCGTGGACGTCCGAGCGCCTGACCGCAGGCTGGAAAGCCTTCTGCGACAAGGGTTACGACACTTTGTTCTACGGCAACGCCATCCTCAACCGCTTCACGGAGAACAACGTGGAGAAGTGGCTGCGCATCACCGCGCCCAGCGCCAGCAGCTACGTCCGCTACGGCATCGGCGGCAACTACTGGGGCACCGAGGGACTCAGCGAAAAGACCAAAAGGGAGGCCATCAACAAGCAGATACTGGACTTCGACGACTATCAGTCCATGGCCGACCTGAACGAGGGCACCATTCTGGAGACGATCCCCGAGTCGGTGTGGCCGGTGGTGCGCTCCGTGTCCCTGCGGGACGCCAACGGCGAGGCGATCACCACCGTGGGCGCAGGCAAGACCACGTTCACCGTGACCTTCAACCGGGATATGGACACCGAAATGCCCTTGCAGGTGCGCTTTGGCAGCAGCTATCCCTACGCTGACTTCGAGGTGGCCGGGCAGTGGCTGGACAGCCGGACGTGGGAGGGCTCCACCACCATGACCTCCCTGATCGCCAACGGCATCCAGTACTGGTCCATCGCCAACGGTCGCTCCGCCGAGGGACACCTGAAGCTCTACAAGGACTGGGGACGCTTCAGCTTCCACATCGACACCTCCTCCGCGCTGGCTATGACCATGCAGGCCGAGGCCGCCGATGACGGCGTGATCCTCACTTGGGCGCAGGACGACTTCGACACGCTGGCGGGCTACAACGTCTACCGCTGCGACAGGGAGGACGGCCAGTACGCCAAGCTGAATACCTCCGTCATCCCGGCGGATGTCAAGACGTTCACCGACACCAACGTGACCCCCGGCCAGATGTACTACTACAACTTCACCGTGGTCAAGACGGATCTGAGCGAGTCCGACACTTCCGGCAAGATCTCTGTCCGCGCCAAGGACACCATGGCACCCAACATCTATCACGACGGCGTGTACAGCGCCTTTACCGGCAGCAAGCTGATCATCAGCGCCACCGCCAACGACAACCTGCAGATCGACAAGGTGGAGCTGTTCTACCGCGTCACCGGCACGGAGAACTGGAGAGCGGTGACCATGACCGCCGTCAACGACCGGTATTCCGCCGTGATCCCGTCCTCCGACGTGACCACCGACGGACTGGAGTACTACATCCGTGCCTTCGACGGCGTGAACTACGCCTATAAGGGAACGGCGGAGCAGCCCTATGCCATCACGGTCAGCGAGGCCGTGGACCGCAGCGCTCTGGGCGACGTCAACGGCGATGGCCAGATCAACGTGCTGGATGCACTGATGGTGCTGCAGGCCATCAACGACCGGCTGAATCTGGACGCGGAGCAGTTTGCCCGCGCCGACCTGAACGGCAATAAGACGCTGGAGGCCGTGGAGGTCCTGACCATTTTGCAGTACGCCAACGGCATTATCGGCTCCTTGACGCTGTAAGGGGGCTGTTCCATGAAAGCAAAACGCGCATCCCGGCGCGCAGCGGCACTTTTGTGTGCCGCTGCGCTGCTGGTGAATCTGATCTCCACCGCATGGGCGGCCAGCGCCTTCCTGCGGGTGGGCAGCGCCTCCGCCGCGCCCGGCGAGACGCGCTCCGTGTATGTCAGCGGCTCCAATCTGGAGTCGCTGGCCGGTGTGCAGGGCATTGTCTCTTATGACGACACGGCGCTGGAGCTGACCGGCGCGGCGATGGCGGGAGCTTTTTCCGCCCTGGGGACGGTGAACACAGAGACGGCCGGACAGGTGTCCTTCAACGGCGCCTGTCTGGACGGCATATCCGGCTCCCAGAATATCCTGCGGCTGGACTTCCGCGTGCGGCCGGACGCCGCAGCCGGGGAATACCTGCTGGGTATCCTGATCGAAAACGCCTATAACACCGATCGGGCCACCGTGCCGCTGAGCGGCGCGCCCGGCGTGTTCACGGTGACGGAGCCGCAGACCACCACCAAGACGCTGTATTTTTACAGCGGCAGCAGCGTGTCCACGCTGCACAAGGGCGAGCAGGTGAGCATCACTGCCCGCACCTATGGCAGCCAGGGGCTGGCTGCCGGTAAGCTGGAATTCCGCTATGACGCCGCGCTGTTCACCTGCGTGGCGGCGGAGCCGCTGTCCGCACTGTCCGGGGCGATGAAGTCGCTGGACATCAGCCGGGCGGGGTATGTGTCCGCCGCCTTTGCGTCTAAGGAGGAGATACCCGGCGGCGAGCTGCTGCGGCTGACGCTGGAGGCGGTGGCCGACGTGGACGCGGATACCTCCGTGACCTTCGCGGCCTCCGAGCTGTACGACACGGCGCTGGCCGCCATGAACGGCGTCGGCTTCACCCGGACGCTTGCCCTGCGTAAGGCCGAGGTGACACCGGAGGTGCCCGCCCTGCGGGTGACCATGCCCGCCGCTGCCCGCACCAATGAAACCATCACCGCCGTGGCCACGCTGGACAGCGGCAGCGGTCTGGCAGCCGCTGATTTCTGCATTTCCTACGACACGGCGCTGCTGACATGCACCGGCGTGAAGGTGAGCGCGGGTATGGAGAGTGTGGACGGCGTGTGTATCGTGACGAATCCCAACTTTGACGGTGGTCAGGTGAAATTTACTTTTATCTGTGAGAAGGGTTTTGTGGGTGAAGCGGTGCTTCTGACCATGACGTTCCAACCGAAGAAGGAGGGAGCTGTCACCCTGACGCCCACCGTTACTACATCGGCTGTCGGCGCTGACCGCAAGCCCATCGCGCTGGATATGTGCGCCGCGTCCTGCGAGGTGAAGGATCCCTTCTTCGAGGTGACGTTCCGGGATGAGGACGGCACCGTTCTCTCGCGGCAGTCGGTTCGCTATCGTGCTGCGGCTGTGCCGCCGGACGCGGTAAAAACGCCGGACGAGGCGCATCACTATAAACTGGCCGGGTGGGGCGGCGACTATTCCAGCATCACCGCCGACGCGGAGTTCACCGCGCGGTACACAGCCATCCCCCACACCGAGGCCGTGGACAAGGCTGTGGAGCCGACGTGTACCGAGGCGGGGCTGACGGAAGGAAAGCACTGCTCGGTTTGTGGCGAAGTACTGGTGGAACAGAAAGTCGTCAAAGCTAACGGGCACACCGAGGTCGTGGACAAGGCTGTGGAGCCGACGTGCACTGAGACGGGACTGACCGAAGGGAAGCACTGCTCGGTGTGTGGCGAAGTGCTGGTGGAACAGGAAATCGTTCCGGCCAAGGGACACATCGAGGTCGTGGACAAGACTGTGAAGCCTACGTGTACCGAGACGGGTTTGACGGAAGGAAAGCACTGCTCGGTGTGTAGTGCGGTGTTGGTGGAGCAGAAAGTTGTTCCGGCGCTGGGATTCACCGTTTCCGGGTCTGTTGCCGGTGTCACGGACAATGCCATGGTCACGCTGCTGAAGGATGGCGTCGTGGCGGCACGGGGTGACGTGCGGGCGGACGGCGTTTTCCTGCTGTCCGGGCTGCGGATCGGCGCGGGGACGTATACGCTGCGGGTGGACGGCGGCGGCTGCGTGGCGTGGGAAATGCCCGTTGCCCTGTCCGATGACAGCGGCAGCGCCAATGTCGCCTGTTTGCTGCTGCGCATTGGCGATGTCAACGGCGACGGCACCGGCGCGGAGGACGCGCTGCAATGCACGCTGGATCTGCAGACGCTGTACGACTACCTTGCGCTGCGGCAGGTGCCCGGTTCGTTCTGCGACAGCGCTGATGCGGCGCGGAATGAGCTGCTGGTACGGTATTTCCTGCGGCTGGCCGATGTCAACGAGGACGGGCAGGTGGACATTCTGGACTATCAGCGGCTGTATTTGCTGGCGAGGAATGGCTGATGAACATACGCAAATGCAAAAGGCGGCGCCCCACAGGGCGCCGCCTTTGTGTGTGATAGGGTTTTGTTTTTGGGGTGCAGGGAGGGACGGCGGGGGCGCCGGTTCCTGCGCGTTACAGGTGCTTTTCGGGGGTCTGCATGTCGCGGGCGATCTGCTTGGCGTAGCGCTCCTCCTCGCTGAACACGCAGCCGCAGTATTTCTGCATGTACAGCCCCAGCTCCCGCGCCTCCTGCTGCCCCTGACGGAAGCCGGGGCGGAAGTCGTGGTAGAGAAACGCCACGCCGTAGCGCTGCGCCATCTCCTCCGCCGTCTGGCGCAGCAGCTCGTGGTTCTGGTAGGGGCTGACGAAGAGGGTGCTGGAAAAGCTGTCGAAGCCGTGCAGGGCGGCGTAGCGGGCGGTCTGCTCCAGCCGCAGGCCATAGCATTTGCCGCAGCGGTGGTCGATGTCATCGGCCACGGCGCGGCAGAACTCCCGCAGGCCGTAGTCCTCCTGCACGATCAGCTCTACGCCCACGGAGGGGGCGTAGGCCATCAGCGTGTCGCGGCGTGCCTTGTATTCCTGATAGGGGTGGATGTTGGGGTTGTACCAGTAGGACACCGGCTCGATGCCCTCCGCCCGGAGCAGCTGGATGCAGGCCACGGAGCAGGGCGCACAGCAGGTGTGCAGCAGCGTTTTGGTCATTTGTCTTTCCTCTTTTTGAAGGGTATGTGCAGCAGCTCTCGCAGCGGTCTGGCGGCGCGGGCGCGGGGCTGCATCAGGGACAGGAAGCGGGCGCAGACCTGACGGAAGGGCTCCTGCTCCAGGGCGTCGAAGAATTTTGTGCGGTCTACGGACACCGGGGCGGGGGAGCGCAGCGCCTGATCCGCCGCCACCGCCTCGGCCAGATCGAACCGGCGGCGGTGCAGGGGCAGGGAGTCGAAGATCTGGGCGCCCTTGGCGGTGTTCACCAGCAGCAGGGACATGCCCAGCTGCTTTTCCTGGGGGGAGATGTTGCTGGTGAGGTCGCAGAGGGTCAGGTCGCCGGTGCGGTCGGTGCTGGTGTAGCCGCAGGTGTGGCAGGCCGGGCGCAGGAACAGGCCGCGGGTGATGCCGCGCCCCAGCTCCGAGCGCAGCAGCGGCGCGTCGTACTGCCCGCCGTTTTCAAAGGAGACGTGGAAGCGGCGCACGCTGTCGCCGCTGAGCTTGCCGCAGAAGTCCACGGTCAGGGGGCGCTGCTGCTTCACATAGGCCATGGAGCGCACCAGCTTTTCCCAGATGCCGGGGCTGCACACGCCGCTGCAGGCCACGTCGCAGGTGATGAGCCGCTCCGGGTGCTCGCCCAGATAGCGGTACAGGCCGTCCACCTGACAGGGGGTGCCGGAGAACAGCACCTGCCGCCCCTGATCCAGATACAGGCGCACCTGCTGGTAGCTTTCGCCCACGTCGCTCTGCACGGGCTTGGCGCCCCGGAGACGGGGCAGGTCGTGGAGGTTTTTCACGGCGATGTGGCTGACCTTCAGCCCATCGTCCAGCGCCGCGCCGAACACCACGCCGCCGCCCTCCAGCACATACTCCGCCAGGGCGGAGAAGGCACCGCCGGCGGTGGAGCGGCGGCGCACGTCCTCGTCACCGTTCCATACAGCGAAGGCGGCCGGCTCTGTGCGGGGCTCCCGCTGCTTCAGAACGGGGCAGATGTGGGTGCAGTGGCCGCACTGGACGCAGCCGTCCGTGATCTGCGGATAGAGGAAGCCCTCCCGATCCGGGATCATGCGGATGGCGCCCTTGGGACAGCCGTTGCAGCAGGCGGCGCAGCCGGTGCAGCGCTCATGGGGCGCCAGCTGGGGCGCGGTATTCAACTCGGTCATGGCGGCTACCTCCTGAATTATGCATATAGCACTATTTTACCACATGGCAGGAAAAAGCACAAGTGCGGGGAACTGTCCGTTTTTCGGGACAGTACTCCTGGTATGATGGGTACAGTCAAGAAAAGCAGGAGCCAGGAACATACAGGAGGTGCTTTATGTATAAGTTTTTCGATTATCTGCTGCCCGATCTGCCGGTAAAGGCCATCGGCGAGCTGGCGGGCTATATCCGGCGGTTTACGGCCATGCAGCGCAGTGACATACCGGTGGAGGGACACATGGGGGACGTGGCGTTCTGCGCCACCCAGCAGCCCTCCGGCGATGTGCGGGTACACTGGGTGCAGGTGGCGCGGCAGCGCATCCCGGTGGACGCCACGGTGTGAGAGGGGAAAAGGAAGCGCCCCCGGCTAAGGCCGCCTGACACAAGAAAACACACGGTTTTGCCTGTGTCTATCCGGCTGAAATCGACCGAAAAAACGCCCA
>OJNS01001733.1_pt1 | contig 10580 bp, 7 predicted proteins | sample 1597911 | NCBI WGS metagenome assembly OJNS01 (sample SAMN01915214, study PRJEB22387) | human gut metagenome | isolation source: stool | host: Homo sapiens | place: USA
GGACGGCAGCGCCAACGACTACACCTGCGACGACATTCTCATTGCCACCGGCTCCGTGCCGTCCCGCCCGCCGATCCCGGGGCTGGAGCTTGCCATGACCTCCGACGAGCTGCTCGAGGGCTGCGACCACCTCTACCGCTCCATCGTCATCATCGGCGGCGGCGTCATCGGCATCGAGTTTGCGACGTTTTACGCAGACCTCGGCTGTGAAGTGACCGTCATCGAAGGCATGGACCGCCTGCTGCCCAACATGGACAAGGAGCTCGGCCAGAGCCTCGCGCTCATCCTCAAAAAGCAGGGCGTGAAGGTCTTCACGAACGCGATGGTCCAGAGCGTCGAGAAGACGGGTGAGGATATCGCCGTCAACTTCACCTGCAAGGAAAAGAGCGAGACCGTCTCCGGCGAGGCCGTGCTCTGCGCCATCGGCCGCCGCCCGTACTGCGACGGCCTGTTCGCGGATGGCATTTCTGTCGAGATGAACCGCCGCAGCATCGCCGTGAACGAGCGCTACGAGACGAGCATCCCCCACATCTACGCCATCGGCGACGTCTCGGCCAAAATTCAGCTCGCCCATGTGGCGACCGCGCAGGGCATCGCCTGCGTCGACCTGCTCTACGGAAGGGAAAATCACACATCCATGTCCGTCGTGCCGAGCTGCATCTACTGCCGTCCGGAGATCGCGGTCGTCGGCCTCACCGAGGCCGAGGCCAAGGAGGCGGGCATCCCCGTCAAGGTCGGCAAACACGTCATGTTCGACAACGCCAAGACGCTCATCGCCGACCCGGGCCGCTGCTTTATGAAGTTCGTCGCCCACGCCGAAACACGCGAGCTTCTCGGCGCGCAGCTCATGTGCGAGCATGCGAGCGACATGATCGGCGGCGTCTCGCAGGCGCTCGCCAACCACATGACGGTCGATCAATTCCTGCTGGCCATGCGTCCGCACCCCACGTTTGAAGAGGCAATGACCGCCGCGCTCGAGGACCTTGCGCAGAAGCTCGGCTGAAAGGCCGCGGATGAAGCTATCGGTCGCCTTTAGACGGGCGATACCGCTTTTATGCAAAATTTGCGTTGCAGCATACGATGGAGTATGCTACCCTTAAAGTGAAAAATTGCTCTGACGGGGAACGCTTCTTTGAAAGCGGCGCACCGAAAGCGTGATAAGGGAGAGGAGAATCATCCATGAAAAAGCTATTGCCCATCATTTTGACGCTGCTCCTGGTTTGCATTGCCGTGTCTTATGCCTCCGCCGCGAATGTGGTGGCTTCGCCGCAAAATCTGTCAGTCGACGGCGTCGATGCAGACTGTGACAAATACAACATCGACGGCAGCAACTATTTCAAGCTGCGCGATCTTGCGCAGCTTCTGAGCAAGACGGACAGCCGCTTTTCCGTTTCGTTCGATGAGCAAAGCAATGCGGTCACGGTCGTTTCCGGGAAGGAATATACCCCTGTCGGCGGCGAGCTTGCGCGCGGGCGGGATCAGTCCAAAACAGCCGTTGTCAGCAAGCAGTCCGTTTTGATCGACGGAAAGGCTGCGGACGGTCTTTCTGTCTACAACATCGGGGGAAACAACTATTTTAAGCTGCGCGACCTCGGCGATGCGCTCGGCTTTACTGTCGACTATGATGCCGACAGCAATACTGCCATCGTTTTGAGCAAGGGTTCCACAGCGGTCTACCAAAACGCATTTGAAAAACTGCTTAAGGACGTGAACGAGAAGCGCCGCGCCGATATGGCAAGGGAAGAGTCGTTCGACGGCTTTGAAGCATATTTACAGCATCACCGCGGCGAGGTCGAGATCACGCAGGCAGAGATCGACGGCCTGAAAAATCTGAACAATCCCGGCAAGGCGGTTCTTACGCGCGCGGAAGCGCTTGAGGATGTGGACCTGTTCTTCCGCGCGCTGCATTACTCCTACGGCGCTTACTACTATTTCGGTGAGGAGACGTTCCAAAAGGCGGAAGATGCCATCCGTGCAGAGCTTGCATCCTATCAGACGATCAAGTGGGACCAGCTCGTCTCGCTCATTTACTCGCACCTGCTTTTCGTTCGGGACGGACATTTCTCGATTGCCGGGCGGTATGAACCGGCCTTTGAAAAAAGCGTTCAGTATCTTTACTATTACAGCGGTCAAAGCTTTGGCAGGGATGAAAGTGGGTACTATCTGCTGGGGGAAAACGAGAAGTGGTACTATACCTCCTGCGGCAACGCGAATGTCGAAATGAAGCCGTATCTTGACGGCAGCGGCCGAGTGTGCTATTCCCTGCGTCAGTTCTGTCCCGCGACGGCTGTGCATACGGCAGACAGTATCACCCTGACCAAGGGCGCTGAGACCAAAACGGTTTCGGTCACATGGTCGCTGAGCCAGTCCTATCTGGAAGACGGTTCGCAGGTCCCGGATTATCATTATCTGAAATCAAACGGTATTGCCTTGATAACGATTCGCAGGTTTGACTGGAATTATGAGGAGACAATGGACGAGTTCGTCCGCACCGGTTCTGACCTTAAAAACGCGAAGCTCATCATCATTGATGCTCGCTCCAACAGCGGCGGCGATGAAGACTTTATCAAAAACTGGCTGAAAAGCTACACGGGAGAAGAACCCGAACAGAAAACGATTATCTCCAACTGGGGCACTGCCATGTTCGATAGGACCCAAGCCTACGCGGACCTGGGTGAAGAATTTGCCGCCTTCCGGACAGGCGATAAGGACTATGAGCTGTTTCAGGGAAAGCTGCTGGAAAACAGCACTCCGATTCTTCTTCTGACAGACAGCATGTCCGGCTCCGCCGGCGAGAGCATCGTGACCTATTGCAGGACACTTGACAACTGCCTTGTGATCGGCAGCCCGACGAGAGGCGCGCAGCTGGTCGGAAATGTGCGAGGCTGGACGCTTCCAAACTCCGGCATCGGCTTCCAGTTCGGTCAGTCGTTCCACTTCATCTACAATATGGAGAATGTAGACGGCAAAGGCTATGAGCCGGACCTCTGGTGCGATCCGAAGACCTCGTTGCAGGCGGTTTTGAGCATGGTGAGGCGCTATGACCTCGGCTCCGCCGAGGGCGTGGCCGCCCTGCGCGCGCAGCTGCCGAATATTCTGACCAAGTAGGCAGGCACTTCCCATTAAATGTCCCACAACGTAGGATGAGTAGAAAGAGAAGCATTCTACTGAACCTGTCTTATGGCCATATACCGCCGTCATCTGAACGAAAAAACGCTCCCGAGATCATCTTGATCTTGGGAGCGTTACTTTCTCTATTATGATTACTTTTTGTGCCCAAAAACAGCCTTTTGCCGGAATGTGTTAGAAAAGTGTTAGAAAGCGTTATTTTGCGTTTTCTAATTTCTGTCAAAAGGTTAGAAAAAAGTCCTGAAACCGACCGATTTCAGGACTTTTCTGGTTGCGGAGGCAGGACTCGAACCTACGGCCTCCGGGTTATGAGCCCGACGAGCTACCAACTGCTCCACTCCGCGATATGAAATTAAGGGAATACTGGTGCCGGTGACCGGACTCGAACCGGTACAGTATCGCTACCGGGGGATTTTAAGTCCCCTGTGTCTACCAATTCCACCACACCGGCAGATATCGGCAATAGATAATATACCATACCTCCGCCGTGATGTCAACACCTGTTTGCAAAAAAGTTCTCCGTTCGCGTTTTGTTCCTTTGACTTGCCGGTCTTGCTATGCTATACTATGCTTGTATTGTTATCGAAAAGAGGCGGACTATGCAGATCGGAACGGTAAAAATTGAATCGAAGCTCGCGCTCGCGCCGATGGCGGGCGTAACGGATGCTGCATTCCGCCAGATCTGCTCCGAAAAAGGCGCGGGCTACACCGTCACAGAGCTTGTGAGCGCCAAGGCGCTGTGCTACCACGACACGAAGACCGCGCAGCTGCTTCGTCCGTTTCCGAGCGAAAAGCCGTTTGCCGCGCAGATCTTCGGCAGCGATGTGAACTGCATGGCCGAGGCCGCGCAGATGGCGATCGAAATTTCCGGCGCGGACATCCTGGATATCAACATGGGCTGCCCCGTGGGCAAGGTCGTCAAAAACGGCGACGGCAGCGCGCTGATGAAAGATCCCGAAAAGGCCGCGCGCATCGCTGAGGCGGTCGTGCGCGCCGTCAAGGTCCCCGTCACGGCGAAGATGCGCCGCGGCTGGGACAAGGGCAGCATCAACGCCGTCGAGCTCGCCAAAATGCTCGAAGAAGTGGGCGTCAGCGCCGTCGCGGTGCACGGGCGCACGCGCATGCAGATGTACGGCGGCGAGGCCGACTGGAACACGATCCGCGACGTCAAGCAGGCCGTCAGCATCCCCGTCATCGCCAACGGCGACGTTTTTTCGCCCGAAGCCGCGGTGCGCATCCTTAAATTCACGGGCGCGGACATGGCGATGATCGGCCGCGGGAGCTTCGGCAATCCGTGGCTTTTCGAGCAGTCCGCCGCCGCGCTCTCAGGGCGCGACATTCCGCCGCTGCCGCCGTTTGCCGAGCGGTGGGACACCGCCGTGCGTCAGGTGGAGCTCTCCGCACAGTATCAAAACGAGCGCGTCGCCATGCTGCAGGCGCGCCATCACCTGTGCTGGTACTTAAAGGGCATCAGCCACGCGAATTATTATAAGGAGAAGATCGTGCAGCTCTCAACGCTTTCTGAGCTGCACGCGCTCAGCGCGTCGATCAAGCGGGATCTGCGCTGAGGATCAATAAAAAGCTATGGACGAACGGGAACTCATTGCGCGCCTTCAAAAGCGGGATGAAGCCGCCTTCGAAGAGCTGATCCGCCAATATGAGAAAAAAGTGTATACGCTGTGCTTCCGCATGTGCGGCAACAGCGAGGACGCCGAGGAGGCCGCGCAGGATGCCTTTCTTGCGCTCTGGCGCGGGATCGACCGCTTCCGACAGGAGTCATCGCTTTCGACGTGGATCTACCGTCTGGCGACGAACGCCTGCATCGACACGCTGCGGCGGCGAAAAAAACAGAGCGGCAGCGTCTCGCTCGACGACGAGGAGCTGTTTGTCGACGCGGTCGACACCTCGCCCCAGCCGCAGGAGACGGTCGAGCACCGCGAGGCACAGAAATTATTGCAGGAGGGCCTCTCCGCCTTGCCGGAGGAGTACCGAAAGGTGCTCATCCTGCGCGAGATCGAAGGCCTGAGCTACACCGAGATCGCAGAAAGCGCGTCGATCGAGCTGGGCACGGTCAAATCGCGCATCAGCAGGGGCCGATCACTTTTGCGCAACTTTTTATCCGGAAACGGGAACTTTTTTGAAATTGCTTCGTCAAAAGTTACAGAATGTAATCGTGAGGAGATGAGCGCCAAATGAAATGTTGTGAACAGTACGCCGCCGCGCTCTCTGCCTTTGTGGACGGAGAATTGAGCGAAAACGAAAAGGAAGAGGTGCTCTCGCACGTAGAGCACTGCCAGAACTGCCGGGAGTATCTCTCGGAACTGATGATCGTGCACACGATGTTCGAGGAAATGCCCGAGCTCGACGCGCCGGAGGGCTTTTCCGAGCGCGTGCTCGAGCGGGTGCATGAGGAAAAGCGCGCGAGATCGCGCCACCGCCGTGCATGGCCGCGCGTGCTGGCCGCGTGCTTTGCGCTGCTTGTCGTCACGGCCGCGGCGTGGAAGCTGGCGCCCGCGATGGTCAGCAGCAACGACAGCGCCGCGGACTGCAATACCAGCGGCAATGACACGGCGAGTGCGCCCGCTGCGTCCGGCGACACGGCGGAGGACTTTACCTACAGCTATTCCGCCGTGCAGAAGGAGGGCGTGCAGGCCGACGCCAGCCCGTTCGACACCTATGACACGGAAGACGGCGCAGACGACCGCTCCACCGACGCAAGCGGCGGCTATGCCATCATCACGCTGGATGTGCCCGCGGCGGCGGAATTTCTGCACGAGCGCGGCATGGCCGTGTACGCGGAAAATGACGAGTACGTCAGCTACCTCGTCGTGGCCGAAGCGGCACATGACTTAGCAGACGCCATGGAGCTGCCTGAGGCTGAGCGCACCGCGCTCCGTCAGGCAGACGATATTCTGATCGTCGAGGTCGCCAAGACCGCACCGGCGGTCGAAGAGCCTGCGGAAAACACCCCCGCAGGAGAAGAGGAGAGCGAATGAACGATATCGGCGTGATCGGCGGTGCGGACGGCACGACACAGATCGTCGTCTCCGGCAGCATCGGAGGGCCGATCCTGTGGATCTTTTTCGGCGCGCTGGCACTGATGGTGATTTTATACGCTGCATTTTACCGACGCGGCAAGGGCAAGGCGGTCTGCCTTGCCCTCGCGGCGGTTTTCTGCGTGGCGGCGGATCAGGCCGTCAAATTCCTCGTCGTGAACACAATGTCGCCCGGCGAATCGGAGCCGCTGCTGCCGCCGCTGTTACAGCTCACGCGCGTGCACAACTACGGCGCGGCGTGGTCGAGCTTTTCGGGCGCACGGTGGCTGCTCATCGCGCTGACGGCGGCGGGCATGTGCGCCATCGCATGGCTGCTCGTCAAGATTGTGCGCCATCCGCTGGGCCAGTGGTCGCTTGCGATCATCCTCGGCGGCGGCATCGGCAATCTCATTGACCGCGTGCGCCTCGGATACGTCGTTGACATGCTGGACACGATGTTCATGGACTTCCCCGTCTTCAACGTGGCGGATGTGTTCGTCGTGTGCGGCACGGTCTGCGCGCTGATTTACTACCTTGCCTTTTACAGCAAGAGCGACGAGAAAAACTGGGGGAACAAGGTCGATGGAACCGATCCTGCTGCAAACAAGTGAAGCCGATGCCGGTACGCGGCTCGACGCCTGCCTCGCCCGCGCAATTGAAGACCTGACCCGCTCCGCCGCGGCGAAAGCCGTCGAGGACGGGCGTGTCCTCGTGAACGGCAAAGCGCCGAACAAGAGCTACAAGCTCACGGGACACGAGCAGATCGAATTCACCCCCGAAGAGCCCGCGCCCATCGACGCCGTTCCGCAGGACATCCCTCTGGACGTTGTCTACGAGGACGACGACGTCATCGTCGTCAACAAGCCGAGCGGGCTCGTCGTCCATCCCGCGCCGGGCCATCCGGACGGGACGCTCGTGAACGCCCTTTTGTATCACTGCGGCGACAGTCTCTCCGGCGTCGGCGGCGCGCTGCGCCCCGGCATCGTACATCGCATCGACCGCGACACGAGCGGGCTCATCATCGCGGCAAAAAACGACTACGCGCACCAGTTCCTCTCCGCCCAGCTGGCCGACCACACGCTCGCGCGCACGTATGAGTGTATCGTGGTCGGCAACTTACGTGAGGACAGCGGCACGGTCGACGCGCCCATCGCGCGCGACAGCCGCGACCGCAAGCGAATGGCCGTCGTTCCGGGTGGACGCCGCGCGGTAACGCACTGGGAGGTCATCGCCCGTTATCCCGGCTACACGCATGTGCGGTGCAGGCTCGAAACGGGCCGCACGCATCAAATTCGCGTGCACATGGCCTACCTCGGCCACCCGATCCTGGGCGACACGGTCTACGGCGCAAAAAAGGCCGTTCCAGGCCTGACGGGTCAGTGCCTTCACGCGGTGGGGCTTCAGTTCATCCACCCGCGGACGAAGGAGCTCGTCTCGCTCACGTGCCCGCTGCCTGACGAATTCACCGCCATGCTGCGCAAGATCGACCGATAGATCAAATCCCGCAGGCGAGGGCCGACGCCTTCGCCTTATTCTACAGGAAATACAGGTGAACAATGTGAAAGACCTGCAAACCATTGAGGAGACCCTCAAATATCTGCAATTCGACAACTGGGAGCAGAGCGCGCCGGGCCTTGCGCGCTCGCGCGAGCTTCTGGGTCTGCTCGGCAATCCCGAGCAGAAGCTCAAATTCGTCCACATCGCGGGCACAAACGGCAAGGGCTCTACCGCCGCGATGCTCGCCTCCGTGCTCCGGCGCGCGGGGTACCGCACGGGGCTCTATACCTCGCCGCACCTGCTGCGCTTCCACGAGCGCATGCGCGTGAACGGGGAAGAGATCGACGACAACTCCCTCATTTCGCTCACAAACACCGTGCGGAACGCAGCGGAGCGCATGAGCGAAATGCCCACGGGCTTTGAGATCATGACGGCCATCGCCTTTTTGTACTTCGTGCAGGAGCAGTGCGACATCGTCTCGCTCGAGGTCGGTCTCGGCGGGCGCATGGACTCGACGAACGTCATCCCCGCGCCGGAGGTCTGCGTCGTGGCGAACATCGGCTTGGAGCACACGGCCATTCTCGGCGACACGGTCGAGAAGATCGCTGCGGAGAAATGCGGCATCATCAAGCATGGCTCGCACGCCGTGCTCTTCGGCCAGAGCGAGGGCGTGGAGAACGTCGCGCGCGAAAAGTGCGCGCAGGAGGACGTGGCTCTCACGATCACCGCGCAGGAAAAGCTTGAGCGCATTTCGTCCTCGCTCGACGGTCAAGAGTTCAAATACCGCGGCCGCGGGCCGTACCACCTGCGGCTTCTCGGCGAGTATCAGCTCTTGAACGCGCTGACGGTCATCGACGTGTGCAACGCGCTGCGCTCGCGCGGCTGGGACAAGCTCACGGACGAGGCCATTGACGAGGGGCTTTCCCACGCCCAGTGGCCCGGACGGCTCGAGCTCCTGCGCCGCGGGCCGGACTTCATCGTTGACGGCGCGCACAATCCCCAGTGCGTCGACGCGCTGATGGATTCGCTCGCCGCGCTCTACGGCGACAAAAAACTCATCTTCCTCACAGGGGTGCTTCGCGACAAGGACTGGCAGCAAATGCTGCGCCGCGCGCTCCCGCTCGCCAAGGCGTTCGTCGTCATCACGCCGCCTTCTGCCCGCGCACTCGATGAAAACGAGCTCGCCGCGTGGCTGAACGCACAGGGCGTGCAGGCCGTCCCCGCCAAGGACACCGACGACGGCGTCCGCCGCGCCCTGGAGCTGGCAGGCGAGGACGACGCCATCTGCTCCTGGGGCTCGCTCTACTTCACCGGCGAGGTCCGCCGCGTCCTGACGGAACAGTAAACACGATAAAAAAGGCCGCTGCGAAACGCCGCAGCGGTCTTTTCATGATCCCCATGCCGCATTTGCCGCGACCAGCGGCAAACAGGCCCCCGCACCCAAAATCGGCACAAAGAGGCATCTTGCCCGCCGCATTCGCTGCCTCCGGCAGCGAACAGGCCAGAAGCAACATCCTCCGTCCCCCACCCGCCGCATTTTCTGCCCCCACGGGCAGAAAACAGGCACCAGCGTCGCAGACTTTCGCGTCCGCAGACGCGAAATAATTTTAATCATAAATCGCCGCGACATGCGCGTGGCGATTTATTCTTCTCGCTTCGCGCGTGTCGCAGCCGCCTACGGCGGCAAGGCACGAAGCGAAGTGCGATCCCCTAAAATCAAAGGGATCCCATCCATCGGATGGGATCCCTTTGATTTTAACTTAGATAATTCAGCGGATTGACGTACGAACCGTTTCTCTGAATGCCGAAGTGGCAGTGGACACCGCTGGCGACGCCGCTGCGGCCCGCCTTGGCGATCTGCTGGCCCTTATAAACAGTCTGTCCCGCCGAGACGAGCAGCGAGCCGTTGTGCTCATAATAGGTCACATAGCCGTTGTTGTGGTCGATGATGACAACATAGCCCATCGCGCCCTTATAACCGGAGAAGATGACGCGTCCGCCGTCGGCAGCGTAGATCGGCGTGCCGCGCGCGCAGGCGATGTCGATGCCCTTGTGGTTTCTCGTCGCGCCGCGGATGCCGGTGTTGCGGTAACCAAAGCGCGAGGTGATGCGGCCCGAGCACGGCCAGCGGAAGCTGCCGGTAGGCATCCAGGTGGGCCGGGCTTTGGTGCCCCGGAGCCGGTACTCGGTGACAGGCTCTTTCAGGGTCACGGAGGAGAGAATGGTCCGCTCCGTTTCCTCGCCATTGACATAGGTGGCCTTAGCCATCACGTCCGCCTTGCCGTATTCACCCTTGGAGGTTACCTTATAGTCGCCCTGATAGAGGTCAGCGCTGTCGGTGTACTCAATGTTGTAGGACACATCATCCAGATACCGTTCCTGCTTTACCACAGTCATGGTCAGGTAGGGGACAGAGGCGGACAGGGTCAGCACTTCGCCGATCTGGAGCTTATTGATGTTGTAGCCGGGGTTCAGAGCCAGCAGCTCTGCGGAGGTGAGGCCGTGGTCCTCGGCGATCTCAGACCAGGTGTCCCCCTTGACCACGGTATAGGTGACCTCGGCGGTCTTGGTGGAGTAGAGCGTCTCCGCCAGATAGCCCAGGTTCATCACCTGATCGTTGGGCACATACTCATACTTGACTTCCACATCCTCCGCAAACTCGCAGGAGATGGTGTTCTCATTGGTGGCGGCGTCCTTGAGCTGCTGCAGCAGCTCCTCCAGCGCGCCCTCATAGGGGGTGGCGCCGATGAGCTCGCCGTCCACGTACAGGTCCAGCAGGGCCGCAAATTCTTGACAGGTATCCATTTGTCAGCCCTCCTTTCCTGATTCTTTGGACGCAGCGGGCGGAGAAAAGTTCCCGCTTTTGAGTAAAAAATTCCGCAGCTGCTTTCGTCCCCGGTTGATGCGGGACTTGACGGT
>OJNS01001739.1_pt1 | contig 10567 bp, 10 predicted proteins | sample 1597911 | NCBI WGS metagenome assembly OJNS01 (sample SAMN01915214, study PRJEB22387) | human gut metagenome | isolation source: stool | host: Homo sapiens | place: USA
CTCCGTGCCCTCGATGTCCGTGCCGCCCACGGACACCGTCTCCACCCGGCCGGAGCCGTTCTCCGCCGCAGCGCCGAACCACCTGTCCGGCGTGCCGGACAGCTTCAGCTCCGGGTACGCCGCCAACAGTTTCTCTTTGGCCTCCGCCGCCGTAAAGGTCACGGTGCTGTAATAGTTGGGCACCGTCTCCTCCCCCTCCGGACTGTCCACGCTGACAAGATAGGGCAGATCGCCGCTCCACACGTCCCCGGCGGCGGCTGTGCGCCCGGCGGAGGAGGAGTGGAATACCGCCAGAATGGGTCGCCCGTTGTACAGCACCACCTGCCCGTCCGTGTCGCTGACCGCCTGCTCCACCCGTGTATTCCACGGGGCGAAGTCGCCGCCCCACTTCTCCTTGGCCGCCGTCTCGGACAGGTAGGCGCTGCAGCAGGTGTGGTCGGTGCAGAAGTCCGCGTCCGGGTGGGCGTCCTTGCGCCCCGCCGCCAGCTGGTAGTACACATAGCTGCGCTCCGCCGCCGCCTGTGCCCGCAGCGCCTCCATCTCGAAGGCGGCGGGCATCTCGCCCCGCACCACGCCGGTGAGATAGCGTTCCAGCGTCATCTGCTCCGTCGTATCCCCGTCCTGTATGGTCAGCGTCACGTCCCGGTCGTGATGCACCGCAGCCGTCTCCGGCGCGGACGGCTCCGGCTCTGCCGCCGATCCTCCCGCCGCCAGATACGCCCCGCCGAACAGCAGCACCGTCAGCACCAGCCCCGCCGCCGCATATTTCCGCATACGCCCACCCCCTCTCACCCATGGTATGCAGAGCCTGTCCCCCGCATACATAAAAACGCCCGCCCGCGCCATACTACCCCAAAACGGTGTGCAGGAGGGCAAACAGGTGACAACGAAGGATTTCCGTGAAAAGACCGCCGCGCTGGACGGTCTGCTGGGCGTGGGGCAGTGCTTCGACATGACGGCGCGCGACCTGACCATCGGCGGACGGGCGGCGCGGCTGTGGGTGGTAAACGGCTACGCCCAGGAGGACATTCTGGAGCGGGTCATCGCCGGATGGCAATCGCTGCCCCCGCTGGACGAGCTGTCTGACCCGGAGCAGTTCTGCCGCCGGTACGTCTCCGCCTGCGATGCCCAGCCGGTGACAGACCGGCACGACGCCATCATGGGCGTGTTCGCCGGTAAGACGCTGGTGGTCATCGACGGCTTCACCGGCGGGCTGCTGCTGGACGTGAAGCATTTTCCCACCCGCTCCGTGGAGGAGCCGGACACCAGCCGGGTGCTGCGGGGCAGCCACGACGGATTCGTGGAGAACCTGATGCAGAACGCGGCGCTGCTGCGGCGGCGCATCCGCGATCCCCACCTGCGGCTGGAGCGGATCCAACTGCCGGAGCGCTCCGCCACCGATGTGGCGCTGTGCTACATGGAGGGCGAGGCGGATGAGGATCTTCTGCGGGAGCTGCGGGAGAAGCTGGCGCACCTTCAGGCCGGCTCCATCGCCATGAGTCAGGAGTCCATTGTAGAGGCCATCGCGCCCCGGCAGTTTTGGAACCCGTTTCCCACGGTAAGGTATACCGAGAGGCCGGACGTGGCCACCGCCTGCATCATGGAGGGGGACGTGGTGATGCTGGTGGACAACTCTCCCGCCGCGCTGCTGCTGCCCACCACGCTGCTGCGGTTCAACGAGGAGATCAACGACTACTACTTTCCACCCCTGATCGGCACCTATTTGCAGGTCATCCGCACGCTGGTGCTGCTGCTGACCATGTTCATCACGCCCCTGTGGTACCTGCTGGTAAAGAACCCGGACACGCTCCACGAAAGCCTGCACTTCCTGCTGGTGCAGGACGAGTACTACGTCCCGCTAATCATCCAGCTGCTGCTGGTGGAGCTGATCATCGACGTGCTGAAGATCGCGTCCCTGAACACGCCGGACGTGCTCAGCAACTCCTTCAGCATGCTGGGTGCGTTGATACTGGGCGACTTCGCGGTGCAGGCGCGGTGGCTGGTGCCGGAGGTGCTGGTGTATATGGCGTTCGTGGCGGTGGCCAACTACGCCCAGCACAGCTACGAGATGGGCTACGCCACCAAGCTGTGCCGCATGGTGCTGCTGGTGCTGATCTGGCTGTGGGACTGGTGGGGCTTCGCCGCCGGGGTGGTGCTGACGCTGGTGCTCATCGCCACCACCAAGCCGCTGGTGGGCAAGGGGTACCTCTACCCGCTGATCCCCTTCGACCGGAGAAAGCTCCTGCGGCTGCTGTACCGGCGTCCCATCAACCGGCACAACAGCTGACGGGACGTCGGGGACGCCGTCCCCTACAGGAATTTTTTCTCATCACGCATGAAAAAGAACCGCCCTGCGGCGGTTCTTTTTCATGCGTGGTATTTAGGCTCGTTGCCCTGATAGATGTCCTGCATCTCCCGGTCGATCTCGCTGATGGCGTCGGAGCACAGGCGCAGCCGCGCCGCGTCCTGCTCCGTGAACTGCCGGTCGGACTTGTACCGCAGCTCGTGCTCCAGACTGGCCCACATGTCCATGGCGATGGTGCGCAGCTGGATCTCCACCGGCAGCACCATGGTCCCCTCGCTGATGACGATGGGCACGTTGACGATCAGGTGCAGGCTGCGATAGCCCGTCTCCTTGGGCTCCTTGATGTAATCCACCTCGCGGATGACGGTGTACGACTCGCTGCGGGTCAGCAGCGAGCGCAGGTAGTAGATGTCATCCAGATAGTTGCAGATGACCCGGATGCCGGCCACGTCCTGTATGTGGGCGTAGATATTGTCGATGTTGACCTCCAGCCCCCGCCGGTGCAGCTTGTCGATAATGCTGTCCAGCGTCTTGATGCGGTACTCAATATGGTGGATGGGCGAGTGGTCGTACAGCCGGGCGAACTCCTCGTCCAGTATCTCCATCTGCGTCACGGCCACCTTCAGCGCGCTGCGGTACAGGTGCGTCACCCGCACCATCCCTGCCGCCAGCTCCTGCTCCTCCTGTGTCAGCCGGGTGGTGGTGGGTATGTCCCGCAGGCGGATGGTACCGCTCTTTTCGATCATCATAGGCAGACGCCCTCCTTTCGGCAGTCTCATCTTACTACACAAGTATGACCTGCCTGTGAACAAATTGCCATTTCTTTGACAATTATACCGACACTTTCCGCAAAATGCAAGGGGCGTGTTGTGCAGAAAGCGCAAAAAAGCAGCAGACGGTCATCCGGGGGATGACCGTCTCCGCTTTTTATTCATTTTCCAGCAGCAGCGTGTAGCTGTCGCCGTCCACGGCGAACACACGCTCCACGTCCGTGTCCATCTGCTCCAGCAGCGGGCTGTCCGCCTGATAGCTGACGCAGGTGCCGCAGGAGGCACTGAGCTTCCGGGGCACGGGCATCATCCGTGCCGCCGCGCCGCAGGCCGTCAGGCTCTGGCACGTCAGCAGCGCGGACAGATGGGTGTGGAACGTGGCGATATAGCCGCTCACTTGTTCAGGCACAGGCGGAAGTCCTGTCCCTCCGCCGCCACGGATACCTTATACCCGCTGTTCTCGGCAAACCGGGTGACGTTCTCCACGGAGCACTGGTTGTCCACCAGCACCTCCAGCGCGGCGGGGGCGTCGGCCTTCACCGCCTTCTGCACCATGACCACGGGCATGGGGCAGGAATAACCTCTTGCATCAACGACCATCATTCCGCTCCTTTCACTTCACGGCGGCCGCGTTCACAGCGGCGCGCTTGGGCATATTCCACAGGGACACGGCCAGCATCACAACGATGCCCAGACACACGGCGATCTTGCCGTTGGTGGAGATGCCGCCCACCACGATCTCCTTGGCCTCGTTCATGGAGTCGGCGTTGCCGGCCAGACCGAAGTTGTGGGCGAAGGCCGCGCCCACGATCATGCCGAACACGGTCACGGCGCTGTCGCCGTTGCCCTCGCCGGCCAGGATCAGCTGACGCAGCGGGCAGCCGCCCAGCAGCACGCTGCCCCAGCCCACCAGCACCATGCCCAGCAGGTTCCACAGCTGGCTGCTATGGGCGATGGGCTGCAGCGCAAAGCCCAGCTTGAAGCTGCCGGTGATCAGGTTGCCGGCCAGCACCACCACGAAGATGGCCACAAAGCCGTACAGCAGCTTGAAATCTTTGAACAGCATGGCGTCGCGGATGCCGCCCACCATGCACAGGCGGGCACGCTGTGCCAGAGCGCCCACCACCGCGGCGATCAGCAGCGCCGCCAGCATGGGAGCGTGCTTGCTGCCGGGGCCCTCCTCACTGAACTTGAACAGGCTGGGCACCGCGATGACCAGGATCAGCAGGCCGGTCATGACGATGGGCAGAACGCCGCCCTCGCCCTTGCCCACCGGGTAGGCGCGCTTCAGGGAGAAGCCGTTCTTCAGGAACTGGATGCCGATGAAGATGCCCAGCGTGAAGCCCACCAGACCTACCACGGCGTTCAGGTCACCGCCGCCCATGCGCAGCACCATGCGCAGCGGGCAGCCCAGGAAGGCCAGCGCGCCGATCATCACGAATGCTCCCAGCACGAAGCGGGTGGCGGGGGAGGAACCGGCCTTGGCGCGGAACTCCTTGGTGGCCACGGACATGATGAACGCGCCCAGCACCAGGCCGATGATCTCCGGCCGCACATACTGCACCTTGGCCGCGCTGTGCATGCCCACCGCGCCGGTGATGTCGCGCAGGAAGCAGGCAATGCAGAAGCCCATGTTGGCCGGGTTGCCCAGATGGGTCAGCACCACGGCGGCCAGACCGACCACCGCACCGGCGATGACCACGATCCAACTCACTTTTTTCATGTGATGTTCTCCTTCTCGTTATTTCTTTTCAAGAATAGCGCTGCTATTATACAGCACTTGCCCCGCCCTGTCAACCCCGTGACAAGCCGTAAATTTTGTGGTATGATGACCGGGAACACAAGGAGGTGCGCCATGAACACCGTCTATCTCGACAACGCCGCCACGTCCTTTCCCAAGCCGCAGGGCGTCAGCGACAGGATGAAATACTATCTGGACTGCGTAGGAGCCAACGTGAACCGCTCGGTCTACACCGCCGCGCAGGAGGCCGGTCTGGTGACGCTGACGCTGCGGCAGCGTCTGGCGCGGCTGTTCCGCTTCCCGGAGCCGCCCACCCACGTCATACTCACGCCGGGCGCCACCTTTGCCCTGAACACGCTGCTCTCCGGGCTTCTGCGACCCGGCGACCACTGCATCGTCAGCGGCATGGAGCACAACGCTGTCATGCGTCCCCTGCTGCGGCTGCCGGAGGTGTCCGTCAGCCGCCTGCCCTGCGACGGTGAGGGCTTCGCGGACATAGCCGCCCTGCCGGGTCTGCTGCGGGACAACACGAGGCTGGTCATCATGGCGCACAGCTCCAATGTCTGCGGCACCGTGCAGGACGCGGAGGCCATCGGCCGGATCTGCGCCGATCGCGGCGTACCCTTTGCGCTGGACGCAGCGCAGACGGCGGGGCACCTGCCCATCGACTTTTCGGCGCTGCACCTCAGTGCGCTGGCCGTGCCGGGGCACAAGGGACTGCTGGGGTCCGGCGGCACCGGTGCGCTGCTGCTGCGGGACGATCTGGCGCAGCGGCTCACGCCCCTGACCGCCGGCGGCACCGGCAGCGCCTCGGACAGTGAATACCTGCCGGACTATCTGCCGGATAAATTCGAATCCGGCACCGCCAACCTCCCCGGCTATTACGGCTGGGAGGCGGCGCTGCGCTTCGTGGAGGAGACAGGCGTCCCGGCGCTGCGGGAGCACGAAATGGCGCTGTGCAGCCGTTTTTTGCAGGGGCTGGAGGACATCCCCCACGTCCGCCTGTGCGGTACCCGCGACCTTTCCCGGCGGGTGGGCGTGATCTCCGTAGACTTCCTCCGCCGGGACAACGCGGAGGCGGCCTACGCGTTGGAGACGGAATACGGCATCCTGACCCGCTGCGGTCTGCACTGTGCGCCCTCGGCGCACCGGACGCTGGGCACGTTCCCACAGGGCACCGTGCGGTTCTCGCTGGGCTTCGCCAGCACCGAAGCGGACGTGGACGCCGCGCTGCACGCCCTCCGCGCCCTGGCCTGACAGACAAAAAAGACCGGCATAGCCGGTCTTTTTTTCTTTTACTTTCCGCAGCGTGCCAGCACAGCCTCCGCGATGCGCTCCGCCGCCAGGCCGTCAAAGTTCCGGTGCTGGGCGCTGACCACGTCCTGCCGCCGCTTTTCATCGGGCAGCAGCTTCAGCGCCGCCGCTGCCATATCCGCCGGCGGGCAGCTCTCCGCCCAGCCGTGGGCGGTGAAGAACTCCTGGTTCCGCGTCTCGCAGCCGCCCACCATGTCCGCCAGCAGCAGCGGCACGCCCCGGGTTCCCGCCTCGGTGATGCTGATGCCGCCGGGCTTGCTGACCAGCACGTCGGCGCTGTCCATATACAGCGCCACCTGTGTGGTGAAGCCCACCGCCTCCACCCGGCAGAGATGCCGCAGCTCCAGCGCGTAGCGCATCTGCTTGTTGCTGCCGCACAGCACCGAGGCGAAATCCCCCTTTTCCAGCCGTATGTCCAGCTCCTCCGCCACGTCACCCATGGGACCGCAGCCGATACTGCCGCTCATGAGTACGATGTGCCGCCCCTCCGCAGGCAGCCCCAGCGCCTTCCGCGCCGCGGCCCTGTCCCCCTGCTCCCGGAACACCCGCCGCACGGGAATGCCCGCCGGCAGAATGCTCTCCCGGTCAATGCCGCAGGCCACGAACTCCTCCGTCAGCTCCTCATGGGGGATGACGCAGATATCCGGCGTACACGCGCCCACAGTGGGGCTGCAGGTGTAGTCCGTGGCCACGAAGCAGAACACCGGGCAGTCCCGCCAGCTCTGCTTCAGCGCCGTCATCATCATGGCGGGGATCACATGGACGCATACCACGGCGCCGTAGCCGCCGGAGTAGATCGTCCGTCCCAGCCGCCGCGCGCCCCGGGCGATATACCGGTACACCGGCCCGTCCCGGCGATCCATCCCCTGATCCTTCTCCGCCGACATGTACCCGGCCTTGTACAGCTCCGGATAGCGCCGGTAGAACCGGGTGTGCCACTTGGACACGAATTTGGACGCCTTCTTGGAGATGAACCCCAGTCCGTCCATCACATCGCACCCGGCGCCCCGGCTCTCAAGGCTCTCCTTCAGTGCCGCCGCCACCGCGTTGTGGCCGCCGCCGGTATTACAGGTCAGTATCAGTACGCGCACTTGTGTCTCCTTTCTTCTGCTCCCGCTTCCGCAGCAGCGCAGCCAGCCGCACCAGACGCGGCCGGTTGTATCTCTGTATCACCATAAAGGGCAGGTTGGCCAGCAGCACCCACACCGCCAGCACCGCCGCGCCGCCAGCGCCCGGCCATAGCCGCAGAAACGCCAGCCCCAGCAGGCAGGAGGCGGTGTGTACCACCTCCGCCCGGCACGTCTCCTGCACCAGCGTGTCCGCCTGCGCCGCCGTCACCGCGCCGCTGCCGGGCAGCTCCTTTTTCACCATATCCGGCAGCAGGCGGCTCATATCCGGCACCAGCTTTTTCCATTTTTCGATGCCCAGCCTGCTGTATATCCGTCCGTTTTTCTCCCATTTCCACGGTCGGAAGGGCGGCCGCTCCGGATGAAACCGCCGGGGCAGCGCCTGTCCCAGCGGGTGCGCCGCCAGCGCCAGCACCACCGCGTATACCACGCAGCGCCAGAAGCCGCTCACAGCTTCTCCTCCCCGCAGCTGCGCTCCAGCGCCTGCCGCAGCATGCCGTCCGTCAGGCGGCTGACCCGCTCCACAAACTGCTCCTCGTCGTGCTTCATGCCATAGTGCAGCCAGTTTTGCAGCAGCCCCACCAGCGTGGCTGTGTACACCAGAGACAGCGACTGGACATCCGCCTCCGCCACCGGCAGCTCCCCTGCCGTGCGCCGCACCAGCTTCTCCACCGCGCCGAACACCACCTGATAGTACTCGTTCTCCAGCAGATCCCGCTGGCTGGACTGATACAGGTGGTACACGCGCCTGCGGTTTTCTCTGGCAAAGCTGGTCACGCGCATGGTCAGCTGGTACCAGTTCTCGCAGGGTGGCTGGGCGTTGAGCACGCTGTCCAGCTCCGTTTCCAGCACCTCGCGCACCAGCGCGTAGATGTCGCAATAGTAGTAATAAAACGTGTTCCGGTTCACGCCGCAGTGCTCCGCAATGTCCACCACGGAGATCTTGTCCAGCGGCCGCTGCTCCAGCAGCTCCAAAAAGCCTTTTCGGATGGCGATACGGGTGGTCTGTGACATACCCATGCTCCTCTCTTTGTGCAAAAACTGCCTTATTGTCTGTATCATAGCGGATTCAGGCAGTTTTTGCAAGATGTCTGTACCACACATTTCAGACAAAATGCATCAAAATGTATGAACGAATTGTAAAAAAACATCCCCGCACCGTACGGTGCGGGGATATTGCTTCCTATTTCTGCCTGCCGCTATACGGTGGCCTTAGGCGTCTCGTCCTTCTTTGCTCTGAGCTTCTGGTAGACGATGACCGCCGCCACCAGCGCCAGGCCCACCACGTCGGTCAGCGTGCCGGGGATCATCATGCCCAGACCGCCGATGGCCAGCACCAGCCGCAGCACCCAGTGGATCTTCTTGTACAGGAAGCCGTTGAGGGACGCGGCGATGGCGAAGATACCCAGCAGCGCACTGACGGTGATCTGTGCCACCTCCCACCAGCCGCTGATGTTCTCAAACAGCAGCGCCGGGCTGTACGCGAAGATATACGGCACGATGAAGGCCGCGATCGCCAGCTTTGTGGCGTTGATACCCGTTTTCATGGGGTTGGACTTGGCGATGGCGGAGCCGCCGTAGGCCGCCAGCGCCACGGGCGGCGTGATGTCCGCCACGATGCCGAAGTAGAACACGAAGAAGTGCGCCGCCACCACGGGGAAGTCCAGCTGGATCAGGATGGGCGCGCAGGTGGAGGCCATGATGCAGTAGTTGGCGGTGGTGGGCACGCCCATGCCCAGCACGATGCAGCACAGCATGGTCAGCACCAGGCCGATGATGGTGGCGTTGCCCGCCAGCTGAACGATGGCGTTGATGAGGATAGATGCCAGACCGGTAACGGTGATGCAGCCGGCGATGATGCCCGCCATGCTGCATGCCACGGCCACGGTGATAGCGCCGCGGGAGCCGGCTTCCAGAGACTCCACCGCAGAGAAGAAGGAGCGCTTGCCGGCGCTGCCCAGCGCCTTGCCGGCGGACTGAGGCTCCGCGACGCCCTCGCCGCGCTTGCCCTGCAGGAAGAAGTTCACGAAGCCCACGGCGATGGCCGCCAGAATGGAGTACGCCGCGGAGTGGGACATGGTCTTGCTGCCGGAGGACACCAGCCACACCAGCAGGATCAGGGGAATGATCAGGTAGCAGTCACGGACCAGCAGACGCCACGCAGGCAGCTCCTCGCGGGGAACGCCCTTCAGGCCCAGCTTCTTGGCCTCCAGATGGACGGCGATGTAGATGCCGGTGAAGTACAGCACCGCCGGCAGGATGGCCCGCATGGCGATGGTGCCGTAGGGCTCGCCGGTGAACTCTGCCATCAGGAAGGCTGCGGCGCCCATGATGGGGGGCATGATCTGGCCGCCGGTGGAAGCAACAGACTCGACTGCTGCCGCCTCTTCGGGGTCATAACCGGTCTTTTTCATCAGGGGGATGGTCAGAACGCCGGTGGTGGAAACATTTGCGATCGCAGAACCAGAAACCATGCCCAGCAGGCCGGAAGAGATGACAGCTGCCTTTGCGGGGCCGCCGACCGTCTTATCGCTGAGCTTCATGCCGCCGTCGATCAGGACACCGCCGCCGCCGCAGTTGGAGAAGAAGGTGCCGAAAACGAGGAAGTAGAACAGGGTGCCCAGAGAAGTGACCAGCGGAGAGCCGAAGATGCCATTCTCGCCGTACATCAGGACTTCCATCAGTTTGGGGAAGCTGATGCCGGAGAAGCGGAACAGGCCGGGGATATACTGGCCGAACCATGCATAAGCAAGGAAGAAGCAGATGACCCAGAACAGGGACATACTGACCACGCGGCGGACGGCCTCCATGACATTGATGACCAGAAGCACCGCCACGATGACCTCGGTGGTGGTCATAACGTCAACATTGAAGATGCGGTAGTTGAGCTGTTCTGCGTGGCTCAGGAAGAACCAGCAGATGAAGCAGCTGGACGCGATGAGGAAGATGTCGTAGATCCACCACAGCTTATTGTGGCTCTTGGATTTCTCGACCATCGGATTGTACAGCCACACCACGACCAGTGCAAGGCACATATGGAGCGGCAGCTGGAACCACGGGTCGAGGGGCTTGACCAGCTTGATGTAGAGCTGGAACACCGTCCAGATAACGGTAAGAACTGCCAGCGAATAGAAGCGCCATTTCGGCATATTCTTCAGCAGCTTGGCGATTTTGGTATCTTCGTCCTCTTCGTTTGCCAGAGCCTTGGCCTTGGCGTCGAGAGCCGATACCTTGGTTTCTTTTTCGTTGCTCATATTTCCCTCCGTATTATCCCTTGTGAAAGCAGAGGCCGGACACCGCAAAGCGTCCG
>OJNS01001745.1_pt1 | contig 10533 bp, 8 predicted proteins | sample 1597911 | NCBI WGS metagenome assembly OJNS01 (sample SAMN01915214, study PRJEB22387) | human gut metagenome | isolation source: stool | host: Homo sapiens | place: USA
TTCACAAAAATGAGGTTATAATGGTGAAAAGTGGAGCAAAGTGGAGGAAGGAGCGTCTCAAAATGTTAATGGGCGAGTTTCAACATAACCTTGATGCAAAGGGACGCCTTTTTATGCCTGTAAAGCTCCGCGAGGCTTTGGGAACAAAGTTTGTTTTAACAAAAGGGCTGGACGGCTGCTTATTTGTTTATGATCTTGAGCAATGGCGGCTTTTAGAAGCAAAGCTCAATTCTTTACCGATGACCCGTAAGGGCGCCCGTGATTTTAACCGTTTCTTTTTTGGCGGTGCTGCCGAAGGTGAGTGCGATAAACAGGGACGGGTACTTTTACCTGTTAATCTGCGCGAGTTTGCAGGACTGGATAAAAATGCCGTTATTGTCGGCGTTGGCAACAGGGCTGAGATCTGGGACGCAGAACGCTGGAACGCATATAACGAAGAAAATGCCGAAGATGTGGGCGAATTAGCGGAACAGTTGGCAGATCTTGATTTAGGAATCTAAGGACAGGCGGCCATGATAATGGAATTTGTACATAAAAGCGTATTGCTGGAAGAGAGCATCAACTGGCTTATAACTGACAAAGATGGAATTTATGTGGACTGCACCATGGGTGGTGCGGGACATTCCAAAGGGTTTGCCATGCAGCTCAGTTCGCGGGGCACGCTGGTCGCTATTGATCAGGACGATGACGCGATTGTAGCTGCAAGTGTTAGATTGCAGGGACTGCCTTGTAAAATAAAAATCGCTAAGTCAAATTTTAAGAATTTCGACGATGTTTTAGATGGCTTGGATATTGATAAGATTGACGGAATTTTTTTTGATCTTGGTGTATCTTCTTATCAACTGGACACACCGGAGCGTGGATTTTCGTATATGCATGATGGTCCTTTGGATATGAGGATGGATAAAGAAAGTAAAAAAGATGCTTATTATATAGTTAACCGTTACAAAGAAGAAGAACTGGCAGATATTATTTACCGTTATGGTGAAGAACGCTGGAGTAAAAGAATAGCTCAGTTTATCGTTAAGGAACGGTCTGAAAAGCCTATTAAAACTACCTTTGAACTTGTGAATGTGATCAAAAAGGCAATTCCCAAGGGAGCGCGGCAGGATGGTCCGCATCCTGCAAAACGTACGTTTCAGGCAATCCGTATTGAAGTGAATGATGAATTGAATATTTTGGAAAATGTTGTAACGCAGGCGGTCGAACGTTTGAAAAGCGGCGGGCGTATAGGAGTGATTACATTTCATTCTTTAGAAGATAGGATAGTGAAACAAACACTGGCACAACTGGCGAAAGGGTGTATATGTCCGCCGCAGCTTCCAGTTTGTGTTTGCGGCAGAAAGCCGCTTGTAAAAAAAGTGGGGAATATAGTTCCCAGCGATGCGGAAATAGAGGCGAATCCGCGTTCGCGCAGCGCACGGTTACGTTATGCGATCAAACGCTGATTTGGAGGGTGGAGCATGTTAGCACGTAAGTATGATAACTATGCATGGGAAGAAATTGAATATGAGAGACCTGTAGAGCGGGTTCGCAAAGTCAAAAAAGTTGACTATAAACTTGTGCGTCGCCGTGCTGCCGTGTTAGTACTGCTCGTGATGGTGGCTTATTTTGCTGCGGTCGCACGCAGCGAAAGCCTGGTCCGTACAGGTGATGAGCTTGTTGCATTGAAGCAGCAGGAAGCTACGTTGCTTTTAAAAAATTCGGAAATAAAAATTGAAGTTGAGCAGCTGAAGGGGCCGGAAAGAGTCACCAGTATAGCTGAAAAACAATTGGGTATGACAGTTACCCGTAATAATATCTATGTGAAGGCTGATAGCCGTAAAGTTGCTTATGACGGCTATGCTTATGCAAAATAATCGTTTCATAGCCTTCTTATTAAAAATATGCTATAATATATGAAGATTTTAGAAGGCAGCCTGTATATAGGCTGCCCTTTCACTTTTGGAGGTATGCTATATGCAAAAGCTGTTAGAAGAAATCGTTGCTGTACTGCCTGAAGTACAGGTTGTTGGTGACTGCGATAAAATCATTAAGGATATAACTGCTGATTCGCGCGAAGTGAGAGAAGGCAGTTTGTTTATATGTCTGAAAGGGGCACATGTGGATGGGCATAAATACTTGGAGCAGGCTGCTGCGTCTGGTGCCGGTGCAGCTTTGGTTGAGGATGTTCCAGAGGTATGTCCTGATGGATTGACGCTTTTAAAGGTGGCTGATACCCGATTGGGAATGGAAGTTATCGCTCCCTTTTTCTATGATTATCCAGGTAAAACTATGCGGATGATAGGGGTAACGGGAACGAATGGTAAAACCACTACTACCAATATTGTGCGTGCTATTTTACGTAAGGCCGGATTTAAGGTTGGGCTTATAGGAACTATCAATATAATGATCGAGGACGAGGCTATTGTAGCTCATAATACTACTCCAGACGTAGTAGATCTGCAGCGTGCTTTATACAGAATGAAAGAAGCCGGATGCGAGTATGTGGTCATGGAGGTTTCGTCGCATGCACTGGCACTTAATCGTGTTGCCGGCTGTGAATATGACACTGCTGCTTTAACCAACATAACGCAGGATCATTTGGATTTTCATAAAACACTGGAAAACTATCGCGATGCGAAAGGGCTGTTGTTTGAACATTTGCATGAAGGTAAAAAAGAGAATAAAACAGCAGTTTTTAATATGGATGATGCAAGTTCGCCGATTTTATGCGACCGCACAAAAACAAGAATACTGACTTATGGCGAAGGACGTAATAATGATATTTATCCGTTGTTTTTTAAAGTTGAGGCTAAACAAATGCGGTTACAGCTGCATACGCCGGTGGGCGAGATGGATCTGCTTTTAAAAATTACGGGTGAATTTAATGTTTACAATGTTATGGCGGCTGTGGCTATTGCGTTGGCAGAACAAATTGATAAAAAAACTATTGTTGATGTTTTAAATGGTTTCGACGGTGTTCCTGGACGTTTCCAGTTAGTGGAAGCAGGACAGCCGTATACTGTTATTGTTGATTATGCTCATACTCCTGATGGTTTGGAAAATGTGCTGAAAACTGCTCGTAGTATTACGGAAGGCAAACTGTGGGTAGTATTTGGCTGCGGTGGTGACCGTGACAATAAAAAAAGGCCTATTATGGGAAGGATCGCTTTGGAGCTGGCAGATAGGGTCGTAGTTACTTCTGATAATCCGCGTACTGAGGATCCGGCAGTTATCATTGACGAGATTGCAGAGGCGCTGAAGGATGTTCCGGAAGGGAAGAGTGTGGAATTGATTGCAGAGCGCAGAGACGCTATTTATCATGCCTTGTCTGAGGCTGCTGCGAATGATGTAATTATGATCGCCGGTAAAGGCCATGAAAACTATCAAATTCTGGCAGATAAAACTATTCACTTTGATGATCGTGAAGTAGTGCAGGAATACTGGAAGAAAAGGTGATTGTATGTTGAGCTTGCAGGAAATAATAACGGCAACAGGTGGACATTGTGAAAATATGCAGGAGCTTGTTTTCACAGGGATTACGACTGATTCGCGGATTGAAAGCAGTGGTGAATTGTTCGTAGCTTTGTGTGGTGAGCGTTTTGACGGTCATGCTTATTGTAAAATGGCGTTGGAACATGGAGCGGCGGCAGTGCTGGTGTCAAAGCCTGTGCCTGAACTGCCCTCTGAAACTGTAATTATTACTGTTGAGGATACGCTGCTTGCTTATCAGCAGATAGCGCATGCATACAGAATGAGTAATAAAAATTTAAAGGTGGTTGCTGTTACTGGTTCTAATGGTAAAACTTCTACTAAGGATATGATTGCTGCCTGCTTGTCGACTAAGTTTAAGGTGATCAAAACTCAGGAAAATTTTAATAATGAAATTGGTTTGCCAAAAACATTGCTGAGCGTTAAGGCTGATACAGAGATTGCTGTTGTCGAAATGGGAATGCGCGGCTTGGGTCAGATTAGGGAATTATGCGATATTGCAAAACCTGATGTAGCGGTTGTGACTAATGTTGGTGAAACACATATGGAGCTTCTGGGAAGTATGGAAAATATTGCCAGAGCAAAAAGTGAGCTAGTTGAAGATCTGACACAGGAACAATTGGCGGTGCTGAATGCTGATAATGAATATGTTGCAGCAATGGCGGATAAAACTAAGGCACAGGTTGTTACTTATGGGTATTCAGGTAAAGCTACTTTCCGCGGTGATAATGTGGTAACAACTGCTCATGGGAGTGTATTTACCTGCATTGACAGCAGATCAGGAGAACGTACGGAAGTGAATATGCCATTTATTGGTGAACACAATGTACAAAATGCTTTGGCAGCGATTGCAGTGGGTGCTGCTTTTGGTGTAAAATTAAATAATAGTGCTAAAGCTTTAATGACAGCAAAACTGACAGGCAGCCGTCAGGAAATAGTGCATATAGGTACTATGACGGTAATCAATGATGCCTATAATGCCAGCCCTGCTTCAATGGAAGCAGCGTTAAAAACTTTACATGAAGCAAAGAAAGCTGCCCACGGCGCCCGCACGATTGCAGTGTTGGCTGATATGCTGGAGCTGGGTGATATTTCTTTCGATTCTCATCGCAGAGTTGGTCAGTTTGCTGTTCGCGAAAAGACGGATATGGTAATCGCTTATGGTGATGAAGCAAAAGCTATTGCCGCGGCAGTTGAAGCTTTGGGAGGCAAAGCATATTGGTGTGCTGGCCGAGATGAAGCGGCCAAGCTTTTGGATAGCCTTCTGCAGTCGCATGACATAGTGCTTTTAAAAGGTTCGCATTCGATGCAGGTGGATTCTCTTTTGGAGTTAGTTTTAAAAAATAAACAGCTATAGCTATAAGGTTTGGAGATTGATAGAAAATGGATTACAGCCTTTGGGGAGCATTGGCGACATCTTTTGTGATCTGCGCAGCCAGTGGACCTGTGCTGATACCGCTGCTTCATAAATTGAAATTTGGTCAGAGCATTCGTGACTGCGGGCCGCAGGCACATCAAAAAAAGAGTGGCACACCGACAATGGGCGGGTTGATGATACTGACTGCAGTTCTGGTTGCAGTGCTGGTATGGTGCAAGCTGACGCCGGCAGTTTTGATTGCATTGCTTCTGACTTTTGGGCATGCGCTGATTGGTTTTGTTGACGATTATATTAAAGTGGTAATGAAACGTAATCTTGGGCTTACAGCTAAACAGAAACTGTTTTTACAATTCTTGCTGGCTGGTGCCTATGTTTATTATCTTGAATTGCAGCCGCATGTAAATTTGGGGTTGAATATTCCAGGAACCTCATTGTCAGTTCCCTTGGGAAGCCTATATTACGTACTGGCGTTTTTGCTTCTGGTAGGTACTACGAATGCTGTCAATCTTACTGATGGGTTAGATGGCCTGGCTGCATCCGTAACAGTACCGGTAACGTTGGCTTATGCTTATATTGCTTATCAGTTAGGCAGTATGGACCTCAGTATTTTTGCTTTGACATTGACGGGTGCTTGTTTGGGCTTTTTACTGTTCAATCGTTATCCGGCTAAAGTTTTTATGGGCGATACAGGTTCTTTGGCACTGGGCGGAGGAATTGCTGCGTTGGCCCTGTTGACACGGACAGAGCTGTTGCTGATTATTCTTGGCGGGATTTATGTTATGGAAGCAGCTTCGGTTATTATTCAGGTCGGTTATTTTAAGAAAACAGGCGGTAAGCGTATTTTTCGTATGACGCCTATTCATCATCATTTTGAATTGGGCGGGTGGAAAGAAACAAAGATTGTGCAAGTTTTTGCGGGCAGTAGTTTGCTGCTTGGTTTAATCGGTATCGGGTTATGGTGTTTGGGGAACGGAGGCGGCTGCTAATGACAAAGACGGTTTTAGTATACGGTAGTGGCATCAGTGGCTGCGGAGCTGCTGACGCTTTGGCGAAACAAGGCTGCAGGGTGCTTCTATATAGCGATAAGGAAACAAAGATAGATAATGCTTTGCTGGAACTGCTGAAAAAGCAAGGTGGTGGCCTGTACTGCGGCAATGGGGAAACTTTGCTGCAGGAAGTAGAACAGATAATTTTATCGCCTGGTATTCCTTTGGCTAATCCTTTGACTGATATGGCCGTGCAGATGGGAATAGAGGTCATAAGTGAAGTAGAAGCGGCATACCGCAGTTATCATGGACATATTATAGGAATTACGGGTACGAATGGAAAAACAACAACTACTACTTTAGTAGGAGAAATGCTGAAAACTTTGCCTGTGCCAACGGCCGTTGGCGGTAATATTGGACAGGCATTGTCTAAGGAAGTTGAGAATTTAGGAGCTGACGCCTGGCTTGCAGCGGAACTGTCTAGTTTTCAGCTGGAAGGTGTGCGTGAGTTTCGCCCGGATGTAGCAGTAATTTTGAATCTGACTCCCGATCATTTAGATCGCCACCATACGATGGAAGCTTATGGTGCGGCGAAGTGTAATATATTTAAAAAACAGCGTGAGAATGATATCGTGATTTTAAATTATGATGATCCTATTATACGCAGCTGGGGCGAATTGGCCCCTTCAAGGGTTTGCTGGTTCAGCCGCAGGGAGCAGCTTAATCGGGGCGTATATTTAAACGGAGGTAATTTTACTATTGCCTGGGACAGACAGCTTTATACTGTTTGTCATAAAAAAGACTTGCGTGTATTTGGCGGTCATAATGAAGAAAATGTACTGGCGGCTATTGCGGCATGTTTTTTTGCCGGGGTCACTATTGAAAATATGCGCAGGGTTTTGCTGGATTTCACAGGTGTTGAGCACCGTTTGGAGTATGTGATGACAGTTAACGGTGTACCATATTATAATGATTCGAAAGCAACTAATCCTGATTCGACAATAAAAGCTTTGGAAGCTTTTGACGGGCATATAATTTTGCTGGCAGGCGGACATGATAAAATGACATCTTTGGAACCGATGATGAAATTAGTGCAGGCCAAGGCAGATGTGCTGATTTTATTGGGTGAAGCGAAAGAACGTTTTTATGAAGCCGCCGCAGCAGCAGGCGTAGGCGATATCAGAAAAGTAGAGACAATGGATGAGGCTGTTGAGCTGGCGTATAAGCTGGCTGCTGCGCCACAGGTAGTATTACTGTCACCTGCCTGTTCTTCGTATGATATGTTTGAAAATTTCCCTGCACGCGGCCGTTATTTTAAAAATTTGGTTGCGGCATTGCCAAAGTAAAGGCTAGGAGGAAAAACTGTGAAAGTTATACTTTCTGGCGGCGGTACCGGCGGGTATATTTATCCGGCGCTGACTATTGCCGATCAAATCAAGGCTATCCGTCCTGATGTGGAAATTACCTTTGTCGGGACAAGGCAAGGTTTGGAAAAAGATATTATTCCACGTTACGGTTATAATTTGGAATTTATTGATGTTGCAGGTTTTAAACGCAGTTTAAGTTTAGACACATTGCGTTCAGGCATAAAACTGCTGCATGGGCTTAAAGATGCCTACAGCCTGCTTGATAAGTTGAAGCCGGATTTAGTTATTGGTACTGGCGGTTATGTTTGTGGTCCAATCGTGTTTTTAGCTTCTTTAAAAGGTATTCCCACATGTATTCAGGAACAGAACGCAATGCCTGGTGTAACTAATAAAATTCTGGCGCGTTATGTGAGAAAGGTTTTTTTAGGTTATAGTGAGGCCGAAAAATATTTTGGCGGTTCGTCAAAAAAGATTTTTACAGGGAATCCTATTCGCAGCGAGATCATGCAGAAAAAACGTAAGGATGCTGTTGCTGAGCTTGGGCTTGATGCAAACAAAAAAACTATTCTTGTATCAGGTGGAAGCCGAGGGGCCCGCAGCATCAATAATGCCATGCAGTATGTAGAGCGCGAGCTGTCGGGACGCTCAGATGTGCAGGTGCTGCATGCTACCGGTGAAGTTAATTATGAATATTATATGGCTGAAATGAGGAAGGCCGGATCATTGGACGATAACATTATGATCAGGCCATATCTGCATAATATGCCGGTTGCTTTGGCAGCTGCCGATCTGGCTGTATTTCGGGCCGGAGCTATCGGTTTGGCAGAGTTGACAGCAAAGGGTGTTCCTGCTGTGCTTGTACCATATCCTTACGCTACAGCCAATCACCAGGAATTTAACGCTAAGGCCGTAGAGGCGGCCGGAGCAGCTAAGGTTATTTTGGATAAAGAACTGACAGGCGAAAAATTGTTGGAAGAGATAGAAAAATTACTGATCAACGATAACCAACTGCAGGCTATGAAAAAAGCTGCAAAAAGTTTGGGAAGACCTGAGGCGGCGGCAGAAATCGCGCAGCAGGCGTTGAACTTAGTAAGAAAATGACGGAGGAGGGCTTTTAGTGCTTAAAGGTCTGCAAACCATTCATTTTATCGGTATTGGAGGAGCCGGAATGAGTGCTATTGCGCATGTTTTGCTCAAACGCGGTTATCAGGTATCAGGTTCTGATCTTAATGCCGGTCATATGGGAGCTAAGCTTGCTCAAGAGGGCGCTTTGGTTTACATGGGTCATGCCGAATGTCAGGTCGACGATGTCGACGCCGTAGTTATATCCAGTGCTATCCATCAAAATAACCCCGAACTGATGGAAGCGAAAAAACGTAATTTACCTATTCTGCACAGATCAGATGTGCTGGCAGAGATTCTTAATCATGCTGATGGGGTGGCTGTGGCAGGTGCTCACGGCAAAACTACTACCAGTGCAATGATTTCCTGTATTGCTGCTGCATCGGATATCGATCCGACCATTATTATTGGCGGTGAGGTTGGCAGCTTGGGCGGTAACGCACGTAATGGGGCAGGACCATATGTGGTAGCTGAGGCTGATGAAAGCGACGGTTCTTTTTTAAAGTTTTATCCTAAGTATGCCATTGTTACAAATATTGAAAACGATCATATGGACCATTATGGCAGCGAAGAAAATATTTATCTGGCTTTTACAGAGTTTTTGTCTAATGTCAAAGACGGCGGCGCAGCAATTTTATGTATGGACAGTCCAAAACTGCGCAAGCTGGCATCAGAAACGACAACTCCTGTTATCAGCTATGGCCTGGAGCATGAAGACGCTCGTTATCAGGCGAGAAACATCCGATACAGTGTCAATGGTACCTGTTATGATTTATATGTAGAAGGAGTTTTTGTCAGCACCGTTGAGCTGATCGTACCAGGACAGCATAATGTGCTTAATTCTTTGGGAGCAATAGCGACGGCACAGGCAATGGGGATACCGATGCAGCAGATTTTACCTGCATTGAAGAAATTCAGCGGTGCTAGAAGACGTTTTGAAACAAAAGGCCGCATTGATGGGATCTGGGTTGTTGACGATTATGCGCATCATCCGACGGAAATCGGTGTTACGTTAAAAGCGGCCAGGCAGACCCAGCCTAAAAGGTTGATTTGTGCTTTTCAGCCGCACCGTTATACCCGCACAAAATTATTGTTTGATGAATTCAGCCGATGCTTTGCTGATTGCGATCAGCTGATATTGACTGATATTTATTCTGCAGGTGAATTCCCAATTGATGGTGTAAGTGGGGCTTCACTGGCAGAAGCTGTGACTGAGGCGACACAGCAGCAGGTTACGTTTATTCCTACTTTGCCGAAGTTAGAGGAGTACTTGTTTAAAATTGCCGAGCCGGGAGATTTGATTATGACTGTTGGCGCCGGCGATATTTTTAAGGTCGGTGAAGAGCTTGTTACCGAGCTTGAGAGAGGTAGATAATGATGAATAAAAACGATGTTGTTGCAGTAATAATGGGAGGCCCGTCGGCTGAACGAGAAATTTCTCTGGTTACTGGTGCCGCTATTGCTGGGGCTCTGCGTGAAAAAGGCTACAATGTTGCCGAAATAGATCTGGAACCGAAAAAACTGGCACTGCAATTGGAAGAATGCAGTGCAAAAGTAGTTTTTAATGCTGTACATGGAATGTATGGTGAAGATGGTCGGCTGCAGACTTTACTGGAGATGCTGGAAATTCCCTATACTGGTTCAGGTATGCTTGCAAGTGCGTTGAGCATGGATAAAGCGGCATCTAAACGCATCATGCAGGCCGCAGGTATTGCTACTCCTAAATCGTTGATTTTTGTAAAGGGAGAAACGCATGATTTTTGCGGTGAGATTCTATCTGCTTTTAAAAAGATGCCTGTTGTTGTTAAACCGGCGACACAGGGATCCAGTATTGGTGTTGAGATCGTAAAAAATGATACTGATATTAATTCTGCTATGGAGAAGGCTTTTACTTATTCCCGTGAGGTTGTTGTGGAAGAGTTTATTCAGGGCAAAGAGCTTACTGTTGCCATTATGCAGGATGGGGGCATGGCTGTTGCATTGCCTGTTATCAATATCGTACCGCATTCCGGGGTTTATGATTTTCATTCTAAATATACCAAAGGTGAAACTGAATATTTAGTTCCGGCGCCGCTTGATAAAGAAACGACAAGGCATGTGCAGGAACTGGCTGTTGCAACCTACAAGGTTTTGGGATGCAGTGGTGTTGCGCGTGTGGATGTGATGCTTGATGAAGCAGGTAAAGGCTATGTACTGGAGGCTAATA
>OJNS01001747.1_pt1 | contig 10513 bp, 10 predicted proteins | sample 1597911 | NCBI WGS metagenome assembly OJNS01 (sample SAMN01915214, study PRJEB22387) | human gut metagenome | isolation source: stool | host: Homo sapiens | place: USA
CCCAAAACAAGACTGCGAGTAATACAAGTATTATTAGTTTGTCCACCAATATGATTACCTGCATCCCAACCAGTCAAATCATCCGGATTAATACCAGCTTTAACCAATTCTCCACCAAAAAGGAACGGATTCAATACCTGAGCATATACCTGTGCACTGCTTGCACCACACTTCTTCAACCAACTTTGAGGAACTGTATAAGACAAAGCTATATTCTTTATAAGAACCATATTTCCTTTTGTATAATTTCTTACATAGTCATATTTAGTTTCACGAGTTGCTGTAGTAGGCTGAGCAAACTTTGCATCTGTATTAGTTGGTGACCATGTATCTTTTTCAATTCGACGACCAATAGTCTGGGTCAGACCATAATAAGTATTACCAAATCGAAAATAAGTAAAGAAGCTCAAATTCCAGTTCTTATAGGTAAATGAATTATTGATACCGCCTGTCCATTTAGGAGATTTATTATAAATTTTCTTATCATTATCATGACTTTCACAAGATCATCGTCTTTCTTTCCGGAAAAGTCACCTATCACATTGAGGGAAAAGCCTACCATCTCAAACCACGGGATATCCTTCTGGTCAGTCAGGGCGCGATCCACAAACCGGAAATTGATCCATCCGTTCCATATGAGCGTTACATTTTCTGGATTCGCAACGACCTTTCCATGCAGGAATTAAATACCTGTTTCCAGAAAGCAACTGACCACAGTTTTAACCTTGTCCGTATTGATTCTGCTGTTCAGGAACATCTCCGTGATCTTCTGCGTGAACTTGAAAATTCCATAAAAAATAAGGACTTTGGTGATGAAATACTCAGCAATGCTCTTTTTATGCAGTTTATGGTTTATGTCAATCGAATTTTTTTGCAGACCAGTGCAGTTCCTGACCGCAGATCTTATTCTTCTGATTCTCAGGTTGAACAGCTTCTGAAATATATCAACCGTAATCTGACCGAAGATCTCTCAATTGACCGACTCTCTGAGAAGTTTTTTTTCAGCAAATATCATATGATGCGAAAATTCAAAAACGAGACCGGCTACACCATTCACAATTACATTACAAGCAAGCGTCTCCTTCTTGCACGTTCTCTGATAAATGAAGGGACTCCTGTCATGAAAGCCGCGCAGATGAGCGGTTTTAACGACTACACGACATTTGTACGCTCTTATAAAAAACAGTTCGGAAATGCCCCTTCTCATGTCTGATTCTGTCGATGTATCTCGAACGATTTACCCGTCTATATACTTGAAGTCTGCCCATATCCAGTATATAATAAACGCTATTCAAAAAGTATGAACATTCATGGAGAAAAATTATGATAAGAATTGCAGTTTGCGAAGACGACTATGTCTACACCGAAATGATCCGATCGATTCTGCAGTCATGTATCACAGTACCTTACGAGGTAAAATTTTTTTCATCAGGTACTGAATTTTTGAATACACTTACTGATCACGGCTGCCCTTATACACTTGTAATTACAGATATCGATCTCGGAGCTCAATCCGTCAACGGAATTACCGTTGCCAAAAGAATCAATAAGATAAATGGCGATACACAGATTATTTTTGTCAGCCAGTATCTGGAATTTGCTTCTGACGTTTACGAAACTTCACATCTCTATTTCGTAAACAAGAAAAAACTCCTCGAATACCTGCCAAAAGCTTTGACAGCCGCCCACGAAAAATATGCTCTTCGTGGAGAACAGTACCTTTATTTTCAGTCTTCCTATAAAGAATATCAGGTTTCGCAGAACGATGTTCTTTATCTGGAACATATTGCCCGACAAACCTGCATTCATACAGCAACTCACGTTTATTCCGCAAATGAAAAGCTGCAGGATCTTCTGAATCGGATGGGTTCACAGTTCTGCTCCTGTCACAAAAGTTTTGCTGTAAATCTTTATCAGGTCCGGACACTCCATCATACCTACATCACCCTGCGAAACGGCGTTTCCGTCCCGGTCAGCCGTTCACGCTATCCTCATGTACGGGATGTTTTTGCCCGCCTGACAATGCACAACGGAAAGGAGAATTTCTATGGATGATCTTAAACAAAATATCCGCAAATGGAACCACGACATTCTGACTCATATGATTGGAATCACTTATCTCATGGACATGCAGCGATATCCGGAAGCCGAACGCTACTGCGAGAAAATTCTGAACAGTCTCTCCTCATTTTCTGAGACATTCCGAGTTCACACCATGTCCCCGGATTCGGATAGTGTAAGTGAATCCCATGGTCCAACCGATTATCTTCCTGATGGATTTATAGAATATCAGAAAAAACTTCCGGCCGAAATAATAGCGTTCCAGACGCTTCTTCAACAGAAAAAATATCCGGAAGCACATTACAAACTTCATCTTCTTACCACAGAATTTGACAACAGACGGCCTCAGCCCGTACCTGCAGATGATATTATTAAAAATATCGTAGATGAGGTCAGGAACTAGTATATTTCTGCTATTGAAATAAATTCACAATTTTTACCTTTCTTCCGGATTGCAGTATTGGCAAATAAATGCTATTATAAAAATCATTTTTTTTTCTTTGAGGTAAATATAAATGCAAAATCGGAACAAAGGATTTACACTTATAGAACTTATAGTTGTTGTTTCCATTCTTGCAGTTCTTGTCGGGCTGCTCGCCCCGGCTTATTCAAAATATATTGAACGAAGCCGGGAATCTGTTGATCTTGCAAATGTTCGCTCTGCATACGATGAACTGATGATAGAAGCTGCAACAGAAAATCAGACTACAACAAAAGTTGTACCACTGAAACAGAAAATAGCTGGCTGGCAGTCTATGAACACAGTATCAATTGGCGGTATTTCTCATACTAACGGCGAGGGGGACACCGAGCACTGGATAGGTGATCCGGTCAAGGGAGGAGTATGTGAAGTTTCTCTCACTGAAAACGGTGTTTTGTTTAACTGGAAAGGTGGAAGTGGGAACAGTACAGAAAAATATTTCTTTGATATTAACGAAGATCTGGATAAACCTCTCAGAGAAAGCGGGGTCCTTGACAAATTAATCAACGACAAAAATACATATTTTGAAATTGACTCTCGTTGTCCAAATTCCTCTATGCTTCCCTCCGTGCTTTCTAATATTAAAGAAGACAGTTTATTAAAAAATGGTACCTGGGCATATCTGGGAAGCGCCTCTGCTCCATCTAAGAGATATTTATTTTGGACTTCCGTAAATACAGATGCTGTGGGGCCAAATCAAAAAATCCCCGTTATAATGCGTACTGCGGATGGCAGATTTTATGTTTCTGAAACAACCACGGCTGTCCGAAATAATAATGGTTCCAAATATGTGACCATCGCAGAACATCTTACTGATTCCAAGCATCAGCAGCTTATCAATGCCGGTACAAAATATGATACTCTGAAAGACGCATATGATGCATATGCAAAACTGGTTACTGAAGGTAAATACCAAAATTATAAGGACACGCTCCCAAAATCATAATTAATATTTGCACCTTTTTTCTCAATATGATACAATTATTCTGTCAGGTGATGGCGAAGATGGCATTGCGTTTATTTGCAATGCCTTTCTTTATACCCGGATCCTGAATACAGGGAGAGAAAGAGAGGAAATCCTAATGAAAGAAAAGAAAAAAATGTCACTGGCCATGCAGATTTTTATCGCACTGGTCCTGGCGATCATTGCCGGCCTTCTGATGCAGAATTATGCCGACTTCGCCGAATCCTACATCAAACCTTTTGGTACGATTTTCCTGAATCTGATCAAATTTATTGTCGTTCCGATCGTATTGTTTTCCATCATGTGCGGCATCATTTCCATGAGTGATATCCGTAAAGTCGGTTCCATCGGATTAAAGACCGTTGTCTTTTATCTGTGTACCACTGCTTTTGCCGTTACTATCGGCCTGATCGGTGGAAACCTGTTCAAAAGCCTGTTTCCGGTCGTTGCAACTACTGACCTTACTTATGAGGCTGCCGAGGCAACTTCCTTCATGGACACACTGGTTAATATTTTCCCGTCCAACTTCATTTCACCAATGACAGAAGCCAATATGCTTCAGGTTATTGTTATGGCTCTGATCCTTGGATTTGCCATCATTCTTGTCGGTGAAAAAAATGCCCGTGTTGTAAATGCTTTTAATGACCTCAATGACATCTTTATGAAATGTATGGAGATGATCCTGAAACTGTCCCCGATCGGTGTATTCTGCCTGCTGTGTCCTGTTATCGCAGCTAATGGCCCGGCCATCATCGGTTCTCTGGCAATGGTTCTTCTCGCAGCATACATCTGCTACATCGTACATGCCCTCGTTGTTTATTCTCTGACCGTACGTACGCTCGGAGGAATGAGCCCGGTGAAATTCTTCAAGGGTATGCTTCCGGCAATCATGTTTGCTTTTTCCAGTGCATCCTCTGTCGGAACACTTCCGATCAACCTTGAATGTACCGAAAAACTTGGTGCAAAACGTGAGATTGCCTCCTTCGTACTTCCACTTGGCGCCACGATCAATATGGATGGTACCGCAATCTATCAGGGTGTATGTGCGATCTTTATCGCATCCTGCTACGGCATTCAGCTGACACTGCCACAAATGCTGACAATCGTCCTTACCGCAACACTCGCTTCTATCGGAACTGCCGGTGTACCTGGAGCAGGTATGGTTATGCTTGCCATGGTTCTTACTTCTGTAGGACTTCCGGTCGATGGTATCGCACTTGTAGCCGGTGTAGACCGTATCTTCGATATGGGACGTACCACAGTAAATATCACCGGCGATGCAGCCTGCACAATGGTTGTTTCCAACCTCGAAGCAAAAAAAGAAGCTCGCAGAGCCGCAAAATAAAAAATTTTATTTGACATATCATCTTCTTTTGCTTACTATAGTATTAGTGAAAGGGAGTAGTTATCATCCTGCATGCAGGGTGAATCAATGATCGTCATCACGCCATAAGGCCGGTTATTGTTGTAATCAACGAGACTTTTATCAATCATTTTTTGATGTGGTAAAGGTCTCTTTTTTTATTCCATACCTTTATCACAGGAAAGGAGATCATATGGAATATCTGTTACTGATTATCGGTTTTGTACTATTAATTAAAGGTGCCGACTTCTTTGTGGATGGAAGTTCTTCGCTCGCCAGATTTCTCAAAATCCCCAGCGTCATCATCGGTCTCACAATTGTTGCCATGGGAACCAGTGCCCCGGAGGCTTCTGTCAGCATCAATGCTGCACTTGCCGGAAACAATGACATTGCCGTCAGCAATGTTATCGGCTCAAACATTTTTAACGGTCTTGTTGTTGTAGGTATTTGTGCATTTATTTCCGCATTTAAAACAAACAAAGATATTTTGAAACGGGATATGCCTGTAAATATTCTGATCACACTTATTCTCGGTATTATGATTGCTGACGGAAAGCTCAGCAGAATCGAGGGATTTCTTCTTTTAGCCGGAATGATTTTTTATATTCTGAATATGATTCATGCCGCATTAAAAAGGAGAACTGAATGTTCCGAGGAACAAAACATCCCTCTTTATAAAGCTCTTATTTTTATCATCGGCGGACTTGCCGCTGTCATTCTGGGAGGTAATCTGGTAGTAAATAATGCAAGCCAAATTGCCGTGTCTTTCGGTGTAAGCCAAAATTTTATCGGCCTCACGATCGTTGCAATCGGTACATCACTGCCAGAGCTTGTAACCTCCATCGTTGCCACACGAAAAGGCGACAGTGCACTTGCCCTGGGAAATGCAATTGGCTCAAATATATTTAATATTCTTTTTATCCTTGGTATATCAGCAGTGATTTCGCCACTCCATATTCTCTCAGAATCTATGATCGACTGTATAATTCTCCTCATCAGCGGAGTTCTGTTGATTATTTTTGCTTTTACAAAAAAATCCATGAGCCGAACAGAAGGGATAATTTGTGTACTGGCTTATGTCGGATATACAGCATATCTTTTTATCAGATAATATTTTTGTTTCAGGCTCACATACAACAAAAATTTTGCAAACTACCACCACATAATTGCAATCTTTCAGATAAAATGTCATAATTATGGCATACAGATTTTTCTCTGTATGCCATTTTTACCCTTTAAATTCTTATATATTAAGGAGGCCTGAATTTCATGGAATTTCAAAAAGTACTTGAAACAAGAAGATCGGTTCGTAAATACGATCCGAATGTCTCTGTCACCAGAGAGCAGATGGAAGAACTGATTCGCGCCGCACAGGAAGCACCCTCATGGAAAAACTCCCAGACCGGCCGTTATTACTGTGTTTTATCCGAAGAAATCGCAGATAAGATCCGCGAAACCTGTCTTCCTCAGGCAAGAAATGCAGAAAAATCCAAACACGCAGCACTGATCATCAGCACCTTCGTACATAACTGCGCCGGTTTCCAAAAGGACGGCATTACACCGGAAAATGAAATCGGAAATGGATGGGGATGCTACGACCTTGGTCTGCAGAACTCAAACCTGATTCTCAAAGCTACCGATCTCGGACTTTCCACCCTGATTATGGGCCTCCGCGAATCTGACAAACTGCGCGAAATCCTCTCCATTCCGGAGACTGAATCCGTTGTAGCTGTCATCGCAGTCGGCAAAGCCACCGAAGAACCTACCCGCAAACCACGCAAATCCCTCGACGAAATCGCGAAATTCTTCTAAAAACAAAACACCTGCGCGACCGACAGACTCAGCGTGGTTTCCGTTGTTCTGACTGCGCGTCCTACATACTGGCGCGTCGCGCGGTTCACCACCGGCGTAAACTATGGAGGCATTACATAAGGAAATAACTGACAACTCTAAATAACCAGCAGCTTTGAACAGGGACAGTCCCGACAGACTCAGTGTGGCTTCCGTTGTTCTGACTGCGCGATCCACATACTGGCGCGTCGCGCGGTTCACTACCGGCTGGATATAAACAAGAACACCCTCCATATATTGAATGAACAGGTAATTTACCGGATGCTTTTAGATACTGGCAAAATCCACTGCCTACGATGACTCATTCTCGAAGGATCTCCTGAGAGAATGTATAGTCATAGTTGGCAGTTAGTTCGCCAGATCGTTATCCGGTTACCTGTAAATCAATATATGGAGGGTGTTCTGTCTTTATATCTTTATCATGCCTTCATCAGTTTACGTCCACAGCACTGTTTGTACTTCTTACCGCTTCCGCACGGACACGGATCATTCGGATAAACCTTGTCCTCTTTTCTCTGAACCGGTTTCTTAACCGAGGTATCATCCTTATTCGTTCCTGTAACCTTCGCTACCTGCTCACGCTCGATCTTCTGCTCTACATGAACATGATACAGCATACGAACCGTATCCTCCTGAATAGCGTCGATCATGTCATTGAACATCTTGAATGCTCTCGTCTTGTACTCAACAACCGGATCCTTCTGGCCATATCCGACAAGACCAATACCCTGACGAAGAAGTTCCATATCATCGATATGATCCATCCACTTGCTGTCGATAGATTTCAGAAGAACTACTCGTTCCAGCTCACGAAGCTGCTCTGCTTCCGGGAACTCAGCTTCCTTCATCTCATAAAGCTTCACTGCCTCTTCCTTCAGCTGCTGTTTGACCTCATCTTTTCTCTTACCCTTAACCTTCTCAGTCGTAAGAGGCTCGATCGGAATGATTGAAGTCATCATAGAATTAAACTCATCCAGATTCCAGTCAACAGACTCCACCTCATCGGAGAAGCACATATCTACTGTGCTGTCTACAATATCTGTAATCATCTTGTAGATGGTATCACGCATGTTCTCACCATCCAGCACCTGACGACGTTCTTTATAGATGATCTCACGCTGGTCATTGTTAACCTGGTCATAATCCAGAAGATTTTTACGAATACCGAAGTTGTTGAACTCGATCTTCTCCTGTGCTTTCTGGATTGCATTGGAAAGCATTTTATGCTCGATCTGCTCATTCTCGGCAACACCCAGAGAAGTGAAGACCTTCATCAGTCTCTCAGAACCGAACAGACGCATAAGGTCGTCCTCAAGAGAGATGTAGAAACGGGATTCACCCGGGTCTCCCTGACGTCCGGAACGTCCACGGAGCTGATTGTCAATACGTCTGGACTCATGACGCTCTGTACCGATGATCTTCAGACCGCCGGCCTCTCTTGCCACATCGTCCAGCTTGATATCGGTACCACGGCCTGCCATGTTAGTTGCAATCGTAACAGCCCCTGCCTGACCAGCCTGTGCAACGATCTCCGCCTCAAGCTCATGGAACTTCGCATTCAGTACATTGTGCTGGATACCTTCACGGCGAAGCATTCTGCTGAGGAGTTCGGAAGTCTCGATTGTGATCGTACCGACCAGAACCGGCTGCTGTTTCGCATGTGCTTCCTTAACCGCCTCAACAACTGCGTTGAATTTTTCTTTCTTTGTCATGTATACGGCATCTTCAAGGTCTTTACGCTGTACAGGTCTGTTGGTCGGAATCTCTACAACGTCCATTCCGTAGATATCACGGAACTCTTTTTCCTCGGTAAGAGCTGTACCGGTCATACCGCCCTTCTTGTCATATTTGTTAAAAAAGTTCTGGAATGTAATGGTTGCAAGAGTTTTGCTCTCTCTCTTGACCTTAACATGCTCTTTTGCTTCGATTGCCTGATGAAGTCCGTCAGAGTAACGACGTCCCGGCATGATACGTCCGGTAAATTCATCAACGATCAGGATCTCATCATCTTTTACAACGTAATCCTGGTCTTTGTGCATCAGATTGTGTGCACGAAGTGCCAATGTAATGTTGTGCTGGATCTCAAGGTTTTCCGGATCAGCAAGGTTCTCGATATTAAAGAATTTCTCAACCTTCTTGACACCTTGTTCGGTAAGGTTGACAATCTTGTCTTTCTCATTTACAACAAAGTCACCGGTCTCGACAACTTCTTCACCCATAATGGCAGCCATCTTTGTCATTTCGTGACTCGCTTCACCACGCTCAAGCTGCTGTGCAAGGATGTCACACACTTCATAGAGCTTTGTGGACTTACCGCTCTGTCCGGAAATGATCAGAGGTGTACGTGCCTCGTCGATCAGGACGGAGTCGATCTCATCGATGATACAGTAGTGCAGATCTCTCTGTACCAGCTGTTCTTTATAAATAACCATGTTGTCACGAAGGTAATCAAATCCCAGTTCGTTGTTGGTTACATAAGTAATATCACATCCATATGCTTCACGGCGCTCTTCCGGTTTCATGTCGTTGAGTACAACCCCAACCGTCAGTCCAAGAAATTCATGAACCTTACCCATCCACTCAGCATCTCGTTTTGCCAGATAGTCATTGACTGTAACGATGTGAACACCCTTGCCTTCCAGTGCATTCAGATATGCCGGAAGTGTGGAAACGAGTGTCTTACCTTCACCGGTCTTCATTTCAGCGATACGTCCCTGATGCAGGATAACACCACCAATGATCTGTACACGGTAATGCTCCATGCCAAGAACTCGCTTAGCGCCTTCACGTACTACGGCGAATGCTTCCGGAAGAAGATCATCCAGTGTCTCGCCCTCGCTCAGACGTTTCTTGAATTCTCTGGTCTTGTCTCTCAGCTGTTCATCTGTTAATTTCTGCATTTCCGGACGAAGAGATTCAGTCTTCTCTACAAGCGGCATAATACGCTTTACTTCATGCTCACTTCGTGTCCCGAATACTTTTTGAAATAAATTCATATCAAACTCCTGTTTCTATATTTATTCTGATCACTTTTATATACGAAATCATCCGTATTTACTCTATTTAAGAAATCCCTACTATTTTACCACTTTCCACCGTATAAAACAATGAATATTTCTTAAATAAAATGTGTCCACCCCATTATCTATCATAAAAACTTCTCTTTCTGTTTGTTATATCTAACTCATCCTTGTCAACCTACTTTCAATATGCTATGATAATCATCGAATCATTTGCCGTTTCTTATAAAACAGCATCATATTATCTGAAAGCTGAGGAGTTTTTATTTGAAGAAAAAAGAACTGATTTTTATCATCGGCATCGTTATTTTTGCCCTGATCCTCTGGGGCGGCATGTACTTTGTCCGTCGCGGACATTACGGAAGCGTACGTATCACCGTAAACGGAGAAGTATATGGTACTTATTCCCTTGCAAAGGATCAGGTAATCCGGATCAACGATACAAATGTATGTGAAATAAAAAATGGAGAGATCCACATGACAGATGCCAACTGTCCGGATCATCTCTGTATGAAGCAAAAAGCAGTCGACAGTACAGGCGGTACAATCGTCTGCCTGCCAAATAAGGTTGTTATAGAGGGGGAAAAGGGGGAAGCCTCTGAAGATGATTCCCCTGAGTTTGATACTGTTGTCTGAATATAAATACCTGTAACCGACCACCAGATCATAATCGTGGTTCTGCCGATCAGTTACAGCCAGTCTACTAATAAAGGATGTCACATATGAATCAGAAAAAACTTTCATATCTCGGCCTTTTTGCCGCAGTTGCGATT
>OJNS01001754.1_pt1 | contig 10485 bp, 8 predicted proteins | sample 1597911 | NCBI WGS metagenome assembly OJNS01 (sample SAMN01915214, study PRJEB22387) | human gut metagenome | isolation source: stool | host: Homo sapiens | place: USA
CATAATTTACCTTCCTTTCTAAAAATACCGTGAGTAATGATTTTAAGGCATCATTAGCCTCCTTACAATCTTCACCAAAAACATATTTAAAGGCGAAATCATTTAATAAATTAGCGCTTCTCATAAGCACCTCTTTTCTAGTAGGCATTTAACTGTTCATCTAGATATTTGAGTATGGTTTTGTATATTTCTTTGTAGTTTGACAAATTTTTGTAACAATGATTCGTTAGATAAATCTTTGGATACATTTAGTATCAACGTTTAAATGAACTATCATAGACCAAGAAACAATTTCACCTTCATTTTTTAACAACAAAGAAGGATTTAATTATATGCATTAGAAACTAAATGACAGGTTGCCTACATACTCTTATACGAAAAAAAATGAAGTTTATTTGAAAAAAAGAAAATTTTCTCAAAACATTTGTGAAAATAATGATATTATATACGCGACAGGAGGATACTAGAAAAATGAAAATTGTCGATGAATATTTTGGATGTGACGTATTCAGTACATCTGCTATGCAAAGATACTTGCCTCATGCCGTCTACAAACAAATGATGGATGTGATGGAAAAAGGAAAGGAACTTCCTAAAGAGATTGCAGATGTAGTCGCAAATGCCATGAAAGACTGGGCTATGGATAAGGGTGCAACTCACTATACGCACTGGTTCCAACCAATGACAGGTATTACGGCTGAAAAGCATGATGCGTTTATCAATCCAACAGGGCCAACATCTGTTATTTCAGATTTTAGAGGAAAAGAATTAATCAAAGGTGAACCCGATGCCTCAAGTTTTCCAAGTGGAGGATTGCGTGCCACTTTCGAAGCCAGAGGATATACCGCATGGGATCCAACTTCTCTAGCTTTTGTCAAAGAAAAGACTTTATATATTCCAACCTTATTCTGCTCTTACGATGGTAGTGCTTTGGATAAGAAAACACCATTATTGAGAAGTAATGATGCCTTAAACAAAGCTGCTGTTCGTTTATTGAACATTATGGGTTACAACATTCATAAAATCAAAACAACGGTAGGTCCAGAACAAGAATATTTCTTGATTGATGAAGAAATGTTCAAAGAACGTCTAGACTTATTAGTAACAGGAAGAACATTATTTGGTGCGGCTCCCGTAAAAGGTCAAGAATTAGATGATCACTACTTTGGTAGTTTGTCTGAACGAGTAAAAGCTTATATGGAAGAAGTCGATGAAGAACTTTGGAAATTAGGTGTTTATGCCAAGACCGAACACAAAGAAGTAGCTCCATGTCAGTTTGAATTGGCGCCTGTATTTACATCAACAAATATTGCGAATGACCAAAACCAATTGACTATGGAAGTTCTACAAAAAGTAGCTTCTCATCATGGATTGGTATGTTTACTACATGAAAAACCATTTGATGGTGTCAATGGTAGTGGTAAACACAACAACTGGTCTTTCTGTACAGAAGAAGGAGAAAATATTTTAGAACCTGGTGATTCTCCAAAAGACAATATTCGTTTCTTAACCGTTCTAGCTGCCATCATCAAAGGTGTAGACGAATACCAGGATTTATTAAGAATCTCTGTTGCCAGTGCCGGAAATGACCACCGTTTAGGTGCAGATGAAGCTCCACCAGCTATTATCTCCATCTATTTAGGTGAAGAACTAACTGCCATTCTTGAAGCCATTGAAGCTGGAAATGAATATGTAGATACAATCGATCGTAAATTGGAGCTTGGTGTTTCTACCCTTCCTCCAATCGCAAAAGATTCTACAGACCGTAACCGTACTTCTCCATTCGCATTTACTGGTAATAAATTCGAATTCAGAATGCTTGGATCCAACCTAAACATTTCTTGTCCAAACACTATTTTAAATACAATCGTAGCCGAAGAATTAACACAGTTTGCGGATGAATTGGAATGTGTTAAACAAGAAGATATGACAAAAGCCTTGATTGCGTTAATTCAAAAGACATTAAAGAATCATAAACGTATCATTTTCTCTGGAAATGGATATTCCGATGAATGGAAAAAGGAAGCACAAAAACGTGGTTTATTAGAGCTTAAGACAACAGCGGATGCACTTCCTCACTATACAGATCCAAAGAATCTACAATTATTTGAAAAACACAATGTATATTCTGCTAGTGAATTGCATGCTCGTGAAAGTATCCTACTCACAAATTACTACCAAGTGGTTCAAATTGAAGCTAAAACAATGGCTTATATGTTAAGAAAACAAATCTTACCAGCTATCTTTAGTTATGAAGCTAAATTGGCTCAAATCATTCAAACAAAAAAATCAAGTGGCATTGAGGCTCCATTAGAAGTTAAAATCTTAAAAAACATCAATACACCTCTAGAATTAGTATCCAATCACTTAGATACATTAGAATCTTTGATCATCAAAGAAACCACAACAGAAAAACAAGCGGCTCGTTTTGCGGCCGATGAATTACTTCCATTAATGGAAACAATTCGTCAATTGACGGATGTGATTGAAACCAATGTTTCTAAAGAAGACTGGCCTTTACCAGACTATAACGACATTTTATTTAAATCTATGTTGTAGGGAATCCAAGGATTCCCTCTTTTTTACATTAATTTTCTGAAACCACTTGCATATTTCTCTTTCAAGGTTCATAATCACTTAAAAAGGAGTTTTAATTATGAGTAAATTAGTCGTACACGCAAAAATAATGATTGATGGTGTAAGTGATACACCAAAGAAAGATCAATTGATTTCAATTGAAGATGGAAAAATTGTTTCCATTGAAGAATATCATGAAACAAATGAAGAAGTCATTCATGCCAACGTCGTTACCCCTGGCTTTTTTAACTGCCACGTTCACATTATGGAACCGGTCGGCTTTGGTACCGATAAAAAGTTTAGTTTGATGGAGAAAGCATTCTATACGCAAAAACACTGTGAAGACTATCTTCATTCGGGAGTAACTTTTATCCGTGTTTTAGGTACTGCCAACGATTACGATATGCAGATTCGTGACTGCATCGATTCTGGACTCATTCAAGGACCACATATGTTGTGTGCTGGAAGATGCATCTGTATGACAGGCGGTCATGGTTGGCAAGATGGAATCGAAGCCGATGGCAAGGATGAATGTCGAAAAGCAGCTCGTACCCTTCTTAAAGAAGGTGTCGATATAATTAAAATCATGGCTACAGGTGGAGTTATGACCAAAGGGGTTGAGCCAGGAAGTGCTCAATTAACACAAGAAGAAATGGCTGTCATTATTGAAGAAGCACATAAAGCTGGAAGAAAAACAGCTACCCATGCCCAAGGAACACAAGGCATCAAAAATGCTCTATATGCAGGAATTGATTCAATTGAACACGGTATCTTCTTAGACCAAGAATGCTTAGATTTTATGAAAGAACACGGTACTTATTTAGTTCCTACTTTAGTTGCTCCTCAATGTATTGTAGAAAATGGTATTGAAGCAGGTATTGCTGACTACATGGTCAAAAAAGCAATCTATGTAAAGGATGCACACGTCAAAAGTTTTAAAGCGGCCTATGCCCAAGGATTAAAGATTGCCCTAGGTACAGATGGTGGTACCCCATTCAACTACCACAACAACACCGCTTATGAAATGGAATTAATGGAAAAATACGGTGTAGATCGTATGGACATTTTAAAAATTGCGACACACAATTCAGCCGATTGTTTAGGTGTATTAGACGATTATGGTACGCTTGAAGTCGGTAAACATGCCGATCTAGTTTGTCTTGAAGAAAATCCATTGGATTATATTTCAAATGTTCGTAAAATTGATAAGGTCATTAAGGATGGAGTTATTGTACAATGACAAAACTCTATATTCATGCCCAAACATTAATTGATGGCATAAGTGACGCTCCAAAACAGGATCAATTAATCACAATTGAAGATGACAAAATCATTCAAATTGAAGACTATCATGAAGTGAAGGAAAACGTAATTCATGAAAATGTTGTTACACCAGGATTCTTTAATTGTCACGTCCATATTATGTATCCGGTTGGTTTTGGCGCAAACAAAGAATTTACCTTGATGGAAAAAGCTTTCTATGCCCAAAAACACTGCAAAGAATATCTAGAATCCGGCGTTACTTTTATTCGTGTTGTGGGTACGGAAGAAAACTATGACCTTCAAATTAAAGAAGCCATTGAAAATCATGTGATTGAAGGACCTCATATGTATTGTGCAGGTAAAGTCATTTGTATGACAGGCGGTCATGGATGGCAAGAAGGCATTGAAGCCGATGGAAAAGATGCATGTTTAAAAGCCGTTCGTACTCAGCTTAGAAGTGGCGTAGACTTAATTAAAATAATGGCGACAGGTGGTGTTATGACCGAAGGGGTTGAACCTGGCAATGCTCAGTTTACTGTAGATGAAATGAAGGTCATGATTGAAGAAGCCCATAAAGCAGGAAGAAAAACGGCTACACATGCCCAAGGCTTACAAGGTATTAAAAACGCCTTATATGCAGGTATTGACTCTATAGAACATGGTTGTTTTTTAGATGATGAATGTCTTGAACGTATGAAAGAACAAAACACATTCTTAGTTCCTACCCTTTGTGCTCCCCAATGCATTATTGATAAGGGTGTAGAAAACGGGGTAGCTAAGTATGCCGTAGACAAGACGTTAAAAGTCAAGGATGCCCATGTTGAAAGTGTTAAGAAAGCTTATGAAAAAGGTATTCAGATTGCCTTAGGCACAGATGCAGGAACGCCATTTAATTATCATTCAAATACAGCTTATGAAATGGAGCTTTTGGCTCGACTTGATATTTCAAACATGGATATCTTAAAGATGGCCACGATCAATTCCGCAAGATGTGTTGGAGTTGAAAAGGACTATGGTTCGATTGAAGTTGGTAAACAGGCTGATTTAGTTTGTTTAAATGAAAATCCATTAGAGAACATTTCAAACGTAAGAAAAATTAATAGAGTCATTCAATCTGGTAAGATTGTGGTAGACAACAATTAAAACTATAGGAAAAAGGTAGAAATCAAGTTTTAAGATTTCTACCTTTTCATTTTGACGGATAACGCTGCAATGTCATGCCTGTTAAATATGGCATCGGCATTTTATATATAGCTTTTTTGAATAATTCTTTTGTTTTCGGATCAAATTGTTCTAATTTTGGAAAAAATGTAATCAAATGTTCAGTCATACGACATGATTCAATACATTCAAGAATGCGTTCCATTTTTAGAAAATCAAATACATCTTCACTCTTTTTAAAATGATCAAATAATGCATGAACATCTGGATCCGTATCATCATACCCATTATAGAAAATAGACAGATAGCTTTCTGGTTTTAAAAACACAGGGGCCATCAATTCATAATCTAGACGCGTATTTGCGATCACATCCATATATGGAATTGAATCATAATACAATATAGCTTCTCCATAAGTATCATCTGGCATCAAATAATCAAATGTATAGTATGTCCAGAAATTAAATAATGGATTGGTTTCCAAATTTCTAAGATCCAAGCCATACTTTTGTGCTTGCCTTTGAACAACCATAGGATCAATAGCTCCACAACTGCGAATAAATCCAATTAAACAAAGTAAAGGTTCATCTTGTTTTTCTTTTAGATCAAAATCCACAAGTTTTAAAGCTTCTACAACACTTTCCTTCAGCTCGTCTGGAATTTCATCCTCAAATAATAAATATTTTCGATAAAGCGCCACCTTTTCAAATGGCATACTATGAATATCTACTTCTTTATAATTGTTTTCAACGATTCGTTTTAAAAGTTTTAGTTCTTTTACTGTACAAACATCTACAATATTTTCTGGTGTATATTGTTGAATAATTAGCTCGACCATTTGTTTACGAGTAATTTTTTCATAAAACACATCATCCGGAAAACATATACGAAAAAATTGACTGTACACAGATTCTTTTGGATAATGATTGATTTCTTGTATTAATGAGCTCATAATTCTCCTTTTAATTCATATTTTTTGGCAACAACGAGTAAATTTTTTGTCCGTAACTATAATCTTCAAATGCCTTTGAAACAAGTTCTTGGCTAAGCTGCATATCGGCCGTTGAAATAAAACCATCATAGATGATCATCCCATTAAATGGCATAATAGCAGTTTGAATCAACATAGGTGTTTTTTCGGCCGGAATAAATTTATCTAAGTTTTCATTTAAACCCTTGACCATATAGTTGATGCCTTCATCATTTAATACCGTATAGTTCTTTTCATAGACAGCCAACAAAAAGTTTTTGCGCATGCCATATTTAAAATCTTTTATAATATTCAAATTACGATATGTTAGATTCAAAGGATTCTTTTGAACATAGCCATCAATAAAACGATCTTTTTCTTTCCAGAACACCTCGATTAGATTGACCAATTCATCGGGTTCAATATAATTATTGGGATCAATTTTCTTATTTGGGATAATTTGTTCCAAAGCATTCACATAATCTAAGACGCTAAAATATAACTTATAGAATAGGCGTGTATCTTTTTGATCTAAATAAGCATACGTTTGTTTCTCATTTAGAGCACGAAGCTTATCATTAAAAGATACGTGCTCATGTGCTTCTTTATAGCCTTTCATACTAAGTCCATAATAATTTGGCAATGAAATTTGTACAACAGCTTTGCGATAGCGCTTTGTCAAAGAATCGGAGAATCCATTAAAGAATGGAATTAAATCGATCTTTTCTTCATTCACAGTACCACGAAGCAAATTGTTGAACAATTCATCTTTAAACTTTGTGATGTCCTGCACTTCTTTTTTAACAGCTGTAAAGAATTTTTTAATATCCGGATTTGTCGCATCAAAACCATGATAAAAAATAGAAATGTAGCTGTCTCGATCTAAGAATTTTGGTTCGAATCTTTCGCGTTCAACACGACAATTGCGAATGTTATACAATAGATCTTTATAATCCCAATATACATATTCATTGGCTAAACTATGATCAATCAATTCATAGTCTTCTTTTAAATACGCCCAGAAATTGAAGAGTTCACTTTCAATAATAGTTTTATAATCATAGGCACATGCACTACATACAGCTTGAATCAAAGATGGTTCAATGATGCCAAAGGCACGTATAATTCCAAGAATGACTAGGCTTGGTTCATCTTTTTCTGCCTTATGATCTAAATCAATATCTTTAACCGCTAATTTGACATTCTTTTTGAATTCTTCAGGTAATTCTTTATCAAAATATAAAAACTTAGAGCTTAATGCATGTTTTTCAAAACGATAACGATCGTCTTCTAAGTCTTGGTTACGTAATAATCTTCTTAATGCCTTTAATTCCCATGTTGTGCAAATAGAAACTAAATACTCAGGGGTATAGGTTTCAATCATGCGTTCTAACATTTCTTTTCTTGTCATGGAATCATAGTCCCAATAATCGTTTTGACATGTTCTTTTATAACAATCAAAAACCTTTTCTTTACTATAACGATTTGCGTGTTCCAATAAGCGCACCAAAAAAACTCCTCCTTTATATATCTTCAAAGGGATTCATCGCACCCTTTTTTCAATCCAATGAGAAGCCAAAACGAATGCTTCGGCAATATGTTTATTTCTCCTTAAGATTGTTATAATTATTATAGTATGATATCGAAAAAATTTGAACCTATGTGTTAGAATTATACCTAAGAGGAAGAAGTATGCGAATCATAGAATTTATTAAACGATTATTTCATCGTGAAAAACCAATTGAGATCAAACAAAAGAAATATTTAAATCCACCAAAAAAGATGAAACAAAAGAAGGATTTAAATCCGCCAAAAAAGATGAAACAAACGTATGTCGCAAAATCTACCAATTATTTGGATGAACAATACGAATTATTTCAAACCATTCAGCCTGGATATCTTGTCTTTTGTCGTATGCCAGTGTGCGAAGACAATTTGGTGAATATCAATCACCCCCATCGTATACGTCCCTTTTTGATTATCAAAAAGGACAAAGACTATTTGTATGGGTATGCGGGAAGCACAAAGAAAAAGAATCCAAAGATTCAATATACTTTAAAAGATGGACATAAAGATAAGAAAACAGGTGCTTTTAGCGATTCCTATCTATATTTAAACAATGTGTATCGAATTCCCATCCAGAATATCAAAGGAATTTTAAAACAAGTCTCAAGCAAAGATTTGATTCAAATCCAAAGAAAGATTCAATTATTGAAAAATAGTGATGTACATCATATTGATTTGTTTGAAAACATTGAATTTACATTTGAAATAGGAGATATAGTGGAATATAATACTTCCCTTTACTTTTTATCAAAAATTCAAGGCGATAAAATATATGGATATGTGTGTTCAAATACAAATGGTGATATCGAATTAAAAGGTTTAAATCTATTCATCAATACAGATATAGAAAGAAAAATCGAGCCGAATCCACATAGTTTAAAATATATTTTTAACACGAATGTGAATCATTATGTGAATAAACAATTAAAGAAAGAAAACAAAGAAGTGTTGAAACTAAAAGAAGATGTTTACGTTTCTAGAAATGTACAATACTACAATTATTATCCACTAGGAACCATATTAAGGGATATCAACACAGATGAAGAAATTGTATATTTATTTAATTATCGCAAACGCCCCTATTGTGCAAAGCTAGAAGAAATGTATAATGATGATTATTCAATTTGGCAATATTCTCCAAAATATTATTGTGTAGAAGATGAATTGACACTACTAGGCATAAAAGATATGTTGGAGGGATTTTTAAGTGATAAATCCAAGAAGAAAGAGGTCAATAAGCCATTTATTCCTATTTTAGAGATGGAGTACAAGAAATTAAAGAAAGAAATAAAGAAGGTTTAGATAGTATGGCATTCACAATCGAAAGTGCAAAACAAGTTCTAGATGATTATTATGATTTGGTGCATCCCCAATACGAAGATGATATCCAATTTATAAATGCCCTAGAATTTTTAATTCAAGAAACAAACAATCCAGAATATATGGTGGAACTGGGTGGCTGGTATTATGGACAAAAACAGTTTGATCTTGCGGAAGACTATTATTTAATGGCCGCTAAATTAAACTATGTAGATGCCTATGAATGTTTAGGCTACATTTACTATTATGGACGCGTGGGACAACCCGATTATGAGAAGGCCTTTCACTACTATAAACTCGCAAGTGATCAAGGTAATCTAGTAGCTGCCTATAAATTGGCGGATATGTATAAGAATGGGTATTATGTACAAAAAGATTATCCAAAGTATGTACAAATCATTAAGAGTTTATATCCTTTACTTCAAGGAGCAACGAATACGTTTGATCCTGTTCCTGAAATCTATTCTAGGCTTGCCAAAATCTATGTTGAAGAAGGCAATGAAGATCAGGCTATTCAATTATTATTGATTGCGAAAGAATTTCAGTCGCAAAGATTGATCTATTCGGATTTCTTTGGTGATCTAACAATCATTAAACATATCGTATTCGACTTATATTCTTTGATTCAATTTGATTCAGACTATATGGATCTATTTGACTTATATTATGTTCTACAAAAGCCTTGTAAGGTAGCTATAAATGTCAACTTAAAAATGTACAGTTTTGATCATTTAAGAATGTACAATATTGACCACATCAATACCTTTTGTAGTAGACGGTAAAGATGTGGTCTTTTATTCTAATAAGACATTGTAAGTAATCTTTCTTCTATTTTTTGTAACCTTTTTAAAACCTGTTTATATGGCTTTCCTAGACTTTGTCCATCAACTATTTGATATGGACCGATATAATATTGTATTTCCTCTAGATAAACAGAATATAATTCACAATATGGTCTTGATGCATTTATTGGTTCGCACATCATAACACATTTTTTGTTTTCCATATTGATGTCGAATAGATAATAATAAGTAAATGTATCTTCGCTGAAAAGAATTGCTCTAATATTATCTTTTTTGCTGTTTCTTGTTTTATTCAAATATTTAATTAGTTTACCGTTCATTAATCATTGTTCTCCTTTTTTATTAAATGGTCTTTTAATCTGTAAGATTTGCCACTGATTGAGATTACCTTGGCGTGATGTAAGATTCTATCTAAAATCGCATTTGCGATAATTGGATCACCAAATATATCATCCCATTCACCAAAGTTTATGTTCGTTGTGATGATAGTACTTTTCTTCTCATATCTTCTATCAATCAATTGAAAAAATAGTTTAGAGTCTTCTTTATCAATTGGGAGATAACCAAGTTCGTCAATAATCAATAATTTATATTTATTGAAATGTTTTAATCGATCGTCTAATCTGTTTTCTAATTTTGCTTTTTTTAGCTGCATAATCAAATCATGACATTTAATAAAATACGTCGAATTTCTTTTCTTGGCAGCGGCAATGCCTATAGCTGTCGCCAAATGTGTTTTGCCTACACCAGACGGTCCAAGAAACACAATATTTTCCTTTTTATCTATAAATCCCAATGATTCGAATTCTAATATTTGTGCTTTGT
>OJNS01001759.1_pt1 | contig 10468 bp, 8 predicted proteins | sample 1597911 | NCBI WGS metagenome assembly OJNS01 (sample SAMN01915214, study PRJEB22387) | human gut metagenome | isolation source: stool | host: Homo sapiens | place: USA
TTCCGATCTATCAGTTCACGGCCTTGTTCCGTGCTTTGGGTTTCCATACGGTGGAAATCTATTTTATAAGATAACCCAACTTAATACTAATTCACAATAAATGCTATGAACTTAAATCTTATTAAAATTGTAGGAGTGGCCGTAGGGGTTGCCGGAATGACGGTAGAGACCCGGGCGGCTGAAATGCAGGAGTATGTAGCCGAACGGGACAACACTCAGGTCAGTGTGTGGAAGAGCCATCGGCCCGAAAAACGTTTGTTCACTTCCAAAGCCGTAGAGGAGCAAATACAACGTGCCAAGAAACTGTTGACGAATACGAAATTGGCATGGATGTTTGAGAATTGCTTCCCGAATACGCTGGATACGACCGTCCACTTCGACGGGGCGGACGACACCTTCGTGTACACGGGTGATATCCATGCCATGTGGCTGCGGGATTCTGGTGCGCAAGTGTGGCCCTACGTACAGTTGGCCAATGAGGATCCTGAACTGAAGAAAATGTTGGCCGGAGTGATTCGCCGTCAGTTCAAGTGTATCAACATCGACCCATACGCCAATGCCTTCAATAAGGAGGCGACGGGAAGCTATTGGGCGTCCGACATGACGGATATGAAGCCCGAAGTGTATGAGCGGAAATGGGAAATCGACTCGCTGTGTTATCCCATTCGTCTGGCCTACCATTATTGGAAGGTGACGGGAGATGCCAGTGTCTTCTCCGACGAGTGGCTGCAAGCCGTGGCATACATTCTACAGACGTTCCGGGAACAGCAGCGTAAGGAGGGGAACGGCCCCTATCACTTCCAACGCAAGACGGAGCGTGCGCTCGACACCGTGACCAATAACGGATGGGGCAATCCGGTGAAGCCTGTGGGGTTGATAGCCTCGGCTTTCCGTCCTTCCGACGATGCCACCACGTTTCAGTTTCTGGTGCCTTCCAATTTCTTTGCCGTGACTTCTTTGCGTAAGGCGGCCGAGATTTTGACCGAGGTGAACCATGAAAAGACGTTGGCCAAAGAATGTCGTGAATTGGCGGATGAAGTGGAGACCGCCTTGAAGAAATACGCCGTATACGATCATCCCCGTTACGGAAAAGTGTATGCTTTCGAGGTGGACGGTTTCGGCAACCGTTTGCTCATGGACGATGCCAATGTGCCCAGTCTGTTGGCCATGCCCTATCTGGGTGACGTGCCGGCGGACGACCCGGTGTATCAGAATACCCGCAAGCTGATATGGAGCGAGGACAATCCTTATTTCTTTAAGGGGACAGCGGGCGAAGGTATCGGCGGACCGCATATCGGTTACGATATGATTTGGCCGATGAGCATCATGATGAAAGCTTTTACGAGCTGTGACGACAAGGAAATCAAAGCCTGTGTGGAAATGCTGGTGAATACGGATGCCGATACGGGATTCATGCACGAGTCTTTTCATAAGAACGACCCGAAGAACTTTACCCGTGCATGGTTTGCCTGGCAAAACACGTTGTTCGGCGAATTGATATTGAAACTGATCAACGAGGGAAAGGCAGACTTGTTGAACAGTATCGAGACGGATTGACCCGGGAATACGGGATGCCGGTAAGAAAATTCGGTGCGGCGGAAGCTTTCCGCCGCACCGAATTTATTTGTAAGGTGATTCGGGTTTCAGTTTACCTCCCTGCCATCCGTACACTTTCGTATGGATTTCGTGGCAGATATGTTCAAAGTCTTTCTCTTCGTCCAAATCGCCGTGCACCATAAGGAGCAGGGGGAGTGGCGAGAGGTCGGCAGCGTAAGGAGGCTGTATATAGGTGCGATGTTCCCACAACCGGAAACCGCAACGGCGGTAAAAGCCGATGCGCCGTGTGGCTATGTCGGTAGTGGGCGGCTCCACTTCCAGCACGATGGGTTGTCCGGCGTGCCGGATGAAAGTGTCGAGGATGCGTCGTCCCAGTCCGCCGCCGCGCAGGGAGGGGCAGGTGGCCAGATGCTCTCCGTAGAGGAATCCGTCCAAGGTCCAATAGTTGAACAGTCCGGCAAACGTCCCGTTTTCCACAACGACCTGAGGGTGGAAAAGCGGATTGTGGTCGGTGTATTGACGTTGTCGGTCCAGGGGGCGTCGTTCTTCGGGCGGGAAAGCGTCCGTCATGAGCCGTTCGGCTTCAGCATAATACGGGTCTGTCGTTTTTACGGGTATAAGTTCCATTCTGTTTGTTTTTTAGATTATAGGTCACAAAAATACAAAGATCGTTTTGTTTTATCCACAAAAAAACGTAATTTTGTTATAAAACGTAAGGAAAAAGAAGAAATGACGGAACTTTTATGGCTGTTCGCCGGAGGGGCATGTGGTGCCGGTGTTGTTTTTTTGTGGACGAAGGCGCGTATGTCTTCCCTGCGAACCCTGTTGCAGGTCCGTGAGGAAGAGATGGAAAAACGCCGGAGCGAGATGGAAGAATCGGGTGAACGGCAGTCGCAGGATTTCAAGGAACGCGAAGAACGCATGGAGAATCATTTGGCAGCGTTACAGGAACAGTGCGAGACACTGAATCGCGAGAACAAGGGGCTGGCTGCTGACAAGCAGACGTTGGAAAAAGAATTGGTGTTGGTGCGCGAACAGATGGTGCGCGAGGGCGAAGAGCGCAACCGCCGTTTCAAGGAACAACTGAATCTCATGCAAGAGCAGTTGCAGAACGCTACCCGTGAAATATTGGGACAGCGTACCCGTGAACTTTCGCAGCAGAACACGGTGCAGATGACGGCTATCATAGACCCGCTGAAAGAGACCATCCGGGAAATGCGTACGGCCATGGACAGCAGCCGCGACACGCATAATAAGAATACGGCTTCGCTGGAGAAAGCCATCGAGGAAGTGATGAGGCGTACGCGTGAAATCGGGGCTGAGGCCGACAAGCTGGCTTCGGCGTTGCGCAACGAGAACAAGGTGCAGGGGAATTGGGGCGAGTTGATTCTGGACGAGTTGCTGGAAAGCCAGGGGCTGAAGGAAGGTATACATTACGAGAAGCAGGTGACCCTGCGCGACCGTGCAGGTAAAGCCATCCTGAACGAAGAGTCCGGGAAGCGGATGATTCCCGATACCATTCTGCATTATCCCGACGGAAAAGATGCGGTAATCGACTCCAAGGTGTCGCTTACGGCTTTTGTGGACTATCAGAACGCCGAGACCGATGAGGCGCGTGCCGACGCCTTGCAGCGGCATGTCAGGAGCGTGCGGCAGCATGTGGCCGAATTGGCCCGCAAGGATTACAGTGCGTACATCAAGTTACCGCGTCAGGCTTTGAATTACGTCATCATGTTCGTACCCAACGAAGGGGCGCTCCAGTTGGCGTTGGCAGAAGCACCGGAGTTGTGGCGTGAGGCATTCTCCAAAGGGGTGTTCATTACCGGTGAGCAGAATCTCACGGCGGCACTCCGCATCATCCAGATAGCCTGGACCCAAATGCAACAGGCGCAGAACCAGGAGGCCATCTACGATACGGCCCGGATGTTGCTCGACCGCGTGGCCGATTTTATCGGCTATTTCGAGACGGTGGGACAGAAGTTGCAAGATGCTTCGTCCTCCTTTACCAAGGCCGCCGACAAGCTGAAGGACGGACGGTTGAGCGTGGTGGGAGCTGCCAACAAACTTATCAAGTTGGGTGCCAAGGCCAGTGCCAAGAAGGTGATTCCCGAGGAGAACGAACCGTTGCGCGGAGTGGAAGGGACGGCGGAGACGGGTGCCAACCTCCCGGGGTGACTCTTTTTGCGACTTTGATTTAAGATAGGTCTTTCGTGGTTTTGCTGTCTTTTTGATAGTAAAACCACGTTTTTTGTTTTGTGCATGCCTTGAGACCATGCAGGTTTTAGAGGGAGTTTAGGTCGTTTTTGAATACAATTTTTAGCGTTTTCGGTAGATTTTTTTATCTTTTTAAGTCTAAATGCGTTTCAATCTCAAGCGAATGATTTTCCGTTCGGCTGAGAAAACATATTTTTTCTCCGCATGTCGTTTGAAAGCTGTCCTCATGTTGGGCCGGAATATGCCGGAAAACGAAGCGTGGACAAGCTTTTCCGGTTCGTTTTTATTCTATTTGAAGTGCTTCCGTTTGCAAAAAACGGATGTCAAAATGGCATGTAAATCCGCTTTGCGCTTCCTCGTCCTCCGGCCGTTTGCGTTACGTCTTGCTTTCCGGGGGTGCAGGATGCTGCCCGAAGGTCTTATAAGCTGTCAGATTGCCTTTCCGTACCCCTGTGAGAATCCCGTATTTCCGTAGACTTCCGTATCGGGGCGTAAATAACGGATTTTCGCGGAGGCCGGTTTGACTTTTTGACAGAATTAAATGACTTCTTTCCTCTTTGCGGTTAAAGCGAATTGGTCGGAAGAAGTCTTGACCAGTTCGAATCCTAAGTTTTTCAAAAGGTCGTTGATTTCATATTTAAGGTTACTTATTTTCCGTTTGGATGCCGGAGTGCCGTCGAAGAAATTCTCATTGAATACGGTATTGAGTTCCGTGAATGAGATTTCGTGTGTGGGAGCTTTAAGGAGATAATCCAGTAAGGTCGCCACTTGGCGGCGGCTTGGACGGGTCGTGCCGTCTATGGTGATTTCGTTGGTATAACGGTTCACCCGTATTTTTTTGAATTCGCATTCCGATGTGTCGGCTATCATGTCGCTCAGTTCCGGATGGAGTTTTTGCTGATGGCGGAAATACCATACCAGCATGGCGACAACCAGGCATAAGCAAATGAAGGCTATCCCCATCCAGTAATAGGCGTGGAAAATCAGGTTTTGCGTAAACTTCACGGTTGACAAGGGTAAAGTCCCATTGTCGCAGTAGGCATCCCATTTCATGCAATGGTGCAGGCTGACGGTGGCTCCGATGACAGCCGTAAGGATTAAGGCGATGCCTAATGATACAATAAAGGTAAGTTTGTGTTTCATGTTTTGCATTCGATGTATAGATTAATGTCTTACAAAATTAAAAGTTTAGTTTGAGAAATCAAAGCAACCGGGAATTTTTTTGATGAATGAAATCCGGAAAAAACATTCGGGTGCTGAAAAAGAAAAAATAAACGTTACTTTTAGCGTTTTTTTTAAGCGTTGAATATCAGTGATTTGATATTTTCTGATATTATTTGATACCGGATCTGATAAGATTTGATAACGAAAAGTTGTTTATATTGTTTCTGTTGCGTTACTTTGTAGGACTTGGTTACTTTAATAAAGACGTGAGACTATGAAGTGTGGCTTTTTAGGATTAATGGTGATGTGCTGGGTCGGACTGCAATCCTATGCCCAAGACCCGGACTTTTGGCAGTTTGAAGGTCTCGATACCCTTTACCGCAAGGTGGAAGGTTTCGGAGTGGGCTTGCCGCAGGAAAAGGCGTATCTCCATTTGGACAACACCTGCTATTTCCTCGGCGATACCATTTGGTACAAAGGCTATGTCACGCGCTCCGACCGGGGCACGTTGACCGACTTGAGCAAGATTCTCTACGTGGAGCTTCTCACGCCGGACGGTTATTCCGTGGAACGGCAGCAGTTGGAGATGGAAGACGGCACGGCCCACGGCATGTTCGTGCTGAAGGACACGCTTTATGCCGGTTACTATGAATTGAGGGCCTATACGCGTTGGATGCTCAACTTCGGACAGTGCGAATATCCCCATGTGCGTATTTCAGAGGATTTGTTCTACAGCAAGAAGATGGCCAAGGAATTTTTCCGAGACTATGAGAAGCTTTATTCACGGGTGTTTCCCGTGTATGACAAGCCTAAGGAAGCGGGGGATTTTGCAAAAGACATGACGTTGCGCCCCATGCGCCGCTACTATAAAACCCCGAAGAAAAAGAAACCCAAAGTGGACTTGCGTTTCTATCCCGAAGGAGGTAACCTTGTGGCCGGTGCGGCTTGCCGGGTGGCCCTTGAATTGAACGGCGAGGACGGGCAACATCTTGGCGGCATGAAGCTTACCGTCCGGGATAAGGAGGGAAAGGTGGCGGCTGCCTGCCGGACGGACGAGCGCGGCCGGACGACATTCCGCCTGCCGGATGTGTCGGAACAGGCGGATTTCCGTGCTACCTTCACTTACAAGGGATATGAGTATGAAGAAGAGCTTCCCGAAGTGGAGAAAGAAGGTTGTGCCTTGACTGTCACGGTGGGCGACAGTGTGGTGGAGGCCGTGATACAGGCCGTCGGAGTGAAGCGCCCCGTTGCCTTGCACGTCATGAGTGGCGGAGTGTCCCGTTTCTACCGTCCCTTGCCTGTGTCGCTCTTTTCAAACGGGATGGCGGGCACGGCGGACGAACCTGTATCCGGCCTCCGGGTCTGCCGGATGGCTATCCCGTTGGACAGTCTTCCCACCGGTGTCAACCAGCTTACGGTCTTCGACGGGGAAGGACGCATCTATGCCGACCGGCTCTTTTTCGTTAACCATCACGACTATGATGCTCCGAAACTGGCCGTTTCCGGCATCCGCCAGTCCTATGAACCTTTCGATTCCATCACCTTGCATTTGCAACTGGCCGACCCGGCGGATTCCTTATCCAGCCTTTCCCTTGCCGTTCGCGACCGGGATACGGAAGAAGACACGTACGACAATGGCACGATACTCACCGAAATGCTCCTTGCCAGTGAAATCAAAGGGTTTGTGGAGAATCCGGGTTATTATTTCGAGTCAGACGACAGTCTTCGCCGCCAAGCCCTCGACCGGCTCATGATGGTGCAAGGGTGGCGACGTTACAAGTGGCGTGAGATGGCGGACGTAGAACCCCTCGCGCTGCCTTGGTTGCCCGAGAAGTTCCAGACCATCGGAGGGTGTGTCAACCGTTCGGAAAGGCAAAACATTGATTTCAAAAAGATCAGTAACCTGAAAAAGGAGGTGAACGTCTGGGCCATGTTCACGCAGGGACCGGAGACTTTTGAATTGAAGCAACAGACAAAAGACGGCTCGTTCTACATGGCCATCCCCAAGATTTACGGTGATTGCATGATGTTCCTCAGCGCGGCGAAACTGAAAAAGGGAGCAGAGTATGTCAGCAAAAAACGCCGGGAGGGGTTCACCGATGAGGAGGCTTGGCCGGACTATTATGTGAAACTGGACTTGTTCCATCCCCATTTCGCACATCCCTACAGCTTTTACCAGGACGTGTCGCCGCGTGACCTCGAACCGTTTGCCCATGAGGACAGCCTCGTGTGCGGTTCGTTCGAAGGCCGCGTGTTGCCTTCCGTGACGGTGCGGACGCGGAGGAACGGGTTACGCCGCTACGACCCGACGAAGCCTGCAGTCGTTATCGACGCGTACGACGCATATAACATGATGGCCGATTACGGTTTGGCCGATGTGCCTTTCTATTATTTGAGCAGTCCGGCCGTGTCCACGCTCGTTTCGTTCTTGTTTGTGGGTGACATGAACAAATACCGTGATTATTTTCTTCGGACGACCTTCAACACGTGGCCCAACCGCCTGTGGGACAAGCCTGTCATGCCGAGCACGCCGACCTATCCCGTCCCCGATTGGTTGTCGCGCGGGGAATTTGAGAAATACCGGTCGCTGAGCCTGTTGGACAAGTTTTATATTTATACGGACTATGTGCCCCGTGAAATGGGCAGTTGGAAATACCGGCAGGACAACCAGCCGGAAGTCATCGTGGGTATGTAGCTCCGTCCCGACGGGGAATATTTCCCTTCTTGCCGTGACCGCCGTTACCTCTTGCATGGTTATGCCGTGTGCGATGATTTCTACAGTCCTGACTACAGTCATCGTCCTTTGCCCGAAACGAAAGATTACCGCCGTACGCTCCTATGGATGCCCGAGGTGGAGTTTGATGCAAAGGGAAGTGCCACGGTCCGCCTTTATAACAACAGCAAGCGGACGTCTGTCAGTGTCGAGGCCGTGGGCGTTACGGACAGCGGGCGGTATATGCAATATAACAGTGTGCGGTAAAGACGGATGGATGGACGTGGAATATAAGACAGGGAGAGTCAGTTTCTTTCTTTCGTAACCAATGCAAGTTGGTCGGAAGAAAGCCGGACCAATTCAAACCCCATATTTTTCAGTACGTTGTTGGTCTCATATTTAAGGTTACTGATTTTTCGTTTGGATGATTGGGAACCATCGAAAAAATTCTCATTGAATACCGTATTGAGTTCTGAAAATGAGATTTTATGCTTGGGGTGTTTGACGAGGTAATCCAACAAGGTTACCACTTGATTACGGCTTTTTTGCGAAAGCCCTTCCATGGTAATTTCGTTGGTATAGACGTTGACCTGTAATTTCTTGAACTTGCTTCCTTGTGTGCTTATTGTCGGACAGGTCTGTTTCGGATGAAGATTTTGTTGACGGCTGAAGTACCATAATGCCATGGTAGCCATCAGGCTTATACAGGCAAAGGCAACCCCCATCCAATAATAGGCATGGAAAATCATGTTTTGTGAGAACTCCACGACAGTGGCAGACAGGTTTTCGTTTTTGCAGTAGTCTGCCCATTTTATGCAATGGTGAACGCTTGCTGCTATTCCCGTGAGGGTAATTAAGATTGAAACGGAAACCAATGCGATGATCAGGTTGAATTTATATTCAGGTTTCATGATATGCGGTTATGATAAACAGTAAACAAAATTATGCTTTATTGGGATGATATGCAAGAAGTCCGGTTATTTTTTAGCAGGAAAGTGCGGCTTTTGAAACGTGTTTTCATATGTTACTTATATGAACGGTATAAGAAATGAAAGAAAAAATACCTTTTCTAATATTTGAAAATCAGAGACTTGATATTTTATGATAATATTTGATACTTGATTTGATAATATTTGATAACGAAAACTTGCATTTGATGGAGGCATTGCTTTACTTTGCATTGTCATCTCAAGCCATGGTAAGAAGAGGACAAGTAGTTGGAGTATTAACTTAATTTCAAAAGAATGAAAATGAAAAAGACCGTATTTATGAAAGTTTTGGCATTGCTGTTTGTCGGCACGGGTGCATTGGCGTATAGCTGTTCCGGAGATGATATTTTTGAGGAGGAAGAGGATGTGCATTCGTTGGCAAAGCGGGCGATGCAGACACGGGGAGAGGATACAGGGCCAAGTCCTAATGCAGTAGACCCTATTGCTTCTGGATCTTGTTCTGGATACAGTAATAAAGGTAAATGCAATGTCTCAGTATCGTGGACGAAAGGTTATATAACTCGTAATACTCCAGAGGCAAAATTAACTGGTTCAGCGACATGTCGTCTTCCTAATGCACGGGGTATTAAAGTTACTCCCACATGGGAGGGCTATTATGGGATTCATGGAACTGTTGATTATACTTATGACAAGATAGAAACCTATACAGATGAAAATGGAAATACGAAAATTAATCTTGTTGAGATGAGAGGAAGTGATTCTTTTGATTTCTCTCCTAATGTGTCATTTATAACAGATAAAGAAGCAAATAGACCCGGATAAAATGTAAATGTAATGAAAAGGAAACATATTTTGTGGTTGGTGGCAGCATTGTTGCCAACCACTCTATTCGGAAAAGGTGAGGTAGTCTACACCCGTTTGCAGTCTCTGTATTCCAATAATGCAGGAGGATGGAATATTGAGAAGGTCGTATTGTCCGATACGGCTACGGTGGTGAGTTTTTCCGTAAGTTTCAAACCTTATTCTTGGATTCAAATGGCTTCGAGCACTTATTTGAGTGACGAGAAAGCTGTGGAGTATCCCGTAAGAAAGGCTGTGGGACTGACGCTGGACGAGAAGTTCTACATGCCTAAAAGCGGAAAGACGGAGTTTCAGTTGATTTTTGCCCCTATGCCCAAGGATACGAAGATATTCGATATGATAGAAGGGGACGGACGTGACATGGCACGTTGGTACGGACTGCATGATGCTAAGTCGAAAGTGAAGATGCCTGTGGCTCGGGAAGAAGTGGATGCAGAAGAAGTGGGGGAAAACATGTTCCGGACAGGCAAGGCTGTGGTACGGGGCAAGATAGAAGGTTACAAACCTGGGTGGGGATATGGTATTGTGGCGGTGACCGACAATACGTTGGGAAGTCGTCCCGAAAGTTCGTCGTCTGCCTTGATTCGTCCGGACGGGACTTTCTGTCTGGATTGGCCTTTGGAGCATCCCGTGTGGGACGAACTGAAGCCGGGGTGTGGGCCGGACATTCCGGTCTATGTGCGTCCGGGCGACACGCTCGACTTGGTGATAAAGGCGAAGGGTGAGGGGATTGAGTCTGTAGAATACACCAGCAGCAATCCCAAAGGATGTTATGAGAAATTGCTGAAGTGCAAGATGCCGGAAGTCTATGCCGAATGGGAGCGTAAGGGAGAGATTTGGAAGACGCTTACCGATGAGGAGTTTTGGGCTATGACGAAGGAGACAATGGAAACGGGAAATCGGCTTTGTGATTATTTTGTATGGAAATACGGGCTGTCTCCATGGGAGGCACACCTCCTGAAAGCCCGGCAGCAGGTGGCGGTGGTAATCAACCAGACCGTATTGACCA
>OJNS01001767.1_pt1 | contig 10441 bp, 9 predicted proteins | sample 1597911 | NCBI WGS metagenome assembly OJNS01 (sample SAMN01915214, study PRJEB22387) | human gut metagenome | isolation source: stool | host: Homo sapiens | place: USA
GCGGCGGGAGAGACCTACACCGACGTGATGGTGCAGGCGGAGGAGGCCGGAGCGGATAGCAACGGCATTCTGTCCGGCGGCATCAAGATACTGGTTGACCCCATCGCCTATGTTGCCAGCGTGAGCAACACCACGCCAAGCACCGGCGGACTGGACGCAGAGGACGACGACAGCCTGACACGGCGCATCTACCTCGCCCCCAGCGTGTATAGCTGCGCCGGGCCGCGCGATGCCTATGAATACTACGCGCGGGAGTGGCGGGGTGATGTAGCTGACGTGCGCATCGTCAGCCCGCTGCCGGACGAGGTAAATATCTACTTCGTGATCGAGGACGAGAACGGATTGCGCGTCCCCAACAGCACGGAGCTGACGGCCATGGCGGCCTATCTGGACGACGAGACCATCCGCCCGCTGTGCGACAAGGTGACGGCGCTGGCCCCGGACGAGGTGGAATACGCCATCACCGTGAAATACTGGATCGCGGAAAGCGACCAGCGAAGCGTGAGTGAGATACAAAGCCGCATCGCGGCGGCGGTGGCGGACTTCCAGACATGGCAAAGAAAGCTGGGGCGAGACATCAACCCGACGGAGCTGATCGCCCGGCTGCGGGAAGCGGGGGCCAAGCGGGTAACGCTGACAGCCCCCGTAGACACCGTGATCGACACCACGGAGCTGCCGAAATGCACGGGGGCCACCGCCACCTATGGAGGGCTGGAGGATGATTAAGAGCCTGAAAAATGCCCAAATCGCCGACGGCTTGCCGCGCATTCTGGGAGAACAGCCGTGGGTAAAGGCCCTATCCATGGCGATGCTGGAGCTGCACCAAAAGACGATGGGCTATATCGCGGGAAGTCAGATCTACACCGCCATCGACACCGTGGCCGAGGAGGTGCTGGATGCGCTGGCCGTGAACTGGAAGATCGACTGGTACGACACAGGGTATGACATCGAGCAGAAGCGGCGCATTGTCAAGACTGCCCTGAACATTCGGCGAACAATGGGAACTGCGGGAGCGGCGAGGACGCAGGCAGACGCGATCTATCCGGGAACAAAGCTGGAGGAATGGTTTGAGTACGGCGGCACCCACGGAAAATTCCGGCTGCGGGTCAACATCACCACCGTGGAGGAGCGGCAGAAGTTCGCCGCCATGACCATCGCGGAGATCGAGCGCAGGCTTGCCGCCGCCAAGCGGTTCAGCGCCCATCTGGAGGAAGTGGAATACTACGACGCGGGCGGCACCGCAACGGCCTACGGCATCGCGGCTATGGCGGGTGCGGCGGTGGTGGACTTCGGCAGCGCATCGAAATTCTAAGTCAGGAGGAAACGAAAAGTGGCATGGAAAGGCGTTATCACCAACAGCGGAAGTGAGCTGCTGGCACAATGGACGGCGGGAAAGACGCTGACCATCACCCGCGCAGCGGCGGGGACGGGCCGCGTGAGCGAGGCGGCGATGCTGGCGCAGACGGCGCTTGTGAGTGAAAAGCAGACAGTCAGCATCCTGTCCAACAAGACAACGGCGCAGGGGCAAAAGCTGCAACTGCAAGTGACACCACTGGCGACGGGCTACCCCCTCAATCAGCTTGGCATCTGGGCAAAGCTGGACAGCGGCGCGGCAAGGCTGATCGCCCTATTTCAGACGGATACGGACGCGGGCGTGGAAATCCCCAGCAAGACGGACGTGCCGGACTATGTGTACACGTTCTACGGGCTGCTGGAGTTTTCGGGCAGCGGCGGGACGCTGCAGGTGACCATCGACGCTTCGGCGCTGGTGACAGCAGAAAGCATGGCGGCTGCCATCAAGGCACACAACGAGGATGAAAACGCGCACGAGGGTATCCGTCAGGCCATTAAAGACAAGCAGGACAAGATCACCGCCAGCGGTATCCTGAAAGGCGACGGCAAGGGCGGCGTTACGGCGCAGGTATTCGACACGGAACCGACGGAGAAAAGCGATAAGCTGCTGACCAGCGGTGCGGTGGCGGCGGCTCTTGCCAAAAAGGCGGGGCTGGGGACAGACGGAAAGGTGCCGTTCAGCCAGCTCCCCATCAATACGCCGGGCGGCGTTGCGGGCCTCGGAACGGACGGCAAGGTGGACACCAATCAGCTTCCCATCAATACGCCGGGCGGCGTGGCAGGTCTCGGCGCGGACGGGAAAATGGACACCGACCAGCTCCCCATCAACGTGCCGAACGGCATCCCGACGCTGGGGGCAGATGGCAAGATCAGCGCGGACAGTCTGCCGCAGGTAGGCATGACGGCGCAGATCGTTGTGACCGCGCCCACCGGCTCCACGGTGACGGCCACGCTGGGAACCAAGGTATACACCGCAACGGAGAACGGCGGAAAATGGACGTTTGATGTGGAGGACTACGGAACATACACCATCAAGGCCACCAAGAACGGGCAGACTGCCACGGATACGGTGACGGTCTCTGTGGTGCAGCAGTACACGGCGACGCTCTCCTATTTCACCGCCACCATCCATGTGAGCATTGACAGCGGCTCCACCGTCACCTGCACCAAGGGGAGCAAGACGCAGAGCAAGACGGCATCTGCAACGGGGACAGTGGACTTCACCGTGACGGAAAGCGGCACCTACACCATCACCGCCACCAAGAACGGAGAGACGGCGGAGGATACTGCAACCATCACGGCGGACGGACAGACGGTAAATGTGAAGCTGGCCTACCGGCACATCTACGGCGTGGTGTGGGATGGAACCAGCACGACGGTGTGGAGCCGGACGGACGAGGCCGCCAGCTTCGTGAACCCGACCCCGTACCGGGCGGGGGCAACCAGTTACGGAAGCCCATTTGACAACCTGTACCCGTGGAGCGGGATGGTGCGCGTGACGGATGCGGTGGCCGGTGAGCTGGTGGCTATCCCGAAGTTCTGGTACAAGTGGACAAAGAGCGGGAACAGCCTGAAACTCCAGATCGCGGATAAGGAAACGGACGGCTTTCACGTCTCCCCAGCCCACGCCGACCGAGGGGACGGCAAGGGAGAGCGGGACATTGTGTACATTGGCCGCTATCACTGCAACACCAACAACTACAAGAGCCAGTCCGGCGTAAAACCGAAAGCGAATATCACACGCAGTACGGCCCGCACGAGCATCCACAATTTGGGGAGCAACATCTGGCAGAGCGACATTCGGATGCGCATGACGATCTGGATGCTGTACCTTGTGGAGTTCGCGGACTGGAACAGCCAGAAAACCATCGGCAAGGGCTGCGGCAACAACAGCGCAACGGAGAATATGGGCTATACGGATAGTATGCCCTATCACACCGGAACGACGCTTGCGAGCCGGGACAGCTATGGCCTCGGTACGCAGTATCGCTACATCGAGGGCCTGTGGGACAACGTGTATGACTGGGGCGACGGCTGCTACTACAACAGCAACGGCCTGAACATCATCAACACGCCCAGCAGCTTCAGCGACAACAGCGGCGGCATCGCCGTGGGCGTTCCGTCGAGCGGATGGCCCAGCGCATTTACCGTGGCAACGGTGGCCGGTCTGGAATGGGTTATCTATCCCACGGCATCGGGCGGGAGTGAGACGACATATTCGGCGGATGGCTGGAGCTTCAATGCTTCCGGCCCGTGTCTGTTCTTCGGCGGTGTCTATGACCAGGACGGGAACCGCGGGCTGTTCTACGTGGACTGCACCGGCGCGTCCGACTCGGGCGCGGGCATCGGCTGCCGCCTCCAAAAACTCCCCTGACGGGGGAGTGCAGAGGGGGACGCATCCCCCTCAGCGTATCCTGCGGCCCGCAGGCCGCGCAAAAGGCTAACGGGTTTTCAGCCGCACAGGCGGCTTGAAAATACAGGGGATGACCGCGCACGCAGTCGGTGCCTTGCTTCTCGGTTCGGCGGATAACTGGAACTTCAATGCTTCCAACCCGTGTCTGTACTTCGGCGGTAACTATAACCAGAACGGGAACCACGGGCTGTTCTACGTGAACTACACCAGCGCGTCCAACTCGAACGCGAACATCGGCTGCCGCGTCCTTTTATGGACTGGCTACCCACCTCCACACCCGGCAACGCAAAGACCCGCGCCGGGGCGCGGACATCCTCGGCACCCCTTGGTGCAGATAAGCCATCAGGACACGGTTTAGTACACTCCCGCAACCTGCGGGGGCGATGGAAAGGCCGTGAGGCTAAAAGGAGGAAAACATTCCTGATGAAACGAGCAAACAACCTATTTCCAAAGCTGGTATCGGAAGAAAACCTGCGGCTGGCGATCTTCGCCGTGAACGTGACACACCGCTTCCATCCGCACCACAGGCCAAACCGGACAGTGGCACGGGTGGAGGCGGACATTGACCGCTATGTAAAAGAGCTGCGGGAGATCATTACAGGCGGTTACGAGGCGAACGAGCCGAGGCTTGCGCGACGCTGGGACAAGAGCGCCGGAAAGTGGCGGGACATATCGGAGCCGAGACTGTGGCCTGACCAGTATGTGCATCACGCGGTCATTCAGGTGTTGGAGCCGATCATGATGCGGGGCATGGACAATTTCTGCTGCGGGAGCATCCGAAACCGGGGCATCCATTACGGCGTTCGAGCCATCAAGAAGTGGATGCGGACAGACCCAAAAGGGACGAAGTACGCCGAGGAGCTGGACATCCACCATTTCTACGACAGTTTGACGGCGGAGACGGTGATGAAGCGGCTCCGGCGGCTGGTGAAAGACCGGCGAATGCTGGAGGTATGCGAACGGTTGATGAAGCACGGCATTCTGATCGGCGCTTACTTTTCCCAATGGTTTGCCAACACGGTGCTGCAACCGCTTGACCGACTGATACGGGAAAGCGGTCTGTGCGACCACTACCTGCGGTACATGGACAACTTTACCCTGTTCGGGCGGAACAAGCGGAAGCTGCGGCGGCTGCGGGAGCTGATCGAGAAATGGCTGGCGGCACACGGCCTGCGGCTGAACGGCAAGTGGCAGCTCTATCCGACAGCAAAGCGGACGGTGGCGGCGCTGGGGTATCGCTTCGGGCGAGGGTATACCCTGCTGCGGAAACGAAACATGGTGCGCCTGAAACATTCTCTTTCCGCCTGCCGCCGTGCCATGCGGCGGCACCACGCGATCAAGCCCGCATTGGCGCAGGGGCTTTTATCCAGACTGGGCCAGATGAAGCACTGCAATCACGTTCACTTTTTCCAGAGCTATGTGGAGGCGGGTTTGCAGCGGAAATTGAAATGCGTGGTCAGAGAACACGCAAGAAAGGAGCGGGCAAGATGGAATACGTCTACGGAACAAGCGTTATCGGCGGCGTAGAACGGGAAAACCTGAAAATCGTGGGCGGCCCCGCGCTGCGGGAGGGTGAATACCTGACCACGGTGCGGGAGTACGACGACAGCAGCATCACAGACCGCTGCCGCATCGACCGGCACTATCACAGCGACACGGACGAGGACGGGACGCGGTACGACTTCTATACCATCAGCGAGCATTACCGGTATGTGGAAAGGATAAAGGTGATGGAAGAAACGAGAAAAGCAACGGAGATCGCCTTTGTGACGCTGGCGGAGAGCGGAAGCATCGACGCTGTGACTGCGGGGGAGCATAAGAGCCTGTTTGAAACGTGGCAGACCGGCGTTGCTTACACGGTGGGGCAGCTACGCAACTGGGGGGACAAGCTGTACAAATGCGTACAGGCGCACACCTCACAGGCTGGATGGGAACCGGACAAGGCGGTGTCGCTTTGGTCGGCGGCATCTGACCCGGCGGAAGAATGGCCGGAATGGAGCCAGCCGGTGGGGGCGCATGACGCTTACGCAAAGGGCGACAAGGTGAGCCACAATGGAAAGCATTGGACATCAACGGCGGATGCCAATGTGTGGGAACCGGGGGTATACGGCTGGACGGAGGCGACGGCGTGAGCAGCCATTTGCAGATCATCGCAGAGCTGGAGGCGCTTGTGGAAATGCAGGCGCGTACCGTCAGGGTGCTGGCGACACGCCTTGCGGAGCTGGGCGACACCGTGACCGGGCGAGACGAGATCGCGGAGGCCGACGAGGCATACCGCAGGGCCATCGGCGGGGACGAATGGCCGGAGTGAAAGCAGGAGGACAGGAAAATGTACATCGACGCGGACACCATCATTAAGGCGGCCAGCCTTTTGGGAGCAATCGGAGCGCTGGTCGCCGCCATTGTTTCCGTGTACAAGGTCATTGAGAGCAACAAAAAGCAGAGCGAGTTCATCAACGCCATTCAGGAGGAGCAGACGCTTATCTGCTATGGCCTGCGCGGCGCGTTGCAGGGGCTTGTGGAGCAGGGGTGCAACGGGCCGTGCAAGGATGCGCTGGACAAACTGAATAAGCACCTGAACAAGAACGCGCACCCGCACATCAAGGAGGACTGACATGGCGGGAAAGCGAACGCAGGCAAAGACGAAAGGCCGGAAGAAGCGCATGGGAACCATGGACTTTATTCTGCTGATCGTCTTTTTGTGTCTGACAGTATTCACGATAGCCATGATCGCGCTGTTTACCGTGTACGGCTCTGTACCGGATACGCTGATCACCTGCGTGTTCGCCACGCTGGGCGGCGAGTGCGGCATCCTCGGCTGGATAAAAACCACCAAGGAGAAGAAGCAGGACAGGCGGTGGCAGCTTGCGGACATGAGAAGAGAAAAGGAGGAGGCGGAACGGATTGCACAGCAGACAGAGGAACCGTGAGGAGGGATAGATCATGCTGGCAGGAAAGAACAACGAGGAGAAAATCTGGAATTATCTGAAAGGAGCGGGGCTGAACGACTTTGGCACCGCCGGTCTGATGGGAAACCTGTATGCGGAGAGCGGCCTTATCCCGAACAACGTGGAGAACCTATATGAAAAAAGGCTTGGCGTGACCGACGCAAGCTATACGGCGGCGGTGGACAGCGGCAAGTATCAGTTCTTCGCAACGGATAAGGCGGGCTATGGCCTTGCTCAATGGACATACTGCTCCCGCAAGGCAGAGCTGCTGGACTATGCCCAATGCTGCCGAAAGAGCATAGGCGATCTGGAAATGCAGCTTGATTTCCTGATGAAAGAGCTGCGGGAGGGCTATAAGACGGTGCTGGCCGTGCTGAAAACGGCTGGAAGCGTCCGGGCAGCATCGGACGCGGTGCTGCTGAAATTTGAGCGCCCGGCAGATCAGAGCGAGGCGGCGCAGGCCCGGCGGGCTGCGTTCAGCCAGAAGTATTACGACAAGTATGCGGCAGGGAGCGCCGCAGGAAGCGGAGGAAAGCCCATGACGGAACAAGAACAGCGGCAGAAGATCGTGAGCATCGCCCAGAGCTACATCGGATGCAAAGAGAGCGACGGAAGCCACAGGAAGATCATCGACCTGTACAACAGTCACAAGCCGCTGGCCCGTGGCTACGCCGTGAAGTACACGGACGCATGGTGCAGCACGTTCGCAAGCGCCGTCGCCATCGCGGCGAGAATGACCGACATCATCCCGACGGAGTGCGGCTGCGGAAAGCACATCGAGCTGTTCAAGAAGCTGGGGAGCTGGCAGGAGAACGACGCTTATGTGCCGAAGCCCGGCGACTATATTTTCTACGATTGGCAGGACAGCGGCGTGGGAGACTGCACCGGCAGCGCCGATCATGTGGGCATCGTGGAAAAGGTCAGCGGGACAAGCATCACCGTCATTGAGGGCAACTACTCCGACAGCGTGAAGCGCCGCACCATTTCTGTGAACGGACGGTACATTCGCGGCTACGGCGTACCGAAGTACGGCGGAAAGGAGGCGACCGGCGGCGGGACTGCGGCGGACGCTGCACCGGCCAAGGGCGGCGGGTGCAAGATGGGCGACATCGTGACATTCACCGGCGAGAGGCACTACACCAGCGCAAACAGCACCGTGGGCAAACCGTGCAAGCCGGGCAAGGCCAAGGTGACGCAGGTGTACCAGCCGCTTGTGAGCAGGCATCCGTATCACCTTGTCGCCGTGAGCGGCGGCGGAAGCACCGTGTACGGCTGGGTGGACGCGGCGGACATCAAGACCGAAGCGGCGGCGCTGGCCGTGGGCGATCAGGTGACGATGGACAAGGCTGCCACAGTCTACGGCACCACGCGCAAATTCTCCTCGTGGGTGTACAGCGCAAAGCTGTATGTCCGGGCAATCAGCGGCGACCGCATTTCAGTTTCCACGCTGAAAAGCGGCGCAATCACAGGAAACGTGGACAAGAAATATCTGACGAAAGTGTAAGGAGGTACACACCATGACACAGATCATTCCCGACATCATCAACATTGTCATTGAGGCCATTTTTGCCATCCTCGGCCTGTTCTTCACCGGCGTGGCCGTTCCGTGGCTGATCAAGACCGGCATCCCTTGGCTGAAAGACAAGCGCCTGTACGGCATTGTCACCGTTCTGGTCAAGGCGGCGGAGAAGCAGCGCGAGGCCGGTGCGCTGCCCATCCCGAAGTACGATTATGTGGTGCAGATGCTTGAAGCAAAGGGCATTAAGGTCACGGCGGAGGTAAAGGCCGTGATCGAGGCGGCGGTTAAGGAACTGGACATCGCCGTGGACAGCACAATCGGTACGCTGGGCGGCATCTTTGTGGAGGACAACCCCGGCAAAACGGACGGAGAAAAGGAACTGAATAACTGAAATTACCCCCGGCTGCTATACTCATAGATATAGCAGCCGGGGGATTTTTTGTGCGTATACGCCGAAAAAATGCTGTTGCACAATGCCGATTTTGTGGGTATCATAATAAGACAAAAAGCGACAGAGCGGAACGGGAACGCCGACACCGCCCTGCACGGATGATCGAGAAAGGAGATTTTACGATGCGGAGTGGAAAGAGAACCTTTAAGCATCTGAGCAAGAACGACAGGCTGCGGATTGAAAAGTGGCAGCGCATGGGAATGAAGCCGCGCGAGATCGCGGAGAAGCTGCGCGTCCACATTTCAACCGTGTATCGGGAATTGAAGCGCGGGGAGTATGAACGGTTGGACGGCGGGACGTGGGAAATGGTGACGGCGTACAGCCCGGACATCGCGGAAGCGCGGTATCAGGAACACTTGCGGGAGAAAGGGCCGGACTTGAAGATCGGTAAAGATCACGAGCTGGCAAACTACATTGAGACAACGATCACGGAGCGGGAATGCAGCCCTGCCGCTGTCCTCGGATATGCAATGCTGGAGGGGCGGACATTCGAGACATCCGTTTCCGTGGCGACGATCTACAGCTACATCAAAAAGGGTCTCTTTCTCCACATCACACAGGTGGATTTGCCGCGCCGGGGCAAGGTGAAGCAGAAATACAAAAAGGTCAAGACCAAGAAAGATCAGGCGCGGGCCTCTGCGGGTGAGAGCATTGAGCAACGCCCGCCGGAGGTGGAGAGCCGCGAGGAGTTCGGGCATTGGGAGGGCGACACCGTGTACAGCGGCAAGGGCAAGTGCAAGACCACCAGCGCCCTGCTGACCCTGAATGAGCGCAAGACGCGAAAAGACATCATTATAGGAATACCAAACAGAAAGGCGGAAACCGTGGTCAAGGCGCTGGATGCGCTGGAGCGGAAATGCGGTGCCAGACGGTTTAGGGCAATCTTCAAAAGCATCACCTTTGACAACGGAACGGAATTTTCGGCGGCGGAGGTGCTGGAGCGGAGCGCCGTCAATAAGACCATCCCGCGCACCAAGGTATACTACTGCCATCCGTATTCTTCGTGGGAACGGGGGAGCAACGAGAACGCCAACAGCATGATCAGGCGGCGGCATCCGAAAGGCACAGATTTCTCTAAGGTCAGCGCGGCGGAGATCGCGGCCACGGAGGAATGGATTAACAACTATCCTCGAAAAATCTTAGGGTACAAGAGCTGTGAGGTCATGTTCCGGGAGTGCCTGCGAGAGATCGGACTGAGCGCGTAACAGGAAGAAACAGCACAGCAGACATTCGAGGGGAGAGGGCGTGAGCAGAGCGGAACACGGAGAACTGAACAGGAAAATACACAGGCTGCCGACCATGGGATATGACGGCGGCCATGTTGGATTGTCAAAATTAGACAAAACAAGAAGTGAAAAATTGTGCGCATTTAATACTTGATTTTTTCCTCCGCTATAAAGGATTCCATAAAATCAAAGTCGATATAACCATTATTTTTTATAGGAAGTGAAACCAGGGGAGTGGGGAAGGGGGAGACGTGGCATCGGGCACTCCCCCAAGCGAAAGAGCAAAATGCTTTTCTCATAGTCGAAAGGAAGAATTGAGCGTTATTCTTGCCAAATTTAGCATACTTCGGCCTTAGTATTTTTATTTTATCTCCCGTAAAATATGGTTTCTCTTGATAAAACATTGTAGCAGTATCTTGCCCAAAAGATATTGTATTTCCTGGATTAAGATATTTAATGGGCTCATCAATGTTACCCTTTCTCCCGTTTTCTGTACTTTGGCGAACTATATATGGATGTCCCCTATTTTCG
>OJNS01001769.1_pt1 | contig 10437 bp, 8 predicted proteins | sample 1597911 | NCBI WGS metagenome assembly OJNS01 (sample SAMN01915214, study PRJEB22387) | human gut metagenome | isolation source: stool | host: Homo sapiens | place: USA
ATGATGCGTAGTAAAGTAGCGATGGCCAACTGGGCCATGGTGGTGTCGAAGGTCTTCGGCGGCTTGAACGTGAACGCCCTGCACTACCTGTTGCCCCTGTGGCTTGCCCCGCTTACCGGGGCTACCTTCCGGTGCGTGTTTGCCGCCGTGGCTTTCTGGATTCTCGGCTTTTTTGCCCGGCCCGAAAAGGCCTCGACCCGCGACAAGTGGATACTCTTCCTGCTGGGAGCCGTGGGCATCTATGGCTACATGTTTTCCTATCTGATGGGGCTGAGCAAGACTACCCCGGTCTCGGCCGCCATCTTTACCTCGATGCAGCCCATCTGGGTCTTTGTCATATCGGTGCTCTTCATGCACGAGCGCATCACGCTGCTCAAGGTGGTGGGTATTCTGGTGGGGTTGGGGGGCGCCATGCTCTGCATCCTCACCCAGAAGAGCGACGACCTCGCCTCCGATGCGTTGGCCGGTAATCTCTTCTGCCTGATGAGCTCGGTCATCTATGCCATCTATCTGGTGTTGAGCAACCAGTTTCTGAAGCGCACGGGTACCTATACCCTCATGCGCTACACCTTTTCGGGGGCGGCTGTGTCGAGCTTGATTGTGATGGCCTTTACCGGCTATGATGCCCCGTTGTTCGAGTCGCCGCTCCACCTGTGGCCACTGGCGGCGTTGCTGTTTGTGTTGATATTCCCCACGGTGCTGAGCTATCTGCTGGTGCCCGTCGGGCTGCGGTATCTGAAGACGACGGTGGTCGCCATCTACGGCTATCTCATTCTCATGGTGGCTTCGATTGTCTCGTTTCTCACGGGACAGGACCGTTTCAGTTGGACCCAGATTCTGGCCATGGTGCTCATCTGTGTCGGGGTTTACGCGGTAGAGATTGCCGAGAATCGCGGCAGCCGTGCCCCCACGTCGCATTTGCATTCATCGCCTCATGCGTGACGACCCTTTGCGGAACCATCGCGGGGCCTGTTGCCACACCTTTTTCAGCTCTTCGGGATTGCGGGCCACGATAACCGTGGTGACGGCCACGAGTATGATGCCGATACCCCAGGCCTGCACACGGCTGCAACTCTCGCCCAGGAAGAGGATGCCCATGACCACGGCGGTGAGCGGCTCCATGCAGCCCAGCACGGCGGTGGTAGTAGAGCCTATATGTTTGACGGCCAGGATGAGGGTGAGGTTGGAGATGAGTGTGGGCACCAACGCCAGCATGAAGAGGTCGATGCCGCTCTTCCACGACGGGATGGGAGCCAGCCCTTCGCCTCGCACCAGCAGGTTGACGAGGAAAAAGAGATTCCCGGTCGAGAGTATGTAGAAGGTGAGCTTCAGGCTGTCGATGCGGCCGATGCTCGAGCGGTTGAGCCCCACGATGTACGAGGCGTAGGTGAGTACGGTAGTCAGTGCCAAGGCCATACCCGTGGGGTTCACCTCGCTGCCGTTGTTCCCGCTCAGCAGGTAGATGCCGCCCAGGGCCAGCAGCGTGGCCACGGCAACGGGCACCGAGAGCCGCTCCTTGAAAAGAACGACCATCAATATCGTCACCAGCACCGGGTAGAGAAAGTGCAGCGTGGTAGCCAGTCCGCTGGGTATGTAGAGGTACGACTGTGTGAGCAGGAACGAGGTGGCGGCGTAGAGCAGGGCAAAGCCGGCAATGACCGGCAGTTGCCGCTTTGCGATACGGAAGCTCTCGCGCCGGGCCAGCAGCACGAGCCCTACCAGCAGGGCCGATATGGCAAACCGGTAGAATACCACCGAGTTGACCGACACCCCGGCCTTCAAGGCTGGTATGGCAAAGAGGGGTACAAGGCCGAATGTGGCCGACGATACCACGGCATAAATCAGACCTCTGATCGATTTTCTCTTCTCTTCCGCTTTAAACATCTGCAATAATCTTTTTATCGAGCAAACGATGATGCGGGGCCGCATGGAAAACCGATGTTTCCGATACGGCCCCGTATGTTTAGAAACTCATAATCCGCTACAACGGTTCACGACCGCAGGACGGCGGCATGGAATCACCGCCCCAGGCACTCGTCGATGTAGGCTTTCATGGCTGGTACGGCAGCCTCGGCACTTTGCAGCAGCTTGAACTGCGCGCGGGTACGCACCAGGTTGTGGTCGGGATACTTGATTTTGTAGTAGGTATCGCCGTTGATGTAGTCGGTAAGGAACCGCACGGCCTGCATGTAGGGGAAGAGGGTGGCGGCGTAGGGCAGGTTGTCGATTTCGACGTCGGTCAGGAATACGCGTGCCGTCTCCAGATAACCCTTGGTGAAGGCCTTGAAAATCTCCATGTTGAAGTTGACGTGGTCCAGATTCTTGTCGTCCTCTTCGCCGGTGTTGGCGGCGGTGCGCATGAAGTCGCCGAAGTCGGAGAAGATGTAGCTGGGCATCACCGTGTCGAGGTCGATTACACACAATACCCGTCCGTTCTCGTCGAACATCATGTTGTTCACCTTCGTGTCGCAGTGGCAGATGCGCTTGGGTAGCTTACCCTCGCGGTGCAGCCGTTCGGCCAGACACATGGCGTCGGCCCGTTTCTCGAGCTCGTCGAGCAGGGGACGCACCTCGGCCACTCGTCCCACGGGGTCGGCGGCCACGGCTTCGCGCAACTGTTTCAGGCGGAACTCCATGTTGTGAAAGTCGGGAATCGTCTCGCCCAACTCTACCGGGATGTCGGAGAGCATGGCTTGGAAATCGCCGAAGGCCTGCCCCGCATAGTAGGAGTATTCGGGGGTTACGGCGTCGTAGCTCTTGGCGTTGTGGATAAAGATGAGCACCCGCCAGTAGCTCTCGCCGTCGAAGTAGTAGAGCTTGTGGTCTTTCGTGGGGATGAGGGTGAGCACCTTGCGGTCGATGTCGGTCTCGCCCCGGGCCTCGAGTTTGTGCCGGATGTGGGTCGTCACCTGGTAGAAGTTGTTCTGGAGCATGTCCACGTTGGTGAAGATGGTGTGGTTGATGCGTTGCAGCACATAGTCGGGAGCCTCGGGTGGAGTGGTGGTCACCTTGTACGAGTCGTTGATGAGACCCGCTCCCAGTGGTTTTATCTCGACCACTTTGCCCGTCAAGGCAAAATGCGACAAGATGCTGCTCAAATCTTTCATAGGTCGTTATTTATTGTTTCTGTTGAATCGATTCGATGAACGCACGATAGAGCATTTGGTAGCACTCGTAGAGCTCTTGCGGATTGTTGTACTCTTTTGAGTTGACCTCGTACATGAAGGGCCCCGTGTATTCGGCGTTATAGAGAGCCTGTTGTATCAGGTTCCAATCGTTGTCGCCTTTCCCGCTGCAGGGGTTGGGCATGTAGTGGCATTCGGCCCGGCCGTTCCCGTCAGAGACATGTAGAGTCTTCACCCGGTTGCCCATGGCTTCGATGAGCCGTTCGGGGTTGTCGATGTGGTTCATGTCGACGGCCGAATAGACATCGCTGGGCATCTGTTTCATAATCAGCTCTACCTCTTCGACCGTACGGCACAACGGACGTTCGTATTTCTCGTTGCGAAGCAATTCGTGACCGAGCATATTCTCGATGACCATGATGGCGCCGGCTTCTTTGACCAAGGGGTTAAGTTCGTTGACCGAGCGCAAGAGTTGGGCGATGCGTTTGGGGCGTTCGTTGAGTCCCAAATACCAGCTGGGGTGAAAGAGGATAACCCGGGGTTGCAGTATCTTGCAGAACCGCAGAATACGCCGTTGCAGGGCTACGGTACTCTGTCTGATTGTTTCGTCGCTTTGCGAGAGGTCAATCTCTTTGCCGAAAGGCATGTGTATCGACCAGATCTCGATACCGGCCGAGTCGGCAGCCTGTCGGGCGCTCTTCATGCGGGCCGTAATATCTTCGTCGCTTTTCTCCTTATTGGTAAAAATTCCGGCACCCAACGATATCTCTATACAGTCGATGCCGGCCTCTTTCATGGTTTTGAGACGGTTGTAGTCGACTGCGTTGAAACCGATGGAACAGCCCACCCGCAAAGGAGGGTATTTCTCTTTTCCACTTGCCGAGATGGCAATGATTGCTAAAAGCACGAATAAGCATTTGTTTTTTGTGAACATGATGAATGTATTTTAAAGTGAGATATTCGAAATCGTTATCGGGTTGCCGGTTGGGGTATCGTTACCGGCTCGGGCTCGACAAAGCGACTGAAAAACTGCCAGATGTGTTCGCCCGTGACCAAGTCTTTCTCGCCCCATGAGTGGGTGCCGCCTGTGATTTCATAGAGCCACACCTCGTGGTTGTCGGTTCCGCCGACATATCGGTGGCGAACAATCGAATGTCCCGACTCGGGATTGAGCGAGGCAATCGTGTCGGTTATTTCGTGGGTGCATCGGTTTTGGGCCGCCCAATAGCCTACGGCCAGGGGTACGGCAATGTATTCGCCCCAGCCGCCTCGGTTCTCGGGGGCGCCGTTCCACATCGAGGTCTTGTCTTTCGTCCCGTGAATTTCGAGCAGGGGGACAGGAGTGTCGGCAGCCAGCTCGCGGTACATCCATTCGAGTGTGAGTCCCGCAATGGGAGCCACTGCCTTGAATACCTGAGGGGCCTTGTAGGCCAGCAGATAGCACATTTCGCCACCGTTGGAATAGCCTGTACAGAAGGTGTTGCGGGCACTCAGTCGATAGGTTTGTTGCAGGTGTTGTGCCAGTTCGCACAGAAATGCCACGTCGTCGATGGTCATATCGTCCTGAAAGGGGTAGCCCACATTCCAGCATGTCTTGCCCCGCTTGTCGCGCTCGCCTTGGGGATAGCACACGGCAAACCCGTATTTGTCGGCGATGGAATCCATGCCGAATCTCTCGGGGTCGGCACTGCCGCCGTAGCCGTGAAGCACGAAAACCAGCGGTGCCCCGGGCGATAGATGGGCCGGGCGATAGAGTTTGTAACTGCGATTGATGCTTCCCGATTCGAATTGTAATTCGGTCAGTGTACCGCCCATGCTGTCGGCAAGGAGTATATGCCCCCATATCAGGGCTACGAGACCGAGTAGAATACGTTTCATCTTCGATGGTATTACCTTTATGGAAGATAGAAAGCGGCTTGGCAGAACAACTCTTGAGTTACGGCGATTCTCTCCTGTTTACACCCGCTTTTTACTATCTTTTGTAAAGATAGCGAAAAAAGACTTTATCCGGTGATTATTTATTGAAATTTAAGAAAAAAGAGAATCGGGTCTCCTCAAAAACATCGCCGCAGGCGTTATGTGGGGAGCGAAGAGTCCTCTGTCTTTTTTTGCAAAATCAAGGAACGTCGGGCTTTGCTGTGCTCATTATTATATATGTAGAGGATATGGAATCTCGTTTAAAATCCGATTTGGAGGGAGCACGAAATTTGAAAACCTGTTATTCTATTTGTCTTTGCGCTCACCATTCACTATATTTGCAATCTTGGTTATTTATTAAAATAGTTACTGCGATGATTGAAAAGATTAAAGAAACAGCTGCCTACATTGCCTCGAAGGTGCAGGTACTGCCTAAGACCGCTATCATATTGGGTACGGGGTTGGGCGAGTTGGTAAACCATATTACCGACAAGACCGAAATTCCCTATACCGAAATCCCCAATTTCCCCGTGTCGACTGTCGAGGGGCATCAGGGAAAACTTATCTTCGGGAAGCTCGGTAAAAAAGATGTGATGGCTATGCAAGGCCGTTTCCATTACTACGAGGGGTACAACATGAAACAGGTTACCTTCCCCGTGCGGGTGATGAAGGAGCTGGGTATCGAGCACCTCTTTGTCTCCAATGCGGCCGGCGGCATGAACCCCGACTTTGCCATCGGCGACATCATGATTATCCGCGACCACATCAACCTCTTCCCCGAGCATCCGCTGCACGGCCGTAACTACAACGAGCTGGGCGTGCGTTTCCCCGACATGAGCGAGGCCTATTCGCATCGGCTTATTGCCAAGGCCCTCGAAATTGCCGAGAAGAACGACATCAAGGTACAGCAGGGTGTCTATGTGGGCACGCAAGGACCTACGTTCGAGACACCGGCCGAGTATCGCTACTTCCGCATCATCGGCGGCGATGCCGTGGGCATGAGCACTGTGCCCGAGGTAATCGTGGCCCGTCATGCCGGTATCGAGGTATTTGCCGTGTCGGTCATCACCGACCTGGGCGTCGAGGGCATTGTGGAGAAGTGCTCGCACGAGGAGGTGCAGAAGGCCGCCGCTGCCGCTCAGCCCAAAATGACCTTCATCATGAAGGAACTGGTAGAACAATTTTAAGTATCAACCGATAAAAACAGAGCAAAGCCCATGAGCGTCGTGGGCTTTGCCGGCTATACCTATGGAAGAAAAACGAACCGAAATAGCTACGTTGGGCGAGTTTGGACTGATTGATCGCCTGACGAAGCAGATACAACTCAAAAACGCCTCGTCGCTGAAAGGGGTGGGCGACGATGCCGCCGTGCTCGACTATGCGGGCAAGCGCGTGCTGGTCACCACCGACCTGCTGCTCGAGGGGGTCCACTTCGACCTCACCTACGTGCCCCTGAAACACCTGGGATACAAATCGGCCGTAGTCAACTTCTCCGACATCTACGCCATGAACGGGACCCCGCGGCAGATAACCGTCTCGCTGGGCGTGTCGAAACGCTTTTCGGTCGAGAATCTCGAGGAGCTCTACGCCGGCATACAACTCGCCTGCGACATCTACGGAGTCGATCTGGTGGGCGGCGACACCTCGGCCTCGATGACCGGCCTCACCATCAGCATCACCTGCATCGGCGAGGGCGACCCCGATAAGATTGTCTATCGCAACGGCGCCCGCGAGAACGACCTTATCTGTGTGAGCGGCGACCTGGGTGCCGCCTACATGGGGCTGCAACTGCTCGAGCGCGAGAAGCGCGTCTTTGCCGGCGAGACCGATTTCAAACCCGCATTCGAAGGTCACGAATACCTGCTCGAACGCCAGTTGAAACCCGAGGCCCGCAAAGACATTATCGAAGAGCTCGACAAGGCCGGAATCGTGCCCACCGCCATGATGGACGTCTCCGACGGCCTCTCCTCCGAGCTGCTCCACATCTGTTCGCAGAGTCATGTCGGGTGCCGCATCTACGAAGACCGCATCCCCATCGACTACCAGACGGCCACCATGGCCACCGAGTTCAACATGAACCTCGTCACCGCCGCCCTCAACGGAGGCGAAGACTACGAATTGCTCTTCACCGTACCCCTCGAGAAGCACGACACCGTCGCCGCCATCCCCGGCATTCGGGTGATAGGCCACATCACCAAACCCGACTTGGGCTGTTGCATGATTACCCGCGACGATGTCGAGATAACCCTGCGGGCTCAAGGTTGGAATTCGCTCGCCGAAGAGGAAGAGTAAGCCATACCGGCCGCTGTAAAATATACCCGGGAGAAGAGGCGAGATTAAAAACTTACGCTCTTCTCTCGGTACTGTTATAAGACTGATAAACAGATTATAGGCTCGTTCTTGTCTTCCTTTTAGTGCCCTGTGGTTTCGCTTTTCGATAGAAAAGTAAACGATAAATTTGGTAGATTCAAACAAATCCATTACCTTTGCACACGCAAAAATAAAGGTGCCATAGCTCAGATGGTAGAGCAAAGGACTGAAAATCCTTGTGTCCCCGGTTCGATTCCTGGTGGCACCACCGAAAACCGAGATAGCAATATTTGCTGTTTCGGTTTTTTCGTTTCTACCTTCCCCTCCCATAGGATACCGGCCTACTCTTCTGCATTTCGTCAAGGGCGAGACGACCTATAACCATACAGCCGTAATTCACAAACCAAGGATACTTTCCCGGCCGATACCGTGCTGGGCCATAGTCTCGTGCATAGGCATAAAAAACTCCCGAGGCAACGGAAGGGTTGCTCCGGGAGTTGAGATTCTTATTTCACTAAAACACACTACTCTTCTGCGTCGATCAGAGCGAGGCGGGCATACATCTCGGCCATGGCAAACTGGGTGAGGAGCCACTTCGATTCGTTGCGGGTCTGCCCGGTCCAGTCGTCGTTGAAGAGGCCGTTCTCTTCGCGCATGCCGTTGGTCCAGGCCTGGTCCAGATTCTCTTGTATGGCATCGATGTAACGACGGTCGTAATCGATGCCGTACAGCTCGATAAAGCCCCGCACCATGATGGCCGTGAACCAGACGTTGCCGGGGGGGAACACGCGGTACCGACGCCCGGGTTGCGACGGGGCGGCAAAGAAGTGTTCGTAGCAGGCGGCTGCCAGTCGCCGGGCTTCGCGCAGATAGTGCTCCTCGCCCGTAAGGCGGTAGAGAAGGGCCGAGGCCTGCATCATCTGCCCGCTGTTGTAGGCAAACTTGGCCCGGCCTATGGTGCCGTCGAGGCTCTTGTTGTCGAAGTAGAGGCCGTCGGTGGGGTCTTGCAGGTTGGTGCGGGTCCACTCATAGAGGCGCACGGCGGTGCGCAGGTAGCTGCTGTCGCCGGTAACGAGGTAGAGCTTGGCGACATAGACCGAACCCGGGGCATTGGAACAGGTGTTTTTCCCGTTCTTCTTCTGTTCGCACCAGTATATGCCGTAGCCCAGCTGGTTGTCGATACCGCTCTCGATAAAGCGCCACACGAGTTTTGCCTGCTCCAGGTATCGGGGGTCACGAGTGAGTCGATAGAGGTCGGTAAAGTCGAGACCTATCCAGATGTTGTCGTCGTAGAAGCGGTCGGAGGCGGGGGCCGTATTCAGATAAGAGGAGTAGGCGGCCGGTGTGCGCACCGAGTCGAAATACATTTCCAGACCGGGACGGACTTGCTGCTCCAGCACCTGCCCGAAACGGGGGTCGAGGCGGGCATCCCAAATGGCTGCCACGGCCGAGAGACTGCCCGAGAAGGGCCACAGGTAGGAGAAGCGTTTCTGCTGGTCGGCCTGCTCTTCGTTCGAGAGGTAGGTCACTTTCAGTTGGTCGTCAAAGGGGTAGGTCTCCCGAAAGAGGGGGAGACGTTCGTCGCCATAGCATTTCACCACGGCATCGAACGTGGCGACGGCCCGGTTGTAGTTGTCGCTCCCGGCCTGGCACACCGCAGGTGCGAGACTTACGGTGGCAAGGGCCAGGCAGCGAGCTATCATGAGACATGTGTTCTGCATACGATTTACAGTTTGTCGGCGGGTTTCACCCCAAAAGGTCTCGGGTATTCCCGATGTTCCGCACTAAAAAACAAGCAAAAAAATACCGAGTCGGGGAGGTCGGCTCCCCGACTCGGCTCAAAATCTTAAGATCTTATTTAACTATTACTTTATGAGAATATACCTGGTTGCCACAAGCTACGCGCACTACATATACGCCGCTCTGTGCCATGTCGAAAGCATAGTCGCTTACGGCACCCGTCGAGGCTACGCAGTTGCCCAGCAAGTCGAATACCATCACACCGTCGAGGTCGAGGCCGTTGGCCAATACGCGGATGGTGGCACCGTCGGTTACTACAACCGGAGCAGCAGCCAGCACTTCGCTTACAGCGCTGGAGGTACCCTCCTCGACCGTGAGAGTCATGGCATGGAGGTCGACCGTGAGTTTGTAGTTACCATCCTCGGGCACCGTGAACTTGTTGTCGTGGCCCGAACCGCGGTACGAAATCGTGTAGCTGCCGCCGATTTCGATGGGTTGATTGGCGCTTTGAGTCGCATCGAATACAAAGTCGTTTTCCCATACACCGGGGATGAGTTGGTTGAGGAACTTGAACTCCGTGCCGCTACCGTCGGTCGTCTGAGCATAGAGTTGACCCGACCAGGTGAATTTGCCCGATTCGATCTTTTCCATCTCCACACCATCTTCAGTCAACCAGCTACCGGGACGAGCCGTCAAGGCGCTACCTACGATATAGAGGTGCTCGTAATCGATTTTGAGAACCTCCATCTTCATCTCGGCTACATTGACGATGCTGATGGCTCCTGTCAGGTCGGCCTTGCGCTGGGTACTGTAACCGGTTACGACCACCTCGTCGAGCGACTGTGTATCTTCCTGCAGGAGCACCTGCATCTCGGGTCGGGTTTTCAGCTTCTGGGGGACGTATCCCAGGAAGGTGACTTCGATCTCTGCGCCGGGGGCCGTTTCGATGGCGAAGCGGCCGTCTACTCCCGTACTCGTGCCGTTGGAGGTGCCGCTTTCGACGATAGCCGCCCCGATGACGGGCTGCTTGTCGGACGCCGAGAGGACGATGCCCCTGACGACCTGCCTTTGGGCGATCGCTTCCGGGAGAACCAGAAACAGCAATGCCGCCAGACAGCATAGGAATGAGGTTCGTTTCATGATGGTTGGTAGGTTTAAGGTTGTGTGGTTGGTGTGGTGACTGCCCCGGTGGGGCTCGGTCAATACAAATTTAGCGGAACGGACCGCCTTTCTGCGTAACGCATGTTTCATTTGGTGGCACTCCGGTTACCGGGTAACATGTGTCGCAAGCCGTGCAACCGACACGAAATCAAAGGCCCTTCCATTTGGGAAGGGCCTTTTGCTG
>OJNS01001772.1_pt1 | contig 10408 bp, 7 predicted proteins | sample 1597911 | NCBI WGS metagenome assembly OJNS01 (sample SAMN01915214, study PRJEB22387) | human gut metagenome | isolation source: stool | host: Homo sapiens | place: USA
ATATTATATACTTTACTACTGAACTATATAAACTTTAAGGAGAGCAGTTATGATTGATATCCGTAACGCGATGAACGACATCTACAAGAACCTTGAGCCGACCCTCACCAAGTGCGGCTTCAGAATCACCACTCCCGCAGACATCTCCGACGGCATCCCCGTCGAGGTCACGAGCGGGCGCGCCGTCATGGATTTTTCCGGCGAAAACAAGGCGCTGCGCATTGAGCATTACGACAACAAGATAGCCCTGCTCTGGGCTCAGAAGGAGGGCGCGAACGAGACCGATTTCGCAAAAATCGCCCACTCCCTGCTCGATGTCGAAACCGCGGACAGCAAGGACGTAAAGTATATCTCGAACGAGTATGCCGAGCTTATTGAAGAGAACTTCGGCAAGAACGGAGCTGCCGAAAAGAAGAAGGTCAAGCTCCCGACCCCCGTCTCCAAGGCTGCGGCCAAGAGCGGCGAGGCCTGCTATGACGCAAACACCTTTGCAAACCGCCTGAGCGTCATCTATCCCGAGCTTCGCGAGGAATACAAAAAGAACATCGAGACCTACGGCGAGTTCCTGCCCGAGGATTTCTTCAAGAACTACGCCGCCCCCGTGATCGTCGGAGTGATAAAGGAAAACGACCCGCAGAAAATGAAGAAGCTCTTCAATCTGCTCAACGATATCTATGACGACGGCACGAACGAGATACAGAGCATAATTGCCGTGACCATACTCGGCGAGCTCAACAACGATCAGGATCTGCTCGCAAACTGCGTGGACTATATGAGCGCCGACATGATCTCCCCCGTCGTTCAGGTCAACAAGTATCTCGCAAAGTCGAAGAGCGCGAGAATGAGGCTTGAGAATCCGCCCAAGTATAAGCCCAAAAAGAAAAAGAAGAAAAAGAATATGTTCTCCACCCTGGCAAATCAGTGATTAGGGGCAAGAGCTTCGGAGAAGGAGGATAAAAGCGTTGGATAACAATGAGAACATTGAGATCCTTGAAGAGAGCGCAGATAATCAGGACGAGCTTGTGCTCGATGAGGATATTGAGCTCGACAAGGATATGAATACAAAGGTCACCGAGGAATACGACGCGAGCCAGATTCAGGTTCTTGAGGGACTTGAGGCCGTTCGCAAGCGCCCCGGTATGTATATCGGCTCTACGGGTCCGCGCGGCCTGCACCACCTTGTCTATGAAATAGTCGATAACTCGATAGACGAGGCTCTTGCGGGCTTCTGCACGAATATCGACGTTGAGATTCTCCCGGGCGACGTCATAAGCGTCAAGGATAACGGACGCGGTATCCCCGTGGGAATGAACGAAAAGATGGGCATTTCAACCGTCACCGTGGTTTTGACCGTCCTGCACGCCGGCGGCAAGTTCGGCGGCAGCGGCTACAAGGTCTCCGGCGGTCTGCACGGCGTCGGCTCGTCCGTCGTCAACGCCCTCTCCGAGTGGCTTGAGGTCGAGGTGTCCCAGAACGGGCACGTCTATCGGCAGCGTTTCTCTGACGGCGGTCATCCCGACTACGACCTCAAGGAGATAGGAGAGTCCTCCGCCACGGGCACGACCATCCGCTTCAAGCCCGACCCCGAGATTTTCCGCGAGACGACGGAATATGACTTCGAGACGCTCGAGAGACATTTGCGCGAGTCCGCGTTCTTAAACGCCGGACTGTGCATAACTCTTGCGGACAGACGTGACCCCGAAAACGAAATCGAGCACACCTACTGCTACGAGGGCGGCCTTTCAAGCTTCGTAGATTATCTCACCGTGAGCCGCGGGCAGACCCCCCTGCACGAAACTCCCATCCACTTCTCCGCCATGCACGGCGACAGGAGCGCGGAGATAGCCATGCAGTACACAGACAGCTACAACGAGACCATGCTCTCGTTTGCAAATAACGTCCGCACCGTTGACGGCGGCACGCACGAGACCGGCTTCAAGACCGCTCTGACCCGCGTTTTCAACGACTACGGACGCAAGTATTCCATTCTCAAGGACGGCGACAAGAAGCTCTCCGGCGACGACGTGCGCGAGGGACTGACGGTTGTTATCAGCGTCAAGCTGACCGAGGCGCAGTTCGAGGGTCAGACCAAGGGCAAGCTCGGCAACACCGATATCACCCAGCTCGTCTCGACCACCGTCTACGAGAAGCTGATGACCTATTTCGAGGAGAATCCCGCGGTCGCAAAGGCGATTTTCTCAAAGGCTCTCGACGCTTCGCGCGCAAGAGAGGCGGCGAGAAAGGCGCGTGAATTGGCGCGCCGCAAGTCCGTTCTCGACTCGAACTCCCTGCCCGGCAAGCTTGCCGACTGCACCGAGCGCGACGCCGAGCGCACAGAGCTCTACATCGTCGAGGGCGATTCCGCAGGCGGCTCCGCAAAAGAGGGACGCGACAGACGCTTCCAGGCCATTCTTCCCCTCTGGGGCAAGATGCTCAACGTTGAAAAGGCGAGACTTGACAGAGTTATCGGCAACGAGAAGCTCATGCCCATAGTCATAGCCCTCGGCACCGGAATAGGCGACGAATTTGATATAACAAAGCTTCGCTACAACAAGATAGTCATTATGGCGGATGCCGATGTCGACGGCGCGCATATCAGAACGCTGCTTTTGACCTTCTTCTTCCGCTATATGCGCCCGCTCATAGAGCAGGGTCACGTCTATCTCGCCCAGCCCCCGCTGTTCAAGGTCAGCAAGGGCAAGAAGGTAAGATACGCCTTCTCCGACGAGGAGCGCGACGAGTTCATGGCGGAGTTCGGCGGCTCGGGCAGCTGCGATATCCAGAGATACAAGGGTCTCGGCGAGATGGATGCCGAGCAGCTCTGGGAGACGACAATGGATCCCGACTTCCGCACGATGCTGCGCGTCAACGTTGAGGACGCGATGCTCGCGGACGAGACCTTCTCCATTCTCATGGGCGACAAGGTCGAGCCGCGCCGCGAGTTCATCGAAACCAATGCAAAATACGTCCAGAACCTGGACATATAACGGAAAGGAGTAGATCTCTGTGAGCTTTGACGAAGCATATAACGAACAAAAAATAATCAATGTCGAGATCAATAGAGAAGTGCGTAAATCCTTTCTGGATTACTCCATGTCGGTCATCACCTCGCGTGCTCTGCCCGATGTGCGCGACGGCTTGAAGCCCGTCCACAGACGCATACTTTACACCATGTACGAAAACGGCCTCTACCCCGATAAGCCGTACCGCAAATGCGCGGACACGGTCGGTTCGGTGCTCGGCCGCTATCATCCTCACGGCGACGCCTCCGTCTATGACGCCATGGTGCGTCTGGCGCAGGACTTCTCCATGAGATATACGCTCGTTGACGGCCACGGCAACTTCGGTTCCGTCGACGGCGACCCGCCCGCCGCCTACCGTTACACCGAGTCAAAGCTCAAAAAGCTCTCTCTCGAAATGCTGACGGATATCGACAAGGACACGGTCGATTTCGTCCCGAACTATGACGACCGACTCAAGGAGCCCACGGTGCTCCCGTCGAGATATCCGAATCTGCTTGTAAACGGCTCTGTCGGCATAGCGGTCGGCATGGCGACAAATACCCCTCCGCACAATCTGCGCGAGGTCGTAGCCGCCATGAACTGCCTGATAGATAACCCCGATGCGACGCTCGAGGAGCTCATGACTCATCTGCCCGGTCCCGATTTCCCGACCCGCGGAATAATCATGGGCAGAGCGGGCATACGCGCCGCCTACGGCACGGGCCGCGGCAAGATTATAGTCCGCGCCCGCGCCGAGATAGTCGAGACAAAGGGCGACCGCCACAAGATAGTTGTCACCGAGATTCCTTACGGCGTCAACAAGGCGAAGCTCATAGAGAGCATGGCGGATCTCGTCAAGGATAAGCGCATCGAGGGCATATCCGATATCCATGACTATTCCTCGCGCTCCGGTATGCACATCGACATCACCTTGAAGCGCGACGCGAATCCGCAGGTAGTTTTGAATCAGCTCTATACCTACACTCAGCTCCAGTCTACCTTCGGCGTGATTATGCTCGCCCTCGTAAACGGCGAGCCGAAGATACTCACTCTAAAGCAGATTCTTCAGCAGTATATAGACTACCAGTGCGAGATAGTCACCCGCCGCACAAGGTACGATCTGAAAAAAGCTCAGGAGCGCGCCCATATACTCGAGGGCTTGCTCACGGCTCTCGATTTCATCGACGAGGTCATAGCTATTCTGCGCGCGTCAAAGAGCATCCCCGAGGGACGCGAGGCGCTCATGAACCGCTTCGGGCTCGACGAAGTTCAGGCGCAGGCGATAGTCCAGATGAGACTCGGCCAGCTGACCGGACTCGAGCGCATAAAGGTCGAGGACGAGATGGCTCAGCTCAAGGCGAAGATAGCCGACTTTATAGATATTCTCTCGAACGAGGAGAGGATACTCACTATAGTCCGCGAGGAGACCGGCGCCATTGCCGAGAAGTTCGGCGACGACCGCCGCACGGTCATTGAAAACGTCAGCGGCGAGGTCGATATAGAGGATCTTATCCCCGAGGAGACCTGCGTGTTCACCATGACGAACCTCGGCTATATCAAGCGTATCCCCGCCGACGCATACACGATTCAGCACCGCGGCGGCAGAGGCGTCAAGGGCATGACAAGGCGCGAGGAGGACGTGGCAAAGACCATGTTCACCTGCTCCACCCACGATTACGTCATGTTCTTTACCACCCGCGGCAGAACTTACCGGCTCAAGGGCTATGAAGTGCCCGAGGGATCAAGAAACAGCAAGGGCATGAATATAGTCAACCTCCTGCCCCTCGAGGCGGGCGAAAAGGTGTCGGCGATGATAAGAGTGCCCGAATATGACCCCGATGCGTTCCTCTGCATGGTCACGCGCAAGGGCATTATCAAGCGCACGAGCCTCGACGCTTACCGCAACGTCCGCAAGAACGGCGTTATAGCAATTAACCTCGACGATGACGATGAGCTGGCATGGGTTCGCCTGACCTCCGGCAGCGACGACCTGCTCGTAGCTACGCGCAAGGGCATGGGTATCCGCTTCAACGAGAGCGACGCCAGACCGCTCGGCAGAACGGCAAGGGGCGTCAAGGCTATCGAGCTGCGCGAGGGCGATGAGGTTATCGGCATGGAAGTGCTCGACGAGGCCAAGACCGTCCTCACCGTCAGCAGCACGGGCTACGGCAGACGCAGTGAGTCCTCCGACTACAGACTCCAGTCGAGAGGCGGCAAGGGCACGATAAACTACCGCACAGAGACCTACGGCGACGTTGCCGCGATAGCGGTCGTTGACGAGAGCGAGGATGTTATCTTAATCTCCTCCGACGGCATAATAATCCGTATCCCCGTCTCGCAGATAAGCACCTTCGCAAGACCCTCAAAGGGTGTCAGAGTCATGCGCGTGTCCGAGGGCGAAGAGCTCGTGACAGTCGCCTGCACTCCGAGCGAGGAGGATGAGGAGAAGGACGAGGACTCCGCCGACGGCGAAAATTCGTCCGCCGAAAACGGTGAAAACTCCGACTCAAATGAATAATAAGTCGGTTTTTTGTTAAAATTTTGTAAGAAGTTACAAATAACTCTTGTCATGACGGTGATTCTCTGTTATTATATTGACATGACAAGTGAAGTCATAAATAGGAAAAGGGGGTTTATAATGAACATCGCTCTCATGGCTCACGACTCTAAAAAAGAACTTATGACTCAGTTCTGTATCGCTTATTGCGGTATTCTGAGCCGCCACTCCCTCTGCGCCACCGGCACTACGGGCAAGCTCGTAGCCGAGGCAACCGGACTTGAGATTCAGCGTTTCCTCAGCGGCAGTCAGGGCGGAGACCAGCAGATAGCGTCCAGAATAGCCTGCAACGAGATAGACCTTCTGCTCATGTTCAGGGATCCGCTCACACCCAAGCCGAACGAGCCGAACGAAGCAAACCTTTTAAGACTTTGCGACGTACACAACATCCCCGTTGCCACCAATATAGCCACCGCTGAGGCTCTTATTCACAGCCTTGCCCGCGGCGACCTTGATTGGCGCGATATAGTCAACCCGAAATAAGCTCAACCCGCCCCGGCGGCATTCCCGCCGGGCGGCTTTTTAGGGAGCTTTTTTCGCTCATCCCGCCAACGGCGGGATTTAATGTTTTTATGGAAGGAACAAAAACATGGCTCTTTTTACAAAGGCCGTCAAGGGTACGCAGGATGTGCTGCCCGCGGCGAGCTATAAAAACCGCTTTCTCGAAAATACACTGCTCGATATAGCCGCCCGCTTCGGCTTCAAGGAGATACGCACTCCCGTGTTCGAGCATACGGAGCTGTTTTCCCGCGGCGTCGGAGACACCACCGATGTAGTGCAGAAGGAGATGTACACTTTTCTCGACAAGGGCGGACGCTCGATAACTCTGCGCCCCGAGGGGACTGCGGGCGCGGCGCGCGCATTCCTGGAGCACGGGCTTTTCAACGAGCCCCTGCCGCAAAAGACCTGCTATATAACCTCGTGCTACCGCTACGAGAAGCCGCAGTCCGGCAGATACAGAGAATTTCACCAGTTCGGCGTTGAGGTTTTCGGCACTCCAGCACCCGCCGCGGACGCGGAGATAATCTCCCTTGCCGCCGAGATATTCGCTTTCTTGGGCATTGAAGATTTGACGCTCGAGATAAACTCCATCGGCTGCCCGACCTGCCGCGCCGAGTACCATAAGGCTCTCAAGGCATATTTCGAGCAGTATAAGGCCGACCTTTGCGGCACCTGCCTTGACAGGCTCGAGAGAAACCCCATGCGTATTCTCGACTGCAAGAGCCCAGTCTGCTCCAAAATCGCCGAGGGCGCGCCCGTCATGCTCGACTACCTCTGCGACGAGTGCCGCGAGCACTTTGAAAAGGTCAAGAGCTACCTCGACGCGCTGATGATAAGCTATGTCGTCAACCCGCATATCGTGCGCGGACTCGACTACTATACAAAGACCGTTTTCGAGTTCGTCTCGCATAACGAAAAGACCGACGGACTTGTCTGCGGCGGCGGCGGACGCTATGACGGGCTCATAGAGGAGCTCGGCGGTCAGCACACCCCGTCGCTCGGCTTTGCGATGGGACTTGAGAGGCTGTTAAGCGTCATTGAGGCGCAGGGCATAGAGTTGCCCGGCGACCAGAAATGCGACATATATATCGGCTCTATCGGCGACGCGGCGTCGCTCGTTGCGGCGAAGCTCTGCACCGACCTGCGCTCCGACGGAGTCAGCGCGCAGTTTGACGTTGCGGGACGCTCTGTCAAGGCTCAGATGAAGTACGCCGACAAATTGGGCGCACGCTTTACCTGCGTCATAGGCGACGACGATATCGCAAAGGGCGAAGTCACCGTCAAGAATATGGAAAACGGCGAAAAGACCGCTTTTTCAATCGAAAGCTTCAGCGACGAATTCTCGTCCGCTCTCATTCAGAGTGCGGCAAGCGCCTTTGCGGACAGCATAAGCGATGGCGATTTCGACGCTGCCGACATATCAAATCTCTTTGGAGGGCTCATATAATGGAGAGAACTTATATTGCGGACATAAAAAACAACCTCGGCAAGCCCGTGCTCGTTCAGGGCTTCGTCGAAAACCTGCGCGACAGCAAGTATATGGCTTTCATCGTGCTCAAGGACATCAGCGGAAAAATTCAGATAACCGTTGAGAAAGAGAAGCTGCCGGAGCTCTGCCCCGTGATAGCCTCCTTGACTCAGGATTCCGTTATATCCGTCGTCGGAACCGCCGTTGAAAACGATTTCGTCAAGATGGGCGGCGTTGAGATAATCCCCGAGTCGATAACCGCGGAATCGATAGCGGACGCACTGCCGATAGTGCGCAAGGAGATTCCCGCCACGAAGAAGCGCCCCGGCGTCGAGCGCTCGAGCATAGACCAGCGAATAGACTACCGCTGGATAGATCTTCGCACCGACGAAAATCAGCTCATGTTCAAGGTTCAGACCGCCATGGTCAACGCCATGCGCGAATTCCTTATAGACCGTAATTTTATCGAGATACACACCCCCAAGCTCATCGGCGCGGCGAGCGAGAGCGGCGCGGAGGTTTTTGAGGTCAAGTATTTTGACCGCCTCGCCTATCTTGCGCAGAGCCCGCAGTTCTATAAGCAGATGGCCATGGCGAGCGGCTTTGAGCGTATATTCGAGGTAGGCCCCGTTTTCAGAGCCGAGAAGTCCTACACTCAGCGCCACGCTGCGGAATTCTGGATGAGTGAACCCGAGATAGCCTTTGCCGACCTTAATGACGACATGGAGCTTGCGGAGGCCATGATAAAGTATGTCATCTCCTATGTTATGGAGAACTGTAAGTCGGAGCTTGAGTTCCTCAACAAGTTTGTTGATAAGGGACTGCTCGAGAGGCTTAATTCCGTTGTCAGCTCGGATTTCGCGCGCGTCACCTATACCGATGCCGTCAAGGAGCTCGAGAAGTACAACGACGAGTTTGACTACAAAGTTTATTGGGGCTGCGACCTTCAGACGGAGCACGAGCGCTGCCTGACCGAGCGTATCTTTAAGCGCCCTGTATTCGTCACCGACTATCCCAAGGAGATTAAGGCCTTCTATATGCGCCTTAACGATGACGGAAAGACCGTTGCCGCAGTTGACCTGCTCGTTATGGGCATAGGCGAGATAATCGGCGGCAGCCAGCGTGAGGAGAGACTCGATGTGCTTACGGAGCGCATTGAAGAACTCGGACTCGACCCCAAGGATTATTGGTGGTATCTTGACCTTCGCCGTTACGGCGGCGTTAAGCACAGCGGCTTCGGCCTCGGCTTTGAGAGACTGGTTATGTATCTCACCGGTATCTCCAATATCCGCGACGTGCTTCCGTTCCCGAGAACAACAGGTTCTGCGGATTTCTAAAAATGACAGAGCACCCGTACTTTTTATGTGCGGGTGCTTTTTTCGAGAAAAAATCTCCCTTGCCGAATCGGCAGGGGAGAACTCTTTTTTATTCGATTGTCTCTATTTTTATAAGATTTGTGTTGCCGGATTTTCCGTTTATCGCGCCGCATGTCATTACGATATTGTCGCCCGGCTCGAGATTGAGCGCGTCCTTTGCGACCTTCTGCGCATGATAGAAAAGAACGTCGGTCGAATTGAATTTCTCGCTGAGCACGGGCATAACGCCCCAGGAGAGCGCGAGCTTGTACCACACAGCCCTGTTTGTCGCCATACCGATTATGTCCGTCGGCGCTCTGAAACGCGATACCATGCGAACCGTCATGCCGGAGATAGATGCTACAACAATAGCTTTTGCGTCTATGTCAATAGCCATTCCGCAGGTTGCGTGGGAAATAGCGTCGACGCGGTTCTTTATCTTGAAATCGTTGTTGCGGAAACGCTTTGCATAGTGTATGTGCTTCTCGGTCTCCTCAACTATCTCGGCCATCGTGCGAACGGTCTCGACGGGGTATTTGCCCGCCGCCGATTCACCCGAGAGCATAACCGCGCTCGTGCCGTCATAGACCGCATTGGCGACATCCGAGATCTCCGCCCTGGTCGGGCGCGGATTGGTTATCATAGATTCGAGCATCTCCGTTGCAGTGATAACGCGCTTGCCGAGCAGACGGCATTTAGTGATTATATATTTTTGAAGTGCGGGGAGCTCGGTGAAGGGGACTTCAACGCCGAGATCGCCGCGGCCTATCATTATTCCGTCGCACTCTTCGCAGATTTCCTCTATGTTATCTATGCCGGTGCGGTTCTCTATTTTGGCGATTATGTCTATGCCGTCGCCGCCGTTCTCGCGGAGAAATGCCTTGAGATCAACGAGATCCTGTCTGCGTGAAACAAAAGACGCCGCGATATAGTCGACGTTATTCTGAATACCGAACAGCAGATCCTCCTTGTCCTGCTCGCTTAGGTATACCTGATTGAGCACCTTATTGGGAAAGCTCATACTCTTTCTGTTTGAAAGCTCGCCGCCGGTGATGACCCTGCACCTTACATCTGTGTCGGTTTTACCGATGACTTCAAAAATTACAAGCCCGTTGTTTACCAAAATGCGGTCGCCTATAGAGATATCGTTGACGAGTCCCGCATAGGTCACGCTGACGCGGCTTTGATTGCCCACAATATCCTCGGTGGTGAACGAAAACTCGTCGCCGTCCTGAAGAAATATCTTTCCATGTTCAAAGGTTTTGATTCTGTACTCGGGACCCTTTGTGTCGAGCATTATCGCAATCGGGAGATTGAGTTCTTCGCGCACTTTTTTTATCATATTGAGCTTTTCGAGATGCTCCGGATGAGTGCCGTGGGAGAAGTTGAGCCTCGCAACTTTGAGACCCGCCTTGCACATTTCGGTGAATATTTTCGGGTCGCTGCTGGCAGGACCTATTGTGCATACTATCTTTGTCTTTCTCATTATATCCCTTCATTCCCTTTATATAATCATATTTAGATC
>OJNS01001777.1_pt1 | contig 10370 bp, 8 predicted proteins | sample 1597911 | NCBI WGS metagenome assembly OJNS01 (sample SAMN01915214, study PRJEB22387) | human gut metagenome | isolation source: stool | host: Homo sapiens | place: USA
TAGTTTGCTCAATCGCCCCCGATGCGGTCACCCAGTCATCCCGCACTTGATGCGGAATCCAGGGAATACCCGCCTTTTGTCATCCCGCACTTGATACGGGGTGACACGGTTCTCGACGCGGCATCCAGGATATACCCGCTGTTTATACCCAAAGAAAACAGCCGGCAGTACCGTCCGGGCCAGTAGGGACGCACGGCCCGTGCATCCAGAATCTCCCTTTTCTTTTCCCGCAAAAGAAAAGGGAAAGCCAAAAGAAAGCTCCCGGCTGATGTCCGAAAGCTGAAAAATGACTGCGAGGTCCGGGGAAAAAGAACTCGCCGGGCTCGCTTTGCAGCAGCCGTTCGGCTGGCTATACAGCTCCAGGTTCTCGACCGATACACTTCGGCTCAAACATCTTTTTCCCACGTTCGTCCCTCTCCGCCATTTTTCTTTCCGCTTTCTCCCATAGGCCGGACTGGGCTACGCGTTTTAGTCATCGCCCCCGACACGGTCATCTGGTCATCCCGCACTCCGATGCGGGATTCAGGAATATCGGCAAAGGTCATCCCGCGCTCCGACGCGGGATCCAGAGAATACCGGCAAGTTTACTCGTAAGATTCTTTTTCCTGGACCCCGCATCGCTGTGCGGGGTGACACCCTGAGTCATACCGCGCCCCGACGCGGTATCCAGAAATATCTGGGGGAGAGAGTCCCCGTTGTTATTCCTTTTATGCCATGAACTGGACCCCGCATCGATTGTGGGGTGACACAAAAGAAGCGCCGCCGCTGTTATCGGGCCGAGTTGGTCGCAGGTTGCGCCATCGTCGGGGGCTGCGGAACTCGCCACAGGCTCAGACACTCCTCGTCCTCTATCCATCTCTGGCTTGACCGCTCCCTGCCCGATAAAGGCGGGGTTTTGCGACTCTTCTATCTTTTCTCCTCGTCCGTCCCTCTCTGCCATTTTTCCCACCGCTTTCTCCCATAGACCGGAAGGCTGCGTGCTTAAGTCTTCCCGTACCCGATGCGACATTTCAAACTTGACTTGGCATCTGGGAACTTGGGGAGATGAATTCCCGCACAAGTTACATTCCAAGCTTCAAATTTTGTCACAGCAAGGCTATCCTTGCTCTGCCTTTGGACAGGCATGTTCGGCAACGACTATACCGCAATTTATGCTCACATTTTTCCCCAGCCCTATGTAGTCGGGGAGTGATATGTTCGAGACAAATTTGATATCGAAGGCTTCCATATTCACCTCTTTGTTCCTGATGGGGTAAGATCTGGTAATTTCGGTAATTCTGCAGACCAGCTCTTCTTCCAGAAAAATACCAACCCCTTTGGTAAAAGCGAGAATATTGCCTATGAGTATTTTCTCGAGAAACTCTATTCGTTCAACCAGACTTTCGATTTGATTATATATCACGTAGTTTCTGCTGTTGAGTGGGAGCCATCGTTTTATTTTATAGCAGGACATGTGTTCCCATAGCTTTATTGTAAACAGTGCCGGTTTCAGGCTCTCTATCTCCATCTGCTTACGTTGGTTGCCGATTGTCATTTCGCCTGTATAGTTGGCAAAAAAGTCTCCCATGGCAGCTACCCCTTCGTTTATGCAGACTATGGCGGCACACTGGTCTATTCGCTTATATTGAATCAAGGGATAAGAGTATCTGTAATTCGTTGGGGTGTGGTTGTGAAAAAGAATATTGTCGTTTTGTAAGGCATGTATTACAGCCCCTCTGAACCATTTTATCTCTTTGTCGCTTATGGGAGTTTTAAATTGAATGGTCAGTATTTCTATTTGGTTTTCCATCGTTACCTGTCGGGTTATTTAGTTGTTATCATACAAAGATATGGTTATTATGTATACGATAGTGAATTTTTTATAAAAATCAGATATAGTTATCGATATAGATTTGAGGCCTGTTTCTGATGTGTGGGGATAAAATTCATTTGCGAAAATTTGATTTTCTTGATGTGTCTGATTATTAGATATTTGTAAAATAAGTCTGTCGAGTGGGTGAGTGTAAATTTCCGCAAATGTATGATTTTGAGAAAAATGAAGAATCACTTGCGAAAAAAAAGAGGACCTCTGTAGATAGCCTGTATTGATTATCAGCGTGTTGCGTGTCGCTAAAAAGCCGTTTTTTCGCAAATGCCCTATTTTATTAAATATGACTTTTCATTTGCGAAAATTTGGTTGTATTTAATTTGTTGATATACAGATATTTAATTAAAATTTACAGTCGGTTTCCTTTGAAATGAGATTGCCGAAAAGGAACTTTTGCGAAAATTTTGGAGCGTAAGGCATAACTTATTGATTCCTTTTACTATCTTTGAATAAGATAGGATGCGGTTCGGAATAAAAAATATCTTAAACAGAGTTTCGATATTTTATTCTTCGTTCCCTTTCACTATCTTTGCGTTCATAGTAAATCATATAGTTCTTTAACTTATTGATTTTCGGTTTGTACATTACTATTCCATTATAACAAGGATTAAGACTCACCAGCCGCTTTCGGCAAACGTAACAAACATTCGTACATTACTATTCCATTATAACAAGGATTAAGACTTACCAATCTGGATTGTCGGGACAATCATCTTCGCTGTACATTACTATTCCATTATAACAAGGATTAAGACGATAATTTCTTTGTCATATCCCAAAAACTCGTCCTGTACATTACTATTCCATTATAACAAGGATTAAGACAGCATATCAATCGGATTAACATTTAACAAAGAAAGGTACATTACTATTCCATTATAACAAGGATTAAGACTCGCCGTCAATGACGCTCAAATACGCCCAAGAGATGTACATTACTATTCCATTATAACAAGGATTAAGACCCGTTCTCGGTCCACGTGGCATATCTTTCATAGCCGTACATTACTATTCCATTATAACAAGGATTAAGACTTTCATATGTTGAAATGTTTTTCGAGTTCTCTTTTGTACATTACTATTCCATTATAACAAGGATAAGGGGCTATGAAGCAAATGATTTCATAGCGATTCGGGAGGAGATTGGTCGCGCCATAGGAACGGAGGCGATGGACTTTTAAGAAAAAAATTGTGCTTTTTTGTGGGCTTATAATAAATATTTTATAAATTGCGAAAGATTTATAAAAAACAGAACCATGAAAACTACACTGCCTGATGCTATGAAGGTAATTGTTGCCGGGGAACATTCTTTTACAGATAAACGAATGGTTCGTAGGTCGATAGGAACTGCATATTGAAATACCGGGAGAGCGATAGGGGGACGGAGTGCATGTGACGGAATAGAACCAGTTAAAGACTTTTATGTTGAAATCTTCAGAAATTGACAAGGAGAAAATCATTTTCCTTTTGGGGGGACACGATCTTGAAATGTGTACCATAAAAGAGTTGCTTTGTGAACAAGGCGTTCGATATTTCGATGCGGGCTTGCGTTGGGACAATGCCCGGTTGAGTGCGTATGCCCCGGTGCTGGAACAGTATGGCAACTCTCCCGATTGGACTATCTGTGGGGTGGAGTTGGAGGCCGATGTACAGGAGCTTGACAATTACATGGCCGTAGACCACCACAATGAGAATAGCGATAAGCCTTCGGCACTGGAACAGGTGGCCGAGATATTGAGGGTGCCATTGGACCGATACCAGCAGCTGGTTGCTGCAAATGACAAAGGTTATATAAAGGCGATGACAGATGCGGGTCTTCAGGTGACAGATGCCGAGATAAAGGACATTCGCCGGCGGGATCGCGAGGCGCAGGGCGTGACCGACAGAGATGAACGGCTGGCCCAAATGGCCATTTATGACCATAAGGAAGATTGTGGCGAGCTGGTGATTGTCAAGGCCCTCTCGACTAAGTTCTCGCCGATATGCGACCGGTTGTATCCATACGACAACCTGTTGATATATATGGACGACCGTTGGTGCTTTTACGGGAAGAAAACGGACCTGGTACGCCAGCTTTTTACGCAAAAAGAAAGCGTATATCTTTACAGCGGGAAGGAATATATAGGCCTTAAAGACGGGGCTGTTTCGAAAGAAGAGGTGCAGTCGATGGTGAATCGAATCCGTCGGGTGTTTTTCCGTAGCTATCACATCTTCTATTTCCCATTTCGATGGTCGTTGAACGGCGATAAAGAGAGGGTTTTTTCGAAGCAGGTAGACTTGAGCCGTATCCCTATATCGGATTACTCGCAGTGGCGCAGGGTGCAGCTAGACCCTGCGGAGGTCTGTAGGCCAAGAGACGAAAAGGAGCAGCAAGAGGCTTGTGAATTGTTTGGCGAGCGACAATATTTCTTGGAGTTTGTTCACCCGGTTCTTTATGATGTGAAGGGGAAAGAGGATCCTATCTTGTTCCATTATGAGCGGAACGAGCCGCAGGTGAAACGTGTCGAGTACCATATCGAGCTGGAGGATAGAACCTATACGTTGCAAGTAGACTCGATGAATATCAATCTTTATGCCACGGGTGTAGGTATCTTGTCGTTTTTCTTGAAGAACGACCGCCCGGACCAGTGGGACCCCAATGCTATCCTGGACATCAATCAGTTCGGACGTAGAGTCATGCCGCCTCATAGCAACGAGTTTTCGCAGAAAAGCCGGGGAATGATAGCGCGCTCTATCTCTATCACCGGGCTCTCCGGTGACGAGCAGAGGTATAGGGATACTTTCGATTATGGGTTGAATGCTCAAGGCAATCAGCGCGGATTGCACTCGGTATGGAGCCCGGCCACTTTTATCGAGAATCTCATTATCGATTTGTCGCCGGCCTTGAAGGTGGTTCCGGTTATTGACGACCGCATGCTGGTGAATTGCTGGTATGGGAACACCAAGCTGGCCAATAAAGTGAAAGGCGACAGCGAGAGGACAGATGATAAATTCGAGTATGGCGATTTTTGGTATCGGTATGTCTTTGTCGACAAATCTACCGAGTTAACTTGCCAAAATGCCGGTATGAAAAAGAAATTGCTCGATGCGGCAACCTATTGTCGGTGGCAGAACTATGGAAGCTTGTATGGAATTTCACGCTATTCGATGGTCTTATTGACCAATGAAGACAGTTTTGCCCGTGACGTCCTGTCGATGCACATGCGCACCATCTATTCCCGCATGTTTGAGCTGGTTATTGCACAGCGGGCATCGATGCTTCGATTTTCGGGCGAGGTCACCGAGGTGAGTTGCTTGAAACTTGCGCCCGGGTTGAACGCGGCAAACAAGGTGATTGCACAGAGAATAGGGTCGTTGTACAAGGAGTATATCCGGTTTGTCAATCAAATCTATTTCAGAAGTGTGACCGCCCAAGACCAGGGTATTGAAATGTACAATATATTGCTCGGCCAGTTCGACTCCGATGAACAGATAAAAGATTTGGATCAGGAGATAGGAGAACTATATCAGTATGTTACGCTGTTGGTAGATCAGAATAGAAGTGAGAATGGTGAGTATTTGAATAAACTGGCAGCCATATTTTTGCCCGCAACGGTATTGGCCGGGATCTTCGGCATGAATCCCGTGAAAGACTTGGAAGGCGATTGGGGCTTCTGGGTACATACGGCTTTGATTGTGGGGCTGTCGTTATTGGGGTATAAATTCATAAAAAATATAGGAGGACGTAACCAATGAATTTTATGTGCATTCAGTTGACCGAATATGGCACTCAGCGAGTCCTGTGTACATTGATGGTCTGTGTGGCAATAGTAGGCGCAATCTGGTTGTTGAGCCACTATCTGTTGAAATTGGTCAAAGCCGTACAAAATGACAAGACTATACGGCAGGCCAATCTCCACGTACATGAAAAGGAGATGAAGGAACTCGAGTGGAGACATAAAATGGACTGGGAAAAAATGTTGAGAGGGGACGTGAATAACGGTGTGGTTAACAAGCCGGAGAGCAACAAGGTTTGTGCCGAAAAGAACCCTCGGGATTGATAGAGACTAAAAGCAAAGTAAAAATCGTATAATTTTTTTGTATTATGCAAATATTAAAAGTGACATTAAAGCAGCATACGCCACTGATTCATTTTCAGTATAGCGAGGAGGGGGCTACGCTGCGTGCTTCGGAGGTCAAGCCCAAGTTGGATAAATACATTATTGAAAAAGTAGGAGGCGGACCTTATGAAACCGTGAAAAAATCGGTGAAAGAAACGCATTCCGGTTGGTTTATGGATAAAAAGGGCATCTATTCACTAAGTTATAAGATGAGTATTGAGCCTATAGGCTCAATACTATCATCTGATATAGAAGGCTATTTTGGATATAGATCAAGCAAGAATGGCTCTAAGCCAATCCCTGCTCCTATGTTTTTTGGTAATATGCAGAGTAAAGATGAGCCCAAAGGACTGTTTCAACAAAAAGGCTTTTCAAACAGTAGTGATTTATCGCTTGTTATTATATGTAAAAATAGTGAGTTACTGGATCAGATAGTAAGGTATATATATAATTTCTTTATTGATACCAATTTTGGGACCAGGCAGAGTAAGGGATATGGAAGCTTTAGTATTGACAATAGAGAGTGGGAGCATTTTCTGGCGTCAAGAGGCATTTATGAGAGGCCGGTGATTTCGTATCCATATTTTACCACGAGTGGAGATCTTAAGACTCTTTTTACAGAGATGGAGTGGTTTTATAAAGCTATCCGTTCGGGTATAAATGACTGTTATGGTAAGGACCTCTTCTATATGAAGTCATTGATGTTTGCTTATGCAAAAGAAAAAGGAGAACAATGGGAAAAGAAGACCATAAAATCTATTTTTTATGACTATCTGTCTGAAGAAGATAATTTTTCAGAGAAAGTTTATAAAGGAGAGGTTCAAAAGCATCCGCGAAATAATGATAATCTCACTTTTACATCTGCAAATGAAGGTGATTACTTGTTTAAAGATTGTTTGGGATTATCTACTGTCGAACAATGGAAGAAACCTTATTTCGATGAGACTGGGAAGTTAAAATATGGAGATTCTTTTATTCTTAGTAAAGAGTCGGATTCAGAGGAGAATCCCATTCAACGTATGAAGTCTCCAATTTTATTGAAACCGATCAGGATGGCGAATGGCAATTATAGAGTGTATGTTATTCATTCAAGTATACCTGACCGTTTTTTAGGTGCTGGATTTTATGTAGGAATAAGTGATTGTGAAGATGAGTTTCTTTTGAATACTTTTCCCAAATTCTCTATCGAGGATTATTTTGATTTTCTTTTTAGAAAGAATCATGGTACTGGAACATATAGAGTTGATATAGAAAGTCTAATGTCAACCGGGAGAGACACAGCCAAAGCAAAACGAATAAAAAATATATTCGCCGAACTTCGTAATACATATAACTAATAAAACGTAATATGAAATATTTAGCTATAAATTTAGGCCCCATTATCAAGACATTTTCAATGGCCAGAAAGCCCAAGGAATTTTGGGCTGCAAGTTATATGTTCTCCTATTTGATGGAGTGCATTTTGGCACATTTACAGAAAGAAAAAGAGAGCCTGGAGTTGATTTCGCCATATTATACAAGCAAAGAGGCTCTACGTATTGGGGTAGGGTTGTATCCCGATAGAGCCTTTTATGCGGTAAAACAGGAAATAGACATAAATAGGCTGTTAGACGAAGCTCTTGTATTCTTTGCCTGTAAAATAAACCTGGATGTAAATGTGGCAAGGAATTTCTTTCGCATTATGACCGTGTGTCAAGAATATTCATCTTCGTCAGAAGCCATAGCTGGATTGAATAAGGCATTAGATGTCTTGGAATTAAATCAGGTGGCATGGGATTCAAATACATTTGATGCAGTACTGAATTACTTGAGGAAGGCGAATACGAATTTGCCTCTATTTGAGATAGCTTTCAATAAGGACTATTACTCAATCGGGACGCTCGAAGAAATTGCCCGGGCTAATGCCAAACAAATAGATTATTCTTATCAACGATATGTATGTATTGTGCAGGCCGATGGCGACTGTATGGGTAAAATCGTTTCTTCTAAACAAATGGATGGAAACCTGAATGACTTTTCATCTCGTTTGATAGCATTTGGCGAAGCTGCTTGTCAAAGAATCAAAGCCTTTGGTGGGCTCCCCATCTATGCCGGAGGCGATGATTTGCTTTTTATCGCTCCGGTGTGTGGAACTGGTGACAAAAACATTCTGGAGCTGATAGGGGAGATCGATCGGGAATATCGAGAAATTCAAAGCTATGTAAATCAACTCAGGGTAGAGGTTGAAACCAAGGCAGGAGAGGAAACCCAGACAGTCCCCGTACAGACCTCCATGTCGTATGGCATCTCTATTATCTATTACAAGTATCCCTTGTATGAAGCTTGGGAGATAGCTCGAAACATGTTGTTCTCGAAAGCCAAGCAGGTACCTGGAAAGAATGCGATAGCCATAAATCTGAGAAAGAACAGCGGGTCTGACTTTGAAGTGGTGATGAGCAAATCGTTACAGATCCATTACAACTTGGACGATTTAATTAGATTTACGCCTAAAGAGTCTTTTGTATCGGCTGTTGCCCATAAAATACGTGCCAATGAACAGTTGCTCGGTGTATTGCCTAAAGAAGAACCATTTAAGGATCTCGACGAGCGCCTCAATGCCTTTTATGAGAAGATTGTAGATGTAGCGGCTAAATCGGAAGATGAAACGACCTATCTTTTGAAAACAAAAGATACGTTCGAATTCATCTATAAAGATTACTTTATAGAGAAAAAAAGGAAAGCCGAAGAGGCAAAAGAGAATAAAAAAGAATATCGGGAGACTACAATAGAGGAAGATATGAAGAGCATCATATCGACTTTCTTCAGTGTACTTCGTATTGCAAAATTCATTAAGGGTGAGGAGGTGAAAGATGAGTAAATATCTGATAACATTAAAACCGCTTGGCAAATATTTTTTTGGAGGCGACATGACTTTCCAAGTGGGGTCTGACGAGAAAAGCAAATTTAATGAAGCATTTTCGAGTTACATCATTGCCTCTAACAAGTTCCCGCAGCAGACCTCTTTGCTGGGAATGATGCGCTATCTGTTGCTGACCCAAAGCCCGGAGGTATTTTCACAAGAGCGCAATAGGATTATCGATCAATCCAAAGCAACAGACCTGATTGGTAGGGAAAGTTTCAAGGTCTCGATGGAGCATGGCCAGTTAAATAAATTCGGAAAAATCAAAGCATTGGGCCCCTGTTTCCTGAGAAAGGGTGAAGAAGCCGTCTTGCCTGTTCCCAAGGACTATCGCTTCGGTATATCGTTCGGTAAAAGCGAATCGAGTTCCGTATACTACAATGCGCGGGCATTGAGTCTGCCGACCGTAGAGGGTTATAGTGCGAAAGAGAATTACGATGTTTTGTATATTGGTCTCAATAGCGGGACTGTTTATAAAGAAGAAGAAATTTTCCAGAAGGATAGCCGTATTGGTATCAATAAAAACTACAAAGGACGGAGTGATACCAAGGGATTCTATAAACAGATATTCTATCGTCTGAAGGACAACTTTTATTTTGCCTTTGTGGTAGAGTGTGATTTCGATTTGGAAGCCTGTCAAAACGAAATTGTCTCTTTAGGAGCCGATGGCAGCCGGTTTTCGCTATCGGCAACCTTGTTGGGTGAAAGCGGAATCGAGTTAGCCTATCCGAAAGATTCGTTGAAAGTGGTGACAGGTGGTAGCCGGGTTATCCTATTGTCCGACACGTTGTTGAATGTTGCGGATTTGGCGAGTGTACGATTCAGTATTACCGAGACGATTCCGTTCCGATTCCTCTGTACAAATGTTGAAACCAGAAATTATAACATATTGGGTGACGTCAAACGAGTCCAAGAGAGATACTATCTGTATGAGAGAGGTTCGGTATTCTATTTTGCCGATGAAACAGCCGCTGCCGCATTTGGAACATTGGTGAATGATAAGAAAGAATTTCACCAGATAGGATATAACAATTACATAATACAATAACCAACTAAACAAGATAGAAATATGAAAAGTGTTTGGATTATACAAGCCGAGACAAATATCCATGTAGGAAACGAAAATACCTCCAGTGTAGGGATTATCGATAAGGAGATTCAGCGTAATGTACTCACTACGATTCCCTGTATAAATGCCAGTTCATTGAAGGGTGCGATGAACGAATATGCCACGTCGGAGGCCAAGTTGTCACCAGCAGAGCGAGTGGCAATTTTCGGAGTCGACAAAAAGGATAAAAAAGAAGAGATTGTCGAGACCCAAAAAGGAGGTTGTCTGTTTTTCGATGCCTGTTTACTTTTGTTGCCGGTACAAGATGACAATAATCTGTATAAGTTAGTCACCAGTAGGGAAACGCTCGAGCAATATGTAGAGCTGTTGAAATTGATGAGGGTGGGTTCTATCAATTCCATTTTTTATTTCTTGCATAAGGCAGCAGAACCCTTT
>OJNS01001782.1_pt1 | contig 10343 bp, 9 predicted proteins | sample 1597911 | NCBI WGS metagenome assembly OJNS01 (sample SAMN01915214, study PRJEB22387) | human gut metagenome | isolation source: stool | host: Homo sapiens | place: USA
TGGAAAAAGCCGGATGTTGTGGCACCGGGCACAAAGATCATTTCCTGTCAGGCAGCATATGGTAAATATGTGGCAAGAAGCGGTACGAGTATGGCAACACCGATCGTCAGCGGACTTCTTGCACTTGCATGGGAGAAATATCCATATTTGAATGCAATGCAGTTAAAGCGGAAACTGATTTTGTCGGCAACTGACCTTGGGGAAAGTTATCTGATGCAGGGAGCCGGAATGGTGGATGTTGAAAAAATGCTGTCATAAACCTTGACATGCGCTGTATGATTGTATACAATTATACACGTATAGCTGAGATGTCAGCCTGAAAATAGGAGGCAGCACGAATGAACGAAGAAAAACCCTTTGAAAACAGACCCGTGACCATGAATCCGAAGAAGAATCTTCTGGAAATTGAGGAACATATGTACATTTTGGATGATGTCGAAAAACCAAATGTATTCCGTAATATGTTTCCTTATTCCGATATTCCGAAGATCCCTTTTAATGACCGTATTGTACCGCATAATATGCCGCGTGACATCTGGATCACAGATACGACATTCCGTGACGGACAACAGTCAAGGGCTCCTTATACAACTGAACAGATTGTGACAATTTATGATTATCTGCACAAACTTGGTGGGCCAAATGGCATGATCCGTGCCAGTGAGTTTTTCTTATACAGCAAAAAGGACAGAGATGCAGTATATAAATGTATGGAAAGAGGGTATCAGTTCCCGGAGGTAACGAGCTGGATCCGTGCCAGCAAGGAAGATTTTAAGCTGGTAAAGGAAATCGGCATGAAAGAGACCGGTATTTTGGTAAGCTGCTCCGATTATCATATTTTCCTGAAATTAAAAATGACAAGAAAACAGGCAATGGAACACTATCTGAGCATTGTACGTGACTGTCTGGAGGAGGGCATCAGCGTGCGCTGCCATCTGGAGGATATTACCAGAGCGGATATTTACGGATATGTTGTTCCGTTCTGCCTGGAGCTGATGAAGCTCATGGAAGAATACAAGATACCGATCAAGGTCAGAGCCTGCGATACGATGGGATACGGTGTCAATTATTCCGGTGCTGTTATTCCGCGAAGTGTACAGGGTATCATCTATGCGATCCATACCCATGCAGGTGTGCCTCACGAGTTGATCGAGTGGCATGGACATAATGACTTTTACAAGGCAGTGTCCAACTCTACAACAGCATGGCTGTATGGCTGTTCCGGTGTCAATACTTCTTTGTTCGGCATCGGGGAAAGAACGGGTAATACACCGCTTGAAGCGATGGTATTTGAGTATGCACAGCTTCGTGGCAACTTAAATGGCATGGATACGACCGTGATCACAGAGCTGGCAGAATATTATGAAAAAGAGATTGGTTATCATATTCCGCCGAGAACACCGTTTGTCGGCAAGAATTTTAATGTGACAAGAGCAGGAATTCATGCGGACGGACTGTTGAAAAACGAAGAGATTTATAATATATTTGATACAGAGAAGTTTTTAAACAGACCGGTTCTTTGTGCAGTATCCAATACATCCGGTCTTGCCGGTATTGCACATTGGATCAATTCTTACTATAAGCTTTCTCCGGAAAAGCAGTTTAAGAAGAGCGATCTTCTGATACACGAACTGAAAAAATGGGTGGATGACGAATATGAGAATGGCCGTGTGACGGTTTTGACAGATGAAGAACTGATCAGAGAAATCAAAAAAGTATGCGTTATACTGCATATGGATTATGACGCAATTTTCAGCAAGTAGGAGGCAGTTATGTCTGATTACAATTTGCAGCAGGAGGTATCCGATAAATATTCCCTGCGCGGAAGAGTATTCCACAAGATCAGAGAAGATATTTTAAACGGAAAGTACAAACAGAACGAAGAACTCAGAGAGGCGACGATCGGTGCAGAGCTTGGTGTATCGAGAACACCTGTCAGAGAAGCATTCAGGCAGCTTGAACTCGAAGGACTTCTAAAGATGATCCCCAATAAAGGGACTTATGTAACGGGAATCACCAGAAAAGATGTTCATGATATTTATATGATACGATCCTTGTTAGAAGGATTATGTGCCAGATGGGCAACGGAAAAGATCACACCGGAGCAGCTCAACGAAATGGAGGAAAATGTATATCTGTCCGAGTTCCATGAAAGTAAGGGGCATTCAAATCAGATGGCGGAGCTGGACAACAGGTTTCATGAAATTTTATATGAATCCTGCGACAGTAAAATGCTGGAGCATCTGCTCAGTGATTTTCACCAGTATGTATACAGGATCCGCCGCATGACACTGGCAAGTGAAAAGAGAGGACGTGCTTCCAACAAGGAGCATCATGAGATCATGGAGGCCATCAAGGCACATGATGCGGATAAGGCAGAACGACTTGCCAATCTACATATGATCAATGCTTATGATAATATGGTAAAGAACGGTCTTATTGATATTTTTGATGAAAATGATGAAGAAAAAGGAGAACAGGAACATGAGTAAAATTCAGATGACAACACCGCTTGTGGAAATGGATGGAGATGAAATGACAAGAATTCTCTGGAAGATGATCAAGGATGAGTTACTGCTTCCGTATATTAATCTGAAAACAGAGTATTACGATCTTGGTCTGGAACACCGTAATGCAACAGATGATAAAGTAACAATGGAATCCGCACTTGCCACAAAGAAATACGGCGTTGCTGTCAAATGTGCAACGATCACACCGAATGCTGCCCGTATGACAGAATATAATCTGAAGGAAATGTGGAAGAGCCCGAACGGAACGATCCGTGCAATACTTGACGGAACTGTATTTCGTGCACCGATTGTTGTAAAAGGCATTGAGCCATGTGTAAAAAACTGGAAAAAGCCCATCACGATTGCACGTCATGCCTATGGTGATGTATACAAAGCATCCGAGATGAAGATTCCGGGAGCAGGTAAATGTGAGCTGGTTTATACTGCAGAGGACGGCACAGAAACAAGAGAACTGATTCATAACTTTACCGGAGCAGGTGTCGTTCAGGGACAGCACAACCTTTGCAATTCGATTGAGAGTTTTGCAAAGAGCTGTTTTAACTATGCACTTGATACGAAGCAGGATCTCTGGTTTGCGACCAAGGATACTATTTCCAAGAAGTATGACCATACATTCAAGGATATTTTCCAGGAAATATTCGATAATGAATACAAGGAAAAGTTTGATGCCGCAGGTATCACATACTTCTATACACTGATCGATGACGCTGTAGCAAGAGTTGTACGTTCTGAGGGCGGATATATCTGGGCTTGCAAGAACTATGACGGCGATGTAATGTCCGATATGGTGGCAACAGCTTTCGGAAGCCTCGGTATGATGACATCCGTACTTGTTTCTCCCACAGGCGTTTACGAGTATGAAGCCGCACACGGCACGGTAACACGTCACTACTACAAGCACTTAAAGGGTGAGGAAACCTCAACGAACTCGGTAGCTACCCTGTTTGCGTGGACGGGCGCATTAAGAAAACGTGGCGAGCTTGACGGCAACAAGGAGCTTTCCGACTTTGCAGATAAGCTCGAAAAGGCTACTATAAAGACGATTGAAGACGGTGTTATGACCGGTGACCTCTATGTACTTTCAAATCTTGACAACAAGAGAAAGGTAAACACAGAGGACTTCCTGCTTGAAATCAACAACAGACTTAAAGCAACACTCTGATTTCAATAAAAACTGTAAGGAGGCAGTATCTTGTCGAAAAGCATTAATATATCAAATTCAGTAATACGCAGACTTCCCCGCTACTACCGCTTTCTCGGCGAGCTGGAGGATCAGCAGATCTCTAAGATTTCTTCAAGAGAATTATCGGAGAGAATGCACCTTACCGCATCACAAATAAGACAGGATCTCAATTGCTTCGGCGGCTTCGGGCAACAGGGCTACGGCTACAATGTTTCGGAACTCCGTAAAGAAATAGGACGTATTCTCGGCGTTGACAAGCACAGAAAAACGATTCTTATCGGTGCGGGTAATCTCGGCACTGCGCTTGCCGTTCACATTAATTTTGAAAAAAGCGGATGCAGTCTTATCGGTATATTCGACTCCAACAAGAAAATAGTCGGAAATCCTCTCGGAAAGCTGACAATAACCGATATTGACGATCTTGAAAAGTTCTGCCGTGAAAATAAGCCGGAGGTTGCTGTTTTATGTATACCGAAATCGGTTACAAAGGAGATAGTCGACCGCCTTACAGAGCTTGGTGTGAGATCGTTCTGGAACTTCTCGCACTACGACATTAACGTTGAGCATAAAAACATAATCGTTGAAAACGTTCATCTGGGCGACAGCCTGCTGACGCTTTCATACGGCGTCAACAACAATCTTGACAATGACAAATAAAATCTTACCGGGGAATTTATTTCCTCGGTATTTTTTTGCAATCTTCACAATTAATTTGAATATTACAATAGACAAACAGCTTTGTTTGTGGTAAAATAAAATATGTATAGATATAGAACAACCGCAAAAGGAAGGTAGCAAATATGAATGACCCCGAAATTCTGATGGACGTACACAATCACTCAAATCTGTCGCCCGACGGCAGTAACGATCCGGAAGAAATGGTCAGACGAGCGACAGAGCTTGGTATCAGATATTACTCGCTCACAGATCACCTTGAAATAAATAAATTCTACGATGAGGAATATCTCTATGAAGAACCTGTAAAACGAGCATCGGAGATCTCTCCTGCCCTTATTAAAAAGTATGCGGATAAGATAAATATGGCATACGGTGTTGAGCTGGGTCAGCCTTTACAGGATATGGAGCTTACAAAAAGAATGCTGTCAAGCTATGATTATGACTTTATAATCGGCTCGCTCCATATGTGCAACGGCTGGGAGGATTTTTATCTGCTCGATTATAACGAGGTACAGCCCGAAATGATAATGAAGCTGTACTTTGAGGAAATGCTTGAAATGGCTCGGTGGGGCGAATTTGACGTACTCGGTCACCTGACATACCCTCTGCGTTATATTGTGGGCGAATCGGAACTTTACATAGATATGAGCAAGTACCTTCCGATAATCAAGGAGATATTCTCTGCCCTTATAAAAAACGATATAGGTATCGAGATAAATTCAAGCGGACTCAGGCAAAAGATAGGTCTTACACTGCCTGACGAATACTATGTAAGACTTTATAAAGAGCTTGGCGGTAAAATACTTACTGTCGGCTCGGACGCACATTGCACGCAAGACCTCGGAAAAGGTATTCCGGAGGCTATAGAACTCGCAAGAAATGTGGGCTTTACAGAACTTGCATTTTTCAAGAAACGTAATCCCACATTTATAAGCATAAAATAATTCGGAGGATAAGATTATGACAAAGAAAGAAAAGCTTGTTGACCTTTTAAGACAGGACGCCAGACTTTCAAACGAACAGCTGGCGGCGATGCTTGATACTTCGGCTGACGATGTGGCGGCAATGATAGCGGAACTTGAAAAGAGCGGAATGATAATCGGCTATACCGCAATCATCAACGAAGAAGAATTCGACAGAAACTCCGTCTGCGCCTTTATCGAAGTCAGAGTTTCCCCCGAAATACAGTGTGGTTATGATGATGTAGCGGCAGTTATCGCTCAGTATGATGAGGTTTCATCGGTATACCTGATGAGCGGCGGTTATGACCTTGCCGTAACTATCAAGGGTACGAATCTGCGTGATGTAGCTATGTTCGTAACGGACAGATTAGCGCCTTTAGGCGGTGTTCTCAGCACAACAACGCATTTCATTCTGCACAGATATAAGGAAAAAGACAAGATGTTCTTAAAGAACACGGACGAAAGGAGTTTGGTATCTCCGTGATGGATTATGAAAATATACTTTCCCGAAAGGTGCAGGATCTGCAGTTTTCGGGTATAAGAAAGTTTTTTGACATAGCCGCAAGCTATGATGATGTTATATCACTGTCGGTCGGTGAGCCTGATTTCAAGACACCGTGGGCAATAAGAAAAGAAGCAATCAGAGTACTTGAAAAAGGACGTACAAACTATACCGCAAACGCAGGTCTTGCCGACCTTCGCATTGCTATCAACGACTATATCAATGACAGACTGCACGTCAGCTACGACCCCTTGCACGAGATACTTGTAACGGTCGGCGGCTCGGAAGCGATAGACCTTGCTATAAGAGCGCTCATTGATACGGGCGATGAGGTACTTATCCCTCAGCCCAGCTTTGTCTGTTACGGTCCTATCGTAACGCTTGCAAACGGCACACCCGTTGCTATAGAAACAAGCGTTGAAAACGGCTTCAAGCTGACTGCCGAAGCACTGAAAGCACATATAACCCCGAAAACAAAGGCTCTGGTACTTCCCTACCCGAACAATCCCACAGGTGCGGTTATGAGAAAATCCGACCTTGAAGCGATTGCGGAGGTAATCAGAGGCACAGATATAATCATTATTTCCGACGAGATATATTCAGAGCTTACCTACGGTGATGAGGAACACTGTTCTATCGTTGAAATAGACGGCATGAAAGAACGTACCGTTCTTATAAACGGCTTTTCAAAAGCGTTTTCGATGACAGGATGGCGGCTCGGTTTTGCCGCAGGTCCCGCTCCTATAGTTACCCAGATGCTGAAGATTCACCAGTACGGCATAATGTGTTCGCCTACAATGAGCCAGTATGCCGCAGTAACAGCACTTAAGGATTGCAAAAAAGACATTGAATATATGCGTGGCGAATACGATATGAGAAGACGTCTTATCGTAAAAGGCTTCAATGAAATGGGTCTTGATTGCTTTGAACCTGAGGGTGCATTCTACATTTTCCCGTCTATAAGGAAAACAGGACTTTCATCACAGGAATTCTGCGAACAGCTGATTGAAAAGCACAGAGTAGCCGTTGTTCCCGGCGACGCTTTCGGAAAATGCGGAGAGGGTTACATCCGTGTATCCTACGCATATTCGCTTCAGCACATCAAGACAGCGCTTGAACGCATAAGGCTGTTTCTTGAAGACCTCGGTGTACTGTAATCTATGAAAATAAAGGTAAGAGCATACGCAAAGCTGAACCTGTTTCTTGACATAACGGGCAGACTGCCGAGCGGCAGACATTCGCTCAACATTGCAACACAAAGCGTTGATATTTATGACGATATAACCGTCAGCGTTATGAGTACGGATAGCTTTGATTGCAGGATAACCTGTAATAACCCCGACATTCCGTGCGATGAAAAGAATATCGTATGGAAAGCCGCAAAAGCTTTTTTCGACGCAACCGGACTTGCCGCCGAGATAGCTGTTGATATTGAAAAGCACGTTCCTCTGATGGGAGGAATGGGCGGTTCTTCCGTTGACGGTGCAGGAACGCTTGTCGCACTAAATGAGCTGTTCGGTAAAAAACTCGATGCCGAAGCATTGTGTGCTGTCGGTGATAAAATCGGTGCAGATGTTCCTATCTGCATTAAAGGCGGCACGCTTTACAGTATAACAAGCGGAGATATGATTGCGGCTGAATGCGACACAAACTGCGTATTTGTCTGCATTTATCCCGATTTTACTCTGAGTACGGCTGAGGCTTACACAAAATACGATGAAAATCCGACTGAGATAAATCCTCATTATGCCGATTTTGTAAGCAGCATTGTCTGCGGAAGCCTTTCTGAAGGAGCAGGCTTTATAAGCAACGTATTCACAGAGATCTATCACGACAGCAGGATAGAAGAAATGAAAACCGACCTGCTTGAAAGCGGAGCCGTAATATCGGAAATGACAGGCAGCGGAAGCGTTGTTTTCGGAGTATTTGAAAGCGAAGAAACAGCCGCCTATGCAAAAAAAATCCTGTCGGGAAAATATCCCCATGTTTTTACTACACGCCCTGTCAACTGCGGAGTTTATGTCCTTGAACGGTAATTTGGCATTAACGCTTGAAATTTGCCGTGAAATATAGTATAATAATATAGTCCGATTTACAAGGAGGTTATACAAATGATCACGATAAACAACCACTTAGGAACGATTACCTATTCAAAGCAGTTCTTCTACAGCCTTATCGGCGGAACTGTTACAAATTGCTTCGGCATAGTGGGAATGAATGCCGGTGACGCAAAACAGACCTTCGTTGAAAAAGTACCTCTTAAATTCATCAAGAAATTTGCCGAAAAGACTATCCTTTCAGAAAAAGGTGTCACGGTAAGATATAAAAATGACAAGCTCTATATCGACCTTCACATTTCCGTAATGTACGGGGTAAATGTGTCTACGATAGTAAAGAGCATCATTCATAAGGTAAGATTTGCAGTTGAGGACGAAACAGGCTTTACCGTTGACAAGGTAAACGTTTTTGTCGATGCTGTTAAAGTATAATATCAAGGAGAGTATCTGACTAATGCTAAGCGGAAAAATTCTCAGAGATGCGATCATCTCAGGTGCAAACAATATAATCAATAATAAAGAAAGCGTAGACGAGCTTAACGTATTCCCTGTTCCCGACGGCGACACCGGCACGAATATGTCGATGACTATAAGAAATGCCGTTGCTGAGCTTAATATGCTCAGTGACAGCGTAACTGTCGAAACAGTGGCACAGACAGCGGCTTCTGCTATGCTGAGAGGCGCACGAGGTAACTCCGGCGTTATCCTTTCCCTGTTATTCAGAGGCCTTTCAAAAGGTCTTGCAGGAAAGCACGAGGCTACTGTTGAAGACTACTGCAATGCACTTAAATTAGGTGCAGAGGCAGCCTATAAATCAGTAATGAAGCCCACTGAGGGTACTATCCTCACCGTTGCAAGAGTTGCCGCAGAAAAGGCAAACGACGCACAGTGCAAAGACTTTGCAGAGCTGTTCGATGTTCTTACAACAGCCGCAAAGGAAACTCTCGATCAGACACCCGAAATGCTCCCCGTTCTTAAAAAAGCAGGAGTTGTAGACGCAGGCGGTATGGGATACTATACTATCCTCAAGGGTATGGCATCCGTTATCTGCGGCGGAGTGATGATTAGTGCAAAGGAAGAAACTGCAACAGAAAAAGCTGTCGTAACAAATGCCGCAGGTACATTTGAAACCGATATAGAATTCACCTACTGTACGGAATTTATCGTTGTAAAAAGCGACGTTAACAAGGACGCAACAAAGCTCCGTGCTTTCCTTGAATCAATAGGCGACTGTGTTGTGGTCGTTGATGATGACAGCATCATAAAGGTTCACGTTCATACAGAGCATCCCGGTAAGGCGCTTGAAGAAGGTATCCTTTACGGCTCGCTTATAAACCTCAAGATTGAAAATATGAAAGAACAGCACAAGGGTGCTGCCGCAAAGGCTGAAATGCAGAAGAAGCAAAAGCTTGCTCCTGCAGAGCCTGTCAAGGATTTCGGCTTTGTATCAGTTACATCCGGTGCCGGACTTGAGGATCTGTTCAAGGATCTCGGCGTTGACGTGATAGTAAGAGGCGGTCAGACAATGAATCCCTCGACAGAGGATATTCTCGAAGCTATCAACGCTACCCCTGCAAGAAACATTTTTGTTCTTCCCAACAACAAGAATATAATTATGGCGGCTGAGCAGGCTGTAAAGCTTACCGACAGAAACGTTATCGTTTTACAGACAAGAACTATACCGCAGGGTATCACAGCAATGCTCGCCTTTGATGAAAGCAGCGATTTCAGCACAAACGGCGTAAATATGACAAAGGCGCTTGATAATGTCGGCTCAGGCTCAATCACCTTTGCTGTCCGTGACAGTGATTTTGAGGGCAAGCAGATAAAGAAGGGCGAAATTCTTGCTATGGAAAACGGCAAGCTCGCCTTTGTTGAAAAGGATGTTACAAAAGCACTCATCAAGATAACCAAAAAGCTGATTCGTTCAGGCTCATCATATATCACGATTATTTACGGAAGCGATGTTACCGACGAAACCGCTCAGGCTGCTTTTGAAGCGCTCAGAGCCAAGATAAGCGACGATATTGAAATTGTACTTGTAAACGGTGGTCAGCCCGTATACTACTATCTCATATCAGTAGAATAATTTATGAATGAAATAAAAAAGATTCCCGACTCCCCTGTATGCTATATCAAGGGAGTCGGTGAAAAACGAGCAAAGCTACTCGAAAAGCTCGGCATAACAACGGCTTTACAGCTTGCCGAGCATTATCCGAGAGGATATATCGACTTCAACGAAACGACCGCAATATCGGATCTGGTAAATGACGGCGAAAATCACGTTGTAAAAGCGATTGTCACGAAGAAATTTCCTGCATACTATGGCAGGATCAATATATTCAAAGTGCTTGTCAGCGACGGCACAGGCGATATGCTGATAACATTCTTCAACAGCGATTATTCTTTCACAAGGCTTAAACTCGACAA
>OJNS01001786.1_pt1 | contig 10336 bp, 8 predicted proteins | sample 1597911 | NCBI WGS metagenome assembly OJNS01 (sample SAMN01915214, study PRJEB22387) | human gut metagenome | isolation source: stool | host: Homo sapiens | place: USA
AAAGCAAAAGAACCAATGCTTGAGGGCATTGGTTCTTAAATTATTATTTCTGCAGATTACGTAAATAGTTCTCTGCTGTTTCCAGCTGTATATCCTTTGTGGGCTGTTCGGGCAGTTCCACAATTTCATCAGGCGTAATACCCGTACCATTAATAGATCTTCCAGAAGGAGTATAATATTTAGCCGTAGTTAGCTTTAACCCAGTATTCTGAGGTAGCCTATATACAGTTTGTACCGACCCCTTACCAAAGGTCCGAGTACCAAAAAGCTTCCCGGACTTAGTGTCCTGCACAGCTCCTGCAACGATTTCAGAAGCACTTGCACTGCCATGATCAACTAATACGGCAAGTGGATACTTCACTTGCTCCAAATAAGATTCTTCCGTATATTTGCGACCTTCCCTGTCGATAACGGATACGATCGGTCCCTTAGGAACTAAATATTGTGCAACACGTACAGACTCTCCTAAAATTCCTCCAGGATTCTGCCTTAAATCCAACAGCAGTGCCTGCATCCCCTGATCTTCAAGTTCCTGATATTTCTTCGCAAACTCTCCCGATGTATTCTCGTTAAAAATAGCAATCCTGATATAGCCAATCTTGCTATCTGGCAGCATTTCTCCTGCAACTGACTTGATCTTAATATCGCCACGTACAACTCTTACCGTACGTTCGTTACCTTTATTATCGTCCAAGACCAGCTCGACTTCTGTTCCCTGCGTGCCTCTAATCATTGCAACAACATCTTCAAGCTGCATCCCAGCCGTCTTTTTTCCATCGACCTGAACTATTTTGTCGCCGGCTTTGATACCGGCTTTTTCTCCAGGCGTTCCCTCTAAAGGTGCAACTACAACAAAATTATTCTCCTTTTTACCGACTACTACGCCGATACCGCCAAAAAAACCTTCTGTTACATTACTGATATCTTTAAAACTCTGCTGATCCAAATACACAGAATACGGATCATCTAACGCTTTTACCAAACCTGTAGCTGCGCCATCAAATAATTTTCCATCACTTGGCTGTTCTACAAATTTTTCCCGGACCAAAACTAACGTCTTGAGAAATTTCAAACTTCCCAAAGCATCACCGGTAATGCGCTCCATACTGTAAAATATAGCTCCAAGCGTAACAACTATAGCGCAAAGGCAGGCTACAAGCACTGTCATCATACTAAAACGCTTTTTAAACATAACTTCCCGCCTCGCTTATCTTCCCTTAAATCAAGGTAAATAATCCAACGGTTCAGTTACCTCGCCGTGGATACGTACTTCAAAATGACAGTGCGGGCCAGTCGACCAGCCAGTACTGCCGGCATACGAAATTACCTGACCCTTATTTACATATTGTCCTTCGCTGACGGCAAGTTCCTGATTATGGCCGTACAAAGAAACAAGTCCTCCGCCATGATCGATCATCACTGCATAACCATAACCGCCCATCCAGCCAGACTCCATTCATGTACCAGAGTCAGCCGCTACAATCGGTGTACCATAATCACAGGCAATATCCATACCGGAATGATATCTTGTTGTGCCAAATACAGGATGTGTACGCCAACCATAATAAGAAGTTATCTCACCTGTTACTGGCCAGATAAACTTACCGGTTCCACCGCCCGTAGGCATAGAAGAACTACGTTCCAAGCTTCTCAACATACTCGCAATATTCTCAGAAATGGCAAGTAAGCGGTCATAATCTTCATCAGCCTGGCGACTTTCTTCTTCAGCCCTATAAAGCAGCTGAGCACGCTCTTCCTTGCTGGCTTCAGCCTTCTGCTGCTTTTCATCAAGGTCACTGCGCATTTTTTCAATATCAGCCATCTGCGCATCCAATTCTTTCTGACGCGCTTCAATTTCAGCAGTTTCCTTCATGATCGTATCCATCATTGCCAAATCGCGGCTGATAATTTTTTGCAACAAAAACATTCTTGAAGAAAAATCTGAAAAATCTTTTGCACCTAACAATACATCAAGATAATTGATTTGTCCATTGATATAAATATCGCGCAGACGCTGGCGATAAATCTTCATACGGCCTTCCATTTTAGCTTTCTTTTCAGCTAAAACTTCTTGGTTTTCGTCAATCAGTGGCTGTAATTTATCACGTTTGGCTTCGATCTCTTTAATCTCTGCCTGCAGACGATTCAATTCAGCAACAATCTCTTCCATTCTGTCACTGGCAGCTTCTGCTTCACGACGAGCACGTTCTTTAGCTATTTCCATTTGCTGCATTTTTTGCTGTACGTCATCATATTCCGCTTGCTTATCTTCCAGCTCATTTGCAAAAGCCGGCAAAATTTGCATAACAGCGAATATCAATGCCAATACAGCCATTAAAACTTTCTTTTTTGGCATAATCGGCCTCCGCTGTTAAACTTTTAAAAACTTGCGCAAGGAAATATAACTTCCTGCAGCACCAATTGCCGTTCCGGCTAAAATAATAGAAATATCGACATAGGTGAGCATTGGATATGCCGGAACCATTGGTAAAAAAGCCAGTGTCGCATAAATACGAGACAAAAGCGCCGCATAGGTACCGTTAATAACAAAATTAGCAATCAACGCCCCAAAAAAACCAAGCGTCATACCTTCCAGAATAAAAGGCCACCTGATAAACCAGTCGGTAGCGCCAACATATTTCATAATATTGACCTCTTTTCTCCTGGCAAAAACAGTTAACCTAATAGTATTAGCAATAATAAACAATGTTGCAAGAGCCAGTAAAATTACCAGAACAACACCGCCAATACGCAGTATTTTCGTCATCTGAAAAATATGTTCTACTATTTCCTGACCGAATTTAGCTGTTTCTACGCCTTCCATTTCGTGTATCTGCGGCGCCAGTTCATTAATTCTATCAGGTCTGTCTACCTGCACTTCAAATGAATTAGGAAAAGGATTATCAGTTCCTAATGAATGCAGCAACTTTTCCTGCTGCCCCAACCGTTCCTTAAATCTGGAAAGAGCTTCTTGCTTACTGACCTCTGTCACGCTTAGAACACCGGGCAAATTCTCCAGTGTCTGCTTCATATCGCTTAGCCCAGGGGCTTCAACAGAATCTTCCATATAAACAGTAATCTGCACTTGACTTTCGAGATATTGCGCTAAATTATTGGTATTGATAAAAATCAGCAGAAACATACCTAAAACAAGTAATGAAAGTGCCACAGTAGACACCGAAGCAAGGCTCATCAATCCGTTACGTTTGATAGATTTATAGGTTTCCCGGATAAAATATTCTTTTGTACTAAGACTCATAACCGTATACCCCTTTTAAATCATCACGAACAATCGACCCTTTTTCAATGGCAATAACTCGTTTTTCCATATTATCAACGATTTCTTTATCATGTGTCGCCATCACGATAGTAGTTCCACTTTCATTGATTTCACTGAAAATACGCATTATATCCCAGCTTGTTTCCGGATCAAGGTTACCTGTCGGCTCATCAGCAATTACAAGCAGCGGATCATTAACAATCGCACGTGCGATCGCTACACGCTGCTGTTCGCCACCTGATAATTCCCTTGGATAAGAATTGGCCCGTTTACGCAATCCAACTAAATCCAGCACACTCATCACGCGGCGCTTGATTTTACGATAGGGAGTCTCTATAACCTGCATAGCAAAAGCAACATTGTCATAAACAGTGCGATCAGGAAGTAACCTGTAATCTTGAAAAATAATCCCTAACTGTCTGCGCAAATAAGGAATTTCCTTTTCTTTAAGCTCCAATAGATCCACACCATTTACATATATATTGCCAGTAGTTGGTATTACCTCACGAAAAAGCATCTTAATAAAAGTGGATTTTCCGGCACCGCTCGGCCCGACAACAAAAACAAATTCGCCAGGCTGGATATGGATATTGACATCACGCAAAGCTACTGAACCGCTTGGATATGTTTTACTGACATCGGTCATTAAAAGCATGGTGAAAGCTCCCTTCTCTTCAACACTCAAACAATTACGTCAGTCTTTATCATCACGACAAATCCCAATTCATCGTTTTTCTTCAACCTTTTTTAGCAAAGCAAAAGCTTTATCAGAGTTGATCTGCGCTTTATGCCGCAAAATTTCAATATTCTTATTTTGTTCAAGCGGAGTTTTCTGCCAACCAGCTACAGCAGCCTGAACAATCGTATCTCTATCAATTTTTTCAACCGTTCCAATAGGTTTTTCACCAATAGCGTTTACAAAGCTATCTACTTTAGGGTCATAAGATATTGCCAGCAGCGGCGTTTGCATTACAGCAGCAAAAACCAGTGCATGCAGCCGCATTCCAATCAAAAGGTCAAAATTTCCTATGATAGAAAGAAATTCCTCAGTATTATATTTTTCATTCAATAAAAATATATCCTTTTGGCAAACCAAAGCTTTACGCAGTTTCTCACAGGCTTTTACATCAACAGAATACTGCAGCGGCAACAAAATCAGCTGCGCCCCATAGCTCTGCTGCAATTTGGAAGCAGCTTCAGCCAAAACCTGAAAACATTGACTGTCACCAGACCAAGGACGTACAGAAATACCTATGACGGGCTTGGTTAAATCTACACCAGCCTCCTGCAGCAGGTACTGCCCGCATTCTTTAGTTACGGGATTAAGCGAAAGTACTGAATCAGCCGTAACCGTTATCTTCTCGGGTTTTACGCCCATTTCAATAAGTTCCGCTGCAGACTCACTATCTCTTACTGTAATCAAATCTGCCTCATTGCAAACCAAGCTTGTCAATTTTCGAGCCCATTTGGCTCTAATAGGTCCAATGCCTTGAGCAAAAAGCATTACTTTTTTCCCAAAAAATTTTCCCAATCCAATAATGCTAAGATAGTATAATAAACTTCGTTTACTGGTCACGTCCTGAAGCAGGCTTCCGCCTCCTGAAATAATCAATTCAGAATCTTTCATCGCCCGAATAATCCCTAACGGATTGAAGCGATATACACTGCAAACCTGGTGTTTAGCCGCAGTGTCTTCCGGATTGCCTGACAACACGGTCAGTTCTACGTTTTTCTCCACTTGCCGCAACGATTCTATAATAGCAGTAAGCATGGCTTCGTCACCGGCATTAGCAAACCCGTAGTAACCGGAAATCAAAATTTTACTCATGCTCTAAGAATCTCCTTTGCCATTTCTGCACATAAGGCAGCAAAATAGAAACGGCGATAACAGCAATGATACCTAATACAGCACCCAGAGCATAGCCGTCGACGGCACGAATATAACTCATGATAACAGGGGTACGCATATGTGCAAAAGTCTGCACTAAAGACCCCTGCCCAATAGTAGCTCCAACCACTAACAGCATCTGCCATAAACGCGGTGCCTGTTTATATGCCGCAAATGCCGCTAAATAAAACGCGGGATGTCCAATCATAAATTCTTTTTCACGCGGGCGTGCATACATCATCTGCTCAAGGAACAGACGCATTTTAATTTCAAGAGCCGGAACCGGAACCCCAGCGGTATGACCGCTGCGACCAACAAAAATATATGCTACAAAAGCCAATACACCCAAAAATGCAACATGTTTTACTGTTATCCTGGTACTGAAAAAATTTTTCAGGTGCACAGCAATATTTCCAATCTGGCCTTTGCTGAGAACATTAAATCGCTGCATATACCATAGAGAAATCAACAGCACAGGTAAAATAAACGTTAATTTTACCCCTTTATAAATATCAATTTCCAGGAAAAACCTGCTGTCGCCTAAAACAGCCGCTACAAAAGATGCTCCAATTAAAGAAAGTATCACAGCCAAAGCCAGCTGCCATGTAGCACTGATAATAATCTTCAGCGTGTTTGGGGTATTTTTTTTGCAGGACTCCCAAAGTTCGACAATAACTGTCATCGATAATACTGGGAAAACAGTTGCCGCAATCAGAGCCAGTAACTGACGTGTAAGGATTCCGCCAAATTTCAGCAAAGTTACACTGGCAACAATACCGCCAGTCAGCAATAACATATACTGTATTTTTTTACTGAAATTAAACAGCAATGTTAAATACATAATCCCACCGGCCAGAATAGCAAATGCCAGCGGCACCAGCCAGGCCCGTTCTGGGAAATATGGAGCAAACTTACCGTCAGCAGTATTTTTAGAAAAAACTCCTGCCGGTCCAAGCTTATATCCTCTTGCCTGCACATCGTCGGCAATTTTCGAAACATAATCTAAATTAAGCTCTAAAATATCCCTGCCTTCCTGAGGGATCATAAACGGTTTGATATAGTTGATACGGATATTACGTTCTTCATCTGTAAGAGCCCAACGTCTCAAAGCTTCTGGCATTTTCAGTTTTCTCTGCTCGGCTTTGTCAATAATATATGTACGTGCAACACGATAATCCATATGCTCAGCTAACGGAAGGAGTCCGTCCATTGCAGCAAACTGCAGCTGTGTATAATGTTCTACCATTCCAAAAGTCATATTCTGTTTCTTTAACTTATGAGCCATATAGGCAATGTAATCCGGATAACCAACTACTTCACGACCACAGCCTATATACCCGGTTACATTGGCACCAGACTTATCGATCCTACGAAAAATACTCCTGATTTTATCATAATCATTAGGCAAATAATTCATTGGTCTGACGATAACATTAAAGCCGAAAGCTTTTGCTTTGCGCATTTCTTCTGTCGAAAGGCCTAAAGGAGCTTGCATAACGCCAGGCTTGCTGTCATAATTTTCTTCTGTAATGACCATTGGATTACCTAAAATCTCAATTATCTGCGGTTCGTTGTTTACTATCCGCAAACGGTCCTTGCCATAACGCAGATACAGATCCTCCACCACTTCTGTTAAAACATCATATGACGTCCCAACAGTCACATAGACAGCATTAGGCACTACAATACCTTCGGAAAGTACAGGAGCAAATTTACCACCGTCGCCGCCCAAAGCAGAGCCTTTTAGCAGCTCCTCCCCAGTAACAGCTACAATAGAACCGTTGTTGTTAAGCTTCTCTAAGGTAGTATCAAACACTACCAGACTTGTAACTCCGGCCTTTTTAAATCCTGCCAGCACGTCATTTAAAGACAAGCCTTCCCAGTTCGCTATATGTTCCAGCCCTTCATATTCCATTGCCATTTCGACAGTATCGTTGCGCTGCTCAATTTCATGACGCTGATAGTTCAACCATAATGAAACTATCAGTCCTATAGCTATTATCGCAATAAGTACCGGGTTATAACGGCTTTTCATCAGCTGATCTCCACCTAATTCAAAATTTCTTTTTCAATAATTACAGTTTCTTTTGCTGGCTGCGCAGATACGCTTCAACAAACATTTCCAAACCACCGTCCATGACAGCCTGCACATTACCTGTTTCAGCATTAGTACGATGATCTTTAACCAGTTTATAAGGCTGGAATACATATGAACGGATCTGACTGCCCCATTCTATGTCCTGATAGTCACCGGCGATATCGCTTTTTAAAGCATCCTGCTTAGCTCGTTCATATTCATATAGCTTTGCACGAAGAAGCTGCAAACACCGTTCCCGGTTCTGGATCTGTGATCTTTGCGTCTGGCACTGTACGATTATTCCAGTAGGAAGATGCGTCATACGCACAGCAGAGCTCGTTTTATTTACATGCTGTCCACCAGCACCACTAGCTCGATAGGTATCAACTTTCAAATCTGCAGGATTGATGTCAATTGCAACGCTGTCATCCAGTTCCGGCATAACATCCACCGCGGCGAAAGAAGTATGCCGGCGGGCATTCGCATCAAACGGAGAAATACGCACCAGACGATGTACACCCTTTTCACTTCTCAAATATCCGTAAGCATTATGTCCATTAATCTGAAGCGTAGCACTTTTAACACCAGCTTCATCTCCCGGAAGATAATCGAGCATTTCCACTTCATAGCCTTCACGTTCAGCAAAGCGGGAAAACATACGCAGCAGCATAGAAGTCCAATCCTGCGCTTCTGTTCCGCCGGCACCGGCATGTAATGTAAGAATAGCATTATTGGCATCGTACTCGCCATTCAAAAGCATGCCTAATTCTAAATGTTCAACATCAGTACGAATAGAAGCCAGCGTTTCTTCCATTTCAGGTAACAGACTTTCGTCATCTTCTTCCAGCGCCAATTCGCACAAAACTTCCATGTCCTCTACTCTGGTTTCCAAAGAACGAAATGTTTCTACCTCTTCTTTCAACTGCGTTACAGCCTGGGCAGTTTTCTGCGCCGTTTCAGGTTCATCCCAAAATCCAGGTGCACCCATTTTATGTTCTAATTCTGCAATACGGTCCTCTTTGACAACTACGTCAAAGAGATCCCCTCATTTCCTCTAGTTTCTGTTTTAATGCTGCAATCTCCGGTTTATATTCCTCAATCAACACTAACTTCACATCCTCTCTTAATAACACCAGTAAAGTTGAAACTTACCGCTTCAACTTTACTGTAACTAAAACCAACTATAAATTTCTGTAAATCTTACTTATCCTGCCCGCAGCAATTTTTATATTTTTTACCGCTGCCACAGGGACAAAGATCATTTCGTCCGGTCGTTTCACCTTTTACCAGAGGCTGTTTTTTAATATCATCGCCTTCCCCCGGGTTGTTAGTGGATGCGTTTTCCAACCGATTTTCAACCTTAGGCTGCGCCACAACATTTACACGGTAAATATAGCGTACTACATCGTCTTGAATAGCGTCAATCATCGCCTGGAACATATCATAGGCTTCAAATTTATATTCAACCAACGGATCTTTCTGTCCATAAGCCCGCAGACCTACACCTTCACGCAGCAAATCCATAGAATCCAGATGCTCCATCCAATGGTTATCGACAACTTTAAGCATTACAAGATTTTCCAGTTCGCGCATTAATTCAGGTGTAATAGCATCCTCGCGTTCAGCGTAATGTTCATCGGCAACTTTATGCAGATATTCTTCCAGCTCTTCACGGCTGAGGTTTTGCAGATAATCAATCTGCAGCAAATCAGCCGGAGCATAGAACTCCTCAGCATAAGCAATTAATGCCTGCAAATCCCAATCCTCTGAATAAACTTCCGGCGGCGCATACATCGCCATCGTACGGTCTACAACTTTATGTATCATATCCATAATAGTATCACGCAGATTTGCCTGCTGCAGGATCTTTTTACGCTGGGCGTAAATAACCTCACGCTGCTGATTCATAACATCGTCATATTCCAAAACCTGTTTACGAATAGCAAAGTTTCTGGCTTCAACTTTTTTCTGAGCCGATTCGATAGAACGGGTAACAAGCTTATGTTCAATCGGTTCATCTTCCTCCATCCCCAGTTTGTCCATAATACTGGAAATATTATCAGAACCGAACAAACGCATCAGGTCATCTTCCAAAGACAAGAAAAATTTTGAAGAACCAGGATCACCTTGACGAGCGCAGCGGCCACGCAGCTGATTATCAATCCGGCGGCTTTCATGCCTTTCCGTACCAATAATGTGAAGACCTCCTAATTCTGGAACGCCTTCACCCAAGACAATATCCGTACCACGGCCAGCCATATTCGTAGCAATGGTAACAGCGCCATATTGACCGGCTCCGGAAATTATTTCAGCTTCTTTTTCATGATATTTAGCATTCAAAACATTATGCGGAATCCCGCGCCGTTTCAGCATCGCCGATAATTCTTCTGACTGAGCGATGGAAGTAGTACCCACCAGTACCGGTCGTCCAGACTTATGGCATTCTTCAATCTCATTAACAGCGGCTTTATATTTAGCGCGTTTCGTTTTCAAAATAACATCAGGATAATCAATCCTGACCATAGGTTTATTGGTAGGAATAACAACAACGTCAAGTCCGTAAATTTTCTGGAATTCCTGTTCTTCTGTTTTAGCAGTACCAGTCATACCGGAAAGTTTTTCATACATACGGAAATAGTTCTGGAAGGTAATAGTCGCCAAAGTCTGACTTTCACGCTCAACTTTAACACCTTCTTTAGCTTCAATAGCCTGATGCAAGCCTTCCGAAAAACGACGGCCAAACATTAACCGGCCTGTAAATTCATCAACAATGATAACTTCGCCGTCTTTTACAACATAATCTTTATCACGGTGCATAATAGCTTTGGCCTTCAAAGCACACATCAGCTGATGTGAAAAATCAACGCCGTGTTCAGTATCATACATATTTTCTATGCCCAGCATTTTTTCAGCTTTAGCAATACCGATTTCAGTAGGGGCAACTGTTTTCAGCTTTTCATCAACAGTATAATCTTCCCCTTCATCCATTTTAGCAACTACCTGAGCCAAAACTTTATACAAATCAGTAGATTTTTCGCCAGGTCCGGAGATAATAAGCGGAGTTCTCGCTTCATCAATCAAAATACTGTCA